>Ga0116216_10002066_pt1 | contig 13541 bp, 10 predicted proteins | sample Sb_taG_11_FD_89696 | JGI IMG/M metagenome (GOLD analysis project Ga0116216, IMG submission 89696) | Peat soil microbial communities from Weissenstadt, Germany - Sb_50d_3_AS metaG | ecosystem: Environmental > Terrestrial > Soil > Wetlands > Peat | place: Germany: Weissenstadt | collected 2010-09-21
CGCATCGCCGAGCTGCTCGACATCGGGTTGGATACGTTCGTCTTCATCGACGATCAGCCGTTCGAGCGCGGCGAGGTCGGCGAGACGCTCTCCGAAGTGACCGTGCTGCCGGCGAGCGATATCCCGACTTTGCTGACAAGCCCGCTATTCGACGTGCCGGCAACCCCGGAAAGCGCCAAGCGGCGCGCCATGTACCGGACCGAGGAACGTCGCCACGCAAGCTTTGCCGGTTCGGGCGCCGACTACCTGACGTTCCTGCGCCAATGCCGAATCCGCCTGGAAATTTCCGACCTCTCCGGGAGCCAAGCGGAGCGGGCCTATGAACTTTCGCAGCGCACCAATCAGCTCAATGTGTCTGGGACCAAGTATTCCCGCGACGATATCCAGGCGCTGATGATGCCGTCTTCGAAGTACCGAGCCTACGTGCTGCGCTGCGAAGACCGTTTTGGCGACTACGGCATCATCGGAATGTGCGTCGTCGATCACCAATTGGCGCGGCTGCAGTCGTTCATGATGAGCTGCCGGGTCCAGCGCAAGCGGGTCGAGCAGGCGTTTTTTGCCTGGCTGTCGCGGGAGTTGAGCGCCGATCGCCCGGGCGGCACCATCGCGGTCAACTACCAAAAGACTGAGCGCAACCAAGCGGTTGTCAAAATGCTCAAGCAGCTCGGATTTGAGTATCGCGCCGATAATGCCAATAAAGGCACATTCGTCAGATTGCTCGTCTTGCCGATCGGCGAAGACGACATCGTCGAGGTCGTCGACCTCACCACCGCGCGGTTTCACGAATTGAGCCGTTAACCTTTCATCTACCTGTCACATAGCCCGCGCAAAGTTGGGGCCCTTTCGAGCAAATGAGGGCCCTCCATGAGTGAAGCCGCCATATTACCCGGCTCTATAGAACCCGCAGCCCGTAAGGGTCCGGACCTTAGCGGCGCCATTAATCCACTGACCGGCATTATCTTCGGGGGCGTTATCGCGGCCGTCCTGTTATTCGTCGCCTACAGCATCTACACCGACATCGACGCCACCGGCGCCAAAGTTACGAGTTACGCGCCGTTTTTCCTTCTCTTTGTCGCGCTGCTGATTGCGCTCGGCTTCGAGTTCGTCAACGGTTTTCACGATACCGCCAACGCCGTGGCGACCGTGATCTATACGCGTGCGCTGCCGGCGAACTTTGCCGTGGTTTGGTCGGGCCTGTTCAATCTGGCGGGGGTTTTGACCTCCTCTGGCGCCGTCGCCTTCGGCATCATCTCGCTGCTTCCTGTCGAACTGATCCTGCAAGTCGGCAGCCACGCCGGCTTCGCCATGGTCTTCGCCCTCTTGATCGCGGCCATCTTCTGGAATCTCGGAACCTGGGCCTTCGGCCTGCCGGCTTCCAGCTCGCACACCCTGATCGGCTCGATCATTGGTGTCGGCATCGCTAACGCGCTGCTACACGGCCGCAGCGGCACGTCGGGGGTCGATTGGGCGAAAGCCAAGGAAGTGGGCGAAGCGTTGCTGCTTTCGCCGCTGTTCGGTTTCGCGCTGGCCGCGGCCTTGTTGCTGCTGCTGCGGTCCATCATCCGCATTCCGGCGCTTTATGCCGAGCCGAAAGGCGATCAGCCGCCGCCCTGGTGGATTCGCGGCATCCTGATCCTGACCTGCACCCTGGTGAGCTTCTTCCACGGTTCCAACGACGGCCAGAAGGGCATGGGCCTGATCATGCTCATCCTGATCGGAACCGTGCCGACCGCCTATGCGCTCAACCGCGCCTTGCCCGACAACCAGTTGCAAATTTTCGCGACGCGGTCGCAGGCCGCGAGCACCGTGATCGAGCAAAAGGCGTCGGGCTTTAGCGTGCTCGGCAATCCGCGTCCGGCTGTAACCGCCTATGTCGCCAGCCACAGCATCAATGAGGGCACTTATCCCTCGTTGGCCGTGCTGGTGCGCGATATTTCCGACCAAGTCACCAAATACGGCTCGCTTGCCAGAATCCCGGTCGATAGTGTTGGCAACGCCCGCAACGACATGTATCTCGCCTCGGAAGCGATCCGCTTCCTCATGAAAGACAAGGAGAGCGACCTCACCCCGGACCAAGTGAGAACGCTGAATTCGTACAAGCTTTCGCTGGATGCGGCGACCAAGTTCATCCCGACCTGGGTCAAAATATCGGTGGCGATCGCGCTCGGCCTCGGAACGATGATCGGCTGGAAACGCATCGTCGTCACCGTCGGCGAGAAAATCGGCAAGACGCATTTGACCTATGCGCAAGGCGCCTGCGCCGAGATCACCGCCGCCGCGACGATCGCCGCCGCGGACATTTACGGATTACCGGTATCGACAACGCACGTGCTATCGTCAGGTATCGCTGGCACCATGGCGGCGAACGGCTCCGGACTGCAGCTCTCGACCATCCGCAATATCGCGCTGGCGTGGGTGCTGACGCTGCCGGCAGCCATGGTCATTTCCGGCACGCTGTACTGGGCATTCTCGGCAATCTTCTAAAGCGCATGAAATAACGCAGACTGCTGCACCTCCTCACAAGAGTGCCGGAATTTCCGGCGCTCTTTTTTTGCGCGGAACCGCCGGCATGCGTGTTCTTGTTCCATCACATTCTTGAAACGGAACCTTGTCGCAAAAATCGGAACAACATTCTTCCCCTTCGCGTTTTCCACTAAGTGGGTGAACTTAACGAGCCCGCGATGGAGGCTAATGATGAAGAAACTCGCAATTGGGCTTGTTGCCGCGGGCACGCTTTTCACCGCCACCGCGGTGCCGGCCATGGCTCAGATTGGCGTCTATGCTGGGCCGGGCGGCGTTGGCATCGGCGTCGGCGCGCCGGGTCCTTACTATTATGACGGGCCAGGGCCGTATTATCCGGGCTACTACGATTACGCCGGGTTGCATGAAAGCCTCGTTGCAGCGCACAACTGAAAAACTCGAGTGGTAGACACTGTCTTGTGAAGAGATCGCCCGGCTGCGGCAATGCTTGTTTGTGGCCTTAAGGCCGCGACTTTGTCATGATGCTGCGGGTGGAAACTTCGCGGCCTCCGTCATAGGTGCGCGGCCCGCGGTCCGATTGAACATACGTTGAGGGAGGCATCCATGGCTCTTTCACATCTTCTGGTCGGCGCAAGCTCGCATCCGGTAAGCCCAACGATCCGTCGCGTAGGACCAGCCGACTTGTTTCAGGCGCTCGCGCTCGGGTTCGACGATTTTGCCGCGATGCCAAGCCACGCCGTGTTTTTGTGCATCATTTATCCGTTGCTTGGCCTGTGGCTCATATCGCTCGCCTCGGGCTATTCCATGTTGCCGCTTGCGTTTCCGCTCGCCGCCGGCTTCGCCCTCATCGGACCGTTTGCGGCAATCGGGCTCTACGAACTGAGCCGCCGACGGGAAGCCGGGCTCGACACCTCGTCCAGTCATGCCTTCGACGTGCTGTACTCGCCTTCGTTCGGCGCGATCCTCGCGCTGGGACTGCTGCTCATGGCGATCTTTCTGATTTGGCTCGCGGTCGCTCAAGAGATCTACACCGCAGCCTTCGGCTATGCGGCGCCGGCCTCGATCGGCGAATTCGCCAACGATGTATTCACCACATCCGCCGGATGGACGCTGATTGTTGTCGGCACCGGCGTCGGCTTCCTGTTCGCCGTAGTGGCGCTGACGATCGGCGCCGTTTCCTTTCCGCTGTTGCTCGATCGTGACGTTGGCGCGGCGGTCGCACTTTTCACTTCGATCCGCGTAGTCGCCGCCAATCCGCTGACGATGGCATTGTGGGGCTTCATCGTCGCCGCGTTGCTGGTGATCGGCTCGCTGCCATTCTTCCTCGGCCTGACCGTGGTGATGCCGGTGCTCGGCCATGCGACCTGGCATCTCTATCGCAAGGCGGTCGAGCCTGATCTTGCACCGCATCCGGATGACCGGCCGCCTGACCGCGGCCGCCGGTATGCCGCGGATTTTCCAGCCTCCCTCTTCCCGACGCGTCGCGCGTAACGCCTTTCGGCACCGCCACGGCGCTTGCGCACCGGGATAATGCGGGCGACCGCCGGGACGAAACCGGCGGCGTTCGCGCTTTTGTCAGCGCGCCAGTTTGTCCGCGCGCGGCGAACGCTTATCATGCGCCCAACGATCGGGGGCCACTCCGGGCCGCGGGTGAACGCGGCAAATCAAGGAGCGGGGACGAGGGGGAAGCAGCTCCATGCTGGACGACCTGCTGCAGCGCAAGCCCTATAACGCGGTTACGGATTTCGTCGATACGCCGGTGGCGCGCGGCCTCGGCGAAAAAATCGCCTTCATCGATGCGGATCGTTCGCTCACTTACGGCGAGCTGCAAGCGCGCAGCTGCCGGTTTGCCGCGGCGCTCCGCGATCTCGGGCTGCGCCCGGAAGAGCGGCTCGCGCTGCTGCTGTACGACACCGTGGATTTTCCGGTCGCGTTCTGGGGCGGTGTGCGCGCCGGTATCGTGGTGCTGCCGCTCAATACGCTGCTCACCGCCGACCAATACGCCTACATCCTCGGTGACAGCCGCGCCTCGGCCATCGTCGCGGCGGTCCCGCTCGCCAAAGCGCTTCTGCCAATTCTCGATCGCCTGCCGCGGCTGCGCACCGTGATCCTGGTCAACGCCGGCGCCGACGAGCAGGCCGCGTTCGCCGACAGCGGCCGCGACGTGCGCGATTTCAGCGATCTCGCGGCGCGCGGATCGTCAACTGTGTTCAAGGCGCCGACGCTGTCCGATGAGGTTGCGTTCTGGATGTACACGTCCGGCTCGACCGGCGAGCCCAAGGGCGTCAAGCACATCCACACCACGCTGATGGCCGCGGCGCGGCTGATGGGGCAACGCGTCCTCGGCGTGCGCGAGGATGACGTCGTGTTCTCGGCGGCAAAGCTGTTCTTCTCTTACGGCATGGGTAACGCCATGGCGTTCCCGATGTCGGTCGGAGCGACCACCCTGCTGCTGCCGCGGCGGCCGACGCCCGAGGCGGTGTTCGAGATCATGCGCCAGCACCGGCCGACGCTCTTCTTCGGCGTGCCGACGCTCTATGCGTCGCTCTTGGCGCATCGGGACATGAACCGCGGCGCCGGCTCCGACCGTCTGCGGCTGGCTATCTCCGCCGGCGAAGCCCTGCCGGCACATCTCGGCGAGCGCTGGCGCGCCCTGGCGGGTGTCGATGTACTCGACGGCATCGGCTCGACCGAGATGTTCCAGACTTTTCTCTCCAATCAGCCCGGCGCGGTGCGTTTCGGCACCACCGGCAAGGCGGTGCCCGGCTACGAGCTCAAAATCGTCGACGAGGAGGCCCACGAAGCTGCCGACGGCGAGATCGGCGAACTCATCGTGCGCGGGCCGACCGCCGGCGAGGGCTATTGGAACCAGCGCGGAAAAAGCCGCCGCACCTTTGTCGGCGAATGGACCTATACCGGCGACAAATTTTTCCGCGACGCGGACGGCTATTACCATTATTGCGGGCGCACCGACGACATGTTCAAGGTCAGCGGCATGTGGGTGTCGCCGTTCGAGGTCGAGGCGGCGCTCGCTTCGCACGAAGCGGTGCTCGAAGCCGCCGTCATCGGCAAGGAAGACGCCGACGGCCTGATCAAGCCGAAGGCCTTCATCGTGCTGCGCGACGGCTATGCGCTCGACGACGGCTTGCTCGAAACTTTGCGGGTGCACGTGAAAACCTGCGCCGGCCCGTGGAAATATCCGCGCTGGATCGACATCCGCCCCGATTTGCCGCGCACGGCGACCGGAAAGATTCAGCGGTTCAAATTGCGCGAATTGGAGTCGTAGGCCGTCACAACACGAATAATTTTTGCGCGAGCCGCCGTGCCAGCACGCCGGCGACGCGGCGGCGATAATGGCCGGGCGTGAACGTCGTTTTCATCGCCATGATCTGGTCGCGCACCAGCGCGTCGAGGCCGGCGAATACGCGCGCGTCGAGCGGCCCGCCGCACAGTTTGTCGGTTCCGGAAAGCCGCACCGGCCGCGGATTGGTGCCGGTGAAGGCGACGCGCAGATCGGCGAGCGTGTCGCCGTCGCGTCGCAACGCCACGGCGACGCCGGTGACCGGATATTCGATCGACTTGCGGATGCGGATCTTGTCGTAGGCCGAGCGCAGGCCGGGCGTATTGTGGGCCTTGACCGCGACGATCACCTCGCCGTGCCGCAGCGACAGGAAGAATTTGCCGTCGCCGCGGGTTTCCGTCACCGGCTCGTCCTGGCGCGCATAGCCGATATAGAGATCGGCGAGCGGCATCGTCCGCCGTCCTGCGGGTCCGGCAACGTCGATCTCGGCGTCGAGCGTGAGCAGCGCCGGCGCGAGGTCGCCGCTGAACGTGGCGAAGCACACGCCGCGGCTTTTCGGCGCCACGTGGCAGATTTCGCCGGTGGTCTTGAGGCAGTGATGGTTGGCCTCGCGCCACCACTCGCTCTGATTGTAGAAAATGCAGCGGGTGTCGAGCGCGAGATTGCCGCCGACCGTTCCCATGTTGCGCTGGGTGGGACCGGCGATATGGCCGGCGGCCTGCGCCACAACCGGATAATGCCGCGCCACGCCTGCATGCGCGGCAAGCGCGGCAAGCGTCGCCGCCGTGCCGATTTCGAGCCCGCGTACATCCGCCTTGATGTCGCGTAATTCGCGCACGCCATTGATGTCGATGAGCACCGGCGGGGCGACGATGCCGCGCCGGATGTTGACCATCAAGTCGGTGCCGCCGCCAAGCACGCGGCCGTCTGGAAAAGCGGCGCGCGCTTCGATCAACTCGGCGAGCGTCCGCGGGCGGACGAGATCGAAGGACGGCAACGCATCCATCAGGCGCCGCCGTTACCCTTGCGGCCCCGCGCGCGCTTTTCGAGCGCGGCGAAAACGCGGTCCGGCGTCACCGGCAAGTCGTTGAAGCGGAGCCCCGTGGCGTCGGCGATGGCGTTGGTCAGCGCCGGCAGGAACGCCGCCAACGAGCCCTCGCCGGCTTCCTTGGCGCCGAACGGCCCATGCGGGTCGTTGCTTTCGACGATGCCGACCTCGATCGGCGGCGAATCCTGGATCGTGGGCACGCGGTAATCGAGCATATTGGCCGTGAGCATGAGGCCTTGGTGATAGGCCGCTTCCTCGCTCATCGCCTGGCCCATGCCCATCCACACCGAACCCTGCACCTGGCCCTCGACGGAAAGCCGATTGAGCGCCTTGCCGCAATCGTGCGCCACCCAGACCTTGTCGACGGTGACCACGCCGGTCTCGTCGTCGACGCTGACTTCGACCACCTGCGCCGAGTAGCTGTAGCCCATGGTGCCGCCGATCGCGGCGCCGCGATATTTCTTGCCGCCGTGCGATTCGGGGATGGTCGAGTAGTTTCCGGTCACGGTGATGGTGCCGGTATCCTTGAGCGCTTCGGTGACCACCTCGTTGAAGGCCAGTCCCTTGTCCTGCACGCCGGCGCGGTAGAGTTCGCCCAGGCACTCGATCTCGCCCGGCTTGGCGTCAAGCTTACGCGCCGCCGCCGCGATCAGCACGGCCTTGAGATTGTTCGCCGCATCGATCGCGGCGTTGCCGACCATGAAAGTGACGCGCGAGGAATAGGAACCGTTGTCCTTCGGCACCACGTCACTGTCGCCGGTGACGATGCGGATGCGGGACAGATCGAGCCCGAGCACCTCGGCAACGCTCTGCACGAGGACGGTGGAGGAGCCCTGCCCGATCTCGGCGGCGCCGGTGAGCAGCACGATCGAACCGTCGAAATCGAGCTTGAGCTTGACCGTGGCATGCGGTTCGCCGGTCCAGTTTACCGGCTTTGAGGCGCCGCTGATGTAATGCGAGCAGGCCATGCCGAGCCCTTTGCGGATATGGCCCTTGCTGCGCGCGAGCTTGCCTTTGCGCGTCTTCCAGCCGCTCTCGCGCTCGACCCAATCCAGGCATTCCGGCAAGCCATAGCTGTTCACCATCAGGTCGTTGTCGGTGAAGTTCGGGACGGCCGGCAACAGGTTGACGCGGCGCACGGCAAAGGGATCAAGCCCGAGCGCGCCCGCCATGTCGTCGAGCAGGCTTTCGAAGGCGAAACGGATATCGACGGTGCCATGGCCGCGAAACGCGCCGCAGGGCGGCGTGTTGGTCAGCACGCGCTTGCCGACATATTTGACGTTGTGCAGATCGTAGATCGCGTACAGCATCGAGCCGGCATAAAGGATGGTGACCACGCCGTAGCCCGAATGCGCGCCGCCGCGCTGGATGCATTCGCATTCGACGGCGGTGATGCGCCCGTCCTTGCGCATGCCGAGCTTGAGGCGAATGTCGGTTTCCGGCCGGCCGCGATGGGTAATAAATGTCTCTTCGCGATTGACCACCAGGCGCACGCAGCCGCCGGCTTTGCGCGCCAGGAGAGCGGCGATCAGCTCGACGTTAAGCGTCTCGGTGCGGCAACCGAAGCCGCCGCCGACATGCGGCTTGATCACGCGGATGCGGGACATGTCCATGCCCAGGATGTGCGACAGCATGAGGTGCACGTAGTAGGGCACTTGGGTCGAGGCATGCACCGTGATGCGGTCGCGTTCGGCGTCGTAGTCGGCGACCGCGGCGTGCATCTCCATCTGGTTCTGGCAGACCTCGGCGCAATTATAGGTGCCTTCGCGCACCAAATCGGCGGCGGCGAACGCGACTGCGACGTCGCCGAGCTCAAAAAAAACATCGCGCTCGATATTCTTCGGCCGGTGCTTGTGCAATTCGATGGCGTTGGGGGCCATCGCGGCACCCGCGGTATGATAAGCGGGAAGTTCGCGGACCTTGAGCTTGATGCGCTTGAGCGCCTCTTTTGCCGTCGCGTCATCGACGGCGGCGACGGCGGCTAACGGCTCTCCGCAATAACGCACCCGCTCGCGCGCCAGCGGATATTCCGTGCGGGCGATCGGCAGCACGCCGAAGCCCTTGTCGCAATCGGCCCCGGTGACGATCGCCTTGACGCCGGGCAATTGCAGCGCTTCGGAAACATCCACGTCCAGGATTTCGGCGTGTGAATAAGGGCTGCGAAGGATGCGTCCGGCCAGCATTCCCGGCACGATGAAATCGGCCGTGTATTTGGCCCGCCCGGACACCTTCTCCGGTCCGTCCACTAGCGGCACATAGCCGCCGATGTTATGCGCGGGGACGATCTCGTTCATTTCAGATGTCCGCTCCGCTTACGCCGGATGCCCGTTTCGCTCACGGTGAGACGCCGGCGGCGTGAAGCTCGGCCGCATGCATCACCGCTTCGATGATTTTCACATAGCCGGTGCAGCGGCAGATGTTGCTGCCTAATGCTTCGCGGATCTCATCTTCGCTCGGCCGCGGATTCCGCCGGAGCAAGCCGGCGGACGCCATGATGAATCCCGGCGTGCAATAGCCGCATTGCGAACCGAGCTTCTCATGGAAGCCGCGCTGCACCGCGGACAAGCGGCCGTCGCTGACCAGCGATTCGACCGTGTCGACGCGCGTGCCGTCGGCGAGCGCCGCCAGCGTGAGACATGAAAGGCGCGGCTCGTCGTCGATGAGCACGGTGCAAGCACCGCACTCGCCGCCGTCGCAGCCCGTTTTCGTTCCGGTGAATCCGACGTATTCCCGCAAATAGTCCAGCAGCAAAACGTTTTCAGCTATCGCATCGCTGCGGGCGCGGCCGTTGAGCGTGAGCTGAAGAATGCGCGCCATGCGGGCCTATCGGCGGCTTTTCTGTTTATGCCGATTTTAATATCAGCATCCCCTGCCGCGTTCAAATCGGATGGGGGTCACGCGAGCCAGTATTTGTCGTGCGTGTTCACGGCACCTGAAAGCGCGTGATGACCTCCTCGGGGACGGGCTGCGCCTTGATCTGCAACGGGTCGGCGGCATGACGCTTGGCCCATACGCGAGTCTCGAGGCCCTCGACCGCAAGGCTGCCGCTCACCGTCAGCCGGTGCTCGATGTCGAAGCTCGAGCGGCGGAACTCTCTCACCCGCGAGGAAAGCTCGACGACATCTCCGAACCGGGCGGGCGCAAGGAAGCGTGCGCTGGCATCGACCAGCGGAATGCCGATGATGCCGAAGACGCCGGCGAGGTCGGCCGGCCGCACGCCAAGCGCCTTCTCGAACAGCGCCCACGTCCCCCAGTCGAAGAATTCGAAGAAGCGGCTGTTGAACACGTTCCCCGCCGGGTCGCAGTAGCCCCATTCGATCGTGAATTGTCGCCGGTTGACGAAACTGGCCATGAGCCCTGTTTTTCAGGATTGGCGGCGAAGCGCAATGCACTCGAGGCCTGCCCAATATTTAAACAGTATTCTCTCGGTATTTTTATGTTGCAGCCTAAAAAATAGGCGACATTGGGCTCGGAATCGGATTCAAAATGGGCGCAAGTCGCATTGCGCTATTGTCCGCCTAGTTGAATCTTGCCCTGAAACCAAGGGATTAGCATCAGTGATTGTTTGGCACGCTCCTTGCGATTTGCCGCTCGCGTAACGGCGCCCTGCCGGATACGCGCGTCAAACAGAGGACATCGCGATGCTCAACTCCATTGGCGTGGTCGCACGGCGACCACGGGGCCGCCGCTGGCTTGCCGCCGCGGCTGGTCTTGCCCTTGGCCTAACGGCGGCACTGCCCGCCCAGGCTCAGGATACGATCAAGGTCGGCATTCTCCACTCGTTGTCCGGCACGATGGCCATCAGCGAAACGACGCTGAAGGACGTGGTGCTCATGCTCATCGAAGAGCAGAATAAGAAGGGCGGCGTGCTCGGTAAGAAGCTCGAAGCCGTCGTCGTCGATCCGGCCTCGAACTGGCCGTTGTTCGCGGAAAAGGCCCGCGAGCTGATCAGCAAGGATAAAGTCGCCGTCGTGTTCGGCTGCTGGACGTCGGTGTCGCGTAAATCAGTGTTGCCGGTGTTCAAGGAGCTCAACAGCCTTCTGTTCTATCCGGTGCAGTATGAGGGCGAGGAGAGCGAGCGTAACGTGATCTACACCGGCGCAGCGCCGAACCAGCAGGCGATCCCTGCCGTCGATTATCTCGCGAGTTCCGAAGGCGGCTCGGTGAAGCGTTGGGTGCTCGAAGGCACCGACTACGTCTATCCACGCACCACCAACAAGATCCTCGAAGCTTACCTCAAGGACGTGCTCAAGGTGAGCCCCGACGACATCATGATCAACTACACGCCGTTCGGCTTCTCCGACTGGCAGACCGAAGTCTCCAAGATCAAGGCGTTCGGCTCCGCGGGCAAGAAGACTGCGGTGGTCTCCACCATCAACGGCGATGCCAACGTGCCCTTCTATAAGGAACTCGGAAACCAGGGCATCAAGGCGACCGATATCCCGGTGGTGGCGTTCTCGGTCGGCGAAGAAGAGCTCGCCGGTCTCGACACCAAGCCGCTGGTCGGCCACCTCGCCGCCTGGAACTATTTCGAGTCGATCAAGACGCCGGAGAATGAGGCCTTCATCAAGGCGTGGCACGAGTTCACCAAGAACCCGAAACGCACCACCAACGATCCGATGGAAGCTCATGTCATCGGCTTCGCCATGTGGGTGAAGGCGGTCGAGAAGGTCGGCAGCACCGACCCCGACAAGGTGATCGAGGCGCTGCCCGGCACCAAGGCGCCGAACCTCACCGGCGGCATCTCGGAGTTGTTGCCGAACCATCACATCACCAAGCCGGTCTTCATCGGGGAAATCCGCCCCGACGGCCAGTTCGACGTGGTGTGGAAGACCAAGGGGCTAGTACCCGGCGCCGCCTGGTCGGCTTACCTGCCCGGATCGAAAGATCTCATTGGCGATTGGGTGACGCTCAAGTGCGGCAACTACAATACCGTGACCAAGAAGTGCGGCGGCGCCTCGTAACGACGACGCTGTGATAGTGACCTCGCGGGAAGGCGGCGTATCGCCTTCCCGCATCAAGGCCGGGAACATTGCGATGCGTTTCAGCCGAGCTTGCCTCGTCGCTCTCCTATTGGCCTTCAGCTTCGCGCTGGGTGGCACGGCCGCGCGCGCCGCGAGCCTCGAAGACGCACTCGCCCATTTCACCGCCGACGATTTCAGCGAGACCATCACCGGCATCAACGAGGTTGCCGCCAGCGGCGATCCGCGGGCTCTAACCGTCGTTCGAGCCTTGCAGGACGGGCAGTTGATGTTCAGCGCCGAAAAGAAGGCGGTCTACGTCAAAGACGGTTCCGGCAAGCTGACCGACGCCGCAACGGGAAAACCAATTGTGGGCACCGCGCCGGCCGATGTCGAGCTCGTCCGCCTCAACAATCGGTTGCGCGGGGCGATCGACGCCGCGATGGGCGGCCTGACCCTGCTCGTCAAAAACCCCGGCACGCGCTACGACGCCGCCCAGGCCGTTTTCAAATCGCGCCAGGCCGCCGTCCTGCCGACGCTCGAGAACGCCATTGCCAAGGAGCAGGAGCCCGGCGTGAAGCGTGTGATGATGGAGGCGCGCGCCGCCATCATACTGTCCAGCGGCAAGGCCAGCGATGAAGACAAACTCGCCGCGGTAGACATAATCCGCCAGCGCGCCGACCAGGATTCTCTCGGCCTTCTTTCCAGCCTGCCACCGGATACCTCGGCGCCGGTCCTGAAAAGCGCCGCCGCGGCGATCGGCGGCATCAAGAACCGTCTTGTGCTGTGGGAGGCGGTGCAGAACGCCTGGTACGGAATTTCTCTCGGCTCGGTATTGTTGCTCGCCGCTATTGGGCTTGCCATCACCTTCGGCGTGATGGGCGTGATCAACATGGCGCATGGCGAGATGGTCATGATCGGGGCTTACGTCACCTTCGTGGTGCAGGAGACGATCCGCAACCACAATCCGGCATTATTCGATTATTCGCTGGCGATCGCCATTCCGCTATCGTTCCTGGTCGCCGGTTGTATCGGCATCGTCATCGAACGCACCATCATCCGCTTCCTCTACGGCAGGCCGCTGGAGACGCTGCTCGCGACCTGGGGGCTTTCGCTGATCCTGCAGCAGGCGGTGCGCTCGACGTTCGGTCCGAACAACCGCGATGTCGGTAATCCGTCCTGGATGAGCGGCGCGTTCGATCTCGGCGGCATCACCATCACCTATAACCGCCTGTGGATCGTCTGTTTTGCGCTCGCCGTCTTCATCGCGTTGCTGGCACTACTTCGCTACACGCGCTTCGGCTTGGAGATGCGCGCGGTGACGCAGAACCGACCGATGGCCGCCTCGATGGGGATCCGCACCAGCCGCGTCGACGCGCTAACCTTCGGGCTAGGCTCCGGCATCGCCGGCATGGCCGGTGTGGCGCTGTCGCAGATCGACAACGTCAGCCCCAATCTCGGCCAGGGCTACATCATCGACAGCTTCATGGTTGTGGTGTTCGGCGGCGTCGGCAATCTCTGGGGCACGCTGGTCGGCTCCTTCGTGCTCGGTATCGCCAACAAGTTCCTCGAACCTTATGCTGGCGCGGTGCTCGGCAAGATTGCGATATTGGTGCTGATCATCCTGTTCATCCAGAAGCGGCCGCGGGGTATGTTCGCCCTGAAGGGCCGGGCGGTGGAAGCGTGACGACGATGCATCTTCTTCACCTCTCCCCGGTGGGGAGAGGTCGCGCCGAAGGCGCGGGTGACG
>Ga0116216_10002070_pt1 | contig 13524 bp, 10 predicted proteins | sample Sb_taG_11_FD_89696 | JGI IMG/M metagenome (GOLD analysis project Ga0116216, IMG submission 89696) | Peat soil microbial communities from Weissenstadt, Germany - Sb_50d_3_AS metaG | ecosystem: Environmental > Terrestrial > Soil > Wetlands > Peat | place: Germany: Weissenstadt | collected 2010-09-21
GCGGACTGCTACAGATGCTATTGAAGTCTTCTACTCGTATGCTGAGGAGGACGAAAAGCTGGTGATGGAACTCCAGAAGCAACTGGTCCTGCTGAAGCGACTACGGATCATCACTGATTGGTATCCAGGTAAGGTCACCCTCGAAGGAGAGGAACCTGACGAGCAGATTATGAAACATCTGAACTCAGCTCGCATTATTCTTCTGCTTGTTAGCCCAGACTTTATATTTTCGGAGGAGCATGGCAACATTGAGGTGGAGAGAGCCATGGATAGGTACAAAGCCAAAGAGGCCGTCGTTATTCCCATCAACTTGCGTAATATCGATAATTGGCGTGAAATGCCATTTGGTAAGTTACAGGCTATTCCCAGGAATAATAAACCGGTTATTGAGTGGTCCAATCGCGATGCGGCATTTGCAGAGATTGCTAAGGAGATTCGTGGAGTTGTGGAGAGGCTGAAAATAGGCCCTTAGATGGCTCACCATATTGGACATACAGAGTCATCAACATGACTTATTCTCTTTTCTTTGAAATATTCAAATAGCGAACTCCTAAGTTTTTTTTAGTATAGTATATATGCGAATATAGACATTGAAGCGTTTCTATAGTAATATACTAATTAACGTTCCTTATTTGATTCAAATTCTCATTTGATTGCCTTGTATTGTAACTCGTTGAAGATTTGTAAAGTGCGCATCCCTAACACGCTATCTCCAGTACAAAGAAATTATATCCGAGGTTGTAGAGGCGCGTAGTGCAAGAGATGTCATAATAGTAAATCAACACGAGAGGAGCACACATGTCAGAGCAGTCGAAGGAGACAGTCTCCGGTGCCTACCAGGAAACATCCATACCTCAGCGTGATAACAAGCAAGTCATCTCACTATCGAAGCCAAAGCTAACATTCGTTAAAGTGCACTACTGCTATGATCATGAAGACGAAGAACTTCGTGTGGAACTTGACAAGCATCTGAAGGCTTTAGAGCAAAGGGGTTGGATTAGTAGCTGGAATGAGTATGAAATATCTGCGGGGAAGGAACGGGAACGTGAGATTGAGACACACCTCAGCAGTGCAGATATCATTCTTTTGCTTGTGAGTCCCGATTTCATGGCGTCCGATCGCTACAGCACCGACATTCAAGAGGCCATGGAAAGGCACGAGAAGGGCGAAGCTAAGGTGATTCCTATTATCCTTCGTCCTGTCGATTGGCAAGACACCCCCTTTGGCAATCTTCAAGCCTTACCGACAGCAGGGAAGGCCATAACAGTTTGGTCTAATCGTGATGAAGCGTTATTAGTTGTCGAGCAAGGTATACGAAAAGCCGTCAAAGAACTGCTCAAGCGAGTATTTATCTCCTTTGCCCAGGCAGATTATTCGTTTGCGATGCGTTTGAAAAGCGATCTTGAAGCTCAGGGATTCACGGTCTGGAGCGCGCCAGGTGGGCAAGAGGTAGACGAGGTGAACCGGCGAAACATCGTGCAACCGCTGATTCGTGATGCGGAAGCAATCTTGCTGGTTGCATCTCCGAACGCTCGCTTTGATCGTTCGATCAAAGAGGATCTGAAAGTTGCTGAGACGTACGAGCAGCGTGTGGTGCCTGTTTGGGCGTCAGGTGATGATTGGCTGAAAGTTATTCCTTCGACCTGGGATGAGAAATCTTATGTTGATGCACGCGAGCTGCACTATGAGACAGCAATACAGAAACTTATAGCTCGCCTGGAGCTTCTGGCACCCGTGTCTGAATCTCCCACAATGACGCCATCTTATGTTGATTTTTCTTCGGTGCCTGAGCCAGATACCGAGCCGCGCAACCCCTATAAGAGCCTTGAACCCTTTCGCGGTGACGATGCCAGAGATTTCTTTGGGCGTGATGAATTCATACAAGATTTGCTGAAAGCACTCGAGAAATCACTTTTCATAGGACAGCAGGAACGCAACGCAGGACGACTCCTTGCGGTTGTGGGTGCGAGCGGGTCGGGCAAGTCTAGTGTAGTTATGGCGGGTCTGTTGCCAGAACTAGAGAAAGGAGCCATCGCTGGCAGCAGCGAATGGATCTTTCTGAAACCAATGGTACCAGGGGCACATCCTTTTGAAAACCTCGCTCAGACGTTTGCAAGCAGCTTTCCTGAGAGGAGCTTCGTCTCTCTACAGGAAGACCTGAAAGCAGATTCTGCGCGCGGTTTGCAAATTCTAGCGAGCCAAATAGCGAAACAGCCTGACACGAAGGTGGTGCTTCTGGTGGATCAGTTTGAGGAGCTGTTCACCCTGACCACGTCTAAAGAGGAGCAGCAGCGCTTCATAGACGTGTTGGTAGCAGGCATAACTGAATCACAAGGTCCTGTAGTTGTTATCCTGACACTTCGCGCCGACTTCTATGACCGTCCCATACAGTATCCAGAACTGGCCCGACTGATTGAAAAGCACCACCTTCTCGTTCTACCAATGGACTTAAAGGATCTGCGTAGTGTGATAGAGGGACCTGCCAGGCTGCCGGATGTGCAGTTGAAATTTGAAGGCGATTTATTGGGTGATTTGCTCTTCGAGGTACAGGGCCAGGTAGGAGCTTTGCCACTCTTGCAATTCACACTTGACCAGCTGTTTCAACTGCGCAGTGGGCATCTCTTGACGCTTGATGCTTATAAGCAGATTGGGGGAGTGAAAGGGGCTGTATCAAAGAAGGCCCAAGAAACATACGCTGAATTACCTCCTGACGAGCAAAAGATGGCTCGAGCTTTATTCATGCGTCTGATCGAACCCGGGGATACTGAGCAAGATACTACACGTCGCCGCGCGGCTCTTTCAGAGTTTGAATTTAGCGATGTAACGAAAACTCAGGTGATGGAGAAGACGATTAACACTTTCGTTTCGGCACGATTACTCATGACTAACGAAATTGACGATGTGAAGACGATAGAGGTTAGCCATGAAGCGGTTATACGCGAATGGCCGGACCTTGTCAGTTGGTTAAGTGTGGCACGCAAAGATATCCTGTACCAGCAGACAGTGAGTAAGGATGTTGAAGAATGGGAAAGTCGTGATAAGCCAAAAGACCGACTCTATCGCGGTACTGAGCTGAAAGAGGCGAAGGGCTGGGCTACCCGTTATATGGAGAGTCATTACATTGTGAGCGATAAAGAGATGGACTTTCTAAAGGAAAGTGAGCGTCAACAGCAGCGTTCCTCCTGGCTCAAGATAACGGTTAGCTCGCTGATACTGATCCTGGTGATATTGGCAGGTTTCCTGGGAGTGCCGCAACTGATCTTGTTAGGGGAGCGACTGAACTTTCTGCCTGTTACTGTAACCTCTCTCAATGACACCGGACCAGGGTCTCTAAGCTCAGCCATTCAAGCAGCAAATTCGAACAGCGTTATCAATTTTGATGCTGGCTTGAAAGGGAAGACAATCACTCTCACGAACAATTTGATTCTAAATAAGTCTCTAACCCTGAATGGTTCAGATGTTATCATTAGCGGTGGGAATCATAACTTCCAATTGAGTGTAGGATCGGGATATTCAGTCAAGATCGAGCATATAGCCTTTATGCATGGAGTACTAACGAAAAGCGATTTTATTCACAATTTCGGTAATCTCTTACTTGATCACACGATTATATCGGATTACTATATGGAGGGGTACAACAATTCTCTTATTTACAATGATGGTGGTCAGCTTACAATCTCTAATAGCACCATCACGAACGATACAGGCGAAATCTACAACACCCATGGTCAGCTTACAATCTCAAACAGCATCATCTCGAATATAAATCGCAACAAACCGAGCATAACAGGTGCTAGCAACATCCCCATTTATAATAGTACCGATGGTTTACTCAATATCAAGGATAGTGCTATTAAAAATAACATATCTAGCTTTAACGGAGGTGGAATCTACAATGGAGGCCAGCTCACGATCAGCGGAAGCACGATCTCAGGCAATACCACTACTAGTGGTGCCGGGGGCGGTATTGCTAATGATGAAACCGGTACACTCACGATCGTAAATAGCACCATTGCTGGCAATATGGCTAGTAGGAGTGGCGGCGGCATTGGGAATCTGAGTGATACTGCTACTACGTTGATGAGCTTTTGTACCGTTTACGGAAATAGTGCGAGTGAAGGCGCGGGAATTGCAGTTAAAGCTGGAACTGTAACGATCAACAATAGCATCGTAGCAGGAAACAACCTTGTTGCGAAAAAGCAACTATCCCCCCCGAACTTTGGGGGAGCTCTTGTTTCAAATGGCTTTAATCTCTTTCAGAATATGACAAATATAGCCCCTCTGCACAAATCTGCCCCAGACATATCAAACATAGCCGTTGCACGCTTCACATCAGATCATGATAGAACTGTGTCTGCGAGTGATCTTCCACAAATATTAGATCCTCAAGGGCTGCAAAATAATGGTGGCCAGACCTTGACCTACAAGTTGCTCCCAGGTACTGGTGATCCGGCTATCGATGCGGTTCCGCTTGCCGATTGCCTCATCTCAGACATCTTTGACAATGCTACTCACAAATATATCGACCAACGAGGTACAGTACGACCTGATAACCGTGAGCAATTCTGTGACATCGGAGCATACGAATCCTCAGGTTGAGTGACATATGTGTTACAGTGAGGACGAGTATCTTCATGTGATTTTATTCCAATTTTGTGGATATTCCGTTGTGATTGTCACACCTATCTCGTAGAAGCTCAGCAATGTTGAGTGTAGAGTCACGCTTATCGCCACGGATTTCTGGCAGCTTTTTTCAAAAATATTTGGCGAAACCTTGCTTATCCCTACATTCTGCACTTTCAGCCAGGGAGATTATAGATTTTCTCATAAAGTGATCCCAAAAGAACTAAGATCAGTCGATGATGTAAAATACACTTGCTCCGAAAGGAGGGCAAAAGGTTCTCAATTTGGGGAGCATTTAGGGCATATAATGGAACTACCGACAATACTATTCGACATCATTGCCCAACGTTACAAAGGAGTACATGAGACATGCCAACCCTGGAACTGGAGACCATGCGTTGTGTCGTGGATGGCCCGCTTGGCAGGCTGCATCTCAACCGACCGGAGGCGTTGAATGCCGCCAACTGGGCCTGGGTGCGTAACCTCGTTCAAGCCGTGGATTTCCTGAAAGAACACGCGGAGGCACGCGTCGTGATTGTGAGCGGCGAGGGGCGCTCATTTTGCAGCGGCCTGGATGTGAAAGAGCTTTCCGAGGGAAACCTCAGCCTGGAATGGTTTGATGTGTGGGAGCAGGGCGTTAGCGCTCTGGCGAACCTACCGACCATCACGATTGCCGCCATCCAGGGCTACTGCCTGGGTGGTGGCTTGCAGCTGGCGGTGGCCTGTGATCTGCTGGTTGCCTCGACCGATGCCGTCTTCAGCATCCCGGCCGTCAAAGAGGGCGTGGTGGCCGACCTGGGGCCGATGCGCCTGGCACGTTTGATAGGAGCGAGCAAAGCCAAATATTTATGCCTGCTGGGGCGGCGCTTCTCGGCAAAGGAAGGGTTGGAGATGGGTATCCTTCACGAGGTGGTCGAACCGAGCGAGCTGCAACGGCACGCGCTCAACCTGGCGCAGGAACTGTTGGGGACACCCTTTACCGCGCTCAAGCACACCAAACGGCAGATCAACGCGGCCTTTGAACTCGACCTGCCCTCACTCACGCGTGAGATGGTCGCGGCGCAGGATGAGTGCTTGCGCTCGCCGGAGCAGGCTGCTGTGATGGAAGCCTACCGGAAGACGCTGGCTGAGCGTAGGAGGCAGAAAGAAGGTGCTCGATGAAGCGACAGGGATATCTCTGGAATCCAGAAGCGGAGACGATTCCTTGCCAGGAACGGGCCGCGCTGCAAGGGGAGAGCCTTCGGAAGCAGGTCGAGCGAGCGGACGCGCGCGTGCCGTTCTATCGACAGGCGTTCAAGGAGCACGGCGTACACCCGCGAGACATCCAGGCTATTGAGGATATCGAACGGCTGCCCTTCACGATGAAGGAGGACTTCCGCACCACCTATCCCTACGGATTGTTCGCCGTGCCGCTGAGCGAGGTGATACGGCTGCATGCTTCGAGCGGCACGACGGGGAAGCCGGTGGTAGGGGGCTATACACGCGCAGATTTGGCGATGTGGGGCGAGGTGATGGCACGCACCTTCGCCGCGGGCGGCGTCACCGCCAACGACGTATTCCAGAATTTCTACGGCTACGGACTGTTCACGGGCGGCCTGGGCGCACACATCGGCGCGGAAGTAATCGGTGCGACAGTCATTCCCATGAGCGGAGGACTGACGCGCCGCCAGCTCCTGCTCATGGAGGACCTAGGCGCGACCGTGATCGCCGGAACGCCTTCTTACACGCTGGTGGTGGCGGAGACCGCTGCAGAAGAGGGCATCGATCTGCGCTCCCGTATGAAGGTAAGCGTGGGCTTCTTCGGCGCGGAGCCGTGGACGGAGGGCATGCGGCGCGAGATCGAGGAGCGCTTCGGGCTGGAAGCCTTCGATATCTATGGCCTGACCGAGGTGATTGGCCCCGGCGTGGCCGCCGAGTGCCAGCAGCACGACGGCTTGCATGTCAACGAGGACCATTTCTACCCGGAGATCGTCGACCCTGAGACCGGCGTGCAGCTTCCCGATGGCGAGGTGGGCGAGCTTGTGCTGACCTGCCTGACGCGCGAGGTGCTGCCTCTCTTGCGCTATCGCACGCGCGACCGCGTGGCGCTGATGCGCGAACCCTGTGCCTGTGGCCGCACATCGGTGCGCATGATGCGTGTGAAGGGGCGCACCGACGATATGCTGATCGTGCGGGGCGTGAACGTCTTCCCAACGCAGATCGAGCAGGTACTGCTGGCGTGTCCCGGCCTGACCAGCAACTATCAAATACTGGTTGACCGGCAGCGCGACCAGCTCGACGAGATTGAGGTACGCGTCGAGGCCAATAGCGATCTGCTCAGGCAGGGCGGCTCGGCCATTGGCACAATCCAGGCCGATGTGACCGAAGAACTGCACCAGGTGCTGGGGCTGCACGTGCATGTGCTGGTGGTTGAGCCGCACCACCTGCCGCGCAGCGAGGGCAAAGTGAAGCGCGTGGTGGATCGCCGTCAGCTTACGTGATGCGCTGCTATCCCAGGTTCAGCATATTTCTGACAATAAGCCCACCTGGTACACTTGTAAGATCTCACAGTTAGTGAGACTGAGTGAGCATTATGAGCACAAAATCAGTAGTTATCTGGTACGACTGATCTTTTTGTCAGTTTCGCACCGATAGGCCTACTCGCCAAAATTCGCGCCAATTAATGTGTCTTTTGTCTTGTTTCATACCTCATTCTATCAGGTTTAGCAAGCTATGCTGTGGGTCAATACATGGCCATTTAGCGTGTGGTAAGAAAGAGAGCCAGCGGCTCGATAAGGACAAAAGATAACCCACATAAGCTGATTATGGCTCCGATGACTCCCAGTTGCTTTTCGCCCAGGCGATGTACTTTCCAGGTAATGTACTGCGAACTGCCGCAAACAAGACTTGCTGGTACTGCTCCAATCAACAAATCGACAACATAGAAAAGAAGGTATTCCCCTAAGCCGAACTGAAGAATGTAGAGAACTGCCCAGAGAATGATGGACAGACCTCCGACAATATACCAAAATAGCAGTGCTCTGATGAAGTCTGTCAAAGAAAAGAAGGAAGGGAGAGGTTCATCTTTCTGCAGAAGTGCCTTCTCTTCTTCTGAGTCATCTGAAAGGGTGAGATGAGGACTCTGGCCGTATCTGCGCCAAAAACCAGCACCGGCAACACCCATCAGGACATAGAACAATAAATCTGGAATTTCGTAGTACACCTCGTTGATTGGAATATGAAATACTACGTACTCATCAATACTAAAGAAGATCAATGCAAAGAGAAACCCTATCAGGCCATCTCTCCACTGAAACCTTTTGACTGTCCTACTATGAGTAGGAAAGACTATCAATGCTCCCTGGAGGATTCCTATCATGAGTGTATAGACGATAATATCACCTATCTGCTGGCTTGGGTCAACAATATGAGGAGGTAGGTGAGTTGCCCTGAGGGCTTGTTGAAACAAGAAGAGCATAGCAGGAGCAAAGATTGCCAAAACCAGGATACTTACCACAAAATGGGTGAAAAGGATGAGTAACCCTTTGAGTATTCCTCGTGGCTTGCCGAGCAAATCATAGGAGAGATAGAGAAAACCTAATAATACTAATGAGTGACCAAGAAAAGTGACGCCAGATAATATATGCTCAGAGAGGAACCATTGCAAGAGAGAAGTGCTCGTTCCTTGTACTACCGTATCCATAATGCGCCTCGATATCTGCTACTCATGTGCATTGCTCGTATAGAAGACAAGCTTACGGCAACTCCAGCATTTTTGCAACTGATTCCGATTTCTAGGGAAATAGAGCAGAGTACTCTATCCTGTTCGCCTCCTATACAGAAATGAAAGCATAACTCAGCAAGTGCGATATCCATACCGAGTCAGGGTACTATGAATGAGTGCAGAAAAGCACCTCATAGTCAGTCCCCTATGCGTTCTGCTCTCCAACTGCGTTCCCTTCACTTTTCACGTGCTCAGACGCAGTGGTGGATGGTTGTAACCATCCAGGTTGGGGATTCCAACCGATGGCCAGCACGTGTGGTGATCTGTCAGTTTCCAATGCAACGACACTGACGGATGCATTGTCGATCCATAGGGAGCGCGCCCGTCCTGCCTCCAGACCGAGGTAATGAGCGAGTAGCACTTTGATGACATCAGCGTGTGTGACGAACGCAGGGAGAGGACCCGTTGCATCTTTCTTCAGCCAGTGTTCAATGGCAGTCACGACACGCTGCTCGAGCTCAGGAAAAGTCTCCACATCCTCAGGTGCTACCATGGGATCACGCACAAAGGCCCTCCATGCGGGGTCACTTTGAAAGAGGGCATCGCGATTCTGCCCTGACCAGTGGCCTAGCTCGATGTCCATCAGGTCGGGTTCACGTTGAATGGTGAGCGCTCGTCCCTGTACCAGGTACTCAGCCGTCTCAACGGCACGCGCCAAAGGACTGCTGATGATGGTACTGATCGGGAGCATCGTCAAGGCGCTTGCCAGACGTTGTGCCTGCGCTCGCCCCTCCCCAGTCAATTCAATCCTTGACAATTGTCCAGGTAGGCGATGCTCGACGTTCCAGGTCGATTCTCCATGTCGAATAAGTAGCAGCAAGTGTTTCATTTCAGTCTTATTTTTTCGTTCCATTCATCCAAAAATTGTAGCGCTAAAGTTGAAGAGCTTCGGGTTGGACACGTCGACACCAGTGCGCCACTGCCTCGACCAACTGGCTGATCTCTTCACGCGTACCCTCGTCACGCAGGTTCACCTGCTCGTCAAATAGTTTGGAGGCCTGTGGTACCAGTATCTGGGGGTCAGGTACCACGATAGCTCCAATGCGTCCGAGCACTCCTCGCAGGATTGCCTGCGCGTTCGCCGATCCCGATCTGCCCAGGACAGCGCCCATAACGGCCACCGGCTTGTTTCGCAGGACGCTGCGACCTGTTGGTCGCGACGCCCAGTCGATTGCGTTCGCAAGTATTCCCGGTACCGAGCCATTGTACTCAGGAGTAGCGATCAGGAGGGCGTTTGATGCGCGAATGGCATCCTTGAACCTGCGAACCGGCTCGGGGTCTCCGGCAGCCTCAACATCCTCGTTGAAAAAAGGCAACGTACCAATGTCGAAGAAGTGTACCTCTACCCAATCAGGCGCAACCTCCTGCGCGGCGCGCAGCAGCCCTTGATTATAGGAACCCTGCCGTAAACTGCCCGCTATAGCGAGGATTCTAAATAATTTCTTGTCCATAGTAGATCACCTCTTTCGTGCTATGCTCTTATCTGGCTCGAAGTTCCACAAATTTTCTTTCTGATCATGACACCTGCCTGCGATCAACGTTCACCCCACTATTCTGAGAAAAGAGTAGCCCATGGAGACGAAGGCTCCTCAGTACGAGGACAGAATGCGATCTGCCAGCAGGCCCAGGCAACTGAGATTAGGGAAACCCGGACCCTGGGCGATCCCCGCCAGCATGGGCAGGTGTAATTTAGAGATGAAACCGCTTTTCCGTTCCGGTTAATTGGTATCGGGACACTTTTGCAGTTCAAGTTCGATCGTATTGAGCGTCGTTTGGAGATTCATGATAATAGTGGCTGTCTCAATTGGATTGACGACACCCTCTTGTTCCTCTTCCCGAAGGTTTTCTTTCAGTATCCTCAACTCCTCAATAAGACGACCGTGTAACTCGCGTAATTGTTGGCATGTAGTATTGTTGTCGTTCATGCTATTCAACTCTCTTTCCCAAGTTCTTCTGACCAGAAATACGTCTGGTTTAATGCGTACAGGTTATGATCATTGGAGCCTATGTAGACGACGCCATTTGCCACCGCTGGTGAGGATACGATTCCGCCCGCTGTGATGTAGCTCCACAATTTCTCGCCAGCTTGAGCGCTCAGTGCATAGAATGTATGGTCCTGTGAGCCGATATAGACAATCCCCTCTGCCACCGTTGGCGACGAATCGATGATGCCGCCGGTTGTGTAGTCCCAGTATTCCTCACCCGTGATGGCGTCCAGGGCATAGAGCCGGTGGTCATGCGAGCCAACGTAGACGATGCCGCTGGCAACTGCTGGAGTGGAGTCAATGTGATCGCCAGCACGGTAGGTCCACAACAGCTCACCTGTGATAGCATCCAGGGCGTAGAGCAGGTGATCACGCGAGCCAACATACACGATGCCCTCTGCCACTGTTGGAGAGGATTGAATAGCTCCTCCTGTCTCGTAGCTCCAGCGCTCAACCCCGTCGTACGCATCCAGGGCATAGAACTTGTGGTCCTGTGAACCGACGTAGACGGTACTCTCCGCCACAGCTGGCGAGGAGTCAATTGGCCCGCCAGTCGTGTAGCTCCACAAAACTTCACCGGTGTTCACATCAAACGCGTAGATGCGGTGATCTTGTGAACCGACGAAGACCATGCCATGTGCTACTGCGGGCGAAGAGAGGATCCTCCCATCAGTGTTGTAGCTCCACAGCCTGCCTCCTGTGCTGGCTGCGAGGGCATAGATCGCGTGGTCCTCCGAGCCGAAGTAGACCATCTCGTCGACGACAATGGGTGAAGAAAAGACGCCATCACCGGTGAGGTAGTTCCACAATTCCTCACCGCTGAGCACATCTATTGCATACACACGATGATCATGCGAGCCAACATAGAGCATCCCATCGACCACCGCGGGCGATGACTCGATGCTCCCACCGGTCGTGTAGCTCCACAGCAGTTCACTCAGAAAGGCATACACATTTCCATCCTGTGAGCTAGTATAGAGCATCCCGTTGGCAACTGCCGGCGAGGAGACAAGCGCGCCGCCGGTTGTGTAGCTCCACAGCTTCTCGCCTGTCAAGGCGGCAAGAGCGTAGATGGAGCGATCCTGCGAAGCGACATAGACCACTTCGTCAGCAACCAGCGGTGAAGAATCGATGGCTCCTCCGGTCGTGAAGCTCCACCGTTTGCTTCCCGTCCTGGCGTCCAAGGCTAAGAGTGCTCCATGATGGGACCCAATGAAGACCATTCCATTGGCAACGGAAGGTGAAGAGAGGACTATCTTTCCTGTCTGATAACTCCACAACTTTTCACCTGTGCCAGCATCCAGGGCATAGAGCAGGTGGTCCTGCGATCCAATGTAAACGACCCCATCGGCAACGGCTGGGGAGGAACTGATTCTGTCCCCTGTGGTATAGCTCCAGATCCTGGCACCTGTAGTGGCATCCAGAGCATACACGTTATGGTCCCACGAGCCGACGTAGACGATCCCGTCGGCGACGGCTGGAGAGGATTGAATACCCTCCGAAGTCTCGAAACTCCACAATCTATCGCCAGTATCAGCATTCAAGGCGTAAAGCGTGTGGTCAGTCGAACCTACATAGACGACTCCATCAGCGATAGCAGGGGAGGACTCAATAGCATTGCCCGTGGCGTAGCTCCACAACAGCGTACCCGTTCTGCCTTCAAGGGCATAGAGTATTGCATCAAATGAGCCTGCATACACGACATCATCAACAACGGTTGGTGTTGCGTAGATAGCCCCTCCTGTTTTGTAGCTCCAGAGTTTCTTACCCGTTCTGGCATCGAGAGCATACAGATGATGATCTCGCGAACCGGTATACACGACCCCACTGGCAACTATTGGAGATGACTCAATGGCATCTCCAGTTTTAAAGGACCAGGCTCTTTTCAAGCTTGCTACATTTGCTGGATAGATCACAGTATTATGAGGAGTGTTCTGTACCATCCTGACCTCCTTTTACTTCACATGAGATAGTATAGTATCTAATGTCTAGAGTTAGTTTACCCTACTTTTTAGTGTTATGAAATGTCATCCTCTAGTTGCATTAATCGCCACACACGGGAGGAATAACTCTATGACTGACTGCGAACAGCTAGCAGGTGAATTGAAACTGTTGGAGGAACTGCTGAAGCAGACGTCCACCGAGCACAAGCGGCAGGAAATTATTGACAGAATCGACCAGATCAAAGCAGAACAGCAAAAACATGGCAGTCTAGAGGTAGCGAACTCACAGTAGGTTGAGCGCTGCTACATTTCCTGAACCATGGAAGCCTTTTTCCTAAACGATTGGTTGAGCCCCAGTAATGCTGGTGATATCCGCGTGCTTCCACGATCCCTGAAGCGGTGTGTGACAGTGGCTATTATCTTACTTAGTTCTTCAAACCTGTTCCATTTTTAAGAACGGATGTGCCAGGTAGCCAATAGAGTAACCTTTAGTGTGAGGGATCAGCAATTGCCAACTGCTGTGCCATCGCCGCTGCAAGTGCTTGCAGTCCGGTAGCGGGCCGCACCATCACCTCAAAGTCGCTGATCTGGCCTGCATCGTTAAACTGGATGATATCCACGCCTTTCAAGCTCATTGTGCCAACACGGGCGCTAAATTCGAGAACGACTGCATTGTCGCCAACGAACTGACGGTGATAGGCAAAATCCTCCAAAACGCGCGCGGCGCTGCTCAGATAGAGTATGGCCGTGTCTCTGCCCGATTTTGGCTTCCATAAGACAGGCGAGCGGAAGATCACGTCATCTGCCAAAGCCTCAGACAAGGCTTGTATATCTTGTTCGCCGACAAATTTGTGCCATTTTGCAAGCCCTTCGGGTAACATATCCATCATCGTGCTTTTTCTCCTTTCGCACTCTCTTGCAATATATGCTCTGCACTCTAAGATCGTCACGCTTTGATTATACCTGTTCCACATGGCTCAGGCGCACCTGTAGTTCGTTGACAAGTTTGTAGGTATCCTCATGCAGGCGATCCTCGACGACTTTTCCCCAGCGGAGACGTAAAAATTGCATGGCCTCGTTTCGGTAGTCGCTTCCATCGCTGCGGGGAGCGGTAATTGAGAGCCGCGTTGCTACCAGAGTATTCCAGGGCCATCCCTGGACGATCACCTGATGAATGCTAAACTGGATTCCTGGAAAATAGGAGTAGAGA
>Ga0116216_10002074_pt1 | contig 13504 bp, 11 predicted proteins | sample Sb_taG_11_FD_89696 | JGI IMG/M metagenome (GOLD analysis project Ga0116216, IMG submission 89696) | Peat soil microbial communities from Weissenstadt, Germany - Sb_50d_3_AS metaG | ecosystem: Environmental > Terrestrial > Soil > Wetlands > Peat | place: Germany: Weissenstadt | collected 2010-09-21
CCCCGCCGCCGCCCGAGTCGACAGCACCGCTCCCCCCACCTCCGGCTCCGGCCCCGCCGCCGCCGGTCCCTCCCGAGGACCCGCCCCGGTCGCCCCGGATCCCGCCGCCGCCGGTCCCGCCGGACGAAGGGCCCCGGTCGCCGCGCATCCCGCCGCCTCCCGCGCCGCCGCGGCGGGCTCCGCCCGGGGCCCCGACGTGGCCGGAGAGCTGACCGGCGCGCCTCAGGATGGTCAGCCGGTCGGCTGACCCGGCGGCAAGGCGGTCTCGGTCACGGTGGTGGACAGCTCGCCGTCGCCGCCGGTGATGGTCACCCTCGTCGACGGATCCACGCACCGGGATCGTCCCGCCGGAGCGGCCAGTCGGCGCCGACCATCGGTCACCGGTTCGTCGCCGAGACCCTGCGGATAACGTCGGCTGTTAGGAGCCGGCGCGAGCGGGCCGGACCGAGGAGGTGGACCGATGGCTGTGGAGCAGGTGAAATTCCACTTCGACCCGCTGTGCCCGTGGTGCTACCAGACCTCGCGCTGGGCGGTGCGGCTGGAGGAGCTCGGTGCGGTCAGCCTCGACTGGGGCGTCTTCTCGCTCGAGGTGGTGAACCTGCCCGAGGACCAGGACCCGCAGCAACTCGAGGCCCGCTCCGGGCCGGCGCTGCGGTCGGCCATCGCCATCCGGGACAGCGAGGGCTCGCCCGCCATCGGCCGCTTCTACACCGCCCTCGGCAAGCGGGTCTGGGAGCAGGCCCCGCCCGAGCAGCACAACCCCGACACGGTCCGGGCCGCCCTCGCCGACGCAGGGTTCGACCCCGAGCTGTGTGACAAGGCCCTCGCCGACCCCGGGACCTGGGAGGCCGTGCTCGAGGAGCACCGGGCGCTCGTCGAGCGCACCCGCAGCTTCGGCGTGCCCACGATCGTCCTCGACGGCGGGACGGGGCCGGCCATCTTCGGGCCCGTCGTGAGCCAGATGCCGTCGGACGACGACACGCTCGCCCTCTGGCACCACGTCTCCTGGCTGACCCGCTACGAGAACTTCTCGGAGGTGAAGCGCGAGCGGAGTATGCCGCCCGACCTGCCGGCGGCCGAGTGGTACCGCAAGGAGCGCGAGAAGAAGAAGGCCGAGCAGGGCTGACCGCCTTGGTTGCCTGCCCCAGCTGGAGGATCGCTGCGCCATAGCCCAGATGGGCCAGGGCGAACTGTCCACCTTGGCCATCCAAATCTGGTTCATTTGGTCGATGGAGGCCGGGTTCCCTTTTCGTAGGATGATGTTGAGCTTTTCGGAGCTCGGCAATCCAGCTACAGGCGTGCCCGGTCGATGCCCCCCTTTCGGCCGGGCTTGCCGCGTCCGGGCCTTTTTTCGGCCGGGCACCTTCCCCGAGACCCACCCCGTACGATAGGGAAGGTGACGGCGGTAGCGACGGTGCTCGGCATCCTCGGCGAGGCGTGGCGCCACCGGCGTCCGCTGGCCGCCCTCCTCGTGGCCTTCGCCACGGTCGCCCTCGCCGTCGAGCTCGTCGTGGCCGGGCTGCTGGCCGCCGGGGCCGCCGAGGGCTCCTCGCCGCACCCGTTCCTGGTCCTCCTGGTCGTCCTCTGCGGACTGGCCGGGCCCTTCCTCGCCGCCCGCTCCTTCCGGGCCGGCCGGGCGGCCGGTTGGCGGCCGACCTCGGCCCTCGTCCGGGCGGCGGCGGTCGGGACGGCCGTGGCCCTGCCGGTGGCCTCGGTCCTCGTCCTCGTCTGGTTGACCGTCCACGCGTTCTGACCGACGGTTCGCTCAGGACAGCGCGGACCGGGGCCCCCATGTTCGAGCGGCACAAGGAGAAGAAGGCGGCGGAGGCCTACGCCCACGACGTCGCCGACTGGCAGGAGCAGCACGACGACCTCGAGCACCTGATCGACCTGGCCGAGCACTACCGGGGGGGACCGTCCGACGGGCTCGTCCTCCAGCCCGGCGAGTCCCTCGTGGCCACGATCGACGGCGTCAGCCTCGTCGAGTCGAGGAGTCAGGGCGGCCACTGGGCCGGCGGGTCCCAGGGGATCTCGGTGCCGATCGGCCCCCTGCGCTACCGGGTGGGCGCCACCCGCGGCCACTACATGCGGGGCGAGCCCACACCCACGGCCATCGACACGGGCACGGCCTTCGTCACCGACCGCCGGGTCGTCTACCGGGGCCAGGGACAGACCCGGGAGTGCCGCTTCGACAAGCTGCTCGGCTTCGAGTGCCAGCACGGCTCGGCCACGCTCTCGGTGGCCAACCGCCAGCGCCCGGTCACCCTGGCCTACGGCGAGCGCCTCGACGGCTGGGTCCGGTTCCGCCTCCAGCTGGCCGTGGCCCTGTTCCAGGGGCAGGTGCCGAAGCTCGTGGCGCAGCTGCAGGCCGAGCTGGAGGAGCTGGAGCGCCGGCGGCCGACGGCGCCGAACGCCACGTGAGGCGGATGCCGAGTGGGCGGGCCGGACGGCGCGGTCAGCGGACGATGCCGATCGGCGGCCCGATCGGGTTGAAGCCCAGGCCCACCTGCGCCGTGCTCGGGGTGCCGGCGAACACCGCGTCGCCGTAGGCGAAGACCCCGCCGTCGGCGGCGGTCAGCAGGTAGCCGCCGCCGTCGGCCGTGGCGAGCATGCCCGTGACGGGCGGGACGACATGCAGGTTGGCGGCGGACCCGGCGAACGCCGCGTCGCCGAACGTGAAGATCCCGCCGTCCGCCGCCACCAGCCAGTAGCCGTGCCCGCTCGGCGTGGCCGCCAGGCCGACGATGGCGCTGTTGAGGGGCTTGCCCCCCATCGAGCCGGCGTAGACGGCGTCCCCGAAGGCGAAGACCCCACCGTCCGCCGCGACCAGCCAGTAGCCCTTCCCCGTGGGGGTGGCGGCGATCCCCACGATCGGGCTGACGAGCGGCTTGCCCCCCATCGAGCCGGCGTAGACGGCGTCCCCGAAGGCGAAGACCCCACCGTCCGCCGCCACCAGCCAGTAGCCGCCGCCGTCGGCCGTGGCGGCGGTCCCCACGATGGGGCTGTTGAGCGGCTTGCCCCCCATCGAGCCGGCGAACGCCGCGTCGCCGTAGGCGAAGACACCGCCGTCGCGGGCCGCCATCCAGTAGCCGTTCCCGTCGGCCGTGGGCGCCATGCCGACGATCGGCTCGGCGAGCGGCAGGAACGAGGGCGACCCGAGGTAGCGCAGGTAGTTGTCGTTGCCGAACCCCTCGCTGTCGCCGCTGTTGTCGTAGAGGTAGTAGCCCTGGTTGGGCGTGGTGTTCAGGAGCTGGTAGGCGAGCGTCCCGTACAGGATGAGGCCGTCGAAGCAGACGAAGTAGAACTGCACGCCGAAGGTCGTGTTGGTCCCGCTCGCGTCATAGGCCGCCTGGTCGATCCGGAACGTGCCCACCTGCTGGCCGACGGCAGAGCAGTTCGGATCGTTGGCGAACTGGAAGTTGGCGTCGACGAGCGTGGAGTAGGTCCCGGGGTGGAGGCCGCGGGCGGCGTCGGAGAAGTGGAAGGAGTAGCCGCCGGCCAGGAACGTGGCGTCGTTCACCCCGTTCGGGCTCGTCACCGTGACCGGCTCGCTGTAGGTGTTGAACGTGCCGTTGGGCGCGATGATCACGAAGTTCGCCACGTTCAGCGGCACCGCGGTCTCGGGGCGGGGCAGCGTGGCCGGCCGGGCCGCCGGCCGGACGGCCCCGGCGGCGGTCGGCCCGACGAGCCCGGCGCCGGAGGCCAGGGCGACGAGGAGGGTCGTGGCCAGCAGGGGCCGGATTCGGCGCCGAACCTCGATCATCGGACCGCTCCATCTCGTCGGGGGCACGAGCGATACAACCGGCTCATCCTCGCGCCACGACGTCGCGCCTGTCACCGGCCATTGGTCCCGAAACGGGCGGCCGACCGCGGCCCGGCCTCAGCTCGAGGCGGCGCCGGTCCGCTCGGCGACGATGGCGCTCCGGTTGACCTTGCCGGCGGCCGTCCGGGGCACGCGCTCGACGAACTCGAAGCTCTTCGGCACCTTGTAGGCGGCCAGCCGCTCCCGGCAGAACGCCCGAAGGTCGTCCTCGGTCGGTGCGTGGGCCGGGTCGGCCGGCTCGATCACCGCGTGCACCCGCTGGCCCCACTCCTCGTCGGGCAGGCCCACGACCACGACGTCGCCCACGCCCGGGTGCTCGGTGAGGAGGAGCTCGACCTCGGCCGGGTAGACGTTGGCCCCGCCGCTCACCACCATGTCGACCCGCCGGTCGGCCACGTAGAGGTAGCCGTCCTCGTCCACCCGGCCGAGGTCGCCGAACGTGCCGAACCCGTCCTCGGTGGTGCGGGCCGTGGCCCCGATGTAGTCGAAGGTCTTGGACCCGTCGAGGCGCCGCATGAAGATCTCGCCGATCTCGCCGGTGGGGAGCTCCTCGCCCCCAGGACCGAGGATGCGGACCTCGCAGCCCACCGGACGGCCGGCCGTGCCCTCGTGCTCGAGCCACTCGCCGCCGTGGGCCATGGCCAGGCCCAGGCTCTCGGTGCCGCCGTAGGCGAACCAGAGCTTCTCGGGAGGAATGAGGTCGAACCAGACCCGCACCACCCACGGGGCGACGGGCGCCCCGCCGTAGAGGACCGAGTCGATGGAGGAGAAGTCCCGCGACCGCACGTCGGGCAGCTGGGCGATGCGCTGCAGCATCGTCGGCACGGCGATCGTCGTGTTCACCTTCCAGCGCTCGATCAGGTCGACGGCGAGGGCGGCGTCGAAGCGCTCCATCACGACGAGCGTCTGGCCGTTCATGAGGCCGTTGATACAGGCGAAGCCGTTCGTGTGGTACAGGGGCGACATCACGAGCTGGGTCGCCCGGTCGCGCAGGCCGAGCTCCTTCGTGGCATCGGCGGTGGGGTCGGCGTTCACGATCCCCGAGCCCGGGGTGACGATGAGTTTCGGGCTGCCGGTCGAGCCGGAGGTGGCGATGGCCCGGGCCGGGTCGGCCACCCGGTCGGGGAGCGGGTCGGCCTCGAGCGACCGCGAAGCGTCGAGGTCGGCCAGGGTGACCAGGTTCGCCGGCCCGTCGTCCCACTCGGCCACGACGGCCGCCGGCCGGGCCAGCCCGAGGAGGCGGTCGCGCTCCCAAGCCGGCAGGTCCCAGCGCATCGGGAGGACGGTGGCCCCGAGCTTCCAGGCGCCGAACGACGAGAAGAAGTGGGCGCCGGAGTTGGGGAGGGCCACGGCCACGATGTCGTCCTGCCCGACCCCCTGTGCGGCCAGCAGCCGGGCCACCTGGTTGGCCCGTCGCTCGAGCTCGGCCCAGCTGACGAGGCGCTCCTCGCCCTCGGGCGACACGTGCACGACGGCCGTCTCGTCCTCGAAACGCCCGGCGAGGAGGCTCAGCTGGCGCCCGTAGGAGACCTGTCCTTCCATGCGACCTCGTTTCGTGGGGCGTCGGACCCCGTCTCCCGCGGCCGACGGGCCCGGCCCGATGCCCGCATCGTGGTGGCTCTTCCGGGCGCCGGGCAAGTGGACGGGGCCCTGCCGCCCCTCCCTATGCTCAGTCGGCCATGGCCCATCCCTTCCACGACGTCGCGGTGGTCGGTGCTTACAACACCGTGCAGGCCCGCCAGCTCGAGGGCCACGACTCGCTCTCGATCGCCGTGGACGGCGCCCTCGGGGTGCTGGCCGACGCCGGGCTCGACCGCAGGGACGTGGACGGCGTGGTCGGCGAACGGGCGGGGGAGCTCGTCTACGAGCTCGGGATCGGCCCGGTCACCCGGGTGGGGAACGGGCTCGGGATACCGGCGGTCATCGAGGCGGCCGAGATGATCGCCAGCGGCCAGTGCCGGGTCGTCCTCATCACCGCCGGCAGTGCCGGCATCTACACCCAGCACGCCTCGACCGCCCCCTGGACCCGGCCCGGCAACGAGTTCGTGGCCCCCTTCGGGATGTTCACCGCGGCGGAGTTCGCCCTCATGGCTCGACGGCACATGCTCCGCTTCGGCACGACGACCGAACAGATGGCCACGGTGGCCGCCACCATCCGCAACCACGGCAGCATCAACCCCGAGGCCGTCTACTTCGGCCGGGGCCCGTACAGCCCCCAGGACATCTTGGACTCCCGGCCGGTGGCCGAGCCCTTCCATCTCCTCGACTGCTCCACCACCTCGGAGGGCGGCTGCGGGATCCTGCTGGCCTCCGCCGACCGCGGGGCCGACCTGCGCCAGCCGCCGGTGTACGTGCTCGGCGGCGGGAGCGACAGCTACGGCGGCTCCTACCAGCACCCCCCGGTCTGGGACCTCCCGGGCACCGGCGAGATCGAGGCCGGCTACGTGGGCCGACGGGCCGCCCGGGCGGCCTTCGCGGCCGCCGGCCTCGGGCCGAGCGACGTCGACGTGTGCGAGTTCTACGACCCCTTCTCGTTCGAGATCATCCGGCAGTTCGAGGCCTTCGGCTTCTGCGGCGACGGCGAGGGTGGCCCTTTCGTCATGGACGGCCGGATCGCCCTCGACGGCGAGTTCCCGGTCACGACCGACGGCGGGACGATGTCCTTCGCCCATCCCGGGGCCTCCACCCAGATGCTCCAGCGGGTCATCCGCGGGGTCCACCAGCTGCGGGGCTCGGGCGGACCGGGCCAGGTCGACGGGGCGGCCGTGGCCCTGTGCTCGAACGGCGGCTCGGGGGCCCTCTTCAACGACGTGCTCCTGCTCGGGGTGGCGCGCCCGTGACCCTCGCCCCCCAACCCCCGGGCGTCCCGGTGCCCCGGCCGTCGCTCTTCTCGGCCCCCTATTGGGAGGGCTGCCGTCTCGGCGAGCTCCGGTTCTCCCGCTGCGGCTCGTGCGGGGCGGCGATCGCTGACGCCCCGCGGTGCTGCCACCGTTGCGGCAGCACCGACCTGAGCTGGGAGGTGAGCAGCGGACGGGGCACCGTCTACAGCTGGACGGTCGTCTGGCGCCCCCAGACCCCGGCCTTCCAGGTCCCCTACGTCCCGGTCATCGTCCAGTTCGAGGAGGGCTTCTTCCTGCTGAGCTCCCTCATCGGCTGCGAGGTCGACGACGTCGCCGAGGGGCTGGCCGTCGCCGTCGAGTTTCACCCCTGCGGTGACGGTGAGTCGCTGCCGTATGTCCGTCCGGCCGGCTGATGTCGTTGCCGTTCCGGGCGCGGCGGTTCGTCGGTGAGGAGACGACGATGTCCGATCTGGCGGACCGCGGCGACGAGCCTGGCGAGGCTGGTCCGCTGGCCATCCAGACCGACGATCCCCTCGCGGACGACGTGCGAGCCCTTTTGGCGAAGCACCTGGCCTTCTCCGACGCCACGACCCCGCCGGCGTACGCCTTCGCCCTGGACGCCGAGCGTCTCGCTGAACCCGGTGTGACGTTCTTCAGCGCGCGGCTCGACGGGATGCTCGTGGGCGTGGGCGCGCTCAAGCGTCTGGACGACCGGCACGCCGAGCTCAAGTCGATGCACACCCTCGAGGCGGAACGGCGACGGGGGGTGGGCCGGGCGATCGTCGAGCACATCTTGGTCTTTGCCCGGGCGCAGGGCTTCGAGCGGGTCAGTCTCGAAACCGGGACCATGGAGGAGTTCGCTCCCGCCCGCTCCCTGTACCGGCAGATGGGCTTCGAACCGTGCGAACCCTTCGGTGACTACCAAAAGAGCCCGTACAACACGTGGATGACGATGGAGCTGGCTGAGCGCAGGGCCGGACGGGCGAGCCCGTGAGTCCCGTGTACCGCGCCGAGACGACCCCTGCCCTGACCGGGTCGAACCCGTGGGTCAGACGGGCCGTCCGTTCTCACACCAGGCGTTGGCCGGAACGCCCTGGCACGGATCGTTCATCGTGGGGATGCCCGACGTCGGCATGGGCTGCATCTCGACCCCCGTGCCCTGGGGGTAGCTGGCGCCGGCGGGGCAGGTGCCGAACCCCGTGTCACAGAGGACCTGGTTGAAGAGGGCGCCGCCGGTGTTGGCGGCCGTCGTGAGCGTGCCGTCGCACGTGGGCTGGGCGGCCTCGAGGTCAGCCGGGGCGCTCCCGTTCGGGTAGGTGTTGTCCCGGAAGCAGTTGCGCGGCTGGTTGCCGGCCACCGTGATCTGCCCGAAGTCGGCGTTCGTCGGGTTGCCGAAGTACCCGTTGTGGCTGAACGTGTTGTGGAGCAGCGCGTCGTTCATGGGGTCGTAGACGCAGCCGAAGCCACTGATCTCGACGCCACCGGTGCCCGTGCAGCTCTGGTGGTACTCGGGCGGGTTCGAGTCCGGGTAGGGCACGAACAGGATCCCCCAGGCGCCGTTGTCAGCGAAGGTGTTGTCCATCACGGTGTCGTTCCGGCCCCCCGAGAGCGTCATCCCGGTGCCGGTCGGCCCGGCCGCCGCACCCCCGGACCTCGGCGTGTTGGGGTTGTTGTTGTCGTGGATGTAGTTGTGCCAGAAGACCCAGCAGGACCGGGTGTGGGTGATCGGGCTGGTGGCGCTGCCCGGGCAGTTGCCGTCCTGGGGAGCGGGCGGGTCGCCCTGGATCTGGGTGTTGGTGTCGAACCCGTCCTCGTTCTTGTCGAACTGGGAGTTCTCGACGACGATCTGGCCGCCCGAGTTGGTCCCGGAGTAGCCGAGGGCGTTGTTCTCCATCCAGGCATGGTTGATCGTCATGTCGCAGACCTGCTGGCAGGCCCCCACGTACATGCCCGAGTCGTTGAAGTTGTTGGCGTAGAGGTAGTTCCAGAGGCCGGGTCCGTGGGCGTTGGACGAGAAGATCCCGTACTGGGCGGCCGAGTCCTCGTTGGCGTAGAAGGTGGTCGTGGCGGTGAGGTAGCTCCCCTCGTAGCCGTCAAGTCCGATCTTCCCGGAGTCGGCCCCGCCGTTCCACCAGATCTCGTTGCCCGAGGCCTCCGTCCCGGCGAGGAAGTTGCAGACGGTGAGGTTGTCGATGCTCACGTCGTCGGCCTTCCACACGACGATGCCGTTGCGGCCGACCGGCTTGCCGTCCGAACCGGTCGTGCCGTACTGCTGCTCGCTCGGTGACGACGTGCAGGGGGTCGAGGTCTCGGCCTTCGTGCCGTCCACGATCACCTTCGAGCGGCTCATCCCCCGGAGGTGCAGGCCGGACTTGGTGATGAGCACGCCGCCGAAGGCCCCCTCGTGCAGGTTCGCCGACGGGTGGGTGAGGTCGTCGGTCTCGTGGTAGTCGCCCGGCGCGACGAGGATCCAGTCGCCCGACGAGGCGGCGTTCACCGCCGCCTGGATGCTCGAGTACTGGCCCCGGTGGCCGTCGAACGTGCCCACGAGGAGGACGTGGCCACTCGGGCCGCCCGTGCCCGACGATCCGCCCGAGCTGCACGCACTGAGGGTGGTCGCGCTCAACGTCAGGGCCCCCGCCACCAGCCACGCGCTCGACCGTCTCACGGTCCCCCTTTGGTGCCCGGCCGCCGGCCGTCCCGTGCCGGCGCGCCTGCTGTCTATCGAAGGTAGCCGGGACGAAGGACCACCGCTCCCGGTCAGTCGTCGAGCAGGTCGGGTGCCTCGCGCAGCTCCTGGCGGACCATGGCCTCCCAGAAGCCGTGGAACCCCTCACCGTCGCTCGCCTCGATGAAGCGCCGGAATTCGGCGGGCAGGGGGGAGTTGAGCGCGCCACCGGCGTTCCGGATGTAGGTGGCGTGCTGGCAGCGCTGCTCCAGCGCCACGGCCCGTTGGTGCACCGCCCGGGCCGAGCCGCCGAGCACGAAGACCCCGTGGCCCGCCAGCAGCGCGAGGTCGGCCCCGCCCATGAGCTCGACCGCCCGTCGGGCGGAGGCCGCGTTGTTGACCGCCCCGCCGTACTCGTTCACGAGGACGAGCTCGCCGCCGCCGAGGGACGAGCTCTGGTCCATCGGCGGGGGCACCTCGCCCATGTCCGCCCACACCGTCCCGAAGAGCGGGTGGTTGTGCATGGCCCAGGCCACGCCGGGGCGGAGCTTGTGCAGCTCGAGGTGGAGCGGGATGCCGAGGGGCGCCGGCCAGTCGCCCTCGACCACGTTGCCGTCGAGGTCGATGCGGATCACGTCCCGGGGCCGGATCTCGTTCCAGAGGAGGAGCCACGGGTTGCACAGGAGGGTGCCGTCGCCCAGGTTGAAGGTGATGTGCCCGGCGAGGTGGTCGTTGTGGCCCTCACGCCAGAGCGTGCGGGCCAGGAGGACGAGCTCCTCCTTCGGCCTGAGGTCCGGCAGCAGCTTCTCGGCGGTGGGCTCGAACGTCATGGCCAACTCCTCCTCCCGGTGCATCGGCGGCACCGGCCGTCGCTCGACGCTACCGACGCGCCGGTCGTCGCTCAATTGTTCGCCAGCCGGTCGGCGGCGAGGCCGCGACCGGTGCCCGGCGCGTGACCCCGACCTACGCTGGCGCCATCGCCGGCGACGGCGGTCAGCTGCGAGGCCGGAGACCACATGGACGGCGACGAGACGATCCGGGCCCACCCCGGCCCCGCGATGAGCGGCGACGCCCGCCCGCCGGCGCTCGAGGGGCTCCGTGTCCTCGACACGACCACCGGCATCGCCGGTCCGTACTGCACCAAGGTCCTCGCCGACGCCGGGGCCGACGTCGTGAAGGTGGAGGACCCGGCGGGCGACCCGCTCCGAAGCCAGCACGGCGGTGGCCTGTTCGAGTACCTGCACGCCTCGAAGCGCTCGGTGACGGGCGGCCTCGACCAGCTCGTGGCCGGTGCCGAGATCCTCGTCGTCGACGCCCCGCCCGACACCGAGCGGCTCTGGCGCGAGCACCCGTCGCTCGTCGTCGTCAGCATCACCCCCTACGGGTGCAGCGGGCCCTGGTTCGGGCGGCCCTGGACCGAGTTCACGCTGCAGGCGGCGTGCGGCTCGACCGGGTCGCGGGGCCTGCCCGACCGTCCGCCCATCACCGGCGGCGGCCGGACGGGTGAGTGGCTGGCCGGGACCTACGCCGCCCTCGGGGCCCTCGCCGCCTGGCGCTCCGCCGGGTTGACGGGGCACGGCGACCACGTCGACGTGGCCATCCTCGACTGCATGGCCGTGACGATGACCACCTACCCCTCGCTGTTCTCCTCGTTCGCCGGCTGGCCCCCGATGCGGGGGACGGGACGTTCGGTCGAGGTGCCGTCGATCGAGCCCAGCCGCGACGGCTACTTCGTGGTGACGACGAACAGCGCCCAGCAGTTCCACGACTTCCTGGTGATGATCGAGCGTTCCGACCTCTGCGACGACCGAGAGCTGGCCCTCGTGGTCAAGCGGTTCGCCCGGCGCGAGGAGTTCCTCGCCGCCGTGCACGAGCACACGACGAAGCGCACGACAGCCGAGCTCCTCGAGGAGGCGGCGAACTTCCGGCTGCCGGCCGGGCCCGTGCTCCACGGCGGCACGGTGACGTCCTTCGAGCAGTTCGTGGCGCTCGGAACCTTCGTCGGCGCGCCGTCCGGACGCTTCGTCCAGCCCCGGGTGCCGTTCAAGATCTCAGACGCCCCGCCGCGCCCGTTCGGACCGGCGCCGTCGGTCGGGGAGCACGACGGCCTCGTCGAGTGGCCACCGGTCGGAGGCGCGGCGCCCGACTCGGCACGGCGGCTCCCCTTGGAAGGCGTCCGGATCATCGACTGCACGGCGTGGTGGGCCGGGCCCGCCGCCACCCAGGTCCTCGCCTCGCTCGGGGCCGACGTCGTGAAGGTGGAGTCGACCCGCCGACCCGACCTGATGCGCATGGCGAGCACCAAGCCGCCGTCGGTCGACCAGTGGTGGGAGTGGGGGGCGCTCTTCCACGGGGCCAACACGAACAAGCGGGGCGTCACCCTCGACCTGACTCGCCCGGAGGGGGTGGCGGTCTTCGAGCGGCTGGTGGGCACGGCCGACGCGCTCGTCGAGAACTACACGCCCCGGGTGATGGAGCAGTTCGGGCTGGGCTGGGAGCGGCTGCACGAGCTCAACCCCGAACTGCTCATGGTGCGGATGCCGGCCTTCGGGCTGGACGGGCCGTGGCGCGATCGCACGGGGTTCGCCCAGACGATGGAGTGCCTGACCGGGATGGCCTGGCTCACCGGGTTCGCCGACGGGCCACCCGTGCTGCTCCGCGGGGCCTGCGACCCGCTCGCCGGGATGCACGCGGCGATCGCCACCCTCGTCGCCCTGGTCGACCGGGAGCGTCACGGGGGTGGGCGTCTCGTGGAGACGATCATGGTCGAAGCGGCGCTCAACGCCGCCGTCGAGCAGATCATCGAGTTCGGTCTCACCGGGACCGTGCTGTCGCGCGACGGCAACCGCGGTCGCGAGGCCGCCCCGCAGGGCCTCTACGCCTGTGCGGGCGACGACGAGTGGCTGGCCGTGTCGGTCCCCGACGACGCCACCTGGTCGGTGCTCGTCGAGGTGCTGGGCCACCCGGCCTGGGCCGACCGTCCCGAACTTGGGACCGAGGCCGGGCGGCGGGCGGCCCACGACGAGATCGACGCCGGGCTCGGGGCCTGGTCGTCGGCCCGGCCGGCCGAGGACCAGGCCGAGGAGCTCTCGAGGGCCGGCGTGCCCGCCGCCGTCGTCATCGCCGCCCGGGACATGGTGCACAACCCGCAGTTGTTGCACCGGCGGCTCTTCGAGACCGAGGACCATCCGGTCACCGGCCCCCACGAGATCCCGATCATGCCGTTCCGCCTGCGGGGGGTGCCCACCTGGCTCCGGCGCACGTCGCCCACCCTCGGTGAGCACAACGACGAGGTGCTGGGCGAGCTCGGGCTCGATCAGGAGGAGATCGTCCGACTCGTCGCCGAGGGTGTCGTCGGCGACCGGCTGGTCTCCGGCTAGGGGCTGCGGGCTCGTTCGCCGTCGGGCCGGGCCACGTATGCTGCGGTCATTCCGCCGCGTCACCGGAGCGTCTTGCCCGCGTGCTCGGGATCGTCTGAGGGGGCCTTGGCCATGAGGGTGTGCCGCCGCGCCCGTCGGCCGTCCGGGTGGCGACGCTGGGGCTTCGGCACGGTCCCCGTCGTGGTGGTCGTCCTCTCGCTCTCGAGCGCTTCGGCCGCCCGGGCCGCCCCGGCGCCGATCACGGTGGCCCTCATCACGTCGGTGACCGGGCCCGGCGCCTCGGAGTTCCAGACGACGCCGCAGGGCTTCCTCGCCCGCATCGACCAGCAGAACGCCGAGGGCGGGGTGCACGGCCACCGCCTCGTGCCCATCGTCATCGACGACCAGAGCAACCCCACGCTCACCCTGACCGCGGTGGAGGACGCCCTCTCCCGCGGCGCCTTCGGCATCGTCTCGGAGAGCCCCTTCATGTACAACGCCGCCCGCTACCTCCACGAGCAGGGCATCCCGGTCACCGGCGGCAGCTTCGACGGACCGGAGTGGGGCGAGCAGCCCTTCACGAACATGTTCGCCGCCGACACCGGGAGTGTGGACCCGAGCTACCCGGCGGCCAAGAGCGTGGACCTCTTCTACCGCTCCAACGGCGTGAAGGTAATGGCCTCCTACGGCTACGGCGTGGCGCCCTCGTCCAAGCTCGTGGCGCAGAACTTCGCGGCCTCCGCCGCCGACGCCGGCGTCCAGGTGGGGGTGGTCGACACGAGCGTGCCGTTCGGCACCGTCGACTTCACCACCG
>Ga0116216_10002076_pt1 | contig 13498 bp, 9 predicted proteins | sample Sb_taG_11_FD_89696 | JGI IMG/M metagenome (GOLD analysis project Ga0116216, IMG submission 89696) | Peat soil microbial communities from Weissenstadt, Germany - Sb_50d_3_AS metaG | ecosystem: Environmental > Terrestrial > Soil > Wetlands > Peat | place: Germany: Weissenstadt | collected 2010-09-21
ACACGCCGCCCGCAGTGTTGCCTTCCGCGTTATGAGAGCGCGTCGGCACCCTGGACTGACTTGAGATTTCGCGGCTCAATAGCCCCGCCCGCACGCCCCCTATCAACGCTTCGCTGCGCCCTCGCGGAACGCCAACGCATGACTCGGGGCCACCGTGACTCGCTACATCTTCGGTGTGGAGCGTTCTCATCTCCAACTCCATGCCGGTTCATCCCGGCGCTTTCCTCATAACCCTCAAGTTTGACTTGAGGGTCAGACGGACCACCCGGACGATTCCGCGGAGTAACTGTTCAGGTGGGTGGCGGCTCAGTTGCCGGTCCAGCGACGGTACGCGGCGATGAGACGTGAGGTTGTTGGGTCTGCGTCGATGTCGATGTCGAGCAGCGCGACTTCGTAGTGGCGTCCGCCGCGTTGACAGGTGGCGATCAGCTCGGTGCGGTTGTCGGCTCGGCTGACAGAGAGGACCTCGACTTCTTCGCCGATCACAGTGCCGCGACACGGGAAGCTCGCGTCTTCGTCGAAGGCCGCCTCGAAGCCCATCAGTTGCTCATCCTCGTCGTGTGCGTCGACAGTGATCTCGTCGATCAGGTTGTCGAGCTCGGAGTCGGCGTGGCGGGCTGGGCTCATCGGTCTCCTTGTCAGGCAGCTGGGTTGAGTCGGTCAAGGACGAGTGGCGGGCAGCGGATCTCTCCGCTCTTGAACCGGCCGACCGGTCGGTGCACGCACACGGTCGCGGCGTGCTGGTCGAGTTCGACAACGATGCCGTGGATGCCGTGCAGGTAGTGGGGGCTGGCGTAACGGTTGATCCGCACCCGGTCGCCGACGTTAAGCAGCGCGAGTGCCTTCTGGGAGTTGACCGTCCGCAACAGCTCGTGCCGGGCATGCACGGCTTCAGCGATCGCGGTGAGGTGCTGGTCGAGCGCGCCGGCGGCGATCTGGTCAAGCAGCAGGCGCTCGGGCTCAGCGGGCGGGTTTCGCGGCGGGCTAACCTCCGGGCGCGGCACCGCCAGCTGAGGTTGGGGCTGGCCGCCGGCTCGCCTGCGGGCACGCTTGCTCATCGTCGGGAAGGATCGCGCCCGCGCCGGATGAACCGGTCAGCCGAGCGCTGATGGTGGCAGCCAGGGTCACGTCAGGCCGTCACGAAAAACACCAGCCTCCTAGAGCCGGCCATCCGGTCGCTATCCCGTGACTCCGTCGTGATGCCCGAATGGGCCAAGTAATCCTTCTGTCGCTGACGGCCTCGTTGAACCCGACGCTGGTCGCCGCGACAACGGTGATGCTGCTGCTTCCGAGCCCGTCGAAGCTGATGCTGGGCTATCTGCTCGGTGCGTACTTGACGAGTATCACGATCGGGCTTGTGATCGTTTTCTCGCTGTCGAACTCGAGCACGACCAAAACGACCGAGAACACCCTGAGTCCAGCGGTCGATATCGCGTTGGGCGGGCTCGCGCTGGTCGGAGCGTGGGTTGTCTGGAGCGGGCGTGACGAACACCTGAGGGAGCGCAGCCGAGCGCGCAAGGCGGCAAAGCCGGACAAGGGCCCACCGAGATGGCAACGGGCGTTGAACACGGGGTCTGCACGGACGACGTTCCTGATCGGGATGCTGCTCACGCTGCCCGGCGCCTCCTACCTGGCTGGGCTTGATGAGATCCACAAGCTGCACTATTCGACGACGGTGACGGTGCTGGTGGTGATCGGCTTCAACCTGGTCATGCTGTGGCTGCTCGAGGTTCCGCTCGTCAGCTTCGTGATCGCTCCGGAGTGGACGCCTCGGGCGATCGAGCGGGCCAAGGCCTGGGTCAGCCGACACACACACGTCTTCGTGGTGAGGGGACTCACCGCGCTCGGCACGCTTCTGATCATCAAGGGCGTGATCGGGCTGATGAGCTGATTTCGTTGCTATGGCCACGGTGACTAACACCCGCTCAGCCGACCGGACACGGACCAGCGTTCACCGAGCGACGCCGTCTCGAAGAACCACCGGAGGGACAGGAGAGATCTATGACTGAGATCACCGGAGGCGAGCTGTTCGCTCGCGGGCTGCAGGCGGAGGGCATCGAGTTCCTGTTCGGGCTGCCGTCACCCGAGGTCGATCCGTTGCTCGCGCAGCTTGAGTCGCACGGCATCCGGCAGGTGCCCGTGCGCCACGAGGCGGCGGGCGTTCATATGGCCGAAGGGCTCTACAAGACGACCGGCAAGGTCGCCGCGGTGCTCGGCAACCCCGGCCCGGGGTCGGCGAACCTGCTGCCGGGCGTGGTCACGGCCCTGCACGAGGGCGTGCCGGTGCTCGTGATCACGTCACAACACCGGCTGGGTGTCGTCTACCCCTCGCCGCCCTCGACCTTTCAAGGCCAGGACCAGCTCGACCTCTTCCGCCCGGCGGTGAAGTGGGGCGGCCCGGTGTTCGAGTGGGGCCGCATCCCGGAGGTGCTGCGCTTGGCGTTCCGTGAGATGTGGAGCGGTCGGCCCGGACCGGTCCACGTCGAGCTGCCCGCGCCGGTCCTGTACGCGACCGACGACGACGAGACGGCTGCGGTCACACTGCCGGCGTCCTACCGTGGCACGACGCCGCAGGCCTCCGATGCGCAGCTAGGCGAGGCGACGGAGTTGCTCGCTTCCGCGCAGCGACCGGTCGTGATCTCCGGCACCGGGGTGGACCGCGCCGGCGCGAACGAGGTGCTGCTCGAGATCGTCGAGCTGCTGGGGTGCCCGGTTCTGACGACGATGGCGGGGCGCTCGACCGTGCCCTCGGATCATCCGAACTACGTGTTCGGGTTCGGGCCGGCTGGCGACCGGGTGCGCCGTGAAGCCGACGTCATGCTGATCGTCGGCTCGCGCGTGGGGAACCTCGATGTGCCCTACGACAAGTACTGGGGCGACCCCGCCGGGCAGCGCGTGATCCAGATCGACATCGACCCGCGACACCTCGGCGTCACTCGACCACTGAGCCTCGGCATCCTCGCCGACGCGCGGATCGCGTCGGAGGGGATCGCCAGCGGGTTACGCGCGCTGCACCTGCCAAGGCGCGACCGGGAGGACCTCGCTCGTTACCGCGCACTCGACGAGCAGGTTCGCGCCGCCCAGGCGACGCCGATCCTCGACTGGCAGGGACCGGGGATCCATCCCGCACACGCAATCGGGACCATCGGCGCGGTCTTCGGCCGCGAGGCCGTCTACACAGTCGACGGCGGCAACACCTCGCTCTGGGCGTACTCCGTCCTGCCCCCGACTCGCCCACGCTCCTACCACTCGATCCTCAAGCTGGGAATGCTCGGCACCGGCATCCCCTCAGCGATTGGCGCCAAGCTCGGCGCGCCCGACCGCGAGGTCGTATGCATCACCGGCGACGGCGCGGCCGGCTTCAACATCATGGAAATGCAATCAGCCGCCCGCGAGAACCTCGCGATCACGACGATCGTCTTCGCCGAGGGCTCATGGACGATGGAGCAACCCAACGAGCTCGCCCTCTACGGCAAGACGTTCGGTACCGCCCAAGGCGAGATCCGCTGGGACCTCGTCGCCCAGGGACTCGGCTGCCACAGCGAGTACGTCGACCAGATCGAGGACCTCGAACCGGCGCTGCGCCGCTCTCAGCACCACGACGGCCCCAGCCTGGTATGCCTCCGCACCGACCCCGACGCGAACCTCGCCATCCCCGAGCACATGATGGCTCGCTTCTCCGAGGTCTACTCAGGCCCAACACCGCCCCAACCTTCGGCCTAGCGGCCAGACGGGCTCGCGATCGAAACCCGGATGCCCGCGGTGTGCCGGGCGTGGACGTTTACCGGCTCGGGGACCGCTTGTTCTTCGCCAACGCCAGGTACTTCATAAGACGGATGGGTGAGGCGGTGCGCGACGTCCCAACAACGACGCACCCGCTGTTACTCGATGCCAACGGAAGCAACCAACCGGCACGAGCGGCCTGCGGGCGCTCGGCCAACTCGCGCACGAGCTGCATAAGCACGGCGTAACGCTGGTCATCGCGCGAATGCGCAGCAAGCCAACGGCCCGACCCCAACGCGGCCCCGACTGCGTATCGGTCACGAACGGCTCGCCGGCGCGTCACCTGGACGCGGCGCTGCGGTAAGGGTTGCGCTCATCTTGATCGCCCGGACCGCTCCGGTCGCCCCGGCCTGCAGAGTGACTCCCATGGCGACGAGGAAGATGCCGGCGATGAAGATGATCACGCCGCTCGATCCGAGCAGCAGGATGCCGACACGGCCGAGGACGTAGGGCGGCGTGCATACGGTCGCGCTCAGGGCGCCGCCAACCGCGGTCGTCGCCAGCTTGTCGCGTTTTGACTGCTTGGGTGGCTTGGCCCCGATCAGCCGCGCGGAGACAGCCACGTAGCAAACCATCATCACGCCGACCACGATCCCCAGGGAGATCGTGAACCACGGCTTTCCCCAGCGCGTGACGATCAACGTCGAGAAGGCAAGCATCGCCCCGACGACGGCACCCCAAGCCACGATGGTTGTGAGGTGTTTCCGCGCCTGCGCGACGGCCGGGCGGACCTCGGGACGGCCGGGTCGCGAGACCGCGAAGGCAAACACGGCGTTGAGGAAGAAGCTAGCGACCGTGATCGCGATGACCAGCAGGATTGGCGGGATCAGGATCGGGCCGCGGACCACGTGGAAGGACTTGCCGCGCAGCACGTGCGCCTTGAGATCGAACATCGCCAGCCAAATCCACATCGCCGGCAGGATCTCAACGAGCGTCAGCCGCCAATTGGTCACCAGCAGCCTGAGCCCGTTGAACAGCATCACGAACGCGCCGACGACGAACGCGAGCGGGGCGAATACGCGCCGCGACTGGCTGAGGCGGAGAATCGCCTCCTCGATCCTGGCCTCGTCGTTGTCCTGGATGGCTCGCACCAGCATCCCGATCCGCGCCGACAGGGAAGCGAACCGCCGCGCGCCTCCCTGTCTCGAGGAGTCGACGGCAGGTCCGGGGGAGCCCGCACTGTCCGTTGAGCTGGCGGCGGTCGGCTGTGGCGCGGCGGGACGCGCGACGTCCTCGGACGCCTGCTCGACCGGTGCCTCAAGGTCCACAGGGCTGTTTGGATCTCTCATGGAGGGAACCCGGCCTAGCGTGGCTCAAGGTAGCGCCGTCCCGATCACCATTCACGCAATTCCGTTGCGAGGCGGTCATCTCGTTCTCTCGCGCAGACGTTGCCTGCCCGTGGCGGACATGGGAAGCAGGTGACCGTACCGATGGTTGAATGAGTGCCGGACTCGGTGTGAGGAGGCTCTGATGCCGTGGACGGTCCGCCTTAGCCCGGGACGGACCAGCGCTCCGAGTACCGCGATGCTCACCAGAGTGCCGACCAATGGTGTGTCCCGGGATGACGGTCCGGAGATCGCGGTGAGTAGCTCCCTCAGCGCGGCGGCCCCGAGCGCCACGTCGGCTTTCGTCGGGCCGCCCGGTCCCCTGACCATCTGGTCCCACTTGGCATTGGCCGCCTCCGCGATCAGCACCAGCGCGATCAGCGTGACCAGCCAAGATTGATCCCTCGAGACGCCGAACAACCGCCTCACAGCCCGATAGCGAGCCTCATCCAACAGCATGAGCGCAACCCGCGCGTCCGACACAAACAGCCTGGCGCCACCGACATCCTCCAGCGCAATACCGTGCTCTCCGCCGGCAGCAGCTCCGGCCGCCACCCCGACAATCTGCGGTTCAGGGAACGACGGCACGCCGTTCGCCCGCCCGTTGCTCCCGGGCAGACCCGGTCCTCGCGCCCGGTTTGATCTCTCCCGGTCCCGCGCCAACGACCCGGAAGGTGACGCGATCGATGCATCACTCTGTGTAGCCACTCCCACGATGTTCCCCTCCTTGTTGCACCCGGCGATGTCGCCCTCCGACCGACTCTGTGTCGGCTGTCTGAGCAACCCGGCCCGCGGGGCCGGAAGATCGGTTCCACCGTCCGTTAGACGCGCTTTTAGTTGTCCCACCGAGCCTTACATCGGCGAGGAGGCGACGCATCGGGGCAAAGCGCCGAACCGACTCCGTAGTCGCCCGAGAGCCGTCGCCGCGACGCCCGCCCCCTCGCCGGACGAGCTGCGTCTCTTTTTGAGAATCCGATCCGCGTGGTCGTCCGAGCGTGTGGCCCGTCCAGCTCTCAAGGCCAGCACTCGGCCCACCTTGGCGATGGCGACGACTCTCCGCGTGGTACGGCGTGGCAACGCCCTCCTGAAGGATCACGTATCGCGGCAGGTCCGGGACACGCGTTGGGATTGTGTTCCGAATCCATCGCGAGCCACGCGTTGAACGCCGGACGCTCGCCGCGCAGCGTCTCCCGCTCGGCCTCGTCGAGGCGTCCGATTCCTGCTCACGCCAGCGCAAGCCTGAGGCGTGCCAGCGACACGATCCGCGAGTTCGCTTGGAATCGCTTGCCTGCGAAGTGATCGCCTGATGAACCCCCCGCGCTCTCCGTCCGTCCTTGCTCGCCGTCGACCTGGGCGACCAGCCCGAGACTGGCGACGTAGCCGTCAGGGACGCCCGGCGCATCGGGTCGGCCGACGGCCTGCATCGCGATCCGCCGCGTCTCGTCGACCTGCCGGCGAAGAACAGCGCCTGACCTCCGAGACCCTGACCGAGCCGCTCGACAGCCGTCGCCAGGTGCGTCCACAAGCGCACCGGATCGTCGTCGGCGGGGTCGAGCGTCATCAAATGACGACCTCGGGACGCTCAATGCACCAGAATCGCAGCAGCGTTGTCTTGCCGTAACCGACCGGCGCGCTAACAACAGTCAGCGCCGCCCCGCCGTCACCATCGAGCACCTCAAGCAGGCGTGCCCTGGGCAACATTCCCGGATGAACAGGGGCAGCGTTACCCTCGGCTCGATCACCCGGATCCAGGGACCCGACTCCTCCCCTGCGGACTCATCTTCATGACTATGGCCGCGCGAGGCCAACCACCCGGCTGAGCATCAATCACCCGGGTGAACTCCCCCCCGAAGTTGATCATCCCCGGGACAAAAAGAGGGACGATGTCGCGGTGAATGAATCTGAGCATCCGTCGAAATCCCCAGATCACCGACCTCGAGGAAGGATGGCTAAACGCGAAATCGGCGGCCGATTCGACGGACAGCAGCGTTGCGGGCCGCGGCCAGCCGGTCAGCCCGGGCGGGCCTGACCGACCGTTCAGATGGAGGTATCGATGAGCAGGAGTGCAAGTCTGCTGGGATCGATCACGACGCGCGACACCGTGGACTCGAGGCCAGGCACGGTGGAGTTCCGTGCTGGGGCGCCGGCGGCGGACACGGCCCGGCGGCGCGTCATCCCGTTTTTGGATGACGTCCGGTCAACCTGCGGACCTCCACGCTCCGCGCGCGACGGAGCCAACGCCTGCGCCGGTTCACAAGATAGTCACACCTGGCCCTACAGCGATCGAGAGGCTCTGACCCATGACCACGAACGCACCGAAGTTCAACACTCCTGAGCACCAGCGGTTGGAGGAGGCGCGGACGGGCGCGGTTCGGTGGAAGGCGTGGGGCCCGTATTTGAGCGAGCGCCAGTGGGGCACGGTGCGCGAGGATTACAGCGGCGGTGGGGATGCGTGGGACTACTTCCCCCATGACCAGGCGCGCTCGCGCGCTTACCGGTGGGGTGAGGACGGGATCGCCGGGATCTGCGACGAGCGCCAGCGTTTGTGCCTTTCGTTGGCGTTGTGGAACGGCGCCGACCCGATTCTCAAGGAGCGGATGTTCGGCCTGACCAACAGCGAGGGCAACCATGGTGAGGACGTGAAGGAGTACTGGTTCTATCTGGACAGCACCCCGACGCACTCCTACCTCAAATGCCAGTACAAGTATCCGCAGCGGGCGTTCCCGTACCTGGACCTGGTCTCGACCAACCGCAGCCGGAGCAAGCAGGAGCCGGAGTACGAGCTGCTGGACACCGGAATCTTCGACGAGGACCGGTACTTCGACGTGGTCGTGGAGTACGCCAAGGGCGCTCACGATGACATCCTTATGCTGGTCACGGCTTACAACCGCGGCCCGGACGCGGCGACGCTGCATCTGCTGCCGACGCTGTGGTTCCGGAACACGTGGTCGTGGGGTGACGAGGTCCCCAAGCCGACGCTGACGGCCGCCGACGGGGAGTCGGGAATCGCCGCCGTGCGCGCTTCCCATGGGGAGCTGGGCGAGTGGCTGCTGCGCGCCGACGTCTCGGCGCAGTTGCTGTTCTGTGAGAACGAGACCAATAACGAGCGTTTGTTCGGGGTTGCCAATGCTTCGCCTTTTGTCAAGGACGGGATCGGCGAGTTCGTCGTCGGCGGCAAGGCGGAGGCGGTCAATCCGCAGCGGGCGGGGACCAAGGTCGCGGCCGATCACGTGCTGCAGATGCCGGCGGGCGACAGCGCCTCGATTCGTGTGCGCCTGACGGCGTCGGGCGGCTCGCAGGCGGACGTTCCGGGCAAGGGAAAGCCGCTCGGCGCCGACTTCGATCGCGTGTTCAAGGCCCGGCGCAAGGAGGCCGACCAGTTCTACGCGACGGTGATCCCGCCGACGTTGCGCCCGGACGGGGCGATGGTGATGCGCCAGGCGCTCGCGGGGCTGTTGTGGGGCAAGCAGTACTACGAGTACAACGTGCACCGATGGCTGCGCGAGCACGGCGTCGACCCATGGGATCCGAACGCGCCTGCCAGCTCGGTGCGCAACGTGCCGTGGTTCCACATGGTCGCGGGTGATGTGATCTCGATGCCGGACAAGTGGGAATATCCGTGGTTCGCGGCGTGGGACCTCGCGTTTCACTGCGCGCCGCTGTCGCTAGTTGACGTCGACTTCGCCAAGGCGCAGGTCGAGCTCTTACTCAGCACCCGGTATCTGCATCCCAACGGCCAGATCCCGGCGTATGAGTGGAACTTCAGCGACGTGAACCCGCCGGTGACGGCGTGGGCGGCGCTGTACGTGTACGAGCGCGAGGCCGAGATCCGCGGTGAGGGCGACCGCGAGTTCCTGGCGCGGGTGTTCGACCGGCTGTTGACGAACTTCACGTGGTGGGTCAATCGCAAGGACCCCGATGACCGCAACCTGTTTCAGGGCGGGTTCCTCGGCCTGGACAACATCGGGATCTTCGATCGCTCCTCACCGCTGCCCGGTGGTGGCACGCTCGAGCAGGCGGACGGGACGTCATGGATGGCGCTCTACTGCCAGTGGATGCTGCAGATCGCCGCCGAACTCGCCAAGCACGACCCCGCCTACGCCGACATGGCACTGAAGTTCGCGACCCATTTCGAGTGGATCTCGATCGCGATGAACCCGCCCGATGCCGACACCGTGAACTGGGACGAGCAGGACGGCTTCTACTACGACGTGATGCGGATGCCGGACGGGCAGGCGATCCAGCTCAAGACGCGCTCGCTCGTCGGCCTGCTGCCACTGTGCGCCGCGACCGTCTTCGAGCCCGAGCTGCTGGAGCGCTGGCCCATGATGGAGGAACGGATCCAGGAGTTCGTTCGCGACTTCTCCGACGCGCTGCCGTCGCTGGCGCACCTACCCGGGCCCAACCCCGAGGGCCGGCGGATCATGTCGCTCGTCGACGAGCAGCGGCTGCGGCGGATCCTCGAAACCATGCTCGACGAAGACGAGTTCCTCGGCGCACACGGGATCCGCGCGATCTCGCGGCGCCACCTCGAACAGCCGTGCATCTTCGACTGGGGCGGACAGGAGTACAACGTCCACTACCTCCCGGCCGAGTCCGACACCGGCATGTTCGGCGGCAACTCCAACTGGCGCGGCCCGGTCTGGTTCCCGATGAACGTGGTCATCCTCCGCGGACTCGGCCACCTGCACCGCTACTACGGCGACGAGCTCAAGGTCGAGTGCCCCACCGGCTCGGGGCAGGAGATGAATCTGCTCGAGGTCGCGACCGAAATCGCCACCCGCCTCGCGACCACGTTCACCAACGACGAGCAGGGACGCCGGCCCGTGTACGGCGGAATCGAGAAGTTCCAAACCGACCCGCACTGGCACGATCTGATCCCGTTCCACGAATATTTCCACGGCGACAACGGCGCCGGCATCGGCGCAAGCCACCAGACCGGCTGGACGGGCACGGTCGCACTGCTATTCATGCTCGGCGGCGCCCTGCACTCCGAGCTGGTAGCAGCCGCCGGCGTGGCCGAGTGACGGGCTGCCTATGCGTCTGCCCAGCCGTCCGACCGCCTACGAGTGCAAGAAATTCCATAAGCATGGGCAATTGGTGGCGCGCCGGAGCTGAGCTGCTGGATCACATGCAATCGTCCGTCATGACTTCGTCGAGTTTGTGTTGAAGGAGGCCACCCAATGTCCGTGAAGACCACAAGCCGGGCGCTAGAGTCCACCGACGCCGCCACGCTCGGCGCCCACCACGATGGCAGTGGCGCGAGCTTCGCGTTGTTCAGCAGCGTGGCGGAGGCGGTCGAGCTATGCCTGTTCGATGACTCGGGGCAAGAAACGCGCTGGAGCCTTGAGCAAGGCGACGGGTTTGTGTGGCAGGGCTACCTCCCGGGCGCGCGGCCGGGTCAGCGCTACGGCTTCCGGGTCCACGGACCGTGGGATCCGTCGGCGGGCGCCCGCTGTAACCCGGCCAAGCTGCTGCTCGACCCGTACGCGCGCGCGGTGGCGGGCGAGGTCCGGTGGGACCCGGCGGTCTACGGTCACGCTCCCGATGACCCGAATCAAGCGGACGGCAGCGACTCGGCGCCTTACGTTCCACGCTCGGTCCTAGTCGCCTCGGACTTCGACTGGGGCGAGGACCGCAGTCCCGGCCGGGCGATGGCCGACTCGATCTTCTACGAGGTACATGTGAAGGGCTTCACCGAGCTGCATCCCGACGTGCCCGAGCAGCTACGAGGCACCTACGCCGGGCTGGCGCATCCGGCTGCCGTCGCGCATCTGCAGCGGCTCGGCGTTACCGCCGTCGAGCTCCTCCCGGTGCACGAGTTCGTACACGACGCGCAACTTGTGGCGCGCGGGCTGCGCAACTACTGGGGCTACCAGTCGATCGGCTACTTCGCGCCGCACAACGGCTACTCGTCGTCGGGCGACACCGGCGGCCAGGTCGACGAGTTTCGAAACATGGTCCGCGCGTTGCACGCGGCCGGTCTCGAAGTGATCATCGACGTCGTGTTCAACCACACCGCGGAGGGCAGCGAGGCGGGGCCGACGCTGTGCTTCCGCGGTATTGACAACGCGGCGTACTACCGTCTTCAGGCCGACCCCTCCCACTATGTTGACGACACGGGCTGCGGGAACACCGTGGACCTGTATCTCCCGCATCCGCTGCGCCTGGTGATGGACTCCCTGCGGTACTGGGTGCAGGAGATGCATGTGGACGGCTTTCGCTTCGACCTGGCGGCCAGCCTCGCGCGCGCGGCGAACGACTTCTCCCCCTATTCCACGTTCCTCGAGGCGGTCGGCCAGGATCCGGTGCTCGCGGGGGTGAAGATGATCGCCGAGCCGTGGGATATCGGCGCCTACGACGTTGGACAGTTCCCTGCCGGCTGGAGCGAATGGAACGGCAAGTTCCGCGACACGGTGCGCGACTACTGGCGGAGCACGGCCGGCACGCTGCCCGGCCTCGCCACGCGGATCAGCGGCTCGAGCGATCTCTACGGCCATGGCGGCCGGCGGCCCAACGCGTCGGTGAACATCGTCACCGTCCATGACGGCTTCACGATCGAGGACCTCGTCAGCTATGACACCAAGCACAACGAGATCAACGGCGAGAACAACAACGACGGCACCAACGACAACAACAGCTGGAACTGCGGCGTCGAGGGACCCACCGACGACCCCGCCGTGCTCGAGCTACGTGCGCGCCAGCGGCGCAATTTCCTCGCCACGCTGATGCTGTCCGAGGGCGTGCCGCTGCTCCTCGGCGGCGACGAGTTCGCCCGCAGCCAGAACGGCAACAACAACGCCTATTGCCAGGACAACGAGCTCACCTGGTTCGACTGGAGCGCAGTCACGCAAAACGCCGATCTGGTCGATTTCACCGCCGGGCTCTGCCGCCTGCGCGAACAGCACGCGGTGTTCCGCCGCCGCCAGTTCTTCCGGGGCGCGCCGGCGCACCAGGCCGGCCGCGACGACATCGACTGGTACCGCCCCGACGGCGGCGCGATGACGGGACAGGACTGGGGCGACTCGAGCGCGCTGGCCATCACGATGGCGCTGAGCGGCGATACCGGCGACGACGCCCATCCCGACGATCCCTTCCTCGTGATGTTCAACGCCTGGTGGGAGCCACTCGACTTCAGCGTGCCCGAGTCGCTGCGCGGACTCGCCTGGCAGATCGAGGTCGACACGGCCGATCCGGCCGCGGCCGGGCGCGCCGTCGACCCCGCGACCCCCGTCACGCTAACCGGACGCTCGCTGATGCTGCTGCACGGCACACAGCCCGCGAGCTAACCCACCCCGATCCGCCAGCGCTCGCCGCTCGCCGTGAGGCCGCGACCTGGCGCGGGCGAGGGAGGTTTTCAGCCGGCTGTTGGCGATCGCCGAGGAGCGGGGTGAAGCCCGCTCAGCGCCAGATGACATGACACGTCTGTCCATATTTATGTCCATATTCCAGCCGTCGGCCGCCGATGAGCCCGTATTTACGGCAGATTCTGGGGCCCGACACGCGGAATCCGTGTCGGGGGTTCGAGTCCCTCCTCCGGCATTCAGCGCAACCGGGCAAATCCCTGGAATTCGCCGGATTTGCTCCCGTCGCGGCTGAATACGTCGGTGCCCGACGAACCCCTACGAACGACAACGGCGCTGACACGTGTGTCCACATCTGTGTCCACATTCGAGGTCGGCGTGCCCGAGGTACTCCTGGATTTGCTTGAGGTTGTAGCCGGCCGCCATCAGGAAGCTCGCGTAGGTGTGACGCGCCTCGTGCAGCGTCACCCGCGCCAGCGCCGCCTCCCACGCCTTGTCGGCCCGAGCCTGCCACTTCCCCGAGGCTACGGAACGCATGACGATCGGCCCCGTCGCCGGGCGCCCGACGCGCATCCACTCCTCGCGGAGAATCCTCTTCAGCGGTCCAACCATCGACACGCGTCGCCCCTCCCCCGCGTCGCTCTTAGACCCCGCGACCATGATCTCGTCTGCCTCCCAGAACACGTGCTCCCATTGCGCCCGTCCGATCTCCCCGCGCCGCAGCCCCGTGTAGAACGTGAGGGCCCAACCGGCGCGGTCCCCCGCCTCGCGCCAACGCCGCCCCTCCGGCGTCTTGTAGAGCTCGCCGCGGCGGACCTTGCCGACGAGCGCGTCGCTGACGCCGAAGCGGCGCGCGAGGGCCACCGCGCTCTGGCCCGAGGCGCGGATCTCGACGACGGCCTCCCAGCTGAGCGAGCCGGCGCTGTCGACGGCCGGCAGCGCCTCGATCAGCTTGGCCGCCTCCTCAGCCGTCGCCACCCGCTCGCGCACCCGACCGTCGTTCGCCGGCATCTGCAGCTCGCGCGTCGGGTCGCTCGTGACGATTCTCAGGTTCGGTCGCATCGCGTAGCGAGAGTCTTGCTTTCG
>Ga0116216_10002080_pt1 | contig 13482 bp, 13 predicted proteins | sample Sb_taG_11_FD_89696 | JGI IMG/M metagenome (GOLD analysis project Ga0116216, IMG submission 89696) | Peat soil microbial communities from Weissenstadt, Germany - Sb_50d_3_AS metaG | ecosystem: Environmental > Terrestrial > Soil > Wetlands > Peat | place: Germany: Weissenstadt | collected 2010-09-21
AGCGGACTCAGCAGCATACAGAACGCCATTCGTCCAGGCGCGCACAAGGTCTTTTGCGTGAAGTTCCAGCGCGAGATGGAGGGCCTCGACGAGACGCCGTTCGAAGGCCATCCGCTGGGGCAGAAGATCTACGAGAGCGTCTCCAAGGAAGCCTGGAAAATGTGGGTCGAGCACATGAAGATGCTCATGAACGAGTATCGCCTCAATCTCGGCACCAAGGAGGCTCAGGAGTTCCTGCTGCAGCAGATGGATGCCTACTTCTTCGGCGAGGGCGCGGCCCTGCCGCCGGATTTCGTGCCGCCCCGGGCGAAGGCCTAAGCATTTGACGGCCTGAGCGTTTCGAGCGCGGTGGCGATGTGGAATCGCAGTTCCGCGTGCGCTTGGCGCAACGACCGCTCCACTTCTTCGGGCGAATCCGCGCGCGCGAACAGGAAGCCCAGGTAGCTGGAACCCTCGGGCAGCGGAATGAGGTGCTGCCCTTCCTTGGCGGTGATGATCACGTCCACCACACCGGGCACGGCCGCGGCGCGATCCGTGCCCTCCACCGATTGATAGATGCCGCCCTTCGGAATCGGCATCATCATTACGCCCGAGGCCGGTCCGTCCAGATGTGCCTGCGAGACGTCTTCCCCGACCGCGTGCCGCAGGATCAGCTCTTCGAGCGGCATGGCGGCGCCAAACCTCAGAGACCTCGCGCACAGCCCCCCGATGGGGCGCGCGTGCGTCTCCAGCATCCAGGCGCCCTCCTGGTTGTAGCGCAACTCGGCGTGCACCGGCCCGTGGCGCAAGCCGAGCGCTCGCACCGCGCGCGCGGTGGTCGAGATCAGCGCCTCCTGCACGTCGGCCGGTTCCCGCGACGGCGTCACGTAGATGGTCTCCTCGAAGAACGGGCCCTCTAGCGGATCGGGATTGTCGAAGATCGCGAGCGGCTGGAACTCCCCCGCGGTGACCAGCCCTTCCACCGCGAATTCGCGCCCAGGAATGTAGCTCTCCACCTGCACGTAATGCTCGCCGATCCTGACGATGCGCCGGAAGGCGGCGGCGAATTCCTCGCGGTTGTCCGCGCGGATCACGCCGCGGCTGCCCGAGAGCCCCAGCGGCTTGAGCACGCACGGATAGCTCGCGCGGGCGGCCAGCGCGTGCGGATCTTGGGCGAGCGTGGCGCGGAAGAATTCGGGCACCCGCATACCCGCCGCCCGGTAGAGTTGCCGCGCGAGGTACTTATCCTGGCAGGCGCGCGCGGCGGCCGGCGGATGGAACGGCACGCCCAACATCGCGGCCGCCTCGGCTGCCAATACGGCGGGCTGGTCCCCCACCGCCGCCACACCATCGACATGCAAACCGCGCAAGCCCTCCAGCGATTCCGGAACGCGGTCGAACTTCACGGCCACCGCGCGATCGCCCCAGGGATCGTCGAGCACATGGCAGCGGTTGGTGGCCAGCGTGAGGTCCATCCCCAGCCGCCGCGCCGCATCGGCGAAGACGCGGATCTGGTAGCCGGTAGTGGCGGCGAAGAGAAGTAGATTGGGCACTGCTTCTATTCTCAGGTTATCGTAGTGTATGTGAAGGCGCTGGTGAAGAGCAGGCGCGAGCCCGGCTTGTGGCTCGAAGACGTGGACGTGCCCACGGTGGGGATCAACGACGTGCTGATTCAGGTGCTGCGGACGGGGATCTGCGGCACCGATGTGCACATTTACAAGTGGGACGATTGGGCGCAAAAGACGATCCCGGTGCCCATGGCGATCGGCCACGAATTCGTCGGCAAGATCGTGGAGGTCGGTTCGAACGTGACGGATTTCTTCCCCGGCGAAATCGTCAGCGGCGAAGGGCACGTGGTGTGCGGGCGCTGCCGCAACTGCCTGGCGGGACGCCGCCACCTGTGCGCCCACACCATGGGGGTCGGGGTCAACCGGCCGGGTGCGTTCGCCGAATACATCGCGCTGCCGATGACCAACGTGTGGCATCACCACGAATCGATTCCGCTGGACGTGGCCGCCATTTTCGACCCGTTCGGCAACGCCGTGCACACCGCGCTTTCCTTTCCGGTGCTGGGCGAGGACGTGCTGATCACCGGCGCCGGGCCTATCGGCATCATGGCCGCGGCGGTGGTGAGGCACGCCGGGGCGCGCTTCACGGTGATCACCGACATGAACCCGTACCGCCTGGAACTGGCGCGCAAGATGGGGGTCACGCGCGCGGTGAACGTGGCCGGGACCAGGCTGCGGGACGTGCAGAAAGAACTGGGCATGACGGAAGGTTTCGACGTCGGGCTCGAAATGTCCGGCAGCCCCGCCGCCTTCCGCGACATGATTGCCAACATGAGCCACGGCGCCCGCATCGCCATGCTGGGGATTCCCTCCGAAGAGATGACCATCGACTGGCGCACCGTGATCTTCAACATGCTCACCATCAAGGGCATTTACGGCCGTGAGATGTACGAGACGTGGTACAAGATGACGGTCATGCTGGAGACGGGCCTGGACATCACGCCGGTGATCACGCACCGGTACCACTACACCGAATTCGAGAAGGGCTTCGCGGCCATGATCTCGGGCAATTCCGGCAAGGTGGTTTTGAGCTGGGATTAACCTACAGCAGATCGCGAAGTTCCAGAAGGCGGGCCTGTACCTCGGCCCAGGGCGGATAGGGGCCGTAGCAAAGCATGCGGCATTGCCGTTCGTACTCGGCGCCGATGGCGGCGGCCAGGTCCGGCGGAGGAAAGATCGCGTCGCTGTTCCGAAAAGTCATGCCGTCGGGATGGAAATAGCTCCGCGGGAAGTGGGCTCGGCTGATGCGATCGTAGTCCGCCTTGATCTCGCCGTACTCGGCAGACTTCAGCATGGTGACCACTTCCGCCTGCCCGGCCAGTTGAAACAGGTCGTAGTAGTGTCTGGCGTAGGTTCCCAAGCCCTGTCCCTGGCGCTTGAGGAGTTCCACCTTGCCGTGGACGGCAAACATCTTCTCGACAAACGTGCGCCGGAAGTGCAGCAGCCGCAGGGGGAACGGCCCCTCGTCGTCGGCGTCGAGAGTCAGAGCCGTCTCTTCCAGAAACTGTCCCAGGCAGGAACGCAGTTGGCGGACCGTGGTCGGCTCGCGGCCACTGGCGGTACCGGCCTCGACCAGGACGCGGTTGGCGACTTCCCCAGGACCGCCGAACCGCTGGTGGTACGAGAAACGGTCGCTGCGTCCGAATCCGCCGATGGTTTGCCCCTCGTTCCGGACCAGTTCCAGGGCGGGGTGCGCGCCAACGGCATCGCGCAATCTCCTGAGCTCCCGATCGACCCCTCTCCTGCTCAGGGGAGGCTCGGAAGCCAGCGGGTCCAGGAAAATGTCGATATCTTCGGAAAACCGCTGGATGAGGTTCCAGCCCTTTGCCAGGCTGGTGCCGCCTTTGAAGATGACTCCGGCCGTGGCCGAGACGATGCGCAGGGCTTCGGTTACGTAGTAGTCCTTCTCGACGATCGCCGGCCGCAATCCCTGAGTGCGAAAATGCTCCGCCGCGCGAAGGATCGCCTGTTCGAAATCGGGATGTTCAAACAGCTTCACGCGAGCGGCGCTCCTTGGCCTGCCATTGGCGGGCGTGCGTCATTCCGGCGAACAGTCCGAAATCGAATCGGGAGAGCGGATTCAACGAGGCCCGCAACGGCCGAAGCGCGGCGGGTTTCCGTCCGAGCTGTTCTCCGATGGCGCCGAGGATCGCGCGCACCCGCGGAGGCTCCGAGCCGGCAACCTGGAGCAAGTGCCGGAAACGGCCCCGCCCGGACAACAGCGCCACGGTTCGGGCGATGGTCGCTTCGGGCGACAGTTCGCTAGTCCGGCCCCCTTGCCGCAGGAAGTCGAGCAGCGCTGCATCGCGCTCGGAGAGGCCGGCCCAGGCCTCCGGCCGCCGCGCATGGACCACGGTGTCCTGGCCGATGAGCTTTCTGGGCAGGCTGAGGGCGCTGGTCGCGACCTCGGACCGCCGCGCGGTCTGAGTAGTGAACCCGAGGAGATTGGCGGCCGCGATGCCGGAGGGAAAGACTGTACTTCGCCGCGAAGCGAGCTGGCGGATCGCGGCAGGACTCGGCAGGCTCTTTCCAAACGCCGTTTTCCGGGGAGTGTAATATACCCCCTTGCTGAGGCGTTCGAGCGCTCCCTGGCGCGTCAGGCGCGAGAGCGTTTGGGCGACCGCAGTGGCGGGAAGGCGGCGGAAGTCATCCAGCCGCCACAGACGCTCGCCGCCGCGGGCGATCCGGCGGCGGACCGAATCCGCGATATGGATTGAAAAGGTCGAACGTAGGGCGCGCGTGGCCACATGCCAAGTATCCAATGAATCGCTTAAAGTGTCAAGTTTTTGTCAAGTTTTATCGCAAAAAAACTTGACATATTTCACTTACTCTCGTCCCGCCGGGATCACCGGCAGCACGATGTGCGACGCGTGCCGCGGATCTGCGTACACCGTGTTCGCCGCGATCCGCCAACGGCGGTTGTCATTCAGCGGCTCGCCGGTATTCGGATTGACGTCGAAGCGCGGGAAGTTGCTGCTGGAGATGTCGATCCGGATGCGATGCCCGCGCGCAAACACCAGCGACGTGGGGTACATTTCGATGGTCAGCTCGTAGGGCTGTCCGGGCTTCAGGAACTCGGCTTTGCCCGGTCCGTTGCGATAGCGCGCGCGCACGATGCTGTCCCCTACGTTCAGATCCACGCCGGCGGGGAAATCGCGGCTGGGCGGGTAGACGTCGATCAGCTTGGCGGTGAAATCGGTGTCCGGCCCGTCCGAGGCCGCCCAGAGTTTCACGATCAGGCGGCCGGTGACCTCTATATCCGCGGCCAGCGGCGGCGTCTGGAAGACCAGCACATCGTTGCGCGTGGAGAGCGGCTTGCCATCCGTGCACAGCCAGAAGTCCGGACGGCAGCGCTGGTCCGCGGCGCCCATGTAGGTCAGGGTTCCCACGGAAGAGACGTTGCCCCCCAGGGTCGGGACGGGGTTGCGCGGATCGAATAGGAAGGTGATCGGAGCGTGGTCCGAAGGCTTGTCGGGTGACAGCAGGCCGCCCGCGTGCAGGTAATATGGGGTCGCCGCGGCCCGCGCCAGCGGCCACTCCTGCTCATCGCGCCAATGCCCGCCGACGAAGAGGCGGCCCGCGCCCGTTTTGTGCGCGTCGCCTCCGCCCATCACGTAGATCCGCACCGGCGGCTCGCGGTCCACGCCGTTGTCCTGGCCCTTCAGCCAGTGGTCGAACCAGCGCAGCCGCCAGGCGTTCACGTTGAGGGCGGCGTCATCGGTGAACTGCGCCTCCCCGGCGTAGCGGAGCGCCTGGCCGCTATGCGTCCAGGGTCCCACGATCAGCCGCTGCAGGCTCTTCTTGGCCTTGCGCAGCTCGACAAAATTCAGGTTGGCGACCTGGGTGCCCCACGAGTCGTACCAGCCGGTGACGTGATACACGGGGATGTCTTTGTATTCCGCCAGGTGGTCCACGACGCTCGATCCGTGGTCTTTCCAGAAATCGTCGTAGTCGCCGTGTTTCATGGCCTCGATCAGCCAGGCTTCGTAGTCGGGAGCGAACTTGAGGGGTGTGGTGCCGGGGCGCAGGGGCAGGGCACGCACGTAATCGCGGACGGTTTTGCCGATCTACATGAGCGCGGCCGCCGCCGCGGGATCGGCCGCCGCGCGCCGGGCCGCGGCCTCGGCGGTCTGGGTGTCGATGGAATTCCCCATGGTGAACACCCAGTTGAACCAGCGCAGCTCAAACGCGCCGTTGTGGCGCACGCCGTAGCGGCCGAAGTTGGACATGGCGTCCACCGGAATCATGGCCTTCACCCCGGGAGCGTTGGCGATCGCCAGGGCGTGCTGCGTGGCGCCCGCATAGGACGTGCCGATGGTGCCGATCGTGCCGTCCGACCAGGGCTGCGCGACGATCCACTGCGCGGTGTCGAATCCGTCGTGGGGATCGTCACGAATGGGCACCCAGCGGCCCTCGGACTGGTAGCGGCCCGCGCACGTCCTGGTAGACCACCACGTAGCCGCGCGGGACGAAGTAATTGGCCACTGCGGCGGCGCCCCGCTCTTTGCCGTAGGGCGTGCGCTCCATGAGGGCGGGGAACTTGCCGGCGGCAAGAGAGCCGTTGCGGGAGGGGTAGTGGATGTCGGTAGCGAGCTTGACTCCGTCGCGCATGGGGATCATCACGTTCTTCGAGACTCCGATTTCGTAGCGGGGCTCGGGCTGCGCGGCGGCAGGGGGAGCGGCGAGCGAGAGCAGAAGAAGGAGAGAGATGCGCGGCTTGGTCATGGGCATACTCCTGGACTTGCAGTCTAGTGCAGTATTTCGCGAGAGGCCGGCCGGGGAGCCGGCCCCAGAGGGGACCCCAGGACCAGGGGGTCCGCCCAGGGGGCCCGCCCCACCTGTCCAAAACAATAGGTAACTCTTTTGTTTTGGTAGCCCCCGGCCCCGGATGTGCGAAAACCGCCCGAAACTTGCTCAATTTCCGCTACGTCTTTTCATTGGAAACCCGCGTCTATGTGATAGATTTGAGATAGGAGACGAGTTGAGTTTCGAAGCTCCGGCGGCCTTCCTTCTACAAACCGATATTTGGGAACTGATGTCACACAGCGGGATGGTGATCGCTGTGATTGGCATCCTTTTGGGCTTTTCGGTCTATTCCTGGACGGTGATACTTTCCAAGTGGCAATCGTTCCGCGGCGCGCGCAAGGCCAACGCCCGTTTTCTGCGCGCGTTTCGCAAGGCCCCCGGGTTCGAAGCGGTGGTGGTGGCCAGCGAGCAGTTCCGCCCGTCGCCGCTGGTGGCGGTCTTCGATTTCGGGTACGAGGAAGTGGAGCGGCAGGTGAAGTCGCGCGGTAGCGTGAGCAACCGGGTCGCGCTGGAGCGCACCATCCAACTCGGCATCAGCGAAGAACTCGCCAAGCTCGAACGCAATATGAACTGGCTGGCCACCACGGCTTCGGTCTGCCCCTTTATCGGGCTCTTCGGCACGGTGCTGGGCATCATCAGCGCATTTTGGGAGCTGGCGCAGAGCCAGGGCAGCGCCAGCCTGAAGAGCGTGGGGCCGGGCATTGCCGAAGCGCTCATCACCACAGCGGTGGGCCTGGCGGCGGCGATTCCGGCGGCCATTTTCTACAACCTCTTCAGCCACAAGATCCGCGAGATGGGCGCGCGCATGGACGACTTCGCCCTTGAATTTCTCAACATGACCGAACGCAGCTTCGGAGAATAGCTATGGCATTTTCGGTGAACGGCGGCGGCTTGAATTCGCGCCGGCAGCGCGGCGGGGGAGCCCTGGCGGAAATCAACGTCACCCCTTTCGTGGACGTGGTGCTGGTGCTGCTGATCATCTTCATGATCACGGCGCACGTCATGGAATTCGGCCTGGAAGTGGATGTCCCCAAGGTGCGGCCGGTGTCCAAAGAGGCCACCAAGGATCTGCCGGTGGTCAGCATTCCCAAGACCGGGTTGCTCTACCTGAACGGCAAGGAAACCAACCTCGACGAGTTGAAGCCCGCCATTCAGCGGCAATTCGGCAAGAGCACCAAGGCCGTGTATGTGATGGCCGACAAGCAGACCGTGTGGGAGGTGATGGCGCAGGTGGTGGCCGAACTGGGCGTCGCGGGATTCCAGGTCAACCTGGTGACGCAACCCGAGGATTCCGCGGCCAAGGGCGGTAAGCGATGACCGCGCACGTCGACATCCTGGATCAGCCGGAGCGCCTGTCGCGGCCCTTCGTGGGCTCGCTGGTCCTGCACGTGTCGATCGCGGCGGCGCTGCTCTCCTACACGTGGGTGCCGAATCGGACTCCCGCGAACTGGGGCGACGCCAACGGCGGCGGGATGGGCTCCGTGGCGGTGAACACCGTAGCCTCCATCAAACTGCCTCCGAAGAATGGCCCAACGAACCCCGTGGCCAGTGACACTGAATCCCTCGCGCCCGAAGCGCCCGCCAAGAAGAAGGTCCAGCCGAAGGCCAAGGCTCCGGACCCGGACGCCATCCCCATCAAGAGCCGCAACACCCGTAAGCGGGCCATGGAAGCCGCCGTCTCGCCGCCCAACCGATGGCGCGACCAGCAGAAGGATGCCCCCAACCAGGTCTACAGCAGCGGGCAGGCGGTCAGCTCTCCTATGTACAATATCCCGGGCGGCGGGGGCGTGGGTCTCGGCAGCGACTCGCCCCTGGGGACCCAGTTCGGCTATTATGCCAAACTCCTCCGCGACCAGGTAGCGTCGAAATGGCGAACCGGCGATATCGACCCGCGCATCACGTCGGCGCCACAGGCCGCGGTAACGTTCACGCTGCTGCGCAATGGCTCGCTGGCGCCCGGTTCCGTGAAGGTGTCGCAATCCAGCGGTAACGCCGCCTTGGACCTTTCCGCCCAGCGCGCCATTCTGGACGCGGCCCCGTTTCCGCCATTGCCGCCGCAGTACGCGCAGAACCAGGCGGTGCTCGAATTACGTTTTGAATTGAGGCGCTAATATGAACAGGATGGTTTCGGCGGCGGTCATTCTGACCGCGTTTCTGTTGGTGCTGGGCGCCCAGCCACCAAATAAAATTGGCATCATCACCAAGGGTGACCGCGCGGTCATCGCCATTCCCGATCTCAGGGGAACGGGCGACGCGCAGAAGTTCATGGGTGCGTTCAACGATACCCTGCGGGCGGACGTGGCCGCATCGGGGATGGTCAAGGTCGCCCCCAAGACCATGTATCCCCTCTTCGTCCCACAGCAGCCGTCGGACATCGTGGTGCCGCCGGCGCCAGCTCCGCAGCCGGCTCGCGGCCGGAAAAGCGAGGCGATTCCGCAGCCCACCAACGGCGGCGGGCGCTGGATGGCCGACTGGTCCGGCCCTCCGGTGCAGGCCAACTACCTGGCCTTCGGGTACACGGCGCCGCAAAATGGCGTCCTGGTGCTCTACGGCTGGATGTACGACCTGGGCCAGGGACCCGCCCCCTCGTCCAACGCCCAGGTGATCGGCCAGCGCTACCTGGGCAGCCTGGACGAGGCCGGCGCGCGCAAGGTGGCGCACGAGTTCGCGGCCGATATCATCGCGCGCTTCGGCGGCGAGTCGCTCTTCGGCACCCATATCTACTTCACCAGCGACCGCTCCGGCCACAAGGAAGTCTGGATGATGGACCCGGACGGCAAAAACCAGAAGCAAATCACCCACTTCAACTCCATTTCCGTCGAAGGGTCGCCCTCGCCCGACGGCACAAAAGTCGCGTTTACTAGCTTCGTCCACGGCAATCCTGGTATATTTGTGTTTTCGGTGGATCCGGTCCGGGATTTGCGGTTCTACAACCAGGGCGCATCGGTCAATTCGTCGCCCTCGTTCACACCCGATGGGAAGCAGATCGTGTACTCGTCGTCGGCCGGGCGCTGTTGCCGGATCTTCATCGCGAATTTGGACGGAACGGGCTTTCGGCCGATCACGTCGTTGGTCTCGATCGATACGGAGCCCAAGGTCAATCCCAAAACCGGCAATGAGATCTTGTTCACATCGGGCCGCTCCGGTCCGCAGCAGGTCTATCGGATGAATATGGACGGAGCGGACGTCGAGCGGCTCACGGATGGCACCGGCGACGCAGGCAACCCGTCATGGCGTCCCGACGGGCAGGGGCTGGCGTTCGCGTGGACGCGTGGCTACGCCATCGGGGGCTGGAACATATTTGTCATGGACGTTGCATCGCGCCAGTACCTCCAGTTGACGCATGCCGAGGGAAAGAACGAGCATCCCAGTTGGGCGCCCGACGGCCGCCACCTGGCGTTCTCCTCGACGCGCGGCGGAGGATCGAGGTACCAGGTTTACACCATGCTGGCGGACGGAACGCAGGTGCAGGCTTTGACCACGCAGGGCAGCAACGAGAGGCCCTTTTGGGGAAAATAGTTTTGAGAATTCAGGAGGCGAAGTTCATGTTCAGCAAACGGAAGATCGGAGTCATCGCGATCGCGCTCTCACTGGCGATGTTCGCCGCAGGCTGCAAGAAGAAGGCGCCGCCGCCACCGCCGCCGCCACCGCCGGCCCCGGTAGTAGTGCCCCCGCCGGCGCCGGCGCCCAGGGCGCCCACGGTGGCCCAGTTTACGGCGGAGCCCACTTCCATCCAACGCGGCCAGTCCTCGACCTTGCGCTGGGAAGTCACCGGCAACGTGACTAGCGTTTCCATCGACCAGACTATCGGCACCGTGCAGAATACCGGCAACCGCCGGGTGTCCCCGAGCGATTCCACCACTTACACCCTGACGGCCACCGGACCGGGCGGCAGTACTACCGCTTCGGCCACTGTTTCCGTGACCTCTCCGCCGCCGCCGCCAACGCCTGTGGCTCCATCGCCGGTGATCACGATCGACCAGCGCGTCGGATCGGAAGTCCAGGACGCCTTTTTCGACTACGACAAGAGCGACATCCGCGGCGACGCGCGCGACGTCCTTACCCAGGACGCCGCTGCCCTCAAGAGAATCCTGAACGACTTCCCCAACGCCTCGATCGTGGTGGAAGGCCATTGCGACGAGCGCGGCTCGGCTGAGTACAACCTCGGCCTGGGCGACCGGCGCGCCAGCGCGGCTAAGGACTTCCTGGTGCAACTGGGGGTACCGGCCGACCGTCTGAAGACCATCAGCTACGGCAAGGAGCGTCCGCAGTGCACCGAGTCGGGGGAATCCTGCTGGCAAAAAAACCGGCGCGCGCACTTCTCGCCCGGGCAGTAACATAGTAGAGAGGCAATACACGCGGGAGCGGGGCCGCCTTTCGGTTGGCCCCCTTTCTCAGAGGAGAGTTGTATATGTTCCGACGCGTTTTAGCAGGTATGGTGGTGGTGGTGGCCATGCTCACGCTGTCGCCGTCACCTTCGTCCGGGGCAAGCAAGGAAATACTCGAATTGCAGCGCGACGTGGCCACCTTGCAGGACATGGTCAAAGCCATGCAGCGCTCGCAGGATGAACGCTTCGCCGCCCTGCAGGTGCTGGTGCAGCAGTCGCTCAACGCCGCCAACGATGCCAGCAAATCGGCGGCGGTAATCCAGAGCGGCTTCCAGCAGAATATGCGCGATCTGGAGACCAAGGTGGTCAGCCCGGTGGTCGGCCTGGGCGCCCGCATGGACCAGGTGTCCACCGACCTGCGCACCGTCTCGCAGGCGGTCTCGGACCTGACCGGCATGATCTCCAAGCTCCAGTTGCAGTTGACCGACCTGAACAATGCGGTAAAGGTGATCCAGCAGCCGCCGGCCCCGGCGCCCTCCGCATCCGGAACGAGCCCGGCGGGAACCACACCGGGCGGCGCGCCGGAAGTTCCGCCGATCTCGTCGCAGGCCCTGTACGACAACGCCCGGCGCGATCAAATGGGCGGGAAACTCGACCTGGCGATGCAGGAGTTCAGCGACTATTTGAAATGGTACGGCAACACCGACCTGGCTCCCAACGCGCAGTATTACATCGCCTCGATTCACTCTTCCCTGGGCGATTACGAGAGTGCCGTAAGGGAGTACGACATCGTGCTGGAGAAGTATCCCGACAACAACAAGACACCCGACGCGATGTATGGCAAAGGCCAGGCCCTGATCAAAATGGGGCGCCGCACCGACGGCGGCCGCGAGTTCCAGGAACTCATCAAGCGCTTCCCCAAAAACGATCTGTCCCCCAAAGCCTGCGACCAGTTGAAAGGCATGGGATTGAGCTGCGGCCCTCGGGCCGCAGCCCCCGCCAAGAAAAAGAAATCGTAGTGCCCAACCTGCTTCCTCCCCACCTCTCCCGATGACCCCCGAACCCCTTCCTCCCCTCGTAACCTATCAAGATCTGGCCCGCATGATCGACCACTCCCTGGTGAAGCCCGAGCTCACCGACGTCCAGGTGTTGGATGGCCTCACGATGGCCAAGCGCTACCAGATCGCCTGCGCGAGTGTGCGGCCCTGCGATATCGACCTGGCGGTGCGCACGCTGGCCGCGAGCGCGGTGAAGCCCGGCAGCGTTTCCGGCTTTCCGCACGGCTCGCAGAATACCGCCACCAAGCTCTACGAAACGCGCGACCTGCTGCGGCGCGGGGCCAAAGAGATCGACATGGTGATCGCGATTTCCAAGCTGCTCTCGCGCGAGTTCCAGCACGTGCAGACCGAGCTGTCGCAGATGTCGGAGGCCTGCCACAAGGAAGGCGCGATCCTCAAGGTGATCCTCGAGACAGCGTACCTGACCGACGAGCTGAAGATCATCGCCTGCCGCTGTTGCGAGCGGGCGGAGGTGGACTTCGTCAAAACGTCCACCGGATTTGCGCCCTCGGGATACACCATGGACGATCTGAAGCTGCTGCGCAAATACCTGCCCCCGGAAATCGGGATCAAGGCCGCCGGAGGATTGCGCACGGTCGACGATGTCCTGGCGGTGCGCGCCGCGGGCTGCTCGCGAATCGGCACCACGGCCACGGCGGCGATTCTGGATGAATGGAAGGCGCGGATCGAGGCGGCGGCGGGAACGAAGGAGTAGGGCGGAACGGGTTGGCAGAGACGCTTTGATTGCACTCCAACCCCATTGGCTCCGGAATGGGTTCTAGATTTCGCCCGCGCTCTAAACTGAGCTTGGAGGGTCGATATGGTATTGTGGGAGGCCGCTCGGCTCAAAGCTGACTACGGAATGTTCAACCGAAGCGGCCCGCGACCGGTTACAATCAAAAGGCCTGATCAATGGCAAGTGCGGCTCCCGAAAGCTTGATATCCATCAATCCGGATTGCGTTTTGGAAGGTGACGCTTTCGACCTCTTCGGAAAGCTCCCGCCTGAATCGGTAGACCTTGTAATTACGAGCCCACCGTATTGGGGCCACCGGGAATACGGTCTGTCGCACAACTGGGAGCTTTTCAATGACATCCCGAAAGTGCGGGCGCTTGGCGAATCGACCAACGGCTATGAATGGTATCGCTCGAAGGGGGGGATCTTAGGCCTTGAGCCCTATCCTGAGTGGTACGTCCGTCACCTCGTTGAAATCCTGCGAAAGGCCGCGCCAATCCTGAAAACGGCGGGCAGCCTTTGGGTGAATCTCGGTGACACCTATTTCGCACGTTGGAGCAGCATTAGAGAGAGCGGCAGACAGGGCCTTTCCGATCTTGACCGGCAGCGCCGCAAGACGCCGATGGGTGGTTTTCGCCAAGAAAAGCAGCTTCTTTTGATCCCTGCCCGGTTCGCCGTTGAGATGCAGCAGGCCGGGTGGATTCTGCGTAATGATCTCATTTGGTATAAGCCGAATGCGACGCCGCGACCGGAGGGCGACCGCCTAAAGTTATCGCACGAACACTTCTTCCATTTCGTCAAGAGACCGGCTGAGGGGCGCCCGGCATACTACTACGAGCCGGCCTATGCCGAAACGCGCCAGAATGATGTTGTTACGGTGGCAGCGGCTCCAGGGGAAGAGGGACACACAGCCACATTTCCAAGGGCGCTCATTTTACCGCGCATTCTCACATCTTCACCTCCGGACGGCGTTGTTCTTGACCCGTTCTGCGGAACAGGCCGGGCACTG
>Ga0116216_10002083_pt1 | contig 13475 bp, 13 predicted proteins | sample Sb_taG_11_FD_89696 | JGI IMG/M metagenome (GOLD analysis project Ga0116216, IMG submission 89696) | Peat soil microbial communities from Weissenstadt, Germany - Sb_50d_3_AS metaG | ecosystem: Environmental > Terrestrial > Soil > Wetlands > Peat | place: Germany: Weissenstadt | collected 2010-09-21
CACCCCGCTGTTCTTCGCCCTCGCCCCGCTGGCGGCCTTCACGGTCGGGGACCGATGGCTCGGGGGCGAGCGGGCGGGCGCGTTGCTCGCCGTCACGTTCGCGATGCTCGCGACGTGGACGCGCGTTCAGGTTTCGGGCAGTTACGATTTCGTCGCGGCGTTCCCGCTTACGCTGCTCCTGATCGCGGTATCCCGCGGCTGGTGCGGTCCGGACCGGCTCACGTGGACGGACGCCGCCGCGTTCGGCCTCGTCGCGGGCTACGCGGCGGCCCTCAGTCCGGTGGGAGTCGGCTGGTGGCTTCTCGCCCTCCCGATCGTGGCGGGGGCCACCGGCGCCGGCCGATGGTTCGGCCGCGCCCGGGACTGGTTCGGGCGCTACGCGCTCGCGGTCGGGGCCGCCGCCCTCCCGATCGCTCCGTCCCTAGTCACCGTCGCATCGGGACTCGGGCACGTCGGGTTCGCCGGCGGGGAACCGGTCGTCGGGCGCCTCGCTCCGGTCGGTCTGACGGGAAGCCAGATCGCCGGCTACGTCGACCCGTTCCTGTTCGGACCGAAGGACCAGTGGCTCTCCCCGTTCCCGATCCTCCGCGCCGAGATTGCGGCCCTGCTCGTGCTGGGCCTCATCCTGCTCGCGCTCCGCCCGTCCTTCGCGGGCGATCGGAGCCCACTCGCCCGGCTCGCGATCGGCGGGGGCGTGTCGGCCGCGGCCTGGTTCGGGGCGGAATGGCTCGCCGGCCAGGGGGTCTCGCCGTTCCGAGCGATCGCCCCGATTACGAGCGGCTCCGAGCTGGCGGAGATGCTGTTCACGGTGTACATCCTCCTCGCGATGGTTCCGATCCTCGCCCTACTGGACCAAGAGTGGAGCTCGAACCCGACCCGGCCGGCGCCCGCCCGGCGGTGGCGCCTCGCCGGTTCCGAGCGACCACCGGCCGTCACGGGGGCGCTCGCGCTCGCCGGCCTGCTCATCGTCCCCGGCGTCGCGGTGACCGCGACCGAGATGCCGAACGACCTCGCGACGCTGTACCGCTCGTTCGGGAACGTGAGCGCGGGCGATTTCGCGCTGCTCACATGGGCGTCCTCGCACCTTCCCGACGGTGCCCGCGTCCTCGTCGCGCCGGGGAGCGCGGCCGAGTTCCTCACCGCGTACCACCCCTCGCTCCGACTGCTGTACCCGATGGTCGTCGGGTTCGAGTACCCGAACGCGACCTACCGGGACCTGAACGACGAGCTCACGAACGGGACGCTCGCCCCCAACGGCTCATCCGACCTCCGCTCGCTCGCGGTGCAGTACATCGCCGTGACCGGCCGGAACACCGTCCTCGGCAACCCGTACTCCCCCGCCCCGTTCCTCGCCGAGCCGGCCGTGTTCCGGCTGCTCTACGAGTCGGGGGACGCGTACGTCTTCGCCCTGAACTCCCCGCCGCGGGTCCCCGTCGGCGGGTCGGGTTAGACGAACTCGTCGAGCAGCGACTCGCGGCCCTTCAGGCCCGACGGCTGGCCGACGAGCGGGCCGGCGCTCAGGACCTCCTCGAGGTCCTCGTACGTCGGCTTGTCGACCTTGTAGAAGAGGCCCGTCGGGACCTTGTCGCCCCACTCGAGCGACCGCGTCCACGCCTGGACGATATCGGACGGGTCGTGGCCCGCGTTCTCGAGCTTGTAGACCCTCTGGCGGAACCAGTCGAACGTGTTGATCTTGTTGTACGTCACGCACGGGCTGAGCGCGTCGACGAACGCGAACCCCTTGTGCTGGATGCCGCCCGCCACGAGGTCGGCCATCTGCTTGACGTCCCCGGAGAAGGCCCGCGCGACGTACGTCGCCCCCGCGGCGAGCGCGAGGCTGATCGGGTCGATCGGGTTCTCGATGACCCCCGCCGGGGTCGACTTCGTCTTGTGGCCCATCATCGACGTCGGCGACGCCTGGCCGGTCGTGAGCCCGTAGATCTGGTTGTCCATCGTGACGTACGTCATGTCGACGTTCCGTCGCATCGTGTGGATGAAGTGGCCCGCGCCGATGCCGAACCCGTCGCCGTCGCCGCCCGTGGCGATGACCGTGAGGCCGTGGTTCGCCCATCGGATCCCCTCCGCGACCGGGAGCGCGCGCCCGTGGATGCTGTGGAATCCGTAGCTCGAGAGGAAGTGCGGGAGGTTCGACGAACACCCGATCCCCGAGACGATCACGATCTGGTGGCTCGGGATCTTGAGGCGCTTCAGCGCCATCTCGACCGCCGCGACGACCCCGAAGTCCCCGCAGCCGGGGCACCAGGTCGGCTTCGTGTCGGATTTTCCGATGACGGGCAGCGGCGTCCCGACCGTCGGCGCGACCGACGGTGCGCTAGTTCCGGCCATGACCGAGGACCTCCAGGGCCTTGCCGACGACCTCGTACGGGTAGAACGGCTCACCGTCGTACTTCAGCAGCCGGTTCGGGATCGACCGGCCCGTCTCCGCGCGGATGAGCCGCCCGAGCTGGCCGGAGTAGTTCGCTTCGACGAGGAGCGTCGCGTGGGCGCGGTCGAGCTCCCGTTCGACGACCTCGACGTGCAACGGATACACGGTTCGGAACTGCAGCAGGTTCGTCGCGACGTTCCGGGCCGCGAGGAGGGTCATCGCGTCGCGGACGGCCCCGACGGTCGACCCCCACGCCACGAACGTGAGCGGGGCGTCCGTGGGCCCCTCGAGGCGCGGGGGCTCCGTGGCCGTCGCAAGCCCCGCGAGCTTCCCCATCCGCTTCTGCATCATCTTCGTCCGCTCGGCCACCCAGATCGGGATCCCGGACTTGACGTCGGAGATCAGGTGACCCTTCTCGTCGTGCTCGTCCGACGCGGCGATCCACTGGAGGCCCGGCTGGCCCGGGATCGAGCGCGGGGATACTCCGGACGGCGTGTACTGGTAGCGCTTGTAGTCGTGGCCGTTCGGCTCGGTCGAGTAGAGCGACGGGATGTCGACGTTGAGGTCGATCTCGGACCGGTCGACCGTCATGTAATTCTCGGACAGGTGGAGGTCGCTCGCGAGCAACACGGGCGTCTGCCACTCCTCGGCGATCTGGAACGCCCGGATCGCGGCCTTGTACGCTTCGGCGGCGTTCGCCGGCGCGAGGATCGCCCTCGGGAATTCGCCCTGCCCAGCGCCGAGCATCAGGTTGAGGTCTCCCTGCTCGGTCTTCGTGGGGAGCCCCGTGGAGGGCCCCGAGCGCTGGGACTCGACGACGACCAGCGGGATCTCGGCCATGCCGGCCATGCCGAGCGCTTCGACCATCAGGGAGAAGCCGCCGCCGCTCGTCGCGGTCATCGACCGGACCCCGCCGTACGAGGCCCCGATCGCCATGTTGATCGCGGCGAGCTCGTCCTCCGCCTGCTTGACGACGACGCCGATGTCGCGCGAGTGCGCGGCCATCCAGTGCATGATCGACGAGGCCGGCGTCATCGGGTACTGGGCGAGGAACTTGCACCCGGCGGCCGCGGCCCCGAGCGCGATCGCGGCGTTCCCGGTCATCAGGAGCTTCGGCTCCCCGACCTTCGTCACGGCGTGGTCGTTCGCCGACGCGTTCGTCTGGGCGTAGGCGTAGCCGGCCTGAGCGGCCCCGAGGTTCCAGTCGACGACCTCGCCCTTCTTCTTCCCGAAGGAGTCGGCGAGCGCGGTCTGGAGGACGTCGAGGGGGATGCCGGCGAGGAAGGCGGTCGCACCAAGCCCCCCCGCGTTCTGCAGGATCGACTGCGAGGTGAACTTCCGTGCGATCTCGAGCGTCTTGACCGGGAGCGCTCGCGTCCCGGCGGGGAGGGCGGTCGCGGGGATCTCGAACTTCTCCGGGTCGTAGACGACCGTCCCACCGCGCGAGAGGCTCGGGAGGTGGACGTCGGCGGTCTCCTTGTTGAGCGCGTAGAGGACGTCGCACGAGTCCCCCTGGGAATGGACCGGAGAGGAGGAGGCGCGCGCCTGGAACCAGACGTGCCCGCCGCGGATCACGGACTGGTAGGCGTTGAACCCGAAGACGTGCAGGCCGAGCCGGGAGAGCGAGTGCGAGAGGGTCTCGCCGACGGAAGCGATCCCGTCGCCCGCGGCTCCGCCGACGCGGACCGAGATCTCGCCCATCGACGCCGTTCGAGCGGGAGTGGCTATTAATCGATTGTCTCCCCGCGCCGACAGGCCGTCGGGAAGCTGTCGTCCGGACCCCGCCGGGCGAAATCCCTTAGGGGGCCGGGGGGGTCGGGACCTCGATGGCGCGGACCCTCGCGATCCACCTGTTCGCGACCGCTCGCGAAGCCGCGGGGACGGCCTCGATGGAGCGGCCGATCGCCCCCCAGGGGATCCTCCTTCGGACCGTACTCCGGGAGCTGGCGACCGAAACCCCCGCCCTTGGGCCGATCCTTCGGCACGCCCGGTATGCCCGAAATGGCACGTACGTCCGGGGGCGGAACGTCCGGCTCCGTCCGGGGGACGAATTGGCGGTCCATCCACCGTACAGCGGCGGGTGAACCGTGACCGTCGCCTTGACCGGTAGGACCCTCGACCCGGCCCGCGCCTACCGGGAGCTCGCGGTCCGAGGCGCCGGAGGGGTCGTGGTGTTCGTCGGCCGCGTGCGACCGGACCGGACGAGGGTGGGGGTCGTCCGGGCGCTCGAGTACGAAGCGGACCTCACGATGGCGCTCCGCGCGATGACGTCGCTCGCGCGACGGGTGGGCCGATCGCGAGGCATTCTGCGGGTCGTCCTCTGGCATCGGGTCGGGCGGCTCCCCGTGGGGGCGGTCGCGGTCGTCGCCGGCGCCGCCGCGGGACACCGGGAGGAGGCGTTCCGGGCCGCCCGGGAGCTCATCGAGCGCGTGAAGACGGAGGTGCCGATCTGGAAGACAGATCGAGCACGACGCGCGCGTCGACCGCGACGACGCCCTGCCCCGCGGGCCGCACGATCATCGGGTTCAGGTCGAGCTCCGAAAGTTCGGGGACCTCGACGACGAGCTGGCTGACGCGTTCGAGCACCTCATAGAGCGCGGTCAGGTCGGCCGGCGCCTCCCCGCGGACTCCCTTCAGGATCGCCGTCCCCCGGACCCCGGCGACCATGTGGATCGCCGAGAGCGGGCGGAGCGGGGCGAGCCGGAACGTCACGTCCTGCAGCACCTCGACGTAGATGCCGCCCATTCCGAAGACGACCACCGGACCGAACGACGGGTCCCGCTGGGCCCCGATCAGCACCTCGTGGCCCCCGCGGACCATCGACTCGACCTCGAACCCCGGAATCCGGGCGTTCGGCGCCCGGCGGGCGAGCTCCCTCCGCATCGTCGCCCAGGCCGCTCGCAGCGCCGCTTCGTCGCCGAGGTTCGCGGCCACGCCGCCCACATCGGTCTTGTGCGAGATGTCGGGCGAGGCGACCTTGAGGACCACGGGGTAACCGATCTCCGCGGCGGCCCCGACGGCCGCGTCGAGGTTCTTGACCAGCTGCGAGGCGGCGAACGGGATGCCGTACGCTTCGAGGAGCGACCGGGCGGCGTACTCGGGGAGCACGCTGGTCCGAGCGCGTCGGGCAGCCGCCACCGCCGCCCGCGCGGCGGCGCGGTCGACGCGGAAATGCTTCTCGCGGGTCCGCGGCCGGGTCTTCCACGCGTGGTACTTGGCGAGCGTGCCGAGCGCCGCGACCGCCTCCTCGGGGAACGTGAACGTCGGGACCCCCTTCTCCTCGAGGACACCGACCTCGTGACTCAGGTCCGTCAGGCCGAACAGGCAGGCGACCACGGGCTTGTGGCTCGTCCCGCGTCCGGCCAGGATCGCCGCCGCGACCGCGTCCCCGCCCATCGTCCCCGTCGGCGTCGCGATGACGAGCGCGCCGTCCGCTGTCGGGGCGCGGAGGAGCGCCGCCAGGACTGCCGCGTACTGCTCCTGGTGGGCATCCGCGGTCATGTCGAGCGGGTTGGAGACCGACGCCGAGGGCGAGAGCCGGTGCCGCACGGAGCGGATGGTCGCGGCCGAGGGCATCGGGAGCTCGAGCCCCACGCGCGCGCAGGCATCGGCGGCCACGATCCCCGGTCCCCCCGAGTTCGTGAGGATGGCGAGTCGAGGCCCGGCCAAGGCGAACCGGGCGGAATGAACCTTGGCGGCCCGGAACAGCTCCCCGATCGAGTCGACCCGCAGCACGCCGGACTGCTCGAACAGGGCGTCGTAGAGGCGGTCCTGGGCGGCGTGCGCGAGGGAGCCCGTGTGGCTTCGGGCGGCGCGCTCCCCGGCGACGGACCGTCCGCTCTTGATGACGATCACCGGCTTGCGCTCCGTGACCTCGCGGGCGGTCTCGAGGAACCGCCGGCCGTCCGCGAGGTTCTCGATGTAGAGCAGAACGACCGCGGTCGCCTCATCATCGGCGAGCGAGCGGATCAGGTCGTTTTCGTCGATCCCCGCCCGGTTCCCGATCGAGACGAACCGGGAGAACCCGATCCGCTCCGCGATCCCGTACCGGAGGATGCCGGCGCAGAGCGCGCCGCTCTGGCTGACGAAGGCGATGTTGCCGCGCGGGGGAAGGTCGTCGGAGAACGTCGCGTTGAGCGACACTTCCGGGTCGGTGTTGAGCACCCCGAAGCAGTTCGGGCCCACGAGGGACATCTTGTACCGGCGCGCGGCCGCGACGAGTTCCGCCTCGCGGGCGACGCCCGCGCCTCCGATCTCCCGGAAGCCGGCGGAGATCACGATGATGCCGCGGGTCCCGGCCCGGCCGAGCTCCTCGACGACCGGTCGCACGGCGGGCGCTGGCACGATCACGACGCCGAGGTCCGGCACCTCCGGAAGGTCCCCCACGGAGGGGTAGCACCGAACCCCACTGACGCTCGGCCAGGTCGGGTTCACGGGGTAGACGACGCCGTGGAACCCGGCCGAGAGCACGTTTCGGAACAGCGAACTTCCGACCGTCCCCGGTCGGTTGGAGGCGCCGATGACGGCGACCGAGCGCGGACGGAACAGTTCATCCAACAGCGCCACCGACGGACCCGACATCGAACTCTCCGCCGGCGCGCAGCCAACGTTTCGTTATATACGAAGGTCCGGGTCCGAGCCGATGGCCGAACCGACGGACGCGCCGGGCCCCCGGCCGACCTCGTCGCCCCCCGGCGCTTCGTCCCGCGGCCGCCCCGGCGGCGTCCTCCAGAAGATGGGCAAGGGCGGGATCGTCCACGTCGTGGCGGTCGGCTCCGGCAAGGGCGGGGTCGGGAAATCGGCGACGACCGCGCTGCTCGCATCCGAGCTGCGCCGACGGGGCCACACGGTCGGTCTCCTCGACGCGGACGTCACCGGTCCGTCGGTCCCGAAATTGTTCGGGCTCAAGGGACCTCTCCTCGACAAGGGCGAGGGGATCGAGCCGATGCGGTCCGCCGAAGGGATCCCGGTCGTTTCCTCCCAGTTCCTCGTCGAGGACGAGCAGGCTCCGGTCATCTGGCGCGGTCCGCTCGTCACGCGGCTCATCACGCAGTTCTTCGGCGGCGTGAACTGGGGCAAGCTCGACTACCTGCTGATCGACATGCCGCCCGGGACGAGCGACGTTCCCCTGACCGTGTTCCAAACGATCCCGATCGATGGCATGGTGTTCGTGTTCACCCCGCAGGAGCTCGCCGGAATGATCGTGAAGAAGGCGATGAACATGGCCCGCGACCTTCACATCCCCCTCCTGGGCGCCGTCGAGAACATGAGCTACCTGACGTGCCCGCACTGCCAGGAGCGGATCGCCCTGTTCGGCCCGGGCGGGGTGGAGCGGATCGCGCGCGAATACGGAGTTCCGGTCCTCGGGACGCTCCCCGTCGACCCCGCGCTCTCGAACGCCGCCGACCGGGGGACCATCGAGGAGTACCGCTCCCCCGAGGTGACCGCGCTCGGCGACGCGTTCCTGGCGGCGATCGCCGCCCAGTCGAGCGCCGCTGTCACGACCCTTTAGTCGCCCGCAACGCCTGGAACGCCACCGTCTCGCTCGGGATCCCCCGGCGTCGAAGCGCCGCGGCGAGACCGAGCACGTGGGCGTCCCCGACGACCGCGGCGACGCGACCGTAGCCCTTCTGTCGGGCCTCGACGAGCCGGTTCGCCATGTGCTCGTTCCGCTCGTCGAGCAGGACCCGCGCCACGCCGGGGTAGGCGGTCCGTAGATCGTCGACGTAGTCGGACGGCGATTCGGCGTACCGGTCGAGCTCGTTCCGGACGACGCGCGCCGGGATCACCAGTCCGACGATGCTCCCGACCAGGAGCGCGACCCGTTCCTTGGGCGAGAGCGCCCCGATGAGCCGCCGGACCGTTTCCCGGATCGGGTCGTCGATGAGCAGGAGCGGGATGCCCCGCTCCTTCGCGAGCTTCGCGGCGCTCCGCATCTCCGCCCCGGCGACCCCGGCGCCGAGCTCCCCGCCGAGCCGGCGCTGGATCACGGCCCACAACCGCAGAAAGAGCGGCGCGTCCCCTCGGCCGCCTCCGCCTTCCGCGGGGCCCGACTCCGACAGCATCGCTTGGGCCCGTTCCTCGTCGAGCTCGACCGCGATGGCGTCGAGCGGCCGGTTCGCGAGCGTCGCCCGGATCGGACCGTCGAGGTCGACCACGTGGGCCGCGCCGATGAGGAGGACCGGGGCCTCGAGGGTGCTGGCGAACACGCGCTATCGACCGCGCCGCTCCACTTGGGGGTTGCGGGCCCACCGAGAGGCATTTGGGCAGGGAGCCGTTCGACGTCGCGGATGCCGGTCACGTTCCCGCCGCCCCAGGACCCCCACCCGCCGCGCGGCCGGACCCGCCACCCGTTCTTCATGCACGAGATGATCCGTCGGCAACAGATCGCCGTCAAGGCGACCCTCGCCGAGGTGGGCGGCTGGGCCGGGGCCGCGAGGACCCGCGACCCGTCGGCCCGCCTCCTCACGACCGGGATCGGGACGTCCTTCCACGCCGCCCTCGCCGTCGCCGCGGCGGCCCGCGCCGCCGCGCCCGGGCGCGCCGTCGAAGCGCGCGCGGCGTTCGACCTCCTCGACGCCCCGGAGTCGGCCGGCGCCGACGTGGCGATCGCCTTCTCGGAGTCCGCCGAGACGTTCGTCACGGCGCGCGCCCTCGAGCTGTTGAAGCAGCGGAAGGTTCCGACCCTCCTCGTGACGGCCGCCGACCATGGCGAATGCCGGGACCTCGCGGGCGAGACGTTCACGACGAAGCACGCGAAGGAAGATTCCTGGACCCACACAGTCAGCTACGCCGCCGGCGTCGCCGCTGGCTGGTCGCTCGTCCAGGCCCGCCCGGACCCGGTCGCCGAATCGACCGTGGTCGAGGCGATCGGGGACACGCTCGCGCTCGAGCCGAAGGTGATGGAGATCGTCGAGGCGCTCGGGGAGCGGGACCGGTTCGTCGTCGTCGGTTCCGGCAGCGCCGAGGCGACCGCCCGCGAGGCGTCGCTCAAGGTCCGCGAGGCGACGCGACGATTCGCGACCGCGGTGGGGGTGGAGGAGCTCCTCCATGGAGTTCTTCCTTCGCTGAACGAGCACGCGGCGGTCCTCGCCATTTCGGGGACGGAGCTCGAGCGTCGCCGGGTGGCCGACGGGTTGGCCGCCGCGCGCCACCTCGAGTCGTTCGTCTGGCACATCGACACCTCCGGCGCCCCGTCGGTCGAGAACGGCCTCGCCCTCCCGCCCGTGCCGCCGTCCATCGCCCCCATCGTGCAAGGGATCCCGTTCCAGTGGCTCGCGTACTGGACCGCCGTCCAGGACGGGCTCAACCCGGACATTATGGGCCTCGACGACCCGAAGGTACTCGCCGCCCGGCGAAGCTTCGGGATCTGAGCGCCCCGACTCGGAGGCTCGCCGGGGGCCGAAACCCCAAATAGACGGGGTCGGTCGCACGTCGATGGCCTCCATCGTCTACGAGATCGCCGCCGCAAAGCGGACCGAGCTCGACGCCGCGCTCCGCGACGACCTCGTCTCGCGCCAGAGCCAGAAGGTCCGGGACGCGCCGTCGGCCGGCGGCCCCGCGGGACAGCTCTACGTCGTGGTCAGCGGCACCGCCGAGGCGGTCGCCCGCGCCGACACCCTGCTTGCGGCGATCGGCCGGAAGCTCCCCACCGGCGACGCGGACGCGCTCCTGAAGAAGTTCCAGGACGAGGACGACGCCGCCTCGGCCGGCATGGGCCTGTTCTTCACCGAGTAGCGGCGGTCGCTACGGATCGATCGGTCCCTGCGAGGGCTCGAGGTCCTCGCCGCCCGCGAAATTCATCTGGAGCTGGCGGTAGACGAGGTCCATCCCGGTCCCCGCCTTCGCCGAGGTCGGGACGAGAGTGGCGAGCGGCGCCATCGCCTCCATCGCGCGGAACAGCTCGGTGGACAACTGCAGGTCCGGCGTAGCGGTCTCCCGCGTGACCGCGTCGTAGAGGAGGCCCGGCTCGTCCCCCCAGCCCAGGATCTCCGTGAGCCGGGCCGGGTCGAGGATGTCGGTCTTCGTCAGGAGGTTCATGGTGGGGAGTCGGAAGCGGAACTCCACAGTCGCGGAGAGGAGCAGGAGGGAGACGAACCCGTTCGGCGTCCGCGCGAGCGCGGGATCGAACAGGAAGGCGATCGTCGAGCGTTCGCCGCTGAGCGCATCGACGATGGCGCGCGACGCCTCCCGGAACGCGAACAGCTCGATCTGGCCCGGCGTGTCGACGAGCACGTAGTCGGAGCGGAACTCCGAGAGCGCCTGCTTGACGTCGAACACCTTGAGCGCGATCATGTCGGCCGCTGCGACCTGGGCGCCGTTCGGGCCGAGGTCGTGCTCCTGCATCACTTCGGGAAGTCGGACCCATTCCCGGATGTCGACGTCCGGTTCGAGCTCGGTGCTCTCGCTCCCCGGGTCGAGGTTGAGGACCGTCGCCTCGTACCCCTCCCCCTTCAGGTAGGTCCGGAACGCGCGAACGAGGTTGGACTTCCCCGCTCCGGCGGTGCCCGTGAAGTAGACCGTGCCGGGCTCCTCCATCTACGCGCTCGCCCCCACCCCGCGGCGACGCGCGAGCTCCTCGGACAACTTTCGGAGGAAGACGGTCTTCGGGGTACCGGCCTGCTTCGTGACTCGGACCCGGCCGGACTGCTCGTAGAACTGCCGGGGGTACTGTTTGTCGGGCTCGGCGACGGCCGCGAACCCGAGGGCCTTCGCGACCTCGACGATCTCCTCCACGGTCGCATCCGAAACGGCGACCGCCTCCGGTACGCGACGGCCCAACGCGCGGGTGGTGCCGCGGTTCAAGTACGATGGGTAGACGAAGAAATGGTCCGGCAAGGGCGCCCCCCGTCCGGGGTCACGCCGCTGCGGCGCGTTCGCCGATCCGCACCGCGTTCACGACCCCGTCCTGGCCGGGTCGCGACCGCACCCGTACGAGGCCGAGCTCGGTCTCGAGGATGGCGCCGCGGGTGATGATGTTGCGTTGGACGTAGTTCGGGTTCGCGGGGTTCTCCCGAACGGTGACGATCTTGACGACCTTCGACTTCTTCGTCGCCGGGTCGTAGACGTTGGCGACGTCGATCGTCAGGATCCGCATCTTCTCGTTCGCGCCGCGGACCCGGTAGCGCTTGACGGTCCCCGCCCCCAACGTGGCATGCTGGAGTTCGCGGCCGATCTCAAACCGGCGCTTCTTGCGAATCGGCCGAAGCCGGCCGCCGGTCCGCTTGCGCCGCGAGCGCCCTTGCCAGATTCCCATCGGTCCTCAGGGGGGTCGAGCGAGCGGGGTGCGGTATTTGACGTTTCGCGCGACGACGCGGCGCCGACGGACGGGCGGCGGTCCAGGACCGCTACAGGTACGGTCGCAGGAGCGGCCGAAGGGGGTCGAACGCGGCCCGCACGGTCCGCTCTTCGGACGGGGTCAACGCCTCGGACGGGGCGCGATACCCGTCCGGCGCCCCCCACGTTTCCCGCGCGAGGAACTTCGTGCTCGAGGGGAACGGTCCGGTTCCGATCGCTTCGGCGAGCCGGGACACCAGCAGCTGGAGCTCGGCCGCCCGGGCGGCCTCGTGGGAGCGGGCGGCGCGGACGAGCGCGATGCCCAGCTTCGGCACCACGTTGGCCGAGCCGAGCACGACCCCGCTCGCTCCCTTCTCCATGGCGGCCAGGGCGAGGGACTCATCGCCGGAGAGGACGGAGAATGTTTCCCCGGCTCCGGCGAGGAAGTCGACCACGCTCTCGAGGAAGCCCGAAACGTCCACGAGTCCGTCGAGGACCCGGTCGCGTGCCAATCGATGGATGAGCTCGGGGCTCAACGAATAGCCGACGAGGTTCGGGAAGTTCTGCGCGAGGAGCGGAACCTTCGTCGCGTCCCGGAGGGCCAGGTAGTAGTGGGCGAGGGCCTCCATCGTCGGCCGCAGGTAGTACGGCGGCACGGCGACGATCGCGGCCGCTCCCGCATCCTCGGCAGCTTCGGCGTACCGGACCGCGACCCGAGTGCTCGGCGCCCCGACCCCGACCCAGGAGTCCGCCTTCCCGGTCAGGCTCTCGATCGACGCCTCGAGGAGGGTCCGTCGTTCCGCCTCTTCGAGGAGCGCCAGCTCCCCGTGCGACGCGAGGACGTACACGTGGTCCGCGCCGGCCGAGGCGATCGCGCGGACGAACGTGCCGCTCCGGCCGGGGTCGAGTCGCCCCTCCGAGTCGAAGATCGTCGGGACCGGGACGGCGAGTCCCTGCAGCATCCACGCCGGCGAGGCGAGGGGTCCTTAAGCCGTTCCCCCATCCCGAGCCTCGATGGCGCCCCGTCGACCACCCGCCGCCATCCCGACTCCCTCGGGAAGAATCCTCGGCATCGATGAGGCCGGACGCGGCAGTCTGGTCGGACCGCTCGTGGTCGGCGGGTTCCTCATGGAGGCCGACCGGATCCCCGAGCTCGAAACGCTCGGGGTCCGCGACTCGAAGCGGCTCACGCCCGCTCGGCGCGAGGCGATCTTCGCCGAGCTCCCGCGCATCGGCCGGCCCTTGACCGTCTCGCTCGGACCGAAGGCGGTCGACCGCGCGGTTTCCGGCGGACACCTGAACGAGCTCGAGCTCGCGGCGTTCGCGCGGCTGATCCGGACCCACCGGCCGGACATGGCGTACGCCGACGCGTGCGACCCGGTCGCCGAACGGTTCGGCCGTCGGCTGCGCGCCGCCTCCGGGCACGACGGCCGGGTCCATGCGCGGCACAAGGCCGACCGAGACCTCCTCGTCGTGGGAGCCGCCTCGATCGTCGCGAAGGTCCATCGGGACCGGGCGATCGCCCGGCTGCGGGAGCGCTGGGGCGAGAACCTCGGGAGCGGGTACCCGTCCGACGAACGCACGGTCGAGTTCGTCCGCGCGACCCTCGCCGTCGGGGGCCCCCCGCCGTCCTGGTTGCGGCGCTCGTGGGCGACGATGGAAAGGGTTAATCCGAGCCGACCGGCTCGACCGCTCGAGGCGTTCGCTCCATGACCGCGATCGAGGAGACGCTCGCCGGCCTCGTCGACCGGTTCAACCGCCACGCCGAGAAGAACCCGGGGCTCCAGAGCGAGCTCGCCGGCCTCGAGCGCAC
>Ga0116216_10002086_pt1 | contig 13468 bp, 11 predicted proteins | sample Sb_taG_11_FD_89696 | JGI IMG/M metagenome (GOLD analysis project Ga0116216, IMG submission 89696) | Peat soil microbial communities from Weissenstadt, Germany - Sb_50d_3_AS metaG | ecosystem: Environmental > Terrestrial > Soil > Wetlands > Peat | place: Germany: Weissenstadt | collected 2010-09-21
AGTCACGACCAACGCAGTCGACGCGACTATCGGAACCGTGGCAAAGGCATAGCGAGGCCGGAGCAGCCGCCAGAGCCGAAGCAGTCGTGGCGCGCCCAGGCCGCGCACGCCTGGATGTGGGCGAAACCAGGAGCGGCAGACATCGGCGTGATCGTTAGCTCTGGGGTGGCCAACGAGTTCGTGAGCAAGCACTGGGGGTGCGGCTCTTCTGGAGTGAGGCAGAATCCCCGTAGTTGCGGGCGATCCGGGGGCAGAGGGCGCGGTTGCCTCGCGTTTTGACCGGTCTGGAGCCGCGGCCGAGTCCTGACGTGGCGTGACCGCCTGGGCGGCCGCTGGAATTGACTCGCTTCTCCGACGACCACAGCGACCGACGGCGACCCGAAAGTCCCGTGGTTACGGGAGATTTGCCCGCTTCTGTCCTGGCCGTCCAGGTCCCTCCAGAAGAGCCGCACCCAAGCACTGGGCCGCGCTCGCAGGAACGCCCCGCATCGGCTAACGGAGTTCCCGCGCGCTCCTGCAGTCGCGCACTACTCGACGCCGGCCGCGAGCAGGCATGTGGTCTGCTCACGCGCGGAGCATCGGCGCGACGGCGGTGCGGTTGTCGCTTCCCGATCGCGAGAGCGGAAAGCGGCTTCAGTGGAGCGCTCGGCTTCTGGGCCTCATCCTTTGAGAGGCCGGCCGCGCGTCGGGCGGTGCCTGCTTGGCGACAAGAGCGACAGCCGGGTGCGCATGCTTGCGCTCATCGGTCGTGCTCGTCCTTGAACAGCGAGCGGAACGTGTTGCCGTCGGCATGGTCGGCGAGCGCGCCGCAGATCTCGCTGGTCAGCTCGGCGATGCGGGCGAGCACGAGCTGCGAGCGTGCTTCTCTCCCGAGCTCGCAGGCCCGGCCGCGGGCGGCGGCACGCAGCCGCTCGAGCAGCTCGCAGGGTATGCGCTGGCTAACTCCCAACCCGGCGTTCACCGCTGCCACGATGGCCGCCGGGATCGGCGACTGTCGGGGCGCCACCCACCAGTCAGGCGCTCCCGGCGACGGCGGTCAGCCCCTGTCGCCATCAAATCCGGCAAGTCCAAGCGCGCTGGTGCCAGGTGATCTGGCGCCTGTGGCAAGGGCCGCGCCTCTTACGACCCCAACCGGCACCGCGCTGCAACGCCTCCTCGCCACTCGGCGCCCTCTCGTGGCGTGGGCTCGGCCTGAGCAAGCTAGATGGAGGTAACCTTGCTGGCTGAGGCATGAGCGTTGGCGCGGCAACCGACTGGCGGGATCGCCAGGTTTCGGCCTCCGAGGCGGTTTCGGTCGTGCGCTCTGGCGACAGGGTATTTGTCGGCAGCGCTTGCGCCACTCCGCGTGCTCTGGTGGAGGCGCTGGAGCAGCTGAAGCGGCCAGGGGTCGTGCTCGTGCATTTCCTCACCGACCGGGTGGGCACGGGCGACCCGCCCCACACGAGCTACCAGCATCGCGTCTTCTACGTGGGGCGCGACGTCCGCGCCCTGAACGACGTGCGCGCGCTGCGCGAGGCGGGTCTGGTGGAGTACGTGCCGATCTCACTTGGCGACGTGCCGCAGCTGTTCGAACACGGTCAGATCCCGCTCGACGTCGCGATGGTGCAAGTTGCGCCGCCCGATCCGGACGGTACCTGCAGCCTGGGGATCTCGGTGGACGTGACCAAGGCCGCGGCGCGGGCCGCACGCACGGTCATCGCCGAGGTCAACCCGGCGATGCCTCGGACCGCCGGAGACAGTCGGATTCCCGTCGATCGGATCGCGCGTTTCGTCCCGGTACAGACCCCCGTGGTGGAGTACATCCACGACCCCGTGGGCGACGTGGCCGAGCAGATCGCTCGCTACGTCGCGCGGCTGATCGACGATCGGTCCACGCTTCAGATAGGCCTCGGCCGCGTGCCGAACGAGATGCTGGCTCGCCTGAGCAACCGGCGCGAGCTGGCCATCCACTCGGACGTCATCACCGAGCCGATCGTCGACCTCGTCGCCGCGGGGGTCGTCACGGGCCCTGTCGCGACGAGCTGGGCGATGGGCTCGAGGCGCCTCTACGACCTGGTGGACAACAATCCCCGCTTCGCGTTTCATCCGATCGAGTACATCTGCGACCCGGCGGTCATCGCCAGCAAGGAGCGAATGGTGTCGGTGACGCAGGCGTTCACGATCGACCTCACAGGCCAGGTATCGACCGAGAGCCTCGACGGGGTGCTCTACGGGGGCATTTCCACCGGGCCGGCGTTCCATCGCGGCGCGCTCGCCGCTCCCGGCGGGATGGCAATCGTCTGTCTCGCCTCGCGGACCCCGGCCGGTCAGTCCGCCGTTTGCCTCGACCTCGGTCCAGATGATGCGGTGGCGATACCGCGCGCGGATGTGCATTGGGTCATAACCGAATACGGCACCGCTTACCTATTCGGCCGCTCGCTCGCCGAGCGGGCGGTCGCCCTGATCGAGATCGCGCATCCCGATTTCCGCAAGGAGTTGCTCGACGGCGCAATCGAGCGGGGCCTCGTCGGTCGCAGACAGCAGCTGCGCAGCCGCACCGCCTACCCGGTCGCCGAGGTACGTGACGTGCGGCTACGCGACGGCCGCGAGGTGCGCCTGCGCCCCACTCGCACGACCGACACCCGCGCGATGCAGGACCTCTTCTATCGACTCAGCGACGAGGACAAGGAGACCCGGTTCCTCCACAGGCTGAGCTCACTCACCGACACCACCGCCCAATACCTGTGTAGCGTCACCTATGAGGACGAGATGGCGTTTGCCGCCGTGGTCGGGCCGTCGGCGCACGAACGGATCGTGGCCGCCAGCTGCTACTACCTGAGTCCCGCGACCCGCCTGGCCGAGGTGGCATACATGGCGGACCCGGAATGGCAAGGATCGGGGCTCGGGAAGATCCTGCACGCGGGACTGGTCAGATACGGCCGCGAGCACGGCGCTCGCGGCCTGACCGCGGAGGTGCTATTCGGCAATACGCGCATGATGCGTGTCTTCGAAGCAGGCAATCACTCGCTCAGCGTCAAGACGCAAGGCGGCGTCGAGGAGCTGACCATGCTCTTTGAGGAGCCAGGATCGGACGCCAGAGCGCGAGCCGAGGACGACACCTGATGGAGTCGGCGAGCATCACCGCGCGAGACCGGCCGCACCTCTTGCGCGAGCCCGTGCGGGGAGGCGTGGCCTATCCCCGCCTGTCGGTTCGCGGCGCTCCCTGACACGGAACAGGTCGGGGCGCTTCTCGCCGGGCGCGCACGCGCGTCGCCCGCGGCCCGGCTGACGGGCTGCCGGATCATCGGCGCGTCGATCGGCTCGGCGGCGTACGCGCTTCTGGCGACCAACTCGATGGTCGGCTTTTGGGGGCTGTGCACCCGGGATCCGGGCGAGTCTCCCACGCCAAACTATCGACGGGCTCATGGGCACCATAAAGAACGCGGCGTTCGGCGGACAACCTCGACACTTGGCTGACCAGCCCCGCGTCCTCCACCATTCTCACCCGCCACGGGCGAGGGCAACTATCGGTAATTCGGGGGCATGAAGACTACTTTGGAGGAAGTTCCGGCCGCGTCGCGTATCGATAATTCGCGGTCACCCCAGGCCCGGGGGCTCCTGGGGAGAATTGTTGGCCAGGCCGTGTGGGACGATGTGCTTCGAGCCTGTGCTTGTCTGTAGGTCGCCCCCCCCCGGCGTCACCTCGCTCCGAGTGGCGGGATGCATCTCGCTGGCGATCATTGCTTGTTCTGGGAAGCGTGGATCGAGGACGCCCTCGAATCCGGCATCGTTGCTCTACGGGCGATCCCGACCTGGTGGTCGTACGGCACTCAAGTCTGACCTGCCGGATGGTCTCAGCCGACTGCGGCCGGTCGCGTGGCTCGTGCCACGCTCATCTGTGCCAGTGGCCGTTCGCCGCTTTGCAGGGCGCGCACCGTGTCGGTCCACAGTGCGTTGGCGAAGGCGTGCGACGCGCGGTCCTCGCCACGCCGCAGTTCGTGCACGCGGTTCCAGGACAGCTCGATCAGCACCGCTCGTTCCCGTGCCCGGCTCTCGACGCGGTCCACGACGTCGCGCTCCCCGAGCAGGCCTGTTTGTCCGACGGCACGTCCTGGACCGGCGAGCCGCATCCGGCGGCTGACCTCGCGGCCTCGGATGACGGTTTCCACCGCGCCGCGGATCACGATCCACAGTGCTCGGGGTGCCGCGCCGGCCTCGACGATGACTTCGCCCCGCGGCACCGCGAGCCGTGGCAGCCCACGCACGACCGCGGGGATGGCGTCGGGCTCGAAGTGCTCGAAGAATCGAATCGTAGACAGATAGTCCGAGTCGTCGGCGTCGGTCTCGACGGTCGGCGTGGCCTCGGTCGGCCGACTTGCGGGCGGCGGATCAGCGGGCAGCTCGGCGGCGGTTCGGCGGTATAGCGCTGCGAGACGCTGGACAGCCTGGCGCCCGATCAGCCCGGCGACGGCCGTGGCGGCGCCCTCGGTGCCAACCCGCAGCGTCTCGAACGCGCGCCGGTCAAGCCGCCAGCCTCGGGACGGCTCGAGCGCACAGACTGTCGCCGTGCGGCGGCCATCGCCGAGCAGCGAAAGCTCTCCGATGACGTCGCCGGAACCGATCGCAGACAGCACGACGGGCTTGCCGCCCGGCACCGGCAGCGAGGCCTCCAGGCGGCCCTCCTCAACGACGATTAGATGGTTGCCCGGGGAGCCGTGGCGGAACACGAGTTCGCCGCCCTTGAACTCCACTGGGCGCATCAGGCGCCCGATGTCGACCCGGATTGCCTGCGACAGCCCGCCGAAAAGCGTCGAGCGTGCCAGAGCGGTGGCGGCCTCGGTCACTTGTGCCCCCGAGCCTCGCTCACAGCTCAAGCTCCCGAACATCCACCGCTATCCCGTCGCGCGAGCGGGTGATGACGACCATCGAATACTCGGGCACCTCAAGCCAGTCGGCGTGCTCGTCGTGCAACGGTTCGGAGGCGATCAGCGCCGCGCGCGGCTCGCCCGGCCCGTAGCGCATCGCCCATCCGTCGGCGCCCGGCGTGAACGCGTAACACGCCGCATACCAGAGGGTCGTGAAGTCGAACTCACGCTCGCCGTCGAAGAACGACCCGTCACCGCGGTACCAGCCGTAGTCGAAGCAGAACCGGGTGGCGACCAGGCTTTCGCCATCGCTAATGACCAGGTTGACGGGCGACTGGTCGTTGATGCTGCGCCGCTCGCGGGCGTCGCGCAGGATCTGCAGCGAGGCGTGAACCGCATCGGCCAGCTCCTCCGCTGTCGCCGGTTCGAACGGGTCCGCAAGGCGGGAGAGCACCAGCGCGTAGACCCACTCGGTGTCGGTCGTTCCCTCGATGTAGCGCATGAGTTCGGGACCGATGTGCTCGAGCAGGTCGTAGCGCATCTCTGCGAAGCGGTGCAGGTCGCCGTTCTCCGCCAGGACGACCCGCGCGCCGGGAAAGTGGAAGGGATGCAGGTTCTGCGGGCCGACGCGCTCGCGCGGGTCATAGACGACGCCCCGCACGTGCGCGATCGCCGCTGTAGCGTGCACCTTTTCGGCCAGCGCCTTGAGGTTGCGGTCAAAGACTGGCACGCCCGGCGTCCGGTAAACGTAGGGCCGTGTCGCATCCGAGGACCTCGCGTCCCAGGCGACCATGCCGAAGCCGCCGATGTTCAGGAGCGACATGAGGCGTGCGCCGAACGACTGGCGAACCAGCGAGTTGCTCGCCGCGAACAGCGGTCCGTCGAGCAACAGCGGCTCCCCGAGGTATGCGATCACGCGGCACATGCCGCTACCTCAAGCATCCGCAGCGTGGCTGGCCGACGGCGGCGCTCCGCCGCGGGCGCGTTGGCCGACGGACCCAGAGCGCCCGTTAACGGATCGCCAGCTAGCCCCCCAAGCCTTGGTCATAGCGCTATCGTGTCGGCGTCCTGTGTCGATTGCCATATCCCACTGGACAGAGATTCTGCGCCATTTGGACAAGTCACCCTTGACGGACCTAGGTCCTCCCAAGCAGACCTAGATCTCTCGGCAGGGCACGACGCGATCCCGGTAATCTGCCCCGAGACGGAGCGCAAGCGAATCGCGAGGTGATGGCGTGGCACGAACGGTCATCGATAGCGTGATCCCCGTGGAGTGGGTTCTCTCCGCTCACGGCGCGGTCAGGGGTGGCCGGGCCGGGCGCCGTGCACCAGGCTCTCGCCGGTTTTCGGCCGGTTGCCGCTCGCCGGCTCTCCCGTTCGTTCCCAGCGCCCGAGAACGGCAGCGGGGGCAAAGTGCGCCAGCATAGTCTTGGGGTCCGTTGCACGCGGTTCGCCGGTGTAGTTGTCCTTCTCACGCTGGCCGTGGCCCCGCCCGCAAGCGCTGCCAACAAGCCGTACTCGCTCGTCATCTCGCCTGCGACCGTGACTGGCGGAACGACGGTAACGATGACGGCCACTTTCACCAACGAAACTGCGCACCAACGGCTCGGCGCCGCCAACCTGATGCCGCCGACACACTTTCAGGTCACGAGCGCCTCGGTGCCGCCACCGGGTACGGCCAGGCTCGCCTCAAGCTGCACGGTCGGGACGCTCATAGGGCCTTGCGTCCAGTTGCGCAACCTCGCGCTCCCGCCCGGTCAGTCCGTGACGGTGACGATGAGCGTGAACACGTCGGCGGCTACCTGTGGGTCTCCAACGTCTTACACCTGGAGCGTGCAGGCCAAGCAGGCCAACAACTTCAACGGTGTGGGCAACGACCTGGATTTGGATGCAAACCGCAGCAGCCTGACCACGACGGTCTCGTGCACGGCCACTTCGACGTGCCCGCGGGGGGGGTCGTGCTCGATCAGCCTGAGCACGTCAACGAGCACGCTGGAGGTGACCGCTGGGCCTAGCAACGAAGCCGGGACGCTGACCGCGGCGGCCGAGTCCAGTCAGCAGCTGGTCTGCTCAGTGCCGGGCACCACGAGGGCGTACATCGCGAGGGACCCGAACATGTACAGCGTGTTCGAGAGTACGAGCACCCGGGCGAAGGCGATCACCTACACGATCAAGAACGTAAGCCCGAACGGCGTGGAGTTCTGCTTCGGCGCGCCATACCCGTTCGAAACGCTCGGCGATCAGCCTGCACCTCCGGGGACGTTACCCGACGGCTCTCATGGTTTCATCGGACTGCTCGAGCGCTGCGAGTCCTTCCCGGAGCCCCCGGAGGCGTGTGTCCAGTCGATCGTGGCCAACGGGCCGAATACGGTTGTGACGGTCCGGATCGACGCGGGGTTGGACGGCGACCCTTGGGGACACGGATAGACGCTTACTGGCTTGGTAGGAGGGTAGCCAATAGGCGCTCTCCCGGCTCGCCAGCTAGAGCGCCGGCGCAGGCAGGTGGGCGATCTTCAGCCGGCCGAGAATCTCGTCCCGGTCGCCAACCAGTCCCGGAGCGGCGCTGCCAAGGGCGTCCAGCACCGCGATCGTCGCCGCGATGTCGTACTCGGCGTTGCTTTCGCGCGCGGAGTCGAGCGCGCTCATGAGCTCACGCTCGGCCGCATCCTTGCGCCCGAGGCGCACGAGCGCGATCCCGGCGACACGCTGAAGCAGCGGTCGGTGTCGAGCCCCCGCTTCGAGTCCCTTGCGCGCGAGCGTAAGCGCCCGCTGGGCGTCGCCTGCGAACGCCTCCGCCTCGGCAATCAGCGCCTCCGCGAAATCGGCGTACGCATCGATGCGGAACCTCCGCAGGTCTGCCATCGCCGCCTCCAGCATCGGCAGGCCCTTCCGATTGTCGCCTCGGCGGACGGCCAGGCGAGCGAGAAGGACGTTGACGAATGCGACTGCTTGTCGCTCCCCGGTTCCACTCCAGACGCGGCGTGCACGCTGCAGGGCACGCTCGGCTTCGTCGAGGCGTCCCTGGTCGGCGAGGATCTCTCCAACGTTGCAGTCCGTGTATGCGGCGTCGGCTGGCCTGCCGGCACGTTCGCTGCACGCACCGGCGCGGCGGTAGAGCGCGATCGCGTCGTCCCAACGGCCATCGAAGTAGGCGAACATGCCGAGGTTGTTGAGCACCTTGGACTCGTGCTCGGGGTCGCCGAGTTGCTGATAGATCTCCAAAGCTCGAGCGGAGTGCGTGGCCTCGCCCGCGCGCCCCAACTCCACCAACGCCCAGTCGAGTACGTAGCAGGCGTGCGCCAGCGCGCGTAGCTCGCCGACTGACTCAGCTTCCGAGATCGCCGTATGACACGCCGAGACCGCATGCGTCCAGCGTCCCTGACGGAGGCGAATGCCGCCGAGGTTCGACCGTATCCGGGCTCGCGATGCGGTCGCCTCGGCACCGTCGAGTGCATCGAGATGCCGAAATCCCCGCTTCAACCAGCGCACCGCCGCGGTCAGGGCATCGCTGCGTTTTGCGATTTCCGCGTGGCGGTAGCACAGCCGCGCCTGGGCGATCGGGTCCTCGCGTAACAGCCGCCGAGCCTCGGTCAGAGCTCGCGCCGCCGCCGCCGGCTCACCGGTGCACCGCAGCGCCTCGCCCAGCTGTTCCCAAGCCTCCGCCACCGCCTCAGGATCCCGTGCCACGCCGTCGGCCCGGCCCGCTTCGATCGCCATTCGATACAACCTTGCCGCGTCGGCATGCGAGAACCGCTCTGTGGCCCGCTTGGCGGCGGCCATCGCGTACCGGTGCGCCCGTGCGTAATCGCCCGCGAGCGAGAAGTGATGCGAGAGCACTGCCGGATCGGCGTCGAGCTCGCGGCCCAGGTCGTGCTCCAGCCTCAGCCCAACCGCCATGTGCAGCTGACGCCGTAGCTTGAACGGCAGGCTCTCGTATGCGACCTCCTGCACTGCAGGCCGTTTGAATCGCATGTGGCCGTCGGCCTCACGCGCAAACAGACCCGACAGCCGATCCCAGAATCCCTTCTCGGGCAGCGGCATGTCGGCCGCGACGACGTCCGCTAGCCGCCGTGGGTGGAACGTCAGGCCGAGCACGGCCGCGCGGCGAACGACCGCGCCGTCGCGCGGGTCGAGAGCGTCGATGCGGGCCATCGTGGCGGCGTCGACGCTGTCGGGGAGCTTATCGCGGCTGCCGGCCGCGGCGGCCGCGAGCAGGTCGAGGAGGAACTCGGGACTGCCTCCGGAGCGCTCGACCGCGAGCTCAACCATGTGAGGAGGCAGTTGCGTCGCTTCCGGGGTAGCCTCCGCGAGCGACTGCACGTCCTCCCGCGGGAGTGGGCCGAGCTCGATCCGTGGATGCTCGTAATCGCGGAGAACGAGGCCACCGGCCACGTCGCGGCGCGTGACGAGCGCCAACCAAGCCGAGGACTCGAACTCGCGGGTCAGCGCCTGAAAGAGCGCCGACGACGCGGCGTCCATCAGGTGCGCATGCTCGACCTCGACGAGCGTCGGGACGACCAAAGCCCGGGCGAGGAAGAGAAGCACGACCTCATGCAGCTTGGCCGACCGCGACTCCGGAGCGAGCTGCTCGACCTCGGTCGTGGACGGAGCCTCCAGGTCGAGCACGATCGCAATCAGCGGCAGCCACGGCAGCAAATCAGGCTGCGTGCGCCGGAGCTCAGCCTCCAGCCTTGCAAGGACGACGCCTTCGGGGGCGTTCCACCCTGGGCCGAGCAGTTGGCGCAGAAGATCCCGCCAGGCGGCGTACGGCGTGTCGCGCGTGTAGACCTCGCAAGTTGAGTGCAGCACGGTCATCCCCTCACCCAGCTCGCGCGCCTCATCGAGCAGGCGCGACTTGCCGCTGCCGACCTCACCAACCAGTTCGATCAGCGCGCCGGCGCCGCGGCGCGCGTCGGCGATCGCCGTGCGCAGGAGGTCGACCTCGCGCTGGCGGCCAACTAGCGGCAGGCGTGGGCGGTCCATCCCGCGCGACGCCGCTCGGGCCATCGGCCCGACGGCCCAGGCCTCGATTGGGCGCGCCTTTCCCTTGACCGGTAACGGACCGAGCGCCGTCCGGTCGAAGCTCGTCTTCGCCCGCCGCAGGACCTCGGAAGTGGCGTAGATCTGACCGACGGGCGCCTTCGCCATCAGACGCGCCGCGAGGTTCACCGTGTCTCCCATGACCGCATACCACCGCCTGTACGGAGGGCCGACCTCACCCGTGAACACCGGCCCACGGGTCACGCCCACCTGCACAGGCAAGGGCGGTTCAGCGTCGATGATCTGGCGCAGGGCGAGCAGCATTCGCTCCTCGTCCTCGCCCACAACCCGCGGAGCCCCGGCGCTCAACCGGATCTTGCCACCGCTCGCGGAGATGTCCGAGTCGAGGAAGCACACCTCGTAGCGCTCGGCGGCATTCTGCACGAGTCGCACAAGCTGGTCGAGCTGCGTGGCGGCGGCCTCCGCGCCCTCCTGCGCGAGCAGCCGGTCGAGCTCTCCGAACTGAAGGAACGCGATCGTCGCGGTGCGATGCTCGGGCGCTGCATGCCCACTCAGCAGGTGCGCGCGCACGGTCGTCGACAGGCAGTCGGCGATCGCCTCATCCGACAGCTTCGCGAGTCCTCCCGGCGGCGTCCAGCCGGACACCGAAGGTGATCGTGCGAGCAGGACCCCCGGTCCGGTTTGAGCGCCCAAGCAACCGCGCGGCAGCAGCTTTGCGGTGTCCGCACTCACGAGGATCTGTCCCGTCGAGGCCAAGCGCTCCATGGCGACGACCGTGGTCGTCGCCGGACCACCGATCAAGAGCTCTCGATGCGATCCGCCGACCAAGAACATTGTGTACGCGCCGCCGTGCACCCCCACCGACATACGCAGCACGATGTTGCTCCCACCGGCGCGGATTCTCCCGACGTCCCGGAGGGTGCGCCGCATCGCAACCGCCGAAGCGCAAGCCCTGAGGGCATGTTCGTCACCGTCAAACCACAGCAACATCGCATCGCCGCCAAACTTCAGCAGCGAGCCACCGCGCGTGTAGGCGTCAGCCAGCAGCGCCGAGAAGCACTCGTTTATCGCATCAACGAGGTGCTCGGCTCCCTCCTTGCCCGCGCGCACCAGTCGCTCGGACAACCGCGTGAAGCCCGAGACATCCGCGAACACCATCGTCCCCTGGAGGCTCTCCGCTCGGCTCTCCGGCGCCCGCGCCAGGCGTCCGAGGAGGATGACAGGGACGTAGCAATCCAACGTGCCGATATCGAACTTCGTCTCCAAACAGAGCCGCCCCGATCAGCAAATCAGGCGCCGCCGCCATCAGGTCGCCCAAAGGCAAGTGTAGGCGATGCGCAATGCAGGCGGCACAACGCGTGCCCGCGCGCCGGATCAAGGGCGAGTGGCAGGGGGAGGGCTTCCACGTGCTCGCGCGGGAGATCCCGCACAAGGGCGGGCGTACTTTTGGCCTCCGGGCCAGCGACGGCAGCGCCACGCTGGCCTACCTGCCCGACCACTGCCCGACCGCGCTGGGCCCCGGGCCCGACGGCTGGGGCGAGTACCACGACGCCGCGCTTGAGCTGGCCGAGGCGGCCGACATGCTACTGCACGATACCCAGCTCTTGCCGGACGAGGTCGTGTTCGGGGCGCGCTTTGGGCACGCCGTCGCTGACTATGCGGTCGAGCTAGGGCGCCGCGCCGGAGCGCGTGCCGTGGCGCTCTGCCACCCCCGCTCCCGAAGGCACAGACGACGAGCTCGACACGCTCGCGGCCCGGTTCGCCACCATGCGCGGCGTGAGCGTAACCGCGCAGGGCACGGTACTCGAGCTGTGATCGCGCCGGATGCGCGCCGCCGTCAGGGCACCGCCCTGCCCAGCCCGGAGGTGGCGATCGCCCGCCCGCTCGACGGCGGCCGGGACCCCGCCGATCGTCGCGTCGGTCGGCGGAGACCGGCCGACCTGTCTACGCCCGCGTCGACCGGCGCCTCCTCGACGACGACGCCGGAATCACGGCGCGGTGCTCGCCCTGTCCGGTCGTTGCCGCTAAGGCGCTTGGCTGCGCGCGCTCGGCCCGCCGTGGCTCTTGCCGATAGCCGTGCAGGCAGGCCCTTCCGGCACGCGGCCGCGCGTCCTGCTCGCAGGGCCCGCCCCACTCGATGCGGCCGCTGTCTGCGCCGACGACGGGCGCGTTCGGCTGATTCTAGGGGTTCTGCCGCACGCTGTCGGCTGGCCACGTCTAGGGTGGCCAGCCGGATCCACCGGTGCGGTGCTTGCCGAGATCACTCACCGTCAGCCTCATACCATTGCAGCTACGAACGCGAGAACCATGGGCGAGCGAGACGACGATACGCGCTCGCAGCGCACCGGCGCGGGCCCAAGAGAGCAGCAGACCAGCACGGGCTTGAGGCCTATGGTTAACACGGCATGTCGACCACGGTCTCCGACGAACCCCCGGGTCACCGCCCAGGTACGACACCGACCTCCCTCTACCTGATGTTCATGACGCCAAGGGCTGGAAGCCGGATCAAGAGGTTCCGCTCTTCGAGGAGTGCGACAACCGGGTGCGTCGAGCTGCTTGCCCCTACGGCGCGCCTCCGACGCCGTGAGCGGCTACGTCACTCCGGATGACGAGCATCACGGCCGCCGACCGCAGATCTGCCGCGCACCCGCCGCTGCCTCGCCCGCGGACGCACCAAGTGGATCCAAGCAGAATCGGAGGCGAGTTCGATGACGGCACCCCGCGCGCTCCTGCTTCTGGGGGATGGAGTGCGCCTGCGCGAGGGAGTCCGCCCGCCGGCATGCTGTCGGCTGTGGTCACAGACAAACGCTAACAACAACAAACCTTTGCCACCATGCTCCGCGGCGTGATCTAAACGAGGGGCAAGCGGTGCTCGCGATGCCGGCCAGCGCGTGGTCTGTGGTCCCAAAGGGCGACTCGATACGGGGATATTCACCTTTTTGGCGGACATGACACATTTCTACGCCGTCGTCTCCACGCTCCGTGCTGGCGCCGGATGCACCACGGCCGAGCTGGCGATGACCTTCTTGGGCGGGTTCACCGCGCTGGATCTCAAGGCGAATTTCCTGCGACCGGTCGACGCCGACAGGGGAGACGTCGTCGCGGCGGGAAGAGTGGTTCATCGCGGCAGCCGTCTCACGATCGCCAATACCGGGGTGACCCACAAAGGACGGCCCGTAGCGATCGCGACGGGAACCACAGCGCTCACACCGCAGTCGCACGATCGCCGCGAGCCAGGCCAACAGAAGGTCATCACGTCGTCGACCTGATTGACAGAGCGCACGCCGATCCGGCGTTTCACGCTGACCACATGCCTCACGAATGCCGTGGCTGTCTCGAGGGCAGCGGTCAGAACTCGCTCTCTCCACTCGCCGTGCTCAGCCGCTGGGTCCAGCTTTTGCTGCGGCAGAGCCCCTGCGCAAGCGCGGTAAGAGTTAGCTATGGCCCGCATTTCGGGACCGCTGCAAACGATCCAGGTGACCACAGACCGCTCTCGCTTCCGCCCACATCCAGGCGTGCGCGGCCTGGGCGCGCCACGACTGCTTCGGCTCTGGCGGCTGCTCCGGCCTCGCTATGCCTTTGCCACGGTTCCGATAGTCGCGTCGACTGCGTTGGTCGTGACT
>Ga0116216_10002088_pt1 | contig 13465 bp, 12 predicted proteins | sample Sb_taG_11_FD_89696 | JGI IMG/M metagenome (GOLD analysis project Ga0116216, IMG submission 89696) | Peat soil microbial communities from Weissenstadt, Germany - Sb_50d_3_AS metaG | ecosystem: Environmental > Terrestrial > Soil > Wetlands > Peat | place: Germany: Weissenstadt | collected 2010-09-21
AAACGCCCAGCGACGGGATGCATGGGGAAATGCTGGTCGGCGACCAGCTCATCATGATGGGACAGGGCCGCTCGCAATTGCGCATGCAGAGCGTCAGCGACACGAAGGTCGCGACGCAGGGCGTTTTCGTGTTCATCGCGGATGTGGACGCGCACTATGAGCGAGCGCGCGCCGCCGGGGCGCAGATCGACAAGCCGCCCGAGGACTTGCCGTACGGGCGCAGCTACACGGTGCGCGATTTCGACGGACATCCGTGGTTCTTCACCACGCCGCCCGCAGAGGACTGATCGTAAGCTATCAACGCCCCGGCGCGCGCCGAGGCTTTCGCGGCGCCTCGGAACGCCAGCTGCGCCACGGCGCCGGGGAGGGCTTGCCGGCGCTGCGGGCGTCACGATGCGGCGAATGGTGAGGGCGCTGAACCACCTGCGCCGGCGCGCTGACGGCCGCCCTGCGCACGACCGGCGCAGGCTTTGGGCCCGCGGCGCCGCGGCGGTCGATCTTCGGCAGATTGAGGCGCGTCAGCCGCTCGATCGCGCGCAAGAGATCGCGCTCTTCATGATCGCAGAGCGAGATCGCCCGGCCGCCGTTTCCGGCGCGCGCGGTGCGGCCGATCCGGTGGACATAGGCCTCGGCGACCTCCGGCAGTTCGAAATTGACGACATGAGTCACGCTGTCGATGTCGATGCCGCGCGCGGCGATGTCGGTCGCGACCAGAACGCGCGTCTCGCCGTCGCGAAAGGCGCCAAGCGCCCGCTCGCGCTGGCCCTGGCTCTTGTTGCCGTGAATGGCGGTCGCGTCGACGCCCGCCTCGTCCAGCGCTTTGGCGACGCGATCGGCGCCGCGCTTGGTGCGCGTGAACACGAGCACGCGCGACATCGTCGCGTCGTCGAAAAGCTCAACCAGCATGTCGCGCTTCTTCATCGTATCGACGAAGACGACGCTGTGCTCGACGCGATCGGCGGTCTTGGCGGCTGGCGTTACCGCGACCTCGACGGGATCGTGTAGCAGTTCGTCCGCAAGGGCGCGAATGTCGGCCGGCATCGTCGCCGAGAAGAAGAGGTTCTGCCGCTTCTTCGGCAGTTCGCGCACGATCCGGCGGATCGGCTTGATGAAGCCGAGATCGAGCATCTGGTCGACCTCGTCGAGCACGAGGAACTCGACAGCCCCCAAGTGCGCGACACGCGCGTCGAGGTGATCTATGAGCCGGCCGGGAGTCGCCACCAGCACGTCGAGGCCCTGGCCAAGCGCGCGGATCTGCGCGCCGTGCGGCACGCCGCCGAATACGACCGCGATCTTGAGCGAGAGCGCGCCGGAGAGATCGCGGAAGCTCTCAGCGATCTGGCTCGCGAGCTCGCGCGTCGGGGCGAGCACGAGCACGCGCGCGCCGCCCTTCGGCGCTGGGCGCCGGTCGGCCGCAAGTTTGTGGAGAATGGGCAGCGCGAAGGCTGCGGTCTTGCCGGTGCCGGTCTGGGCGATGCCGATGAGATCGCGGCCCTTCATCAGCGCCGGGATCGCCTGCGCCTGAATGGGAGTGGGACGCTGATAGCCGAGTTCGGCCAGCGCCGCGTTGAGAGGCGCGGCGAGGCCGAACCCATGAAAATTATCCAAGGAGATGTCTTTCGTCATGCCGCGACCGCGCTCATGCGCGAGATGCGGCTCGATTTTTGGGGAACGCCCCGCGTGTCCGGGCGTCGAGAGCGAATGTCGTTCGCGCGCGGCAGGAGGGCAAAGAGCCCGTCACGCGGCCGGCGCGCTTTTGGCCGCATCGAAGCGACAAGCGCCGATATGGACGGCCATGACCGCAAAGTCAATGGGGTGTCCGGGCTCAGGACATATGGGACGGTGGGGGTGTCCTGGCTGATTGGCGAGCGAGATACTGTGCTGGGGTTCTCCCGGCAAGGGCTCCGTGGGGTCGATGATGGTTATAGAGGTGCTGATAGCTGTCAAGGATGGGGTTGAGTTGATCGACGCCTGACGGGAGGTCATAGGTTTCGTAGAACTCGTATCGCCAGGCGCCGTTGCAGCGTTCGACGGCGCCGTTCATTTGCGGGCTTCGCGGCGGCAGGACGTAGAGAGTGATTGCCTTTGTCTGACAGGCGACCTCGAACTCGGCCATGAACTCCGAGCCGCCGTCGACCTGGATGGCCTTCACGGGGAATGGCATGTCGGCGACGATTTTGCCGAGGAAGGCTGCGGCGGCCTGGGCGGAGGCGCGGTTGAAGGCTTTGCCGACGGTCCATTTGGCGATCGGATCATAGGCGGTGAAGTGCTTGATTGCTTTGGTGGGGGTGAGATTGACGAAGACGGTGTCGAGCTGGACGAGGCCGCCGGGTTCGGTCACGGCGAGACCGCGCGGCAAGCGGCGGGCGAAGCGGCGCTTGGCCGTCCAGCGGCGAGCATAGGGGCGTCGGCGCAAGGTCGGCACGGCCTGAACAACGCCGCGCGCCACGAGTTCGGCGAGCATGCGCCCGACGGTGGCGTCGGAGACCTCGAAGCCTTCGGCGCGCAGGAGCGGGCCGATCTTGGCGCGGCCCCACATGGGAAAGTCCTGGCGCAGCGGCTCCACCGCTTGCCGCAAGGCGGGCGTCCATGTCTTCGGCCGGACGCGATGCGGCCGCCGGCTTTTCGGCGCGGCGTCCTTCCCCCAGCGATAGAGCGTCGAACGGGGAACGCCGACCGCTCGCGCCGCCTGCTCGGCGTTGAGGCCGTCGCCGCGCGCTCGCAGCCATCGCGCCACGGCGTCGCGTCTTCTCGCGGCTTCGATATTGGGGGTCTGCGCCGCGAGAAGACGCGACGCCGCCCGGCCGTTCTTGATAATCTGACCGGACAGGCCAAAAACCTGCATGGGGGGTCTCCTGAGGTTGGTTGATTCGCAACTCTCAGCTTCGGAGACCCCTTTCCTCTACTCAACTCCCCGTCTCACTTCTGACTGAACCCGGACATGGGGAACCCCGGGAGCGTCTCCTCTTTGTCGGGCAAAATAGGCGCGACATTCGCAATGCTCGCCCAATCCTTGCGCTACAGTTGCCTGCGCAGATACTTGTACTCTGACTATTTCCTTGGTATCTTCAGGCGCAAAGGAACCGCGGCGCGACCAAGGGGATCAACATGGATTTTCGGAAAGCCTTGACGGCCGCCGCCATAGCGACAGCCCTCAGTTTCGTAGCGAACGGCACCCATGCTTCGTCGCTTCTCACGGTCAGCAGCTACAACATGCCGAACGGTTACGGCCAGGCGCATGGTGGAACATACAATTACTGGGACGCCACCTACAGCAATTGCGTCGCGTCAAACTGCACCACCGACGGTGCGTACTTGAGCGGCGGCCTCGGCAAGCTCACCGACGGCGTTATCGCGACGCTGCCGTGGTACGAGGTCAGCAACGACGCGGGGACAGGCGAGTACGTCGGTTGGGAAATTGTTAATCCGACCATTGACTTCAACTTTGCCAGCAACGTGACCGTGGGCGAGGTCAAGCTCTACGTCGACAATTCGCATGTCGGCGGGGTGACCGCGCCCAGCTATGTCGTTATCGATGGAACGACCTATGACAATCCCTCCTGGCAGTTCGCGAGCGCGCCGGAAATCATCGACATAACGGGATTGCATTTGACCGGCGACACCGTAACCGTCACGCTACATATTCCAACGCAATGGGTCTTCCTGAGCGAGGCGCAGTTCTACTCCGGCGCGATTCCCGAGGCCTCGACTTGGGCGATGATGGCGCTCGGCTTCGCCGGTCTCGGCTTCGTGGCGGTCCGCGCCCGCCGTCGCTCGGCTGCGATCGCCATCGCATGATCGTTTGAAGAAGGGACCGCCGCAGAGCGGCCCCTCGCACACCGTGCGCTTCCCGCTTGCCTTTTCTCCGAGCAAGGGCCCGGCGATCGGCGCCGCGGGGTCGGCTGGGCTCGCTCGCCAGCCTACTTACCGCATTTCTTTTCGACTTTGCGGGCCGCGGCGTCGCCCTTGACGCCAACGTTGGTCAATTCCGACGCGCCGATCTTGATCGTGCCCGTCAACACCCAGGTTCCGTCGCTGGCTTTCTGCCAGGCGGAGCAAGGGATGCTGTCGATATCGGCCGGCCAATTGTCCACCGGGTAAATCTCCGCGGCGAGGCCAGGAGCCAGCGTGGACAGGAGCGCTGCGGTCGCAACAAGCGAGAGTCTCGACATCAGCCTTGCCTTTCGTCGGTTTCGTTCATGGCTACTCCTCGATCGTCGCTCGCTTGACCTTGGCTTCATCCGCCGCCGCGCGCGCCTCGTCGCTCGCCGCGTCGGCGCCGGGCGTGAGGTCGACCACGACGCGGTCGATCGTGCCGGTGAAGGCGAACGGATTCTCGTAGTCGGGGCTGACCGGCGTGCCGTTGCTCTTGCCGACATCGGCCGTCTCGTCGAGCGAGATCAGGCAGCACTGGGTCTTGTCGATCCGCCCTTCTGCGACCTTCTCGCCATTGACGAAGATGCGCCCCGTTCCGCCTCTGCCGAGGCCGCCGCCGTCATAGACGAATTCGTACTGGACCGTCGCTTTGCCGGGAGGGAGCGGCTTCTCGGCAGCGACGGTGTATCGCGAGAGCCCGAGGAAGTTGTACTGATAGGTTGGCTTGCCGTCCTTGAGGTAGAAGCTCAAGCCGCCGAACTTGCCGCCCTGCGCCAGGATGACGCCATTCGCGCCGCCGGCCGGAATCTCGACGTCGGCGGTGATCGTGTGCGAGGCGTTCTTGAGGTTGATGAAGGAATTCTCGTTGACGCTCATGCCGGAATAGAGCGTCAGCGACGTGCGGCCTGCCATCAGGTCGGGCCGGCCCGCGATCTTGGCGTCGAAACGCTCGACCGTGCGGTCGTCGATCGGCAGCACGTGATTGGCGATCGCTTCGTGCATGAACAGGTCTTGCATCGCCTTAAGCTTGTCCGGATTCAACGCGGCGACGTCATGCGCGAGGCTGAAGTCGGAGCGCGTGTCGTAGAGCTCCCATACGTCGTCAGCGAGCTTGGCGCGCGGCGTATATTCCCAGGGCGCCCGATGGATCGTACCGGCGAGCCAACCGTCGTGGTAGATCGCGCGATTGCCGGCGATCTCGAAATATTGGGTGAGGCGCCGGTCCTTCGCGGTCGGGTCGTCGAAGGAATAGACCATGCTGACGCCCTGGATCGGGATCTGCGGCGTGCCGTCGACGCTCTTCGGCTCAGGCAGGCCCGCGGCGTCGAGGATCGTTGGCGCGACGTCGATCACGTGATGCCACTGCGAGCGGACCTCGTTCTTCGCCTCGATCCCCTTCGGCCAGTGAACGACGAGGCCGTTGCGCGTGCCGCCGTAGCTCGAGGCGATCTGCTTCGTCCAGGTGAAGGGCGTGTCGCCCGCCACCGCCCAGCCAGCGGCATAGTGGGGATAGGTGTTGGGCCCGCCGAGCTCGTCGATGTGCTTCAGAACGTCGGCGACGTTCTCGGTCACGCGATTGAAATAGGTGCTCTCGTTGAAGAGGCCGTTCATGCCTCCTTCCGCGCTCGCGCCGTTGTCGCCGATGATGTAGACGACGAGGGTATTGTCGAGCTGGCCAAGCTCGTCGATCGCTGAAATGAGCCGGCCGATTTCCGTGTCCGCATATTCGCCGAAGCCGGCGAACACTTCCATCTGCCGTGCGAAGAGACGTCTCGTCGTCGCTGAGCGACGCCCAGTCCTTGATCTCCTTGGGCTTCGGCGCGAGCACCGTGTCGGGGGGCACGACGCCGAGCGCCTTCTGGCGCGAGAGGGTCTCTTCCCGAGAGGGTCTCTTCCCGAACCTTGTCCCAGCCCTGATCGAACTTGCCCCTGTATTTCTCGATCCATTCCTTCGGCACGTGATGCGGCGCATGGGTCGCGCCGGGCGCGAAATAGATGAAGAAGGGCTTGTCGGGGGTCAACGACTTCTCCGCGCGAACCCAGTCGATCGCGTGGTTCGTCATGTCGGTCATGAAGTGATAGTGCGGATCGTGCGGCGGCTCGATCGGCGTCATGTCCTCATAGATCGAAGGCGACCATTGATTGGTCTCGCCGCCGAGAAATCCGTAGAACTTGTCGAAACCGGAGCGGGTCGGCCAGCGGTCGGTTGGGCCCGACACGCTGAGTTCCCAGGCGGCCGTCTCATGGCTCTTGCCGAAGGCCGCGGTCGAATAGCCATTGAGGCGCAGCATCTCGGCGAGCGGGGCGATCGCGTTGGGCCGCTGCCCGGTGTTGCCGGGAAAGGCGGTAGCGATCTCGGTGATGCCGCCCATGTTGCTCATGTGATGGTTGCGCCCGGTCAAGAGCGCGGCGCGCGTCGGCGAGCAGAGCGCAGTCGTGTGGAACTCGTTGTAGCGTAAGCCGTCGTTGGCGAGCGCTTCGACGGTGGGCATATGGATCGGCCCGCCGAAGGCGCTCGACTGGCCGAAGCCCATGTCGTCGAGGAGTATGATGAGGACATTGGGCGCGCCCTCCGGCGCCTTCACTTCAAAGCGCCCCGGCGGCTTCGCGTTGCGCGCGTCGAGCTCGGTATAGACGGGAACCGGCGGCTCGGGGATCGGCAGCACGCTGCGGTCGAGCGCGTCGCTTTGGGCGTATGACGCGACGGGCGCACCGATGAGGACCGCGCCGAGCGCGAGCCCAAGCGCGCGAAGTTTGTTGCTCATCGTCCGCTCCTCCTGCGCCGCCGCGCAACCTGAATGTCACCCCCGCGGAAGCGGGGGTCCAGAATCGCCGCAGTTCTCTTCAAGGCCAACAGCGCTCTGCCGCCCTGGATGCCCGCCTTCGCGGGCATGACATCGATCGAGCGAAGATACGTGAGACGCGCGCTTTCATGAAGCGCTTATTTCAGCCGCGTCCGCGCCTTGCCGGCCTTAAGGGCGGCGGCTATAAGCGCGGCGCTTTTCATGGACACCGCCGAAAGACCCGAACACCCATGGCCGTTCAACGCACCTTCTCGATCCTCAAGCCCGACGTGACCCGCCGCAACCTGACGGGCGCCATCAATCAGCGGATCGAAGCGGCGGGGCTTCGGATCGTCGCGCAGAAGCGGGTGCAGATGACGAAGGCGCAGGCGGAGACGTTCTACGGCGTGCATCGCGAGCGGCCATTCTTCGGCGAGCTCGTCGAGATGATGACCGCCGCGCCCGTCGTGGTGCAGGTGCTCGAAGGCGAGGACGCGATCCTGCGCTATCGCGACGTGATGGGCGCGACCAACCCCGAGAAGGCCGACCCCGGCACGATCCGGAAGGACTTTGCTTTGTCGATGGGCGAGAACTCGGTGCACGGCTCCGACGCGCCGGAAACCGCGACGCAGGAGATCGCGCAGTGGTTCTCCGGCAACGAGATCGTGGGCTAAGGTCAAACGCGGGCCGTCATTTGACCGAGCTCGCCGGGCCGGAGAAAGGCGGGCTAAGGACGATCCGACGCCGTTGCGCTGCGTGTCGAAGGACGTCGCTCACCGCTGCAGAAGGTGCTCCGCCGTCGACTCGTCCGTGACGAGGCCGGAGATGAGGCCGCCGGTCAGCGCCGCCCTGAGCGGGGCGCGGCGCGATGGACCCATGGCGACGCCGATGACAAGCCGGTTTCCCGCCTTCCGCAGAGGCGCGCCCGCGACCCTCTGGTTCGAACCTTCGGTCAGCACCCGGCCGCCCACATCGAATGCCCAGCCGGTGATTTCCCCGACGCCGCCGAGATGGCGCAGGGCCTCCGCCTCCTGGCGCGTGATGATGCCGTCCTGCACCAGAGGCGCGGAATCGCCGACCGAGCCGACGCCGACGAAGCAAACGTCCGTGCGCTCGACAAGGCCGAAGAGGCTCCTGACCGAGGCGAGACTCGTCAGCAGCTCCCGCTCTTCGACCGACCGCGCGATGACCGGCAGCGGCATCGGATAGTGCGGCGCGCGCACCGTGTCGGAGACGCGGATGATGACGTCGTAGAACGAGGCCGAGCCATCGGTCTTGGTGGTTCCGACCAGAGCGACGAGCTTATGCTGCGGACATTCCATCGCCGGCAGTTGATCGGCGACCGCGCGCATGGTGCGTCCCGTTCCGATGCCGATCACGGCCGGCTCCGGCCTGCGCAGCCAGCGCTCGAATTCGGCCGCCGCGGCCTGGGCGATGCCGAGGGTCGAAGAGGTCGAATCCGGATCGCTCGGCGCGACGTCGCAGAAGCGCAGGTCGTAACGGATCTTCAACGCCGCCGCGAGCTCCATGCAGCGCGCGATTGGATGGTCGAGCCTGACCTTGATCAGTCGCTCGCTGATGGCGAGCGAAACCAGGCGCTGCGCGGCCTGGCGGGAAATGCCGAGCTTGCGGGCGATCTGGTCCTGGGTGTTGCCCGCGACATAATAGAGCCAGCCCGCGCGCGCGGCTTCATCCAGTCTCAGACCGTCCTGGTCCGCCTTGCGCGCCATCAGCCCCCCCTCGAGTGCGCAGGCCCGCATCCTCCTGCAAGGATCTCCGGCAGCCGCGCCATGTCGTCGAAAATGAGGTCGGCGCCCGCCGCCGTCAATTGCGCCGCCTGTTCCGGCCCGGAAAAGTGGCTGCCGCCGACAAAGCCGAACACCGTCATCCCGGCGGCGCGCGCGGCGGCGACGCCGGCGACGCTGTCCTCGATCACCAGGCAATCCCGGGGAGCTGCGCCCATCGCGCGCGCGGCGAACAGGAAAAGATCGGGATGGGGCTTGCCCCGCGAAACTTCGGCGGCCGAGAAGATGTTCGGGGCGAACAGCGTTTCGTAATCTGCGACGCGCAGGGCGAAACGCAACCTGTCGGGCGCGCTCGACGAGGCGACGCAGACGCGCGCCCTCAAGCCGTGGACGGCCTGGCGTACGCCCTCGACGCCTTTGAGTTCGCGTCCAAAGGTCGAAAGGATTTCGCGGGCAAGATCGGCGGGGAAGGCCTTCGGCAGCGGCGCTCCGAGTTCGGCCTCGACCCCCCGCAGCACGGAATCCTGCTGCATGCCGAGGAATCGTTCGCGCGTCTCCTCGTCGCTGAGGCGAAGGCCGGCCTCGCCCAGCATGCGCCGGGTGACGGCGAGCGCGATCACCTCGCTGTCGACGAGCACGCCGTCGCAGTCGAAGATGACGACGTCCGGCCAGCGCGCCCTTCGCATGACGGCGCGCGACTCACGTTCGGCCCGGCTCAGAATGTCGAACGCCCAGCGCTTGCTGTCATGAAACGCGGCGATGGCGCCGCCCGCCGGAGCGACGCGCTCGCCAAGCGCCGACATCGACGCCATGGCCGACGTGATCGTTCTGCGTCCGGCTGCGACAGCGCCGATCATCGCCGAGCCCAGGAGCACCGGCTCCGCGGTTCCGGGCGCTCCCACCGTCTTGCCGCAGGCGTCGGCGACGATCTGGCGCACGAGACGGCTCTGCGACGCGCCGCCGGAAGCGACGATCATGTCGAAAACATACCCCGCCCTCTCGAACGCGCCGATGATCTCCGCAACGCCGTAGGCGAGGCCGCAAAGACCCGCGACGTAAAGCTCCTCGAGACTGGCCTCGTCCTCGCGCAGATCCAGTCCGACAATTCCTCCGCGCGCTGACGCGTCGGCGACCGGCGCGCGGTTGCCAATGAAGGCCGGCAGAACATGCAGCGCGTCGGCGATCAACGCTGCCTCGGACAGTCCTCCCGCGCGTCCAACGATCCGCTTCTCGAGCCCCTCGAAGCCGCGCGCCGCCGCCTCGCCGAATGCCGGATGCATTCGCAGTAGGCGGTCGATCGCCGCGCCGAAGGCCGACTGCCCGCCATCCATCAGCCATTGGCCCGGAGTGAGCGCAGCAAAATGCGGGCCCCAGACGCCCTCGATGAATCGGGGCTCGTCCGAGAGCGCCATGCAGCTCGAGGAAGTGCCGAGGATCAGCGCGAGACGCCGCCGCGGATCGGCGGCCTTTCCATTGATTCTCGCCCCCAGCGTTCCGAGCGCTCCCGCGTGCGCGTCGATGAGGCCCGCCCCGACCGGCGTTCCCGGATTGAGCCCCATCGCGGCGGCCGCCTCGGCGGTGAGCCCGCCCGCGAGCGGCGTTCCAGGCGCCGCGATGTCCGCGCCGAGGCGCGCGAAGCCGTCGTCGCAGAGCGCGCCAAGCCCAATGCTCCTGAAGAACTCGCCAGGCCAGCGCTTTTCATGCGCCAGATAGCCAAACTTGCAGGCGACCGTGCATAGCGAGCGCGTCAGCGAGCCCGTGGCGCGAAACGCGAGGAAGTCGGTCAGACCGACGAAATGCGCGGCCTTGCCGAAGGTCTCCGGCTTCATCCGCGCAAGCCAGGCGAGCTTCGGCGACTGCATCTCCGGCGACATCGCGCCCCCGAGGTAGCGCAGGACGTCATGCCCGGCGGCCGTCATGCGCTCGGCGTCCTCGGCGGCGCGATGATCCATCCACGCGATGACGTCGCGTTCCGGCGCGTCGGAAAGGCTCACCGACAGCGGCCTCAAGCCTGGGTCGAGCGCTGCCAGCGAAGCGGTCGCGGCGAAGCCGACGCCGGCGAACGCCTCGGGCAGAAGGCCGGACGCTTTGACCGCTTCGCGCGCGGCTTCCGTGACCGCGAGCCAGATGTCGCGCGTCGACTGCTCGACGATCGCGCCGGGATCGCGCCAGATCTTGATGGCGCGCCTGGCGCTGGCGACGAGCCTCCCCATCTCGTCGAAAACGCCGGCGCGGGCGCTGGCCGTGCCGACATCCACTCCGATAAAGGCCTCGCTCATGGCGTTCGCGCGTCTCCGCTCGCGCCAGAATCAGGCTTTCCGATCGGTCTGGCAAGGAGATCGAAGCGGGCCGGTGGATTTTTGGTGTCTTCTAGCGCCCGACGGTCGACAGAGCCTCTGGCTCGGCGCGTGTTGGCGCGTCGCGCCATATTTGTGAGTCACCCCGGCAGGTTCAGGGACCCGGCCTCGCCGGACTCGAGGCCGAAGATGAGGCGCGCGCCCGCGGCGTCCCAGCCAAGCGCGCTCACCGGTCCGCCGCCCGGCGAGCGGACCAGGATCTCCGCCGCGTCAGCGAGCCGGCACAGGAGCAAGAGGCCGTCGGCGTAGCCGATGGCGGCGACAAGCGCGCGAGGATGAAACGCCACCTTGGTCACTCGCGCCTCGCGCACCCCGCATTCGCGCGGCGCCTTGCCCATCGGTCCGTCCTTGTCCTTGAACGGCCAGACGATTGCGGCCTCCGCGCCGGACGTCGCCAGCCAAGCGCCGTCGTGCGACCAGGACATGGAGCGCGTCTTCCCCGGGTAGCCGGTCATGCGCATGTTTCGCGAATCCGAGAGCCGCCAGCCATGCAGCGCGTTCTCCTGCATGGAGCTTACGAGAAAACGCCCGTCGGGCGAGAAGGTCGCGTCGAGATGGGCGCCCTTCCATTCGAGCGTCTGCGGTGGGCCTTCGACTTTGGGAAACCAGAGCGAAACGCCATTGTAATGGGTGACGGCGAGACGATAGCCCTTCGGCTGGAAGGCGAGCCCGCGCGCCGTCGTCGGGGCGCTCCAGGTCCGGACTGTTCCGTTCTCGTCGCGCGCGCTGACCTGTTTGCCGGCGCTCCAGGCGTAAGAACCGCCGCGCAGCGCCAGCGCATCGATCCAGCGGCCCTTTTCGTCAGCGATCGTGTGGGCGACCGCGTCGCCGCCGATCGCTGCGACCCGTCCGTCGTCGCCGCCGGTCAGCAGCGTCTTGCCGTCGGAAATCGCCGTCAGGATCGCCGCGTCCGGATGGGCGAAGACGCGCTTCTGTTCGTCCGGCTCGCCGATGAGGACTGCGCCGTCGGCGAGCGCCAGCGCCGGCGCCCCGCCGACGAAGGCCGCGGCCACGACCTCTGCGCCCGCTTCGAGCGGGCGCACGTGCTGGGCGAGGGTCGTGGCCTGGGGGGCTTCGGTCATGAAGAGGAAGGCGCCGTCAAGCCGCGCAGGCGAGGAATCCCTTGCGGATGTCCTCCTCTTCGAGATTGCGGCCGATGAACACGACCTTGGACTCGCGCCTCTCGTCGGGTTTCCACTCGCGCTGCGAATCGCCGTCGAGCATCATGTGCACGCCCTGGAAGACGAACCGCTTGGGGTCGCCCTTCATCGCCACGATGCCCTTGCAGCGCAGGATATTGGGTCCCTGCTCCTGAGTGACGCGGCTGATCCAGGGCATGAACTTCGCCGGATCGACGTCTCCGTCGAGCACCACCGCGACCGATTGCATGTCTTCGTCGTGATAGTGCTTCAGGCCGTGATGGCTGTGGCTGTGGCTGTGGCCGTGATCATGGTCATGGTCGTGATCGTGGTCCTCGGCGACGAGGAAGTCGGGTTCGATGTCGAGAATGCGGTCGAGATCGAAGGCGCGCCGTTCGAGCACGTCGGCGAGCTTGACGTCGCATTTGTTGGCGCGATGGAGCGAAGCGTAGGGGTTGATCGCGCGGATGCGCGCCTCGACCTCCCTGAGCTCGCCGGGCGTGACGAGGTCGGTCTTGTTGATGATAATGACGTCGGCGAATGCGATCTGGTTCTTGGCCTCTGGCGCGTCGCGCAGCCGCGCGGCGAGCCATTTGGCGTCGGCGACGGTCACCACCGCATCGAGCCGGGCGGCCTTCTGGACATCCTCGTCGACGAAGAAGGTCTGCGCCACCGGGGCGGGATCAGCGAGGCCGGTCGTCTCGACGATGATCGCGTCGAACCTGCCCTTTCGCTTCATCAGCCCTTCGATGATGCGGATGAGGTCGCCGCGCACGGTGCAGCAGATGCAGCCGTTGTTCATCTCGAACACTTCCTCGTCGGCGCCGATGACGAGTTCGTTGTCGATGCCAATCTCGCCGAATTCGTTGACGACGACCGCATAGCGCTTGCCGTGCGGCTCGCTGAGGATGCGGTTCAGGAGCGTCGTCTTGCCGGCGCCGAGATAGCCGGTGAGGACGGTGACGGGAATTTTCTCGGCCTCGCGGCTTTCGGTCACGCGTTTGGTCTCCTGATTTTAAGGGGTGATGACGCATATAGGGCCGAAGGGCGCCCGATGGTAGGGGGCCGAACGCCAGCGTCCCACGCCTACCAGTTGCGCCAGCCGTAGCCCCAGCCGCCGCCGACATAGGGTCCGCCCCACCCAAAGGCCGGAGCCGCGACAATCGGCGGCGCCGTGACCACGACGGGCGGAGGCGGAGGGGCCATGGGCGGCGGACCCGCCTCGGCGACCGTGAAAGCCGGGATATAGCCGAACAGATCGCGCCAGGAGGCGTAGCACCAGCCGCCGGAGCAATGCTCAAGATCGATTTGGGCGTTGGGCGGAATGGTCTGCACGATGTGCGAATGCGCGTTTGGCGCCCTGCGCATCGTTGCTGGCGCCGTGGTGATCGAGGGCTCCGCGAAGCACGGCGCGGCGACGGCCGCGCAGAGGCCCGCCGCAATCAGAAAACGTCGCAAAATCCCTGTCCTCTTGGCTTTGACAACTTAAGCGCCGGCCGGGCCGGGCGCTTAGCAAAATACCCTTGCGGCGATTCTGCGTCCAGAGTCCCGCCGCCGGCGGTCGT
>Ga0116216_10002089_pt1 | contig 13461 bp, 14 predicted proteins | sample Sb_taG_11_FD_89696 | JGI IMG/M metagenome (GOLD analysis project Ga0116216, IMG submission 89696) | Peat soil microbial communities from Weissenstadt, Germany - Sb_50d_3_AS metaG | ecosystem: Environmental > Terrestrial > Soil > Wetlands > Peat | place: Germany: Weissenstadt | collected 2010-09-21
GAGATAGACAGTTAGGATTCGATGCCGAGGACGAAAACGAGGGGTATGAGCCATTCCCCGAGGAGAGTATGTGCTACTTTGGGATGATCACCCTCCGTCCGAGTGACCCAGAGTATCTTACCGCCTTTCTCCACTGTCTGCCCTACATCAGTAATTACGAAGCACACGCAGTGCAGGAGTGAATGTTCCCATTATGGCAAAGCATGAGAAGCAAGTGACGCTTAAGCGCGTCTATCAATCAGCGGAAGTGGAAGACGGGACGCGTGTCCTGGTCGATCGGCTCTGGCCTGTACTCGATACTTCGGACATCTATTTATACACTTGCTGTTTGCGTGCGCCCGCTAACGGGCGGAAGTGTTGTCCAATAGGACTCCATTTGGATAGCGATGGAAGGGTGAAGCGGCATGCGTCGAGGAGCAGCACTCTTCGAGGCGTGAAGCCCGAGGATCTTGTGCCGATATCTGGAACCGACCGGAGAGATCGGGCTAACTCTGCGACCTATGCTGACGCGAGGAACCTCTGTTGGAAGCGTCGTGACGACAAAGAAGTGAAAGCGGTTGAGACACTTCAGCCAAAGGGCGACGGTGTGGGTCTCATCTGCTGTAAACACAGATGAGAGTTTATCCCGATAGGGATACGAACTTTGCAGAAAAGAGCGTGACCTCAACGCACCCAGCCTATAGGAGGCAGCTACGGGTTGCTCTAACATATCCGCTTGGAATTGGGGAACTCTGACACCGCTTCACCCGCAATGGGCAATACATCTCACTTAAGGACCGCCCACAGGAAGAGCAGGTGCGAGAGGATCAAGCACTTCGACAAAATCGAGGAACTGATCCCCAGGATTGAACGGGTCAGGCGGGGGCACCTGGCGTTTCTTAGGTTTGTACTTGTGATAGATCTGCTTGATCTCGCGGCGGTTGACCCGCAGCCGACGCGGTGGCAAGACATGGCGTGCCATCTTGTGCCGCAAGCGCGGAAGCAGCCGCACCATTGCCTTCTCTGACTCCATGGTGAGAGCCAGCGAGAGCATCTCGGTCAGTCCCGAATAGCTCATCGTACTCTTGGACTGAGCCGGATGCAGATCGCTGAGTTTACCCACCAGGCTGTGCCAGACCTGGCATTGGTTGCGTCGGCTCCACAGCGCCATCGCGATCACATTGAGGACAAGCGTCAAGGCGCTGCTCAGCCGCACTTGCCGCACTTTGCTGCACCATTGCTCACTGTGCTGCACACATCGCTTGATCACCTCTCTGGGATACACGTCACTGAGCATGGTCATGCTCACCTGGTCACAGACCTTGTCATCGACCGTCATCCTACGTCATCTGTACATCGAAAGCTCCTTGTTCTTTTACTTGCTGGCAGTATGCCAGATGGGAGCTGTCTTGTCTTCTGTTCCCTCCTTTTGGCTTAAGTGAGATGTATTGGGCACAAGCACCCCCACCCATCATCCTTGCAACCCACGTCCCTACGCTATCACGAGAGGCGACGCTATAAGGCAATGAAGCGTAGTCGTTCTCTGTTCAACATAACTGCTTGTCCATGGCGCATTTCGATGGCACCGGCAGTTTCCAACTCTTTAAGCGCTCGCCCTACTACTTCACGTGTGCTGCCTACGAGGGCTGCCATCTCTGTTTGTGTCAAACGGTGGACGTGTTGACCTTGCTAGGCTGAAATCTCTTGATCCAGTAAGATTTTTGCTACGCGAGCAGTGATATGGCGCAATGAAAGGTCTTCTACTAAAGCGACGAGGTGGCGTAGCGTTTTTGCCAGTGTGAGTACGACAGCTTCAGCTACCTCTGGGCGAGCTTTGATGAGCTGGTGCAGTCCGGAACGCCTGATCACGTATATTTTGCTAGATTCTACAGCAGCTACGCTTGCAGGATTGGGTCCTGCATCTAGCGCTGGCACATCGTTGAATGTATTGCCAACTCCTATCAGGCGAAGCACCTGTTCCTTTCCTTCTGGTGATGTTTTAAAGACTTTGACAAGCCCTGAGCAGACATAACATAACGATCCTTCAGTTTCACCTGCTATGAGAATGAGATCACTCCGATTGAAGTGGCGTTCTACCGTGAACATAGCTACCTGCGCGAGATCATACGTGCTGAGCGCACTAACATAGGGTATTTTGCGGAGCATCTCGATCTCAATTGGCATATTGATTCTCACATTCTCATCACAACTACTGCCATGGGGTTCATATTTCCTGGTAGATTGCAACTTTTATCACATTATTATGCCACATGAATCGCACATAATCAGAACACATGGGAGTGGTATTGTAGCAATGATTTTTAAGTAACAGCAAAACGATTCGTATCAGGGTCACGTCTCTTTATTCAATCAGGTTAGAGGAGAAAATCAATGAGTCAGACAGGCGAGCGACCTCCAACAAGCACAGAACAGGGAGGTTTTAATGGGGGAGGAAAGCCACCATTAGAGCCCCAAAAGAAGCCAGTTTTTCCGAATTGGGGTATAACCGCAGTAGCTACATTCGTTCTGGTATGCCTCTTGCTCGCAGGTGTCGTTTTTTCACAACAACTTGGCGCAATACAACGCACATCAACGACTGCGGCATCGACAACCAACAGCAGTAGTAGCAATACAACTGATACGAGTAGTGCTTCCACAACGAGTAATGCTCCCGTGGCTGGTCCTACGATGAAACACCAACTCTACAATGCGCAGGCTCCTGCTGCGCTGCTGGGAAGTACGGTGAATGTGACACTCACAGTGAAAGAATTGCTTTTGCAGATTGCTCCTGGCGTCGACTATCATGCATGGACTTTCAACGGCACGGTGCCGGGTCCAGTGATCCGTGTCAAGCAGGGGCAAACGATCCACTTCACTTTAATCAATGATGGCAATATGCCGCACTCGATTGATTTCCATGCAGCGCAGACACCGTGGAGTGTCAACTATCAAGAAGTCCAGCCAGGCAAGAGCTTTACCTTTGACTGGAAAGCCAACTATCCTGGCGTGTTCATGTACCATTGTGGCGCTCCGGTTGTGATCTACCACATGTCAAACGGAATGTATGGTGCGATCATCGTTGATCCAGCTACTGGTTGGGCTCCTGCACAAGAATATGTGCTGGTGCAGAGTGAATTTTATACCCAACAGCTTTCAGACGGAACGTATGTCATTGACCCGACGAAGGTGAACAACGGGACTCCCGACTACGTCGTGTTTAACGGCTACGCGAACCAGTATAAAACGAATCCAATAACAGCGAAGGCAGGTCAACGCATCCGCATCTTTATTGTGAATGCTGGCCCGACGGAGTTTTCGGCGTTTCATGTGATTGGGGCGCTTTTCAGCGATACATATGCTGATGGGAATCCTGCCAATCACCAGGTCGGCAACCAGACCGTTACGATACCTCCCGGTGGTGGGATGGCTGTAGAGCTGACGATTCCGGAGGCAGGCCTCTACCCATTCGTCACTCATTCGTTTATTGATGTTGGCAAAGGCGCTTTGGGAGTTCTGAAGATAACCCAGTAGCGAGAACTGTGGCAAAAGAGGCCTCTTTTGCCACAGTTCTCATGTGCCGCCACAAGCGGCACATGATCGCCTCGTCACTGACTCAGGATCGGCTCTCAAGGAGTCTGGCGATGCTTTCTCAGCCAGTAAGCCCAGTATGGAGGCACTATTCAAGAGTTTGTGCTACACTCAATTTAGTGCTAGGATATGTGTGTAATTGTCGTCACTTTTGCGAGTGGACAGCGAAACGTGGAACAATCTCTTTTGCCCGCACAGGAGAGCACAAGCGCGACAGGCGCACCCCAGTCTCCACGAAAGCAAACAGGACATCTGCGGGTGCGATCGATTGTGGCTGGCATGGTGGCTGCTCTTGTGCCAGTGCTGTTCATTGCTCTGGATCGCGTGCATTTCATTGGTTCGATGCTGCCTTGATTGGCTAGGCTGTGGGAACGATCTTCGCAATAGTGGCGGTGACCTACAAGTATACCTTCTGGTTGTCTCGCCCACCAACGGGCCGCTATTGGCGAAGAAGCTGGCTACTCTTTCTGTCCTATGCCAATTTCCGCCACTATACAGTGCTCATTCCCGCAGCGATTGGCAATCTCTTCGCGCAAGCGTTTATCCGCAGGCGCGGCCTGTATCGCTGGATTCCACATCAGTGCATCTTCTGGGGAGTGTTGCTCTCCTGCCTGATTACCTTCCGCTGACCTTCGGCTGGCTCCGTTTTACACAAACTATGATGGGCCTCTATCGTATCTGGTTCTTCGGCTTCCCTTTCTTTTCTTTTCCCACTGCTTCATACGACGTGTCGAGGAGAGGCATGCAATGTCGGCCAGAGATTGATCGCCAGGCAGATCGCCAGGGCTAAACCCAATGGACCGGAAAGACTGAAGAGGAATGTATCTATGGCAAATCCTTGTGTGCCAGCAAAGAATGGGGCGAAGAGGATAGAGCCAACGCGCAGCACAGCGGCGGCATTGCCAAGCCAGAGCGTCGCGCTCACCAGCGAAGGCGAGACAATCTTTCTACCGGAGAAGCCTGGCAGCATGCGCGGAGCAATGCCGCAAATCAGTAAGGCGATAAAGCCGATTGCGAAACTATGGCGGACAGCATCAAAATCAACGAGCCCGCTGCCTGTTGCCAGCAAACTTCCACCATCGATCAGCAGCAGCAAGGCGCCGATCATTGCCCAGAGGTAGGCGCTTGCCACTAACCCCACGAATGGCCCGTAATGCGTTTGCTCCTTCTTCACGTGTCGTTGATACGTCTGCACCAGGGTGTCAGGCGACGGCGCAAGCTTCGCCACGCGCTCTGGTACATGGCCTCGTCTGCGCATCAAGCTCAGAAAGATACCCACGAAAAGCAGCACAACACCTCCAAGCAACACCATCCCCAGACCATCAACGATACCTGTCCAGGGCGAAGACCTCGGGCCGCCCTCTACACCAATGCACAGCAGGAGTAACCCGGTGAAGTACACGCCTGCCAGAGGCCAAAGCACCCGGCGCGGAACACCATCCAGACCCGCATACATCGGCAGTGAACGGGCCGACATCGCTAGCGCCATCGGCACCAGAAAGCCGAAAAGACCCAGCATCACATTCAGTGTGTCGCCCAGGTACAACACCAATCCGCTTCCCTGCGCTGCTTGCGCGACATTCACCAGGTTGATGATACTGGCGATACCCAACGAGCAGAACGCGCCAGCGAAGAACGGAAAGACGCTCCAATAAGCTGGGCGTGTCGTTGGACGCGGGCCATGCAGCGCAGTCAGTATGAGCAAAGACAGGATCGTAACAAAGGCTGCCACCTCTAAAATACCGCTGCTGACCAGCCCCACTCGCCACATACTACCCGGGTTCATCGAAAGCCCCGGTTGACTGACGGCCCGTAAAATCAGGCTCGCACTTATTACGCCAAGCAGCCAGGGGATGAAGCGTGCGCCCGTTAATGGCGTACCGCGTAGTCGTGGGAGAAAATGAAAAGCGACCCCCAGTACAAAGAGACCTGCCCATCCATAGAGTTGTAGATGTCCGTGCGCCTGCGCTGTCGCATCCCACCACGCACCGAGCGGCATAGAAAAAGCGCGCGCCAGTGTCAGCACGGTTGCCAGCACGAAGCCGCCGCCAGCACCCATCAACAGGGCTGTCTTCAACATCGGGGTAACGCGCGAGTATGGCCCCTGCTTGTGCGCTTCCTCCGATGTTGGAGGAGGCGTGATTTTCCCATGCACTGTTGTATGCATCTGATGATCTCCTTCCCGCATATTATTGCTTGCATCGAGCATACAACGATACGCCTCTCATGCACTATGACAAAAGTCTCACATCACTCTTATCCTGAGCTTCCGTCTTGTTCCCTGGCCGGATTCCAGAGGGGAAAGGGGATACCCGCCAGCCGATTGATGGCGAGCGCTTGCAGGGTGAGTATCATGACGGCGACGAGCAGCACAATCAGAAGCCAGGGTTTGGTGATTAAGCCAAGCGAAATAATCAGTGTTGTTGCACCAGCGGGAGGATGCGGTGACTTGAAAAGTACCATCAAGCCCGACGTCAGGCCAAGCGAGAGCGCGGCAGCGATGACGCGAGGCCAGGTCACCCCGACGGCCAGCGCTGGACCCGCAGTCGTCAGACCCGTGACAACCAGGCTGAAGTAGCCCGCCAGCACGCCGATAGTGTGACCAACCAGCGTATAGCGCGGCGAGGCGGAAGGCGCGCGCGGAGTGTAGAAAAAGAGGAACGCGGTCGGTCCAAGCGAGGGGAAGATGAACGGCGACCCGGTAATCAGCGCCAGGGTAGACATCAACCCGATACTGATACAGCCGTTGAGAAAGCTGAAGATGGCCAGTACTGGTGTCCGAGCGTAATGCTGCGTTAACCAGGGCAACCGGATGTGCCTGAGCAGGCCGCGCACAATGTCCGACATTTCACCGCCGATGGGGTGCTCGCGGTCGATGCGACCATAAGGCCGTTGTGGTGGCTGCATCCCACCCGGCTGATGTTGACCATGAGTATCACTGGTACTCATGGCTTCTGTTTTGTCAATTTCCGGCTCCATATGCGTGCTTGTCCTTCCAGTTGACATGGGGAACAACAAGGGCCTCGTTGGGTTATGACTCTTCGATGCGCCGACCGGGCCACAAGGTGATCACCACTGCCAGCGCGAAACCGATGCCGCTTACTAGGGCTAACCAGCCCAGGAGACCCGTTCGCCCGGAGAGCAATTCGTAGAGGGCATCGGTGATGACCGCAAGTTGCACGATCAGAATTACGGCGAGCAGAAACACCTGCCCTTGCACGATGGCGATGCGTCCCTCCAGACCGAGAAAGTTTGGGCCGGGCATCAATCCGCGTGGGCCACGTGGGGGTGGCTTGACGGGTGGATCATCAGGATTGGCCTTGCGCATGTAGGTTCCTGTGTTGTGTGTGCTCATCGCGCTATCTCCTTCACGGCGTAGATTATGCCATTCTGCATGGCAAGTTGTATCAACGGCAGTGGGCGTGTCGGGGGACCCGCAAGTACGTCACCTGTTGTTGCATCGAAGAGTCCCTCATGACAGGGACAATGCAGTTTCCCATCTCCTTGATAGAGCACCGCACACGAAAGATGCGTGCAGACATCGCTGTAGGCAACCAATCCATGACCCGGCAGGTGAATCAGAATACCCTGCGCATACTCGTCGGGGTAGTCAAAGACCTTCCATGCGTTCTCAGCAAGTTCTCCTTCTTTCGCAATCGCTATCGCCGTCACGTTGGAACCCCTGGGCAGAGCGCCGAGAATGGCAAGCACACCCGTCGCCAGAAAGAGCGCGCCAGAACCAGCGAGGAGAAAACGCAAGGTGTCGCGCCGCGTGACGATCTCATCCTCGTCCCAGAGATACGGGAACTCGTTGCGCCATTCCTCATCCCTGCTCTCGCGCGGCGTTGACCTATTCGTCGGATGAGATGCGAATTCTGACTCTGCTTGTGGGTTTATTTCTTGTACCATCTGTTTGCTCCTCCAGGCTTGTTGGAGATAGAGTTGTTATTATCTCTGTGTTGAAGCATGTGTTGGGATCGGCGCAGTTTCGGGCTGCTGTGGAGCCACTCGCGGCGCCCAGGGTTGCGAAGGAACTTCGCGCTGCGCAATGTCTGCCGTTTCAGCGCTGACCCATACATCGAAGTTCTCATGAGCCCTAGTCGCCGGAAGGTTGGCGCGGAAGCCCAGGTCGGCTTCTTCGACCAGGGCCATCAGGTCAAGTTCCTCATCTTGTTCGCGCATGACGACGTAGTTGCGCGTTCGCACGCGCTGCCGCCCGAAGAAAAAGGTGTTCACGGGTTTCGCCCCCTGCTTCGCTCGACCCGCCGTTACCCATTCTTCATAGGTTCCGTAGAAAATAGCCTGCGTTGGGCAGACAGTCGCGCACATGGGGCCTTTGCCCTGGCTGGTGCGGTCGTAGCACAGGTTGCATTTTTGCATATAGTGAGCAGCTATATTGAACTTGGGTACGCCGAAAGGGCAGGCGTAGCCGCAGTTCTCGCAGTAGATGCAGCGCGTCTCATCCGCTGATTGCACCACTCCATCGGGACTGACAAGGATGGCTTGCGCAGGACACACCTGCGCGCATGGGGCCAGCGGCTCCTCACAGTGCATACACAGCGTTGGAGATGAGGCCACCGTGTTGTGGCGTTCGAGATAATCAATGTAAATCATACTCTCGCCCTTGTGCGTATCGCATTCGCGGCAGGCAGCAACACACGAGCGGCACCCGATACAGCGCGAGGGATCGAGAAAGATCCTCTTTACCAGATCGGCCATTTGTCTCTATCCTCCTCTAGCGTAGTGTCGGGTTCGGTTGAGCGTGTGCCATTGGCAGTTCGCGCCGCCGTTTCCCCGCTGCAAGCAAGTCCTGAATGTCTACATCTTTGGCCCATTCTGGCGGATGTTGCGCGAGTACGGCAACAGCGGCGCATACTTTGTATTCCGGAATCTTCATCATCGGCTCAAACACCGGGTTGGTCAACTGGTTTACAGCCTGGGTATGTCCATAATGATAGGGAATGAACAACGTATCCGGTCGAATCGAGCGCACCACCAGCGCGGGTACGGTCATCTCTCCGCGCCGCGTACGCACCGTTACCCAGTCGCCGTCTTTGATGCTTAAACGCGCTGCCGTCTGCTCATGCATCTCCACCCAGGGATAGGGAGCCTGCTCTTTCAGGAACGGCACGCGCCGCGTCTGGTTGCCCGAAAGATAATGATACACAACACGCCCGGTCGTGAGCACGAGTGGATATGTTTCGTCTGGCTCTTCGGCTGGTGGAATGTAGACAATGGGGTGGAATCGCGCCTTACCGTCGGGAAAGCCGAAACGCTCTTCATACAGGCGAGGCGTTCCAGGGTGATCTTCGCTCGGGCAAGGCCAGAAGACGCCGTTTTGCTCCTCGATCTTCTCGTACGTAATGCCCCAGTAATCTGACTTCGCGCCCTTCGTGCAGAGCCGCAGCTCATCGAAAATGTCACGCGCTGAATGGAAGTTGAAGTAGTCTCCCTTGCCCAACCGTCGCGCTAGCTCGCACACGATGTGCCAGTCCACTCGCGCTTCACCGGGCGGATCAACCGCCTTGTTATACTTAATCACGCGCCCCTCGAGGCTGGTGACTGTTCCCTCATCCTCTGCCCATACGGAGCCGGGTAGCACGATATCCGCCAGTTCTGCCGTCTCGGAAAGGAAAAAGTCGGTCACAACGAAGAGATCAAGGTCGCGCAGAGCTTGCTCAACGGTATGCTGATCGGGAAGTGAGACCATCGGATTCGAGCAGATCATGAAGCAGGCGCGGAGTTCCTTTCGCAGCATAGCCGGGATCATCAGCGTAGCTGCATAGCCGGAGTGCGGTAAATCCTTCTCATCGATGCCCCACACGGAGCAGATATACGCCCGGTCTTCTGGGTTCTCGATGTCACGACAGCCGGGAAGTTGCGAGGCCTTTTGGCCCATTTCGCGCCCGCCCTGTCCATTGCCCTGCCCCGTGAGTGTGCCATAGCCCGCGCCAGGTCGTCCAAAATTGCCCGTTGCCAGCGCCAGGTTGACGGCAGTGACGCCGTTATCAACCCCTTTGCTCTGATGTTCTAGCCCGCGCGCGGTGTAGATGAGTGCAGCCTGTGCCTGCCCGAACATCCGCGCCGCCTCGACAATGGCCTCTGGTCGCAGTCCGCACACCTTCGCCACGCGCTCCGGTGGGTACTGCTCGACCATCGCTTTTGTCTCTTCCCAACCAACTGTGCGCTCGCGGATAAAATCTTCGTCGATCAATCCCTCTTTGATGACTACATACAACATACCATTGAGCAGCGCGGAGTCGGTCCCCGAGCGCAGGGGCAGAAAAATATCGGCGGTGCGCGCAATGGGCGTTTGGCGCGGATCTGCCACAATCAGTTTGCAGCCCCGATCGCGTGCCTGCCACAGATAGCTGGTGATGATAGGGAAACATTCACCAACATTGGCCCCAATCACGAAAATGCAATCAGCGTGCAACATATCGCTGACAGGGTTGGCGGCGCGATCGATACCGAGCGAACGCTCATTGGCGCCCGTTGCCGAGGACATGCACAACCGCCCGTTATAATCGGCATGGCGCGTACCCAGCGCAACGCGGGCAAACTTGCCCATCAAGTAACATTTCTCGTTGGTCATCGAAGAGCCGCTATAGATGGCTATAGCATCCTTCCCGTATTCTCCTTGAATAGCTCGAAATCGTCCCGCGATCACATCCAGCACTTCATCCCAACCAGCGCGTTCCAACGGGCTCTCCTTCCCATTGCGGCGCATCAACGGATAGGTCAGGCGATCAGGATGGTTCACCGTCTGGTAGGCCGTGCTGCCTTTGGGACAGAGCATGCCGTGATTAAGCGGAAAATCTTCGCGCGGCTCGACACCGACCACCTTCCCACCAGCTACTTTGAGATACATGCCGCACTGTACACCACAATAACAGCAATGAGTTGGCACGTAATGCTCAATTTGTACATCGGACTTCCACGGCGTCGGCGATGGCTCACCTGCATGATAATCAAATGTCTCCGACTGGCGTTGCCGACGGCGGAAAATACCTTTATCGACACTCATAATAGCACTTCCCTCTATAAAAACTGATTACCATCGCTTCCAAGCGCGGCAAGATTGGCCTGGGCGCGCATGATGCGCTTACACGATGGGCACATGTCCTGCCACCAGAGCTTGCTCACCGCCTGCTCCTCAGCCGCAGTGCTTTTAACGGGTGGCTCATCTTCAGGCATGCCAAAAGGTTGTGATGGCGCATCACGAATTGTGTAATCTTCACCAACTTCGTACAGGGTACGTTTCAAGTCTTGAATGAAGCGTGCCGGGGCAAATTCTTCGCCACAACGAGCGCACTTCTGCTGCGTCGTGTTCTCTCCCGTGCGCCAATAAAGCTCAATGCCCACTGTCGCTGGTCGCTCGATCAGGTGAAAGAACTTGCCAAAGGGCAATGAGAACAACCACAGCACCACTACTGTTTCGTGGGTGAGCGAAATGTACCAGTAGTATGCGCCGCCCAGCCACGCGCTATCGGCCGTCAACGCCAGACCCGTCACGACAATAGCCATCAACAGAGCTAACGGCACAATATCAAAGCGGAAGCGTTGCACCGCTACCAGCGCCAGGTCGTGGAAGCGTCGGTGAAAGGCCAGCACCAGGCCAATAAAAAGCAGCACGGCGGTGAAATCCAGCGCGTGGATGACCACAAAGCCGAAAGGTGAGTTTGCAGGCAAAGCAATCAATCCGAAGCCGAAAAACCAGATACGATACAGACCCGTCGTGGTTTGTGTAAAACGAAGCCAGCCGAAGGTAAGCGGGAAGGTAATCAGGCAGGAGAGTATCACTCCCCAGAAGATGCACTGATGTGTAATCCAGCGATACAGGCCGCGCCTGCGGATAAACGTTTGCGCGAAGAGATCCCCAATCGCCGCCGGGATCAACACGCTGTAGCGACGGAAATTGGCGTAGGACAGGAAAAGCTCCCAGCTTCTGCGCCAGTAGCGGCCCGTTGGTGGGCGCGCCAGCCAGAACGTATACTTGTACGTGACCGCTGCCGTCGCGAAAATCGTCGCAACCGCGTAGCCAATCAACGCTGCGTCGAACCAGTGGAACCCACGCGATCCAATGGCGATCAGCAGTGTGAGCAGTGCTGCCGCCACAATACCAGCGAGAATTGAACGCGTACGCAGTGCCAAAAAAGAGGAGATTGCTCTGTGTGAGTGGGGTTGATGGGAGCGCATGCGATTCCCCGAGGCCTCATTCGAAGTCTCTATAGAGTGTTCCATTCCTCTTGCTCCTTCTACAGTATGTTCTCAAGTGGCCATCTTTTCCTTCATACACGAACGTCAGGGTAATGAGAGATACTCCTTTCACCTGATACGTTGGAGGTGATTTCAACTCGGAAGTATATCTTAGTACGATCTATATGTATTTAGTATAGCATACCCTCTGTTGGGAAAAATACCAAGGCAATCCAATCTGTGCATCTATTAACACTTGCTATGCTGCTGATGCAACATCCTGGAAAATGTCCTTGATATGTTATACTTATCCTGGTTATGACCCTTTCGTGATGAAAATCATAGCTCTATCCAGGGGTAGTCAGGTATACTCTTTGCAGACAAGTATCTCGTATGACGAGTTATTCTGAGCAAGAACCTTCGTGTCTTGCCGGGTGATCCATGAGGAATCAGCCAAGGTTTCAAAGTAAGAAAGCGAAGGGTGTGAAAATCACGGCGTCGTAGAAGAGCAAACTGTAGTGAGTCAGAATGCTTGAGCAATGAGCGGTGAAGTATATGCAAGAGCAATTGAAGCAGCAACATATTCCTGTCAAGGTTTACAGAACTGATGAGCGCTTGATGGTCGCGGCTCCCATGCCTGGACTTGAACCCGAGAACATTGTGGTCGAAGTCACTGTTGATGATCGCCTGCTACTTCATGGAGACCTGCGCGGCATATTGAAAGAGGTCAAGGAACTCCTGCTCGATGAATGGAGCTCCGGAATCTACCACCGTGAGCTGGCGCTGGCTACCCCGGTCAATGCTGAATGCGCCAACGTCACCTATGGCAATGGTGTACTCATGGTCACCTTTCCTATCAGTGAACAGACACTTCCTGCGCGCCTCGTGCTCGAACGCATCACACCGACACACGGAAAACGAAAAGGAAATGCTGGACACCCCCAACCTGTACTCAAGCACGATAGTAAGGCTGTACAGCAGCCTGCCTGGAGGAGATGATCATGGGAGCAACTCCGGTGGTAGAAATACTTGCAATGCAGAAGCTCGAAGCCTTTGAGGGGCTTCAACCCGAATTTGAGGCATGTTTTCACTTCGTCCAGGAGGTGCATGGGCAGCGGCGCTTCCCTGCATTTTCTGTGACGGAGATAGTCCATTATCTCCACGCGCTCTGGGTCTGTGAATGTAAGGATCACTTGCTGAGTGTGTATAAGAACATTGAGCGGTATGAGGGTCGATATTGCCTGGAGCTCTTACGACGTTGGCAAGAAGGAGAAACCGCTGATGTGGTAGCGTTCGTGCATCGCAAATTGGATGGGCTCCCTTTTGCTGAACTCACGCGCCAGATAGAGGAAGCCAAAGCCGCACCCCAGGCTGATGATGGTCTGACAAGGCGTCTTGTGCATGGTCGCCTCGTCTTGCTGAACCGGGGTATGAACCTGATGCAGGCATTAGACGGCATCTTTGCCCTGGCAGAAGATGACTTGAGGGAGGAAGTGCTCGTCGCCTGTGCGCATTATAGGCACTCTCCCATTCAGATCGAGCAACAACTGGCTGAGATGGAGGTTCCTCTCTACTGCTACCTTTCTCATACTCACAAGTGTTTAGAACACTCATGAGCGGTCAGTTGTTCCTGCTTCCTCGCGGGTTGCCATGGCACGGGAACCTTTGGATCAGCCCTCCCGTTTCGGTCTCACA
>Ga0116216_10002090_pt1 | contig 13461 bp, 18 predicted proteins | sample Sb_taG_11_FD_89696 | JGI IMG/M metagenome (GOLD analysis project Ga0116216, IMG submission 89696) | Peat soil microbial communities from Weissenstadt, Germany - Sb_50d_3_AS metaG | ecosystem: Environmental > Terrestrial > Soil > Wetlands > Peat | place: Germany: Weissenstadt | collected 2010-09-21
AGCACGGCGATCAGGATGAAGACGTCGAAGTGCGAGAAGGCGATCGTCGTGTTGCCGACCCGCAGGCCTGCTTGCGAGAAGGCGGCCGGGAAGCCGCGGCTGGCGTTGCCGTAGATGGCGCCGGCCAGTCCCTCGAAGACGACCAGCAACCCGATGGTGACGATCACCGGATTCAGCTCCGAGCGCCCGTGCAGGGGTCGGATCAGGATGCGCTCGGTCGCCGCCCCGATGGCGAAGCCGATGACGAGCACCAGGACGAAGGCCCACCAGTAGCCGAGCCCGCGCGACAACAGGCTGAACGCGATGAACGTCGTGAGCATGCCGGCCGCACCTTGCGCGAAGTTGATGATCTTGGTCGCCCGGTAGACGAGGACCAGCGCCAGTGCCAGCGTGGCGTAGATCATTCCGTTGGCGATGCCGTTGAGCGTGTAGTCGATGAAGAGGCTCACGGCATCAGAACCCGAGGTAGTGGCGACGCAGTGCGTCGTCGGCGGCCACGGCGGCGGCGGCGTCGGAGACGACCACCTGGCCGAGGTTCAGGATCACGGCGTGGTGCGACACCGACAGGGCGCTGCGGGCGTTCTGTTCGACGAGGACCACCGTGATGTCCTTGCCCTCTGTCTGCTGGCGGATCAGTGCCATCAGCTGGGCCGTGACCATCGGGGCCAGCCCCAGGCTCGGTTCGTCGAGGAGGAGGAGTCGCGGCCGCGAGATCAGCGCCCGTCCGAGCACGAGCATCTGGCGCTCCCCGCCCGAGAGGGTGGAGGCGCTCCGCTTGCGGAAGGCTTCCAGGCGCGGGAAGAGCTCGAAGGTCTCTGCGATGGCGGCCTGGCGCTCCTGCTTGCGCAGGCACCAGAGGGTGGCGAGGCGCAGGTTCTCCTCGACGGTCAACTCCTCGATGACGCCGCGGCCTTCGGGCACGTGGGAGATGCCCATGCGCGCGATCGTCTCCACGTGGCGCCCGAGAAGCGGCTCCCCGTCGAAGCGCACGGACCCGCCTCGGGGCTTCACCAGGCCCGAGATCGTGCGCAGCAGGGTGGTCTTCCCGGCGCCGTTGGCCCCGAGCACGGCGGTGACGGCACCCGGCTCGGCATCGAAGGAGACCGAGCGGAGAGCCTGCACCGCACCGAAGGAGACGCTGAGGTCACGGATCTCAAGCACGGTCCGTCCCCGGGTCGTCGGCGTGTTCGCGGTCGTGTACCTCTTCCCCGAGGTAGGCGCTCACCACGGCGGGGTCGGCGCGGATGGCGTCGGGGGTGCCGCTCGCGATGACCTGCCCGAAGTTCAGCACGACGATCCGGTCGCAGACCGCCATGACGAGGTCCATGTGGTGCTCGACGAGGAGCACGGCCATGCGCTCCGTCAGCCCGCGGATCCTGGTGCCGAGCGCGTCCATCTCGCTCTCGGACAGGCCGCTGGCGGGCTCGTCGAGCAACAGGAGCCGCGGCTCCGCCATGAGGGAACGGGCCAGCGCGGTGCGCTTCTGGATGGCGTAGGGCAGGGCGGAGGGGAGCCGGCGGGCGTAGTCGGCGGCGCCGAGCTCGTCGAGGACCTCCATGGCGCGGGCCGCCACCCGCCGCTCCTCCCGGCTCGACCGCCACAGTCCGAGGAAGGACGACACCAAGTCGCTGTGCAGACCAGGCTGGGCCCCGAGCATGACGTTCTCGTGCACCGTCAGCCCGGCGCACAGCCCGATGCCCTGCAGCGTGCGGGAGATCCCGAGCTTGGCCAGGTCGTGGGGGTGATGCGTGCGCAGGACCCTGCCGCTGTAGGTGATCGTCCCCGAGCTGGGATGGACGAAGCCGCAGATCACGTTGAACAGGGTCGTCTTCCCGGCGCCGTTCGGCCCGATGACGCCGACGACCTCGCGCGTGCCGACCGACATCGACACCTCGTCGAGCGCCAGGAGCCCGCCGAAGCCGACGCCTACCTGCTCGACGACGAGGAGGGCGTCACCTCCGGTCGCGTCGTGATGCTCTGCCGGCGTCGTCGCGGCCTCGAGGATGGGGCCCACCGGATGGACCTACCCCGGGCGGGAGGCGGTGCGGATCCACTCTGGGCGCGCCCCACGAGCAGTCATGCGTACCAGCCCCCCGGCATCGCCGGTGACGTTACAGCGTTCGACACACGAGAGCGGGGTAATCGCAAAGGAATGACGGCCGGCCCGGCGCGCCCCCGCACCGCCGCCGCTCGTGATTCAGATCACTCGTGACCCTGCCCGGCCCGGTCGCCCATGAACAGGAGGCCGCCCTGAGGGGTGAAGGGCACGCCCCCGACGGGCAGGGTCGTGACCTGGCCCGTCCACGGGTTCACGGAGCCGAGAGAGTTGGGGGGGGTCGGGGGAGCCGGGCATAACGGCGCTTCAAGGGCCCGGATCTCCTGGGCGGCCTGGCCCGGCTTGGCCCGGCGGCGACTCAGGACGCCTGTCCCACTAAATACGCCCATCCCACTAGAGACGATTGACTTAGTCGGGTTTAGGCGGTAGCTTCAGCGGATGCTCCACGACGAGACTGCCGCCGCGGCCCCACCCACCCAGGTCCGCAGCGTGAAATGGGGCGTGGTGAGGCCCCGTCGCGCCGTGGATCCGGGCGAGATCGCCCGGCGGCTTGCCCCCGCCCTGCGCTGGCCCGGCGGACTCGAGGTGGATCGGCGCTCGTGGAAGCTGGTGGCCCGGACCGACGACTTCGACGCCTGGCTCATCGCGTGGCCGAGCGGCGGAAGGGTGGAGCTGCACGACCATGGCGGCTCCGGCGGCGCGGTGAGCGTCGTCGCCGGCACCCTGGTGGAGGCCGTGCCCTGGCGGGAGGACTCGGGTCGGTTGTCGTTGATGCGCAACGAATTGCGTACCGGGACCACGCTCGGCTTCGGCCCGGGACACGTCCATGACGTCACGAACGAGTCCGCGACACCCGCCCTCAGCCTGCACGTGTACAGCCCCGCGCTGATCTCCATGACCTCCTTCGAATTGTCCGGCGACCGGCTCGTGGCGCGGGGCCTGCGCTGGGCGCACGACGGCTGCGAGGACCCCATCCCGGCGCACGACCTGGCGTCGGCCGCCGTCCTCGAGGCGAGCGCACCGTGACCGCCCGTTCCGCCGACGAGCTCCTGGCGTCGGCGCGCCGCCGGATCGGCCGAGTCGAGCCACACGAGCTCGAACGACTGCGCTGCGGGGGCGTCCTCGTGATCGACATCCGCCCCGAGCGCCAGCGGGCCGACGAGGGTGAGCTCGGGTTCGGTGTCGTCGTCGAGCGCAATGTGCTCGAGTGGCGTTGCGATCTACAGGGCAGCCACGCCCTGCCCGAGGTGCGGGACTATGACCAACAGGTCGTCATCGTGTGCTCGGAGGGGTACGCGTCGAGTCTCGCCGCTGCGTCGCTCCGCGAGCTCGGCTTCTCCCGGGCCGCCGACCTCGCCGGCGGCTACCGGGCCTGGCGCGCCTGGACCGCCGGAGCTGCGGCTGCTCCGCTCCCGTAATACGACGACGCAGGCCAGGGACCTCGTGTTCAGCCCGAGGTGAAGCGGCCGGCCGCCTCGCCGGCCAGCCGGCCCGGCGGCAGCAGGCGGCCGCACGCCACGAGGGCCAGCGCCTGCGCCGACCCGGTCACCGCCGCGCCCGAGCCGCACGACCAGTCGAGATCGTCGGCCCGCAGCTCCACTCCTGAGAGGTCGACGCCGAAGAGGTTGGGCGAGCCCGGACCGGCGACGATGGCGAGGACCCGGGCGATGCGCTCGTCGGGCACCCGCCGCGCCAACGGGACGGCCTCAGTGATGTCGAGGCCGTGGATCACGCAGTGCGTCAGCGCCCCCTCCATCCCTCCCCCCGGCGGCTGCCACGCGTGCAGCACCTCGGAACGCAGGTCGGCGAGGAGCGCCGCGACGGGGAGCGCCCCGTCGCGGGCGGCCACCGTGTTCGACAGGCGGGTGAAGTCGCCGCCGGCGGCCTCCAGCTCGGCCATGAAGGCCGGGCCGGCGTAGCGCGCCGGCATCGTCATGTGCGCCACGACCTCCCGGGTGCGCCAACCCTCGCACAGCGACGGCGCGTCCCACGCCGCGGCGTCCGCCGTCTCGAGCAGGTCGGCCAGCGCGCGGTACTCCTCCGCGACGGCGGTGGCGAGGTCTGCGTCCGTGTGCAGCGCGGTGTCGTAGGTCACGGTGATGCCTCCTTCTCTGGGGGATCCGGTCTCTTCTCGGCAGACTCCGTTCCGGTCACCCGCCCGAGATACGCGTCGAAGCGGTCGAGCGAGGACAGGAACCCGGCTTGGACCTCGGGGAGCAGGAAGGCCTCGGGCACGTACATCTGGTGGATGCGCACCTCCGTGCGCTCCGGCCCGAGCGCCACGAACTCCGTGGTCACCCGCATGCCCGAGTGCGCCTCGGTCCACGACAGCCGCTCGGGCGGGCGTACCTCGTCGTAGACGGCCCGGGTGGCGTACTCGTTGCCGTCGCCGTCGTTCACCATCACGGTCTCGAAGACCCCGCCCGGCCGGGCGTCGACCGTGATGCTCTCACGCGGGGTGCTCACCCCCTTGGGGCCCCAGAAGTGCGTGAGATGGTCCGGGTCGGTCATGCAGCGGAAGACGAGCTCGCGCGGTGCGTCGAAGACCCGTGTGAAGCGGAGCTCGTTGGGGGCGGTGGCGCCGTGCTCAGGCACGGGGGCGCGCCCTTCCCTGCCGCGGCGACGCCGGCGCGGGTGCCCGCTGGATGCCGGCCAGCAGCGCATCGAGCTTGTCGAAGCGCTCGTCCCACATGCGGCGGTGCGCGCCGATCCAGTCCAGCGCACCGTCGAGCGCCTCGACCTCGAGGTGGCACGGCCGGAACTGGGCGTCGCGCCCCCGCGAGATGAGGCCACTGCGCTCGAGCACCTTGAGGTGCTTGGAGATCCCCGGCAACGACATGTCGAAGGGAGCGGCCAGCTCGCTCACGGTGGCGTCGCCCCGGGCGAGGCGGCTCACTATGGCCCGCCGGGTCGGGTCCGCCAGCGCGGCGAACGCCGCATCGAGTCGCTCCTCGGTCATCGTCATGGTATGTATTTAACCTAAGAGTTAGTTAGCTGTCAAGTTAAATACCGCCCGGCTCCTGCTACCATTCGTCCCGGCGGGGAGGACCCCCACCAGGGACGGAAGGCGCAGGTCGTGCTGCTGCAGGTGATCACGGGCACCACTCGGCAGGGTCGCTTCAGCGAGCGGGTGGCGGCCTGGGTGACCAGCCGGCTGGCCGAGCGCGACGCGTTCCAGGTCGAGCTGGTCGACCTGCGCGACCACCCGCTCACCTTCTTCGACGGCGACCCGCCCGCCCGGACCGGCCGCGACTATGCCGACGAGGCCGTGGTCCGGTTCGGCCGGGTGATCGACCGCGCCGACGGCTACGTCATCCTCACCGCGGAGTACAACCACGGCTACCCGGCCGTGCTGAAGAACGCCCTCGACTCGACGTTCGTGGAGTGGCGGCGCAAGCCCGTGGCCTTCGTCGGGTGGGGCAGCACCGGAGGGGCGCGTGCGGTGGAGCAGTTGCGCGCCGTGGCGGTGGAATTCGAGATGACGCCGCTGCGCCACGCCGTCCACGTGCTGCCCGACGTGATGCGGGCCATCTTCGGTTCGGACGATCCCGACGACACGGCCCACTTCGCGCCGCTCGAGCCCCGGCTGGCCCTGCTGGCGGACGACCTCGAATGGTGGATGCGGGCGCTCGCGACGGCGCGGGCCGCCGGCGGGTAGACCGGGTCACGACGATGGACAGCCCACTGCCAGCGCTGCGCAACTCGGTCGGCCGGCTCCACCAGCTCTGCCGCGGCCTCGACGACGCCGAGCTCGGGACGCAGTCCTACGCCCGGGAATGGTCGATCGCCGACGTGCTGTCGCACCTCGGCACGGGCGGAGTCATCCTGCGCCGGCGGCTCGAGGACACGCTGGCCGGTGTCGAGACGCCGGAGGACTTCGCGCCGACGGTGTGGGACGAGTGGAACGCCAAGTCGGCCCGGGACAAGACCGACGACGCGCTGGTCGTCGACGAGGGCGTGTTGGAGGCCCTCGAGTCGGTGAGCCCCGCCGACCGCGCCCGCCTGCGCTTCGCCCTGGGGCCCCTCAGCCTCGGGTTCGACGAGTTCGCCGGTCTGCGCCTCAACGAGCATGCGCTCCACACCTGGGACATCGAGGTCGTCTTCGACGACACCGCCCACCTCCCGCACGACGCGGCCGCGGTGGTGGTCGACCACCTCGGGCTCGTCGCCCGCTTCACCGGCCGCCCGACCGGCGCGAGGCGCGACGTCGTCGTCGGCACGACCGACCCGGCCCGGGAGTTCACCGTCCGCCTGGCCGTCGACGCCGTGGACCTCGGCGTCGGCGGGAGCGGGCGAGCGGCCGACCTGGTGCTGCCCGCCGAGGCGTTCTGTCGGCTCGTCTACGGCCGCCTCGACGCGGCGCACACGCCGGTCGTGACGGGCGACGCGGCGGTGCTCGACTCCCTGCGCGCCGTCTTCCCCGGCCCCTAGCCCTGGCGGGCCGGGAACCGGGACCGGTGCGTCAGGCCGGCGAGGCGGCGCGCCCGCGTGCCGACACCGTGGCCCGAGGCGAGGAGCACGAGGAGGATCTTCACGCGTTGGGCGCGGGCGTCGGTGAGCGCGTAGTTGAGCTGGTAGCCGGGCAGCTCCGGGTGGGTCGGGGGCCAGGTGACCGACAGCAGGCGCATGGCGTCGCCGCGCCACCCCCGGGTCGGGATCGGGAAGAGCGCGGTGGGCGTGTCGACGCCGGCCCGGCGTGCCCGCGCACTCCAGCGGCTGGCGGCGCGCCCACAGCCGCCCGGGGTCGAGCGCGGTCACGCGATCGGGCGGGCCCTGGCCGAGGCCCACGGTGCCACCGGGGCCGACGCCGCGGTGATCGACGACGACGTGCGGCTGCCGGTGCACAAGCGGCCGACCTGGGCCTCGTGGCGGACGCCGGGACCTAGGAGTTGCCGCCCGGGGGGCGGTTGTGGAGGATGGGGCGTGCCCATCACCCACCTGGCCAGCGACGCGAGCCCCGACGAGGTGGCGACGGCCATCGGGGGGGACGGAGCGGTCGTCGTCGACGGGGTGGCGCCGCCGGCGCTGCTCGACCGCATCGAGTCCGAGCTCCGCCCCTACCTCGACGCGACGCCGACGGGGCCCGACGAGTTCAGCGGCAGCCGCACCCGGCGGACGGGGTCGCTCATCGCCCGGTCGCCGGCCTGCCGCGAGCTCGTCATGCACCCGCTGGCGCTCGGGGCGGCGCGCACCTTCCTCGGCCACGCCACGAACATCCAGCTGCACCTGACCCAGGCCATCGCCATCGGCCCCGCGGAGACCGCCCAGCCCATCCACCGGGACCAGTGGGCGTTCGACTTCTTCCCATTCCCGCCGGGCTACGAGGTCCAGTGCAACACCATCTGGGCCCTGACCGACTTCACCGAGAAGAACGGGGCCACCCGCATCGTGCCGGGCAGCAATCACCGTGAGGACAAGCTGACCTTCGCCCCCGACGACACCGAGCCGGCGGAGATGGCGCGCGGCTCGGTCCTCTTCTACTCGGGGAGCGTGTACCACGGCGGCGGCCCGAATCGCTCCAACGCCACCCGCATCGGCCTGAACATCACCTACAACGTCGCCTGGCTGCGCCAGGAGGAGAACCAGTACCTTTCGGTGCCGCGCGAGGTCGCCGAGACGCTGCCGACCGACCTGCTGCGCCTGATGGGGTACGACCGCGGGGCGTACGCGCTCGGCTACATCGACGACCTGCGCGACCCGATCGAAGCGGTGCGCCCCGGCACCGGCTCGACGGGGTTCGCGGTGGCCGGATAGCGCGAAGATCGGTTGCGTCCCCCGTGCGATTAGTCGCGACGAACCGGCCCGCCGGTACCGTTGATGCCGTGCCGGTGGCCATCCGAACGGCGGCAGCGGACGACTACGACGAACTGTTCGCCGCCTTCAGCCAAATCGTCGGCGCGCGGGAGGGCTTCCCCCAGCTTCCCCCGTTGACCCGTGAGGACTTCGACGACTACTGGATCGACCACTCCGCCGCGGTGTGCGTCGCCCGCTTCGGCGGCTACCTCGTCGGTGCCTACTACCTCAAGCCCAACTTCGTCGGCCGGGCGGCGCACATCGCCAACGCCGGCTACTTCGTGCTGGCCCCGTACCGCAGCACCGGGGTGGGTCGGACGATGGTGGAGCACTCGCTTCGCGAGGCCCGGCGGCTGGGCTTCGACGCCATGCAGTTCAACCTCGTGTTCGAGTCCAACCCGGCCCGTGACATGTACCGCAAGCTCGGCTTCGAGGAGATCGGCCGGATCCCCGAGGCCGTCGAGGGCGAGGACGCGCTGATCTACTGGCGCAGCCTGGCGGACATCGAGCCGTGAGCGGTCCCGACGTCTCGGTGGAGCAGCACGGCGAGCACGTCGCGGTCGTGTGTCTGCACCGGCCGCCCAACAACTACTTCGACACCGCGCTGATCGCGGCGGTGGCGTCGGCCTACGAATCGCTGGACGAATCGGGCTGGTGCCGGGCCATCGTGCTGGCGTCCGAAGGCCGGCACTTCTGCGCGGGCCTCGACTTCGCGGCCAACGCGGGGCAGGACATCGCCGAGCTGTACCGGGCGGGGCTCCGCCTCTTCGCGGCGCCGCTCCCAGTGGTGGCCGCCGTGCAGGGGGCGGCCATCGGGGGTGGCTGCGGGCTCGCGCTGGCGGCCGACTTCCGGGTGGCCACGCCCGGGAGCCGCTTCAGCGCCAACTTCGCGCGCCTCGGCTTCCACCACGGCTTCGCGCTGACGGTGACGCTGCCCGCCACCGTCGGCCGGCAGGCCGCGGCCGACCTGCTGCTCACGGGACGACGGGTCGGGGGCAGCGCGGCGCTCACCCTCGGCCTGTGCGACCGGCTCGCCCCCGACGGCGAGGGCGAGCCGCTGGGAACGGCGCTCGCCTACGCGGGGGAGCTGGCCGCCGCCGGCCCGCTGGCGGTCCGCTCCATCCGGGCGACGCTGCGCCGCGGCCTGGTGGAGGAGGCCCGGTCGGCCATGGCGCACGAGTGCGCCGAGCAGCTGCGCCTGCGCGACAGCGCCGACTTCGCCGAGGGCGTGCGGGCGGCGGCCGAGCGCCGGGAGCCCCGGTTCAGCGGGTCATGAGCATCGCCGGGCCCGCGGTCCACGACCTGAACACCGGCTTCAGCTGGGCGGACCACCCCGGCCCCTTCCGGGCCGTGACCCCCGAGCAGGCGCGCCAGTACGACGAGCGGGGGTTCTTCGTGCTCGAGGACGCGCTGGGGGCCGACGAGGTGGCCGGCCTGGTGGGGGCGATCGACCCCTTCGAGGCGCGCCAGGAGGAGGCGCTGCGCACGATGGAGGGCGGCCGCTTCTTCATCGCCCGGGCCGACGAGATCACCTTCACCACCCACCTCGTGCTGCGCTCGGAGCTGCTGCGCCGATTCACGTCCTCGGCGCTGTTCGCCGACGTGTGCGCCGACCTCATCGGCCCCGACGTCCGGCTGTACTGGGACCAGGCGGTGTACAAGAAGCCGGGCACCGAGTCGCCGTTCCCGTGGCACCAGGACAACGGGTACGCCTTCGTCGAGCCGCAGCAGTACCTGACCTGCTGGGTGGCGCTGACCGATGCCACCGAGGACAACGGGTGCCCGTGGGTCGTGCCGGGGCTGCACCGGCGGGGCACGCTCGCCCACGAGTACTCCGACATCGGCTTCGTCTGCCTGCGCGACCCGGCCGGGGCCGTGGCGGTGCCGGCGCCGGCCGGCAGCATCGTCGTGTTCTCGTCGCTGACGCCGCACTCGACGGGCACCAACCGCACCGGCGCGGTGCGCAAGGCCTACATCGTGCAATTCGCGCCGACCGGCGCCGCGGTGATCCGCACCGAGCCCGGCGGGGCGGTGACCCGGATCACCGCCGACGAGGAGGGCCGGCAGTACGAGGTGGTGCGCAACGGGGAGCGGATCACGCGCTAGGCGCACCCACGGGCGGCGCATCACGCTTGGCGGGCGCGCCGTTGCCGGCGGATGGTGGCGGGCCGGTGCCGATCACGATGCTCGACGCCGTGACGCTGCCGTCGCGGTTCTTGGTGCCGTTCGCCCCGATGAAGCTGCCGACCTCGAGGGCCGACGCGCGCGCGCCCGACGACGTGCCGCCCGGCCCGGACATCGTCTTGAAGGTCGTGGCCGAGGAGTAGACGACCGTCGTCGACCTCTTGCCCCGGGTCTGCACCGTGATGTCGTTGCCGCTCAGCGCGGTGACCTTGCCCATGACCGTCGGGCGTGCGCCTGCGGGCGGTTGGCCGCGCGGTCCCGCCGGGGTGCTCGAGCCCGCCGCCGCAGCGCCCGCCGCGACGGTGCCGGCGTTCAGGCTCAGCACCGCGGCCAGCGTCCCGCCGGCGACGAGGGTCGTGCGGGGTTTCGACCAGCGCCAGCGGGCGCCGCGGTGCGGCTCCGGGAGCTCGCCGCCGGCGGTCGGAACCGGTTCGTGCCGTCGAGTGTTCTTCATGTCGTCGTGCTCCTGCGCTCTGTGGGTCCCGGCGAGATGCCGTGCCCACACCCTGCGCCGGTGGGGTGTGACCCCCCTGCACGGCCGCTGGGACCTTGGTCACAACTTGGCGCCGTCGACCGGGGACCCTGACAGTGCCGCACTATGGTGGGCCGCACAGGACCAAGGGGGTTCCCCATGACACACATCGCGGCCGTCGAGGATTGGGCCACGGACTTCGACGTCCTGGACCCGCGCTATGTGACCGACCCGTTCAGCATCTGGGACGACCTGCGCCAGACGTGCCCGATCGCGCACACCGACCGGCGCAAGAGCAGCTGGTTGCCGACCCGCTACGAGGACGTGACAGCGATCGCGCACGACATCGAGCACTTCAGCTCGCTCAAGGTGGCGGTCATCCCCGGCGACGAGGACGAGGACCCCGAGAACTTCGACGGGCCCAACCTCGAGTACGGCCTGCCCCCGATCTCGTCGGACCCGCCGCTGCACACCTGGACGCGTCGCCTCCTGCTGCCCTGGTTCTCGCACAAGCGCGTCGACGGGTACGTGCCGCTGACCCGTGACCTGTGCCGCCGGCTGGTAGACGGCTTCGCCGAGTCGGGCCACGCCGACGCGGCGGCTGACTACGCCCAGCAGATCCCTGTCCGGGTCATCGCCCACATCCTGGGCGTGTCGCCCGACCTGTCCGACACCTTCACCAGCTGGGTGCGTGACGTGCTCGAGTTCGCCGACGACGCCGAGCGCCGCCAGCGCGGCGCCGAGGGTCTGCTCAACTACTTCCTGGGGCAGCTCGAGGAGAGCCGCCAGCACCCGGGAGACGACCTGCTCAGCGAGCTCCTCACCACCAAGGTGGAGGGCGAGCCGCTCGACGACGGCATCGTGCTCGGGATGGCGGCGCTCGCCCTGATCGCCGGCGTCGACACGACCTGGAGCGCCATCGGCTCGTCGCTGTGGCACCTGGCCACGCACCCCGACGACCGCAAGCGCCTGGTCGCCGAGCCCGAGCTGATGCCGACGGCGGTCGAGGAGCTGCTGCGGGCGTATTCGCCCGTGACCATGGCCCGCGAGGTCACCGCGGACATCGAGTACGCCGGCTGCCCAATGAAGGCGGGGGACAAGGTGCTCATGAACTTCCCCGCCGCCAACCGCGACCCCGAGGTGTTCGAACACCCCGACGAGGTCCAGCTGGACCGCGCCCACAACCGGCACGTGGCGTTCGGCTCGGGGATCCACCGCTGCGCCGGGTCGAACCTGGCCCGCATGGAGCTGCAGGTGGCGCTCGAGGAGTGGCTCGCGCGCATCCCCGACTTCTCGCTCGCCGGGGGCGCAGAAGTCACCTGGGCCGGCGGCCAGGTCCGCGGCCCCCGCATCTGTCCGGTGGTCTTCTGATGAAGCTGCGGGTCGACCCCGACAAGTGCCAGGGCCACGCCCGCTGCTACGGCCTGGCGCCCGAGATCTTCGACGTCGACGACTACGGGCAATCCTCGGTCATCGTCGACGTCGTGCCGCCCGAGCTCGAGGAGAAGGCACGGCTGGCCGTGGCCAACTGCCCCGAGTACGCCATCGAGATCATCAGCGAATAGCGGTCACCGGCGGCGGCCGCGCCTCAGATCGCGGCCAGCACCAGCGTCTCGCCCTCACTCTCGGCCGTCGCCTCGGCCGTCCGGGCGCGCCGCCTGATGAGGGTGAAGGCCGCGGTGGCCGCCAGGGCCAACACGATGGCGCTGAAGGTGAAGGCCGTGGTGTAGCCGTGGATGGCACCGGCCGTCAGCGCCTCCGGCGACGTGCCATGGGCGGCGACATAGGACACGGTCGCGCTGGTGGCGATGGTGTTGATGAGGGCGGCGCCCATGGTGCTGCCGGTCTGCTGCGTGCTGTTGACCAGCGCGCTGGCCACGCCGGCGTCCTCGGGGCTCACCCCGATGAGCGCCGTGCTGCTCATGGCGACGAAGGACAGGCCCATGCCCAGGCTCACGATGACCTCGGCCGGGAGTACGGTGCTCACGTAGGCGGAGTGCACATCGAGGGTGCTGAAGAGGGCGAGCCCGCCCGTGGCCAGGAGGAGGCCGCCGGTCAGCAGGGCCCGCGGCCCGAAGCGGGGCAGCAGGCGGCTGGCCGCGGTGGCGCCGGTGATGATCCCCAGCGAGAACGGCACGAAGGCGAAGCCGGTCTTCAGTGCCGAGTAGTGCAGCGTGCCCTGGAAGTAGTAGGTGAGCGAGAGGAAGGTGCCGAGCATCGCCGTGCCGACCAGGAGCGAGGCGAGGAACGACCCGCCCCGGTTGCGGTCGAGCACGATGCGAAGGGGGAGGAGCGGGTGGGCGGCCCGCTGCTCGATGGCGACGAAGGCCACCAGGAGCACGGCGGCCACGGCGAACAGCGTGACGGTGGTCGACGAGCCCCAGCCGTCGGTGCCCGCCTTGGTGAACCCGTAGACGAGTGCGAGCAGTCCGCCGGTCACCGTCGCGGCCCCGGGCAGGTCGTAGCCGTGGTTGGCCGAGGCCCGGCTCTCCGAGACGTAGCGGAAGGCGGCCACGGCGGCGACGATCGCGATGGGCACGTTGATGAGGAGCGTCCAGCGCCAGGAGGCGAACTCCGTCAGCACGCCGCCCAGGATGAGGCCGATGGCGGCGCCGGCGCCGGCGATGCCCCCGTAGACCGCGAAGGCCCGGGCCCGCTCCTTGGGCTCGGTGAAGGCCACGGTGAGCAGCGAGAGGGCGGCCGGCGCCATGACGGCGGCGAAGGCACCCTGGAGGGCGCGGGCGCCGAAGAGCATGGCCGAGTTCTGTGCCAGGCCCCCGAGGGCGGAGGCGCCGGCGAAGCCGATGAGGCTGACCACGAACATCCGCTTGCGCCCGAAGTAGTCGGCGATGCGCCCGCCCAGGAGGAGGAGCCCGGCGAACGACAGGGTGTAGGCGGTCAGCATCCACTGGCGGTTGGCCGCCGAGATGTGCAGGGCCCGCTGGGCCGACGGCAG
>Ga0116216_10002092_pt1 | contig 13457 bp, 14 predicted proteins | sample Sb_taG_11_FD_89696 | JGI IMG/M metagenome (GOLD analysis project Ga0116216, IMG submission 89696) | Peat soil microbial communities from Weissenstadt, Germany - Sb_50d_3_AS metaG | ecosystem: Environmental > Terrestrial > Soil > Wetlands > Peat | place: Germany: Weissenstadt | collected 2010-09-21
AAAGCGGCCATCGGCAAGATGTACAACATCACCATGCCGAACCTGGCGTCGAAGGAGACGCAGGCCAAGTCGGATGCGGACCTGAAGAAGGTCATCATGACGGGCCAGGGGAAGATGAAGCCGGTGGCGGGGGTCACTGAGAAGCAGGCTGGAGATATCGTGGCCTACATCCGGACCCTGAAGCCGTAACGGCCTACTTCTTTCCCATATCCAATTTGGGGTAGTAGGGCTGGTCAAGCTTGTCGAACTTCTCGCGCCACTTCTTGCCGGCCTCCTGCGGGGCGAAGCTCCACTCCTGGCGATGGTAGTTCCAGTCGTCGGGGTTGAGCTGCTGGGCGTGCTGCCAATACTTGCCCGCCAGCCCGGCGTTGCCGTGCTCGTGGAACCAGACGGCCAGCTTGAAACTGGCGTCGGCTTCCATCTCGGCCGCGGTGCGCGGCTTCACGCGGCGCGCGAACTCTTCGTCGGAGAGCGCGTACTCGCTGCGCTCGCCGTTCTTGACCCAATCGCGCAGCGCCGCCACGTACACGCCGCCCTCGGTTGAAAGGACCTTGTCGCCGAACTTCATGGTCTGGTCGGTGGTCCACGCCGGCTCGGCGGGACGCACCACGCGGCCGCGCTCGTCGATCCAGATGCCCATCGGCACGTTGATGAACTGGTAGGCGGAGCTGACCGAGTGCTGCACGTCGATCAACGTGGTGTAGGCGGCCTTGGCGGCGTCGTACCACTTGCCGGCGGCCGCCTCGCCGCCGGTATCCTGTGCCGCCGCCACGATTTCGAAATTCTGGTCCTTCAGCTCCGCGTAGAGTTTCTGCCAGCCTGGCAGATCGAGGCGGCAGCCTCACCACGAGGCCCAGGTTACGACGAGCACTTTCTTGCCGCGGAAATCGGAAAGGTGGACGAGGCGGCCTTGGCGGTCGGGCACGGCGAAGTCGGGCGCGAGGCGCGTGCGATAGAAGTCGCCGCGCACCAGCGGAATCTCGCCGAAGCTCCAGGCGCCCGCATCATTGATATAAGCCTGGTGGACTTTGCGGGCGAATCCGGTGAGGTTGAACCACTCGCCGCTCTTCAGGTCTTTGGAGAGCGGAATGCACATGTCGGCGCGGCAGGCGCCTTGCGGCTTGACCTCGAACTGATTGATGCGCGGCAGGTCGGCGGCGCGCACCCAGAGTTCCTTCGCGTCGGGGCGGGTCTTGTCGATGGTGACGGCACGGTCATCGTACAGTACGGTGGCGCTGGTATTGGGGGCGGCCGAGGCCAGCGCGGCGCCGGCGGACGCCAGAAAGAATTCGCGACGGTTCATGATGTGCCCTCCATGGTCTCCGCGATCTCGAGCAGTTTGGTGACGCTGTTCCAGTTTCTGCCGGTCCCGGATGCTTCGAGCATCTCCGCAATCTTCATCCAGTTTAGCTTCGACCGGCCCATGCCGTCCGGGAAATAAATGTAAACCTCGCGGCCTTCGATGCGCAGTTCCTCCGGGGCCGTCTTCACCTGGAGAACCTTTTCGCGGGCCTCTCGCGTCGGCTCGGCGGTGAGAAAGGTGACCAGGAGTTTGGCGGGCTCGATGTCGCGCCGCGCGGCGAACGGGTTTCGTGCGATGGCGCCGCGCAGGTCGGCGGCGGAGCGAAGGATCACGTCCGAGTGGAAGCCGAAGGTCCGCTCGATGCCGGTTTCGATGCGCCGGGCGAGCTTCGCGAGATCCTTTTCGTCCGATCGGAAGACGACGTTGCCGCTCTGCACGTAGGTCTGCGCGTCCCGCAATTTGAGCGATTCGTAGAGGGCTCGCAGCGCGTCCATCTTGATCCGGTTGTGCTTCGCCAGATTGACGCCGCGGAGCATGGAGACGACGACGGGCATATGGAAGGTCAGGACGAGGGCGTCGGCCCCACGCTTACTGCTGCACCGTTTCGATCTCGGTCTTCTGCCGCGGTGGATAGACGTAGGGAGTGACCAGGCTCTCGCCGCCGTCGCCGCCGATGGCCTTCACGCCGAACTTGACGTCATCGATGGAGACGTCCTTCAACGTGAATGTCGTCACTTTGCCGACGTAAATCTCCTGCTCCCAGAAGGGCGCAGTCGTGGGGCGCATGACGACGGTGTAGCCTTTGATGCTGTCCTCGGGCCCGGCAGCGCGCCATTGCAGGACGGCGTCATAGCCCGAGCCGCGCGCGATCATGGGACCGGGCCGCCGGCCGCCGGCAGCGCCTCCCCGGCCGCCGGGTGTGCCGGCAGTGTCATCCGCACTGCCGCGTCCCCGTCCGCCACGTCCGGAACGTCCGCCATTGGCGCCGTCGGCAGAGGCGGTGTTGGCGCCATCCGTGGGGGTCGCGCCGGCTGTGGAGTTCGTCCCGCCGCGCGCGCCGCCCGCGCCGGGGGCGCGAGTGACAATCGGCGGCATGGGCGAGAGTGCCAGGCTGGCCGCTACCGCGCCATTGACGCGGGCGACCTTCGCGGTATACGGCACCGACATGCTCTCCAGCAGATCGGTGGCACGGTGCTGGTTGGCGTAAATCTCGTTGGGTGTGGAGAAGCGGACGGCGGCGTAGCCCTCCAGTTGGAACGGTGTGTGATCGCCGCCGCGGCCCAGGCGGTCGCCGATGAAGACATTCTCTACTTTCATGGAGGGGATGTAGCGCCCGGCGATGTCGCGAATGTAACGGGAGAGCTGCTGCGAGGGCGAATCCAGGGTCTCGTCGCTGAAGACGCTGACGACGGAGTTTCCCATGCGGCCGTTGCCGGCCACGTCGGTGCCGATGATGTCGTTGTTCAGGACGGCCTCGATGACGCGGTTCTCCTTGCGCGACTTGGCCGACAGCAGGTTGCTGCCGATGAGCGCCTGCTCTTCGCCGGCGAAGGTCACGAAGACCAGCGTCTTGTCGAACTGGTACTGGCTCATCACGCGGGCCAGTTCCATGACGGCGGCGACACCGCTGCCATCGTCGCAGGCGCCTGGTGCGGGGAGATCGGCGTTCTTCTCCTGCTGCTCCAGGGTAAGCGGGGGCTGCTGTGCCCGCCCGCCGCCTGCCGCGGGCGCGGCGTCGGTGCCAGGCCCCGCCGGAGTGCCTGCGGGCCGCGTGCCAAGGTTGAGCGAATCGTAGTGGGCGCTGATGAGGATCTGCGTCTCCGGCATTTTAGTGCCCGGAAGCACGGCGATCACGTTGTAGAGATCCACATCCTTGAAGATTCGCTGGCCCTGCTTCTTGACGCGGTACTTGTCGAAGCTGACCTCCAGCCGGGGGCTGTAGCTTTTGAACTCGTTCAAAATCCACTGGCGGGCGGCCCCGACTCCACGAACGGGGTCGTCCTGGTTGGACATGGTGTTGCGCGTGCCGAAGCTGACCAGTTTCTCGATGATGGCCTTGATGCGGGCCTCGGAAACCTCGTCAATAATCTTGCGGACTTGCGGATTGAGAGCATTCTCATCCGCGGGGGTGAAGCCGGCGGAGAGGCACAGAAAAGCGGCGATGGCGGCGAGACGCAGGGGTAGTCGCATTGAGAACTAGAATATCCTAATTCCGGCAGCCCAGGCGAGTAGTCCGTCCGGCGGGGGTGGGGCAGGCGCTTTCGCCTGCCAACCGATTTTTCCGCAGCTTCTTACGGTCGCGGCTCCGTTTCGCCTCAGCTCGCACCAAATACGCGCGTGAAGATTTTGTCCACATTGCGGAGCTGCCGTTCGAGCGAGAAGGATTGGGCGATTTGTTCGGGCGTCATCACGGCGCGGATCTCCGGGTCGGCCTCGATGGCGGCGCGGAAATCCGACTCTTCCTCCCAGGCGCGCATGGCGTGAGCCTGCACGATGCGGTACGCCTGCTCGCGCAGCATGCCGGCGGCGGACAGGTCGAGCAGCAACTGGCCGGAGAAGACCAGGCCGCGGGTCAGATCGAGGTTGCGGCGCATGCGATCGGGATAGACCAGCAGCCTGTTCACCAGGTTGGTGGTCTTGTCCAGCAGGTAGTCGGCCAGGATGGTGGAATCCGGCAGGATCACGCGCTCCACCGACGAATGCGAGATGTCGCGCTCATGCCACAAGGCGACGTTTTCAAAGGCCGCCTGGACGTTGGAACGCACCACGCGGGCCAGGCCGCAGATCTGCTCGCAGGTCACGGGGTTGCGCTTGTGCGGCATGGCGGAGCTGCCTTTTTGACCGCGCGAGAAATACTCTTCGGCCTCGCGCACCTCGGTGCGCTGCAGGTGGCGCACTTCGAGCGCGATTTTCTCGCACAGCGCCGTGACCAGCGCCAGGGCGGCCATGAAGTGTGCGTGGCGGTCGCGCTGGATCACTTGCGAGGTGACCGGCGCGGGCTTCAGGTTGAGGCGCGCGCAGATCAGTTCCTCTACCTCGGGGCCGATGTGCGCGAAGGTTCCCACCGCACCCGAAGTCTTGCCCACCCGCAGGTCCTCGGCCGCCACCCGCAGGCGCGCCAGGTTGCGTCCGGCCTCTTCGTACCAGATGGCCAGCTTCAGGCCGAACGTGATGGGCTCGGCGTGGACTCCGTGGGTGCGCCCCACTTGCACCGTGTGGCGGAACTCCAGCGCGCGGCGCTTCAGCACCTGGCGCAGATCTTCCAGGCCGGCGAGCAGGATGACCGATGCCTGCTGGATCTGCAGGGCCTGCGCGGTATCCACCACGTCGTTCGACGTGAGGCCGTAATGCAGCCAGCGCGAGGCTTCGGCGTGTCCGGCCTGCGCCATGGTTTCGGCCACCGCGGTGGTGAAGGCAATCACGTCGTGCTTCACTTCCCGCTCGATTTCGAGGACGCGCCGCACCGTGAAGCCGGCGTGAGACCGCAACAGGTGCGCGGCTTCGGCCGGCACGACGCCCAGTTCGGCGAGCGCCTCCGACGCGGCCAGCTCGACTTCCAGCCACTGCTGGAATTTGTTTTCGTTGCTCCAGATTCGGCCCATGTCGGGGCGGGTGTATCGGGGAATCATGATGGTTTTAGAACTGAAACACTTCCGAAGGGCGGCGCTGCTCGGCGATGGCCAGGCGCGTGGGGAGGCCGCGCTGCTCCAGCGCCTGGGTGGCAATGATGCGCACGATTTCGGGATGATTGTTCTGCTCCGAGAGGTGGCCCATCAACAGGTGGGCAGTAGTCGAGCTCAGGTCCTGCAGGATATAGTCGGACATCACCAGGTTCGAGAGGTGCCCCACGCGGCTCATCACCCGCTGCTTCACGGACCACGGGTACGGCCCGACCTTCAACATGTCGAGATCGTGGTTGGCTTCGAGCAGCAGCAGGTCGGTGCGGCGGAGGTGGAACTTGATGGATTCGGGAATGTAGCCGAGGTCCGTGGCGATGCCGATGCGTACGCCCTGCGCTTCGAAGCAGAAGCCTACCGGATCGATGGCATCGTGCGGGATGCTGAAGCTTTGCACTTCGATGTCGCCGATCTGAAGCTGGCGCCCGCCTGGAAGGGCTCGATCCGCGGGTGGGATTCGCCCCAGTCGATGGCGGGGCCGGTGAGGCGCGAAAGGTAGATGGGCGCCCGGAGGTCACGGTTGCGCGCCAGCACGGGCAGGCCGGCGATGTGGTCGGAATGCTCGTGGGTAATGAGGATCGCGGAGAGGCGCGTGAGATCCTCGCCGATGGCTGCCAGGCGCTTACCGAGTTCGCGCATGCTCAGGCCGGCGTCGACCAGGATCCGCGTGTTTTCCGTAGCCAGCAGGGCGGCGTTGCCGGAACTGCCGCTTGCCAGTACGCAGAATTTGACGATAGGAGCCTCCCTAGAGACTTATCGGCAGACGCGGGGGAATCGCCTGCGCCAACATCAAGAATACAACGAAACGCATGAAAACAGAACAGGGACGAAATGTTCGAATGTTTTATCCGTGTTCATCCGTGTTCATCTGTGGCCAATATCTTCTTCAGTTGCCCGCAGACGGCAACTCGAGATCTTCGGGAACACGCACGAGAAGAGGTCGCGGGAAGCCCATCTGCCGCGCCTCGTCGCGCACGACCCGCCCCTTCGGTCCGTGGCTGAGGAGCACGTTCCCTTGCAGTGCGACCCATTGCCCGCGGTATTCATGGCCGTGAGCGCTCAACCATTCCTGTTCCTCCCTCCTGGCAAAAGTCGCTTCGTTTCGGGGAACGTCGGTGATCGTAACGAGAACATGCTGCTTCTCCGCCAGGGACAAGGGTTCGAGTGGGCGCAGCACGCCTTTTTCAAACACGGCCTCCAACTGTCGCACCATATACCAATTGTAGACGCCCGCGCGCCGTGGCGGAACGCGCCCACAGTGCCCGGCGCTCAACACCATCCCGTCCTTAAGTGTCGCTACTTCAAGCTCGTGGTTGCGGTACGGCACGTGCACCAGAAAGGGGCATGCTCTACAGCCTGATATTGATTCTGGCGGCGGATTCGCTGGCCATGCCGCCGCGGCCCGCAGCCGATGACATGCTTCTCTTTCTGGATGGCCAGGAACGTCTGAAGGCCGGCAAATACGGGACCGCCAGGCTGGCTTTCCACGCCCTGATCAGCGTCTATCCGGAGAGCCCGCTGGTGGAACAGGCCAGGGAGGCGATGCTCACGGCCGAGCGAAGGGAGCAGAGGCAGGAGCACGCGGCGATGCTCCGGTCGATCCGGTTCGAGAACGCCCGGCAAGTGTCGGCGGAAGAGATCCTGGATCGCTTTCGCGAGCGGGAAGTGGGGCTGGCGGTGGAAGAGCGCTGCCATCGGAGCGATCTCGATGAAGCCAAGAGCGTGTTGGCGGAGTTGCTCGCCGAGAGAGGAGTGGCGCATCCGCGGGTGAAGGTGGCGGTGCACAGGCATCGGGCCCGAAGCGTCGATCTCACCTTTCACATGAAATGACTTTTACAAAGTGGGGCAGCCAATCCTGGCTGCCGCCGGCTTCAGCCGGCGAATGTCGCGTGCGCGATTTGCGCTTGCGGCCCAAAGGAGCCGCCTGAAAGGCGGCTGCAGGCAGGATTGCCTGCCCCGCAGGATTGCCTGCCCCACTAGCATCGGCAGCAGCATTTTCATTACACAGTAGCGCTACGCCCGGCTTCCCCAAGCCTGAAACACGCGGGGCAGGCCCAATACCGTGGTGGGGTCCATCGTGAATCGCTCGAGTTCCGCGATCGCCTGCTCCAACTCCGCGGCCTCTGCCAAGCCCTCGCTCAGCACGGCATCCGCGATATTCACCAGAGTGCTCAGGCTCAGCTCCTTGCCTTCCTGGTCGACATGGAACGGATGGACCAGGTCCAGGTGTACCGACTGCAAACCCGCCTGAACCAGTAGTCCGTAGAGTTTCGGCCCGATGTCGGCGTCGCCTCTTCTGAGTCGCACCACCTGGCGACCCAGTTCGACGTACCGCTCATAAGCGGCGCAGCGCGGATAGCAGAACGAGCCGCTAAAGTCGATATCCTCGACGATCAGGACACCGCCGGGCCGCAGCGCACGGCGCATCGCCGCCAGTGCCGTGGGGCAGTCGGGCAAATGCGTCAACAGGAACCGGGCATAGACGCGGTCGAATGCGGCATCCCACCCGCACTCATACACATTCGCCTGCTGAAACTCGACGTTCGTCAGCCCCTGCTGCGCAGCTTCCTGGCGGGCCGCCTCAAGCTTCACCGCATCCATGTCGACGCCTACGACTTTGCCCGCCGGCCCGACCATTCTCGCCAGCCCGCGGGTAACGTCGCCGCCACCGCATCCGAGGTCGAGGCAGGCCATGCCCTCGCGGATTCCCGTGCGTTTGAGCAGCGGAAAGGTGGTGGGCCACATGACGCGCCCCAGCAGCTCGAGCCGTTTCTTGCCCTCATGCCCGCCGCGAAGCACGTAGCCGGTGCGTGCTGGTGTTGGTTGTGACATGAGCGCTACTCATAGCGTAGCGCGGTCACGGGATCGATGCGGGTCGCCTTCCACGCGGGAATCGCGCAGGCGGCCAGGCCGACCGCGAGCAGCATCACAGGGACGGCCGCAAACGTGAGCGGGTCCTCGGCCTTCACGCCGTAGAGCCAGGCGGCCACCACCCGCGTGAGCGGCAACGCCGCGGCGAGTCCCAGCGCAAGCCCGGCGGCTACCAAGCCCAGTCCTTGCCGCAAGACCATTGTGAGTACTTGGCCGCGCGAAGCACCCAGCGCCAGGCGCAGGCCGACTTCGGCGGTGCGCTGTTTCACGGCGAACGCCATCAATCCGTACAGGCCGACGAGCGCGAGAAAGACCGCGGCCGCAGCGAAGACCGCAAGCACCAGCGTCTGGAATCGCCGGCGGTTGTTCGACTCCATGACGCGCTGCTCCATGGTGCGGATCTGTTCCAGGGCGAGTGTCGGGTCGACGCTGCGCACCGCTCCGCGCACCGAAGCGGTCACGCGATCCGGTGGAAGGGTCGAGCGGATGGCGAGGGTGGCGTGACCGTCGACCTCGGCAAAGAAGGGTCTGTAGAACGTCGGCTTGGGAGCCTGTTCGGTGCTCCAATGCCGCACGTCCGCCACCACGCCGGTGATGGTGTACCATGGCGCGTCAGCTCTGCCGCCCGTTCGGATCTGGCCGCCAACGGCCTCTCGCCCGCGGAAATAGAGATCCGCGAAGCTCCGGCTCACCACCACCACCGGCGGCTTCCGGGTGGCGTCATCGTCGGTGAAGAATCGGCCCGCGAGCAAATGAATATCCATGGCTTCGAAGTAGCCGCCGCCGGCGGATCGGGCGTCGGTCGTCTGATCTTTGCGATTGGGGTAGCCTTTCACTTCCACAAAGGTGATACTTTCGTGGTGGCTGAGCGGCGCCGCGCTGACGAGGCCCGCCGACTGGACGCCGGGCAGAGTGCGAATCCGCCCGATCAGGTTGCGAAAGAGTGCCGCACGCTGCCCGGGCGTCCGGTAGTTCGCGTCGAGCCGAAGCTCCATGGTCAGGGTGGATGCGCTGAAGCCTGTGTCCACCGACAGCACGTTGAGGTAACTGCGGACCAGCAGCCCGGCGCCGGCCAACAGGATGACGGCCAGTGCGACCTCGGTGACGATCAGGCCGCTGCGCAGGCGTTTCGAGGGGCCGGTTATGGAGCGCGTGCCTTGTTTCAACAGCGCCGTGACGTCCACGCGCGAGGCCGCCAGCGCTGGCAGCAGCCCGAAGAGCAGTCCCGTCACGAACGTGATTCCCGCGGAGAAGAGCAGGACCCGGATGTCGAGCGAGGTCTCGTCCATGCGAGGAATTTCGCCCGGGTTCAGGCGCACAAGGACGCGGATCCCGCCCAGCGCGAGGAGGACGCCCAGTGCGCCGCCGCCCGCGGCGAGCAGCAGAGCCTCGGTGAGCATCTGGCGCACCAGGCGCACGCGCTCCGCTCCCAGCGCCGTCCGCACTCCCATCTCGTAGGTTCGTCCGGCGGCGCGCGCGGCCAGCAGGTTGGCCACATTGCTGCAGGAGATCAGCAGAACCAGTGAGACCGCGCCGAACAGCAGCCAGAGCAGACGGCGCACGTTGCCGACGGCCGATTCGACGAAGGGCTGCACATAGGCCTGCCATCCGCGGAACAACGGCGGGTACAAAGGGTCGAGGCGCGCTTCGATGGCGCTCATCTCGCTCTGGGCCTCTCGCAGTGTGACGCCGGGCCTAAGTCTGCCGATGGCGACACCGTCCTCGGGGTTCTGCGCGCGGTCCAATTTCTGCTTCTCGGTCTCGGCCAGCGGTATCCAGACGTCGGTGGCCCTGAGCCCGCTGATGCCGTACGGAAAGTCTCCATCGTGGGGGTAGACGAAGGCCGCGGGCATCACCCCCACCACTTGGTAGGACTCGCGATTCAGCGAAAGCATCTTGCCCAGCACGCCGGGATCTCCACCGAAGCGCGAATGCCACAACCGGTCGCTGATCACGGCGACGTGCTCATGCCCCGGCTGGTCGTCTTCGGCATCGATGGTGCGACCCATTGCCGAGGACACCCGGAGGGTCTGGAAGAAGTTGCCGGTCACGCGCGCGCCGCCCAGACGAACTGCCGCCTGCGCGCCTGGCACGTTGAGCATTTCCTGGTGGAAGAGCGCGAGCTCCGAGAACGAGCGGCTCATCCGCAGCCAGTCGTAGTAGTCCGCCGTGAACGGTGTCATTTCGCGCGGCGTTCCTTCGAACCGCGGATTGGGTGTCCAGACATACACCAGCCGTTCGGCATCGCCATAGGGCAGCGAGCGGATCAGCACCGCGTTCACCAGGCTGAACACGGCCGTCGTGGCGCCGATCCCGAAGGCCATCGCCAGCAGCGCCACCGCCGTGAACGCGGGCGCCTTCGCCAGCGTGCGCGCACCGTAGCGCAGGTCGCCCCACGCCACGTGCAGATGCTCTTTGGGCGCGGACCAGGCGATGTCCGCGAGGGTCTCGAGCCACACGCGCAGCCGCGGCTCCGATCGCAAGCGGTCCGCGAACAGGCGCTCCATCTCGGGGGCGTATTCGTGCCGGAACTCCGCCGGGTAGGCCAGCAACAGCGCCCGGTAGATTTTAACCGCGCTTCGGCGCCAGACCATAGACCCTCGCTTGTTCGACCATCTCGGAGAGGCGCGCCACCTCGGCCTTGGCCACCTTGCGCCCGAGCGGGGTGAGCCGGTAGTAGCGGCGGCGCTCGTCGTCGTCCTGGGGGTCGGGGCGGTGGCGGCCTTCGAGTTCTACCAGCAGGCCGCGCTCCAGCATGCGCTTCACGGACCCGTAGAGCGTGCCGGGGCTGAGCCGGAGTTTGCCGCCAGTGCGCGCGGCGACATCCTGCATGATGTCGTAGCCGTGCTGGTCGCGCTCGGCCAGGGCCACCAGGATGTGGAATTCCTGGGTGGTGAGGGGGCGGGAGTCCGTGGAGTCGTGCATGAGGCTACTATATCGTGGCTCGATATAGTATGTAAAGCCCGATCAGTGCGTCATCGAGTAAACGATATAGTTCACGCCGAGCCGGATGGCCAGGTCGGCGAACTTGGCGGGATAGTAGGGATCGTCCGCCCACTCCCAGGCATCGCCCACGTCGGAGTTGTAGGAGATGGCGATCATGATGCGGCCCTGGTCGTCGTAGATGCCCCGCCAGTGCGCGCCTTTGCCGGATATGTCCGGGCGCCCTTTGTAGCCATCTCTCAGGTGCGCCTGGCCCGGAATCTGGTAGCGGTCCGTCAGGTCGTAGACCGTGTGGAAGATCGGGTCGTCATCCGGAATCTCGCGAATGTCTTTTTCCGGAAATGCTTTCTTGATCCTGGACTCGAACTCGTACCACTCCGCGTTGGTATGGAAATCGTCCGCCATGAAAAAACCGCCGCGCAAAAGGTATTCGCGCAACGCCTGTCCCTGCCGGTCCGTAAGTCCCCATTCGCCGACTTGCACCGCATAGAGCCAGGGCCAATCGTACGCGTCGCCCTCGTCGAGGTTGACAATCTGTTCCACGGAACGGACGTGGATGCGGCTCAGGCGCCGCACGGCCAGCGAAAAGTGGCGGTCGGCGCGCGGGAAATCCTGCGACCACAGAGAGTATCCGGTGTGCCAGTCGGCGTCGCGGCCGTAGTAACCATTGAGAGGACCGGGCGGGAACATCAAGCGGGCGAAGGCCCATTCGGTCTTCTCCTGGTAGTCCGGCGGCAGTGGAATCGCGCCCAGACGGTACTCGATGCCGGGGAATTCGCGGAACGGATGCTGGAAGGCGTAAAGCACACCGAGAAAGCTGAGCCCGCATCCCAACAACCCGCACGCTTTCCGGAGTGTCATCCCTCTGTTCCTTTATTCGAGGATAGCACCGGCAGCGCAGGCCCCCGAAGTTACCGGATCTTCACCACTCCGGGCGCCGTCTCCAGAAACTTCGTCATGACCGCCGGATCGTGCCCCGGGATGATGAACTGCGGACCCGCCGCGAGCTGCTTCATGCGGTCCTGCGCCCGCAGATTGGACTCGGCATCGAGCGTCGCGGCGATGGGCACGTGCTTCTCCAGGTTCTCGTACAGGTACATGTTGTCGCTGGCCAGCACGACCGTTCCGCCGGCGGTGTTCACGGCGACAAACTGCGACGCATACGTGTGCTTGCCGCCGATGTAGCACGTGACGCCGGGCAGGATCTCCTGCGCATCGCCGTTCACCAGGCCGACCCGCCCCTCGATATTGAGTTTCACCGCCGCCAGCACGTCGTCCGGGTCGATGCCGCCATGCGTGCGGCGCGATTGCCAGGCTTGGCCCGCGTAATATTCGAGCTCGTCTTTCTGGAGCCAGATGCGGGCCTTCGGAAACAGGTCCATGCCGTCGGCGTGGTCCCAGTGCATGTGGGTGATCACCACGTCGGTGATGTCCTCGGGATTGACGCCGGCGCGCTTGACGGCGTCCGAGGGCTTAACGAACCCGGTGACATGCCACTGCTTGAAGAACTGGTCGCGGTAGAAACCGGAATCGACCAGAATGTTGCGCCCGCCTCCGCGAACCAGCCACACCATCATGGCGATGTCCAGCTTGCGCCCCGCTTCGGCGCCCGCCACTAGCCCGCTCACCGCGAAATCCGGTATGGTGGCATAGCGAATGGCGTAGACCTCGTACTGCGGTTTCGGCTGCGCGGCGGCCGGCAGCACCACCGCGGACGCGATCACGGCAAGGGACCAGCGTTTCATACCAGCCATTCAGTAGACCAGGTTCGGGCCGAAATTCGGAATGCCACCGCCGCGAACGGTATCGCTCCACTGATCCAGCTTCGCCAGGTGCAGCTTCCAGAAGTTCCTGCAGAGAGCGAAATACTGGAGGACGGTGTCTGCGCGGCCCTTCTCCAGAAGATCTTTGGCGAGCGAGACATTGGGACCGAAGCTGTTGAGTTGCGGCGAGCCCTTGGTGCTGCCGGCGTTGAGCAGGTCCTGCTCCGCCAGCGCCACGCTTCCTCGCACGAGCGCCACGCGGCCCAGGATCATGTACCCGTCGTGGATGGCGTTTCCGTAGTTCCAGTCGTTGGGATACTGCGGCGCCATCTCCACCAGTTGGGTTGCGTAAGTCTGCGCTTTGTCCAGGTCGCCGGCTATGAAGGCCGCCTTCGCCAGTTTGGCAAGCGCATAAAACAGTTGCGCTCCCGTCTTCCCTGACGACCCCGCTTCCATCGCCGTGAGCCGCTCGGCAGGGGTCGCGGGCGGCAGGCTCATCCGCGCCAGGAGGAAGTACAGGTCGTGGGCGGCTTGCTGCGTGGCCGGCTCGTCCGCTGCCGCGAGGGCGGCTGCCAGTTTCCCGCATAGCGCGCCGGCTGCGGTGAAATCGTCAGGGGGCGCTTCTTTTTGGGTGGTGCCCGCCCAGATCCTGGCCCGCGAATCCAGGCTCATCTGGATGGTTCGGCACTGGTTGGTCTCGGTTTGAATGGTGTCGGCGCTGAGGAACTGCTGCCCGAATGCCGAACCGGCCATCACGAGCGCATAAGAAGGGACAAACACGAGAAGCCGCAAAATCATGACGTTCTCCTTTCGACATTGTAGCCCGTGGTCCTGACCCTTGCCTACCATAAACAGAAATTATGAAGTCATAAATTATATTTATTAGAGTCGCGCCGCGGA
>Ga0116216_10002093_pt1 | contig 13456 bp, 13 predicted proteins | sample Sb_taG_11_FD_89696 | JGI IMG/M metagenome (GOLD analysis project Ga0116216, IMG submission 89696) | Peat soil microbial communities from Weissenstadt, Germany - Sb_50d_3_AS metaG | ecosystem: Environmental > Terrestrial > Soil > Wetlands > Peat | place: Germany: Weissenstadt | collected 2010-09-21
ATCGCCGCCGTCGTGCTGGCCATGATGATCGGCTCGGTCGTACTCGACTACCGCCGGTTGAGCGCCGATCTCGACAAGGCGACGCGGGCGCTGGACGAGGCGCGCGGCGGAGCGGCGGACTCGCGTTCGTGAGCGCAAATTCCGAAGCGGCGACGCCCCGTCCGCGCCGCTGGCTCGCTCTCCTGCCGCTCGCGGCGTTTGCGGTCGTGGCCGCACTGCTTCTCGTGCGGCTCAATGCCGGCGATCCGGCGAAGCTGCCCTCGGCGCTGATCGGCCAGAGCGCGCCGCCGCTGACGCTCGGCGGCCTCGACGGCGCCCCTGGCCTGACCGACGCCGATCTGCGCCGCGGCCATGTCAGCGTGATCAACGTCTTTGGCTCCTGGTGCGCGCCCTGCCACGAGGAACATCCCTTTCTGTTGGCGCTGGCCGCCGACGAAGCGCTGAAGCAGAAGGGCGTCGTGCTCTATGGCGTGGCGCAGAAGGATTCCTCTGGGAACGTGCGGCGCTTCCTCGGCGCCGACGGAGATCCTTACGCCAAGGTGGGCCTCGACCCGGACGGGCGGGCGGGCATCGACTGGGGCGTCTACGGCGTGCCCGAGACCTTCATCGTCAGGGGCGACGGCACGATCGCCTATAAGGTCGTCGGGCCGGTGACGGCAGAGACGCTCGAAAGCGAGGTCAAGCCGCAGATCCTCAAGGCGCTGGAGCCGCCGCGCTCCTGAGCGGCGCCGCAGCGACCGATCACGGACATGGGACCCATGCGGCAGTTCGCAGATGTCATTCCGATCCGGACCAACGGCCGCGGTCTTGTCGACGTGACCTGCACCGTCAGCGCCTGGGTCGAGCGTCACGGCCTTCGGACGGGCCTACTCACGCTCTATTGCCGGCACACGTCGGCGTCGCTCATCATTCAGGAAAACGCCGCGCCGGAAGTGCGCGCGGACCTCGAGGCCTTTTTCGACCGCATCGCGCCGGATGACCCCGCGCGCTACGCCCACAACGACGAGGGTCCCGATGACATGCCGGCTCATATCCGCGCGGCGCTGACCGGCGTCAATCTCTCGATTCCGCTGATCGACGGACGGCTGGCGCTCGGAACCTGGCAGGGCGTCTATCTGTTCGAGCACCGGCGCGCGCCGCATCGGCGCGAGATCGCCGCGTATCTGGCCGGCGAGTGAACGCGAGCGCTGCGACGCGGGCGCAGCGGAACCCCGCCCGCCGGATCGGCGTTTCCGGATTGGGCGCCAAGGCCTAAAGACAATGACAGACGACGAATCAGCCCAAATCGAGTCGTTGCGGCGCGAAGCGGCCGAGTGCCGCGCCTGCCCGTTGTGGAAGGACGCAACGCAGACGGTGTTCGGCGAGGGCCCGGCCGAGGCGGACATCATCTTCGTCGGCGAGCAGCCGGGCGATCGCGAAGACCGCGTCGGGCGGCCGTTCGTCGGCCCGGCGGGCCTCATGCTCGATAGGGCGCTCGCGGAGCCCGGCGTCGACCGCAAGCGGGCGTCTGTGACCAACGCCGTCAAGCACTTCAAATTCGAGCAGCGCGGCAAGCTGCGGCTGCACAAGAGGCCGAACGCGGGCGAGATCAATGTCTGCAAGCGATGGCTTCTGAGCGAGATCGACGTCCTGAAGCCGCGGCTCATCGTCGCGCTCGGCGCGACCGCCGCGCAAAGCCTCGCCGGGCGGCCGGTCGCGATCGGAAGGAACCGCGGCGAGACGCTCACTCTCGCAAATGGTCTGCGCGTGTTCGTGACAGTGCATCCGTCATCGCTGCTGCGCCTGCCGGACGAAGCGGAGAAGCAGGCGGCCTATGCGCTTTTCGTGGAGGACCTTCGCGCCATTGGCGAACTCGCGACGGAAAGCGCGCGCGACGGAGCGCCTGACGCTCTCGCGCGAGCGCGTGGAAGTCTGCTATGAGTTGGAAGTCTCGCGATTGGAGTTCATTCGAACCCTTGCCTGACGGGAAGGCGGTCGGGAGAAGGCAGACAAGAGACCGCAGAGGCATGGGATGGCGCCGCGTCCCTTCTGGAAAGGGTACCTGAAACTCTCGCTGGTCACCTGCCCGGTGGCGATGACGCCTGCGACGAGCGAAACGGAGAAGGTCCGCTTTCATACCCTCAATCGCCGGACGGGCAACCGTGTCGTCAGCCGATATGTCGACGCCGAGACCGGACGCCCGGTCGACGAGGACGACCTGGTCAAGGGCTACCCGCGCGATGAAAAGAGTTTCGTTCTGCTCGAGGACGAAGAGCTCGCGGCCGTCAAGCTCGAGAGCGCGCGCACCATCGACATCGAGACCTTCGCGCCGGCGGACAGCATCGACTGGATCTGGTACGATGCGCCCTATTACCTGACGCCGGACGATCCGGTCGGCGAAGAGGCCTATTGCGTGATCCGCGACGCGATGCGCGCGACCAGCATGGTCGGCGTCTCCCGCCTCGTGCTCAACCGCCGCGAGCGCGCCGTTCTTCTCAAGGCCCGCGACAAGGGGATCGAACTCTGGGCGCTCAGGTTCGGCGACGAAGTTCGCGACCCGCGCGAAGTGTTCGGAGCGGAACGGGAGACCAAGCTCGATCCCGCGCTGCTCAAGCTCGTGTCGCAGCTGATCGAGGAGCGCAAGAAGCCCTGGAGCCTCGACATGGTCCGCGACCCGGTCCAGGAGCGTCTCATCGACATCATCAATGAGAAGAAGAAGGGCGCTCCGCGCGCGAAGGCCAAGCCTGAGCCGGCGCCGGCCCCGAGCAATGTCATCAACATCATGGACGCGCTGCGCAGAAGCGTCGCCGCGGAAGGGAGGTCCTCCTCCGGGGCAAAGTCGAAAAAGCCGCCCCCGGGCCCGAAGCGGTAGGCGATCAGGCGCCCGCCCGGAGGGCCTTGCCGGCTTCGATCGGCGCCGCGGCGGCGCGGAAGCCGCCCCACGGGTCGCGGGCGAGCGAGGCCAGTCGCGAGGGCGCGTTCGCGACGGTGAAATAGGCAGGTCCGATCGCGGGACCGAGCTCATCCCAGCCGAGCGGCATCGAGACCGGCGCGCCTGGGCGGGCGCGCGTCGAATAGGCCGCGACGGCGGTCATGCCGCGTTGGTTGCGTAAATAGTCGACCAGAATCTTGCCCGTCCGCTTCGCTTTGGCGATCGTCGCCACGTATTTTTGCGGGCTGTCGGACGCCATCGCATCGGCGATCGCCTTGGTGAAGGCCTTGACCGCCGGCCATTCGGCCTTGGGCTTCACCGGCGCCACGATATGCAGGCCCTTTCCCCCCGAAGTTTTGACGAAGGCGGCGAGCCCCGCGGCCTCGAGCCGCGCGCGCACGTCGCGGGCGGCTTCGATCATGTCCTCCCAGGCGACGCTCTCGCCAGGATCGAGATCCATGATGATCATGTCCGACCGCTCCCAGTCGGTCGCCGTCGAGCCCCAGGGATGGATTTCGAGCGTCGCCGCCTGCACGAGGCCGATCAGCCCGTCGAGGTCGCGGATGCTGACGAGCGGCTCCCCCGGGTTCTGGGGATCCTCGACAATGACGATGCCGCTGCTGAGCCCTTTCCAGGCGTGCTTCTGGAAGAACTGCTGCCCCGTGATCCCATCGGGGCAGCGCAGGAGCGCGAGCGCCCGGCCGACGATGAGCGGTCCCATGTACGGCCAGACTTGCGTGTAATAGTCCACGAGGCCTTCCTTGGTGACGCCCACATCGGGCCAGTAGACGCGATCAGGATGGGTCAGCGTGACCGTTCGGCGCTGGGGCTTCGGCGCCTCCTTGGGCAGTTTGGGCGCCTTGGGCGCCGCCTCCGCCGCAGCCGTCTCGCGCACCACCTCGTGGGCGGGCTTATCCTCGCGCAGCGCGACGAACGAGGCGTGGCGCAAGATGTTGTCCGCGGTCCAGGCGCGAAAGTCGACCTCCGCCACGAGCTCCGGCCGCGCGAAGCGGACCTGCCGCGCTTCCTCCGAGCTCAGGCGGTCGACGAAGGGGCTCGAGGCGATGCGCATTGGCTCGAGCCGCCGGAAGAGCGCGCGCGCGGTCGACGCGCTGAAGCCCGTGCCGACCCGCCCGACATAGCGCAAGGCGTCGCCCTCGTAGACACCAAGAACCAGCGAGCCGACAGCGTCGGCCGCGGCCGTCGAGGGAACGAAGCCGGCCACCACGAACTCCTGGCGGGCCGAGCATTTCGATTTGACCCAGCCCTTTCCGCGCCCGGAATTGTAGGGCGCGTCGCGCAGCTTCGAGACGATGCCTTCGAGGCCGAGCCGGCAGGCGTGCCGGAGCACGATTGCGCCGTCCTCGTCGAAATGGCCGCTGAGCCGAAGCACAACCGAGCCTCGGCCGACCAACCTCTCCAGCGCCGCAACGCGGGCGGCGAGCGGCGCTTCGCGGAGGTCGTAGCCGTCGAGATAGAGGAGGTCGAAGGCGTAGAAAAGGAAACGGTCCGTGCGTCCCTCGCTGAGATCGGCCTGAAGCGAGGAGAAATCCGAGGCGCCGGCCGCGTTCTCGACGACGAGTTCGCCGTCGATCAGCGCCTCGCGGACCGGCAGCCGCTTGAACGCCGCAATGACCGCGTCGCCGAATTTGTCGGTCCAATCGAGCCCGGTGCGCGTCAGGAGCCGGACGCGGCCGCGCTTAATGTGCGCCTCGAGCCGATAGCCGTCGAACTTGATTTCGTGCAGCCAGCGCTCGCCCGAGGGCGGCGACTTCGCCAGCGACGCCAGCATCGGCTCGACGAAGCCGGGCATCGTCGCCTTTTTCGCGTTCTGGATCGAGGCGGGATCAAGACGGGGCTCGGCTGCCGTCGACTTGGCAGGCTTGGACGTCGGCTCCTGCGCCTTGCCCGGGCTCGTGATGCGGCCCGTCTTCGACGACCATCCGGGCGCCTCCTTGGCCACCTCGCCGATGTCGCGGCCGGTCGCGGCCGACTCCGGCCGCTCCTCCAGAATGTCGGGGGCGCCCTCCGGCCTTGCGTATTCGTCCTCGCCCTTGATGAGGAGCCAGTTCTCGTGCTTGTCGCGCGGCCTCTTCTGCATCCGCACGAGATGCCAGCGCCCTTTGAGCTTCTGCCCATGAAGCTCGAATTCGAGATGTCCCTTGGCGAGGCCTTTATGCGGATCGCCGATCGGCGTCCACGTGCCGCGATCCCAGACGAGCACCGCGCCGCCGCCGTATTCGCCCTTGGGGATCGTGCCTTCGAACGAACCATAGTCGAGCGGATGGTCCTCGACCTCGACCGCGAGCCGCTTCTCGCCGGGGACGAGGCTCGGACCGCGCGTCACCGCCCAGCTCTTCAAGACACCGTCCAGTTCGAGCCGGAAATCGTAGTGGAGCCGCCGCGCGTCATGCTTCTGCACGACGAAGCTGTCGCCGCGATTGGCCTTCGGGGCGACCTTCGGCCGCGGCTCCGGGGTCACGGAGAAGTTGCGCTTGGCGCGGTACTGCTCGAGCGCCATCGCTTTAGCTCGCCTTCCTGCGCGGGCTCGCCGTGGCCGTTGCGGCGCGGCGCGCGGCGGGCTTGCCTGGGACCGGGCCCGACGGCCCCTTTGGCCCGAGGCCCGCGCTTTCGCGCAGCGCCGCCATCAAATCGGCGGCGCGCTGGGGCTTCGGCGGCTTCGGCGCCTCGATCGTCCGGCCCTCGAGCTTGGCCTTGACCAGTTCGGCGAGCGCCGCCTCGTAGCGGTCCTGGAAGGCCACCGGGTCGAAGGCGCCGCGCTTGGTGTCGATGATGTGCTTGGCGAGCTCCAGCATTTCGCCCTTGATCCGGAGCGCCGGCACATCGGCGAAGGCCTCCTCGGCGGCGCGGACCTCGTAGTCATAGTTGAGGGTCGTGGCCGCGAGCCCGGAGTCAAGCGCCCTGACTAGGACCGTATGGACGCGCCGGAACAGCACCGTCTGGGCGACGGCGCTCACGTCCGCGGCGCGAAGTCCCTCGCGGATCAGCGCAAAGGCCTCCTCCGCGCTCCGGTCCGAAGGCCCGAGGTAATAGGGACGGTCGAAATAGACGTCGTCGACTTCGGACCTGGTGATGAATGCCGAGACGTTCAGCGTCTTGTCGCTCTCGGGAACCGCGGCGAGGATCTCTTCGGGCTCGAGGACGACATACTCGTCCTTCTCAACCTCGTAACCCTTGACCTGATCCTCGCGTTCGACCGGCTTGCCGGTCACCGCATCGATGAACTGCCGATGGACGCGATGGCCCGTCTTTCTGTTGACCAGGTGCAGTGCGACGCGCTCGGAGGAGGAGGCCGCGGTGAGCGCGACCGGGCACGCGACCTCCGCAATCTTAAGGTAGCCCTTCCAGCTCGCTCTCGGAGGCGCCATCGACTCTTACTCGCCCAAAGCCGGACCCACGCGAAACGCCCCCGCCCGCGCCTTGTTCCTTAAAGAACGATCGAGCGGGCGGGATTGCCGCAAATCATAGCCGGGAATGGTCGCGGCGTCACATCAAGGCCCGGCGAGCGACCCCTCCACCGGCCTGCGTGGACGTGATAGCGAGGGATCGCGACTTGCTTCGGAGGACGCCCATGAAGCTTTTCTATTCGCCGGGCAGCTGCGCGCTCGGCGTCCATATCCTGATGGAGGAAATCGGCGCGCCCTTCGACCTTCAGCGGATCAATTTCGCTGAGGGAGAACAGTTCGGCGAGGCCTATCGGGCGATCAGCCCGAAATCCAAAGTGCCGGCGCTTCAACGCGACGACGGGTCGGTCCTCACCGAATATGAGGCGATCTCGATCTGGCTTGCAATGACCCACCCGGAGAAGCGCCTCATCCCGCCCGAGGTCGAGCGGCACGTGCGGATGATGGAGGCGATGGAATACGTGGTTGGCACGATTCACGCGAGCGGCTTCCGGCGCGTGTTCCGGCCGATGCGTTTCACGCCGAACGCGGCCGATCACGACGCCGTCAAGGCGGAAGGCCTGATGATCGCGAAGGACGGCCTTGCGATGATCGACAAGGGGCTCGCCGACAAAGATTTTATCGTCGGCGCTTTCTCCATCGCCGATCCCGCGCTCTTCTACGTGGCCTGGTGGGCCGTTGTACGGCTGAAGCTCGGCCTGCCGGCCAATGTCCAGAAACATTACGAACGCATGATGGATCGCCCTGCGGTGCGCAAAGCGCTGAAGGACGAGGGGTTGTGAGGCCGCCGCTCAAAGCCGGCTCAGAAGCTCGGCCTTCTTCGCGGAAAACTCGTCTTCGGTCAGAATGTTTTTCTGGCGCAGTTCCGCCAGGCGCTCGATCGTCCTCAGAATGTCCTCCGACCCAGCTGGCGCAGCAGGCGCCGCGGCGCGCGGCGCCGATCCCCGCGTTTGCAGCGGCGCGGCAGCGGACGGCGCGGGATCTGGGGGCCGCTCGCCCTCAGGAAAAACCCGGGCCAAGTCGGCGACGCGCACGAGGCCCAATTGGCTCGTGAAGGTCAGCGACTGATCGCCGCTTTGGCTCTGGGAGAAGCCCGAGATCCTGTGCTCGCCGGCGTCATAGACGCGGACCTCGCCGTCCCGTTGGATCGCCAGCCGGCGCAGGCCGGGAAAGTACGCGTATCTGAGATCGTTCTGCGCGCCGGTCGAGGCGGGACTGCCCAATTCAACCGGCCACCACCGGCGGGCCGAGCCGCTGCCGGCAACGAACAGGCTGACCCCGCCGGGGCCCTGGCTTTGCGACTGAAATCCCCCAGCGTCGAGGCTCGCTGGCGGTTCGCTCATGACGAAGCCGGCAAGGTCGTTGCAGAGCGCATCGACCCGAGCCTTGAGGCCGGAATTAAACATGTCGCCGATCATGATCATGCCGCCCTGCGACCATTGTCCCATGCCGCCAAGCTCGGGATGGTTGAACTGCGCCTGGCGCCCATGTCCCTCCGCGAGCGCGCCGACAAGCGCCGTGGCCGCCTCGACGCTGACGCCATGTCGCCTTGCCGCATCGGTCACGATGCGGAGCCCTTCCGGCGTGAGGTTTGGCATGGGTCGCTCGCTTCCTGACGGCTCGTCTAACCGCCCCACTTTCTCTGCAGCCAGTAGGCGAAGGCTTGCGACAGCGCCTGCACCCGGCCCTGCAGAGCCTGTTCCACCAGCGTTTGATCGACCGGATTGGCAATATGGGTCGACGTCGCCCGCAGGCGCGTCTTGCGCGCCGGGCCTCCGCCGCCGGTGAGGGTCGCCACGCCCTTCATGATGTCGGGGTCGGCAGGCCCGCCCCCGCCCAGATAGATCGAATCGATGCGCACGCTCAAAGTCGCGCCGCCCGGCTCGCCAGGCGCCATATTGGCGGCGAAGGCCTGCGCGAGCGCGCCCGGGAGCGCCTGTTGCGCCCATTGAGCGGTCGGATTGCCGCTCTGGGCGACCAGAGGCGCTGTGTTGACCTCGATGCTGGAGATATGGAACGCCGAGGTCGGCTGCGCCGCCTGGACCGTCGGCGCATTGGTCGGCGCGCAGCCGCTAAGACCCGCTAGGGCGCAGGCGCCGAGAGCCGCCAGCGCGGCGCGGCGAGACAAAGAGCCCATGGACATCCTATCGCCCTCCTCAACTGGCGCCGCTTCACGGCGAGAACGCGGGCCGGATCCATTGATACCGTCGGCGACCGCCGATGCAAATCCGGCAAGCGCATTAAGCCGCCACCCCGCCCAGAATGGTCGCGATCACCTGGCGCTTGGCGCGCTCGAAGGCCGCGTCGTCGAGCGGCTCGCCGCCGTTGAGCGTCGCCATCTCGTGCGCCGCGTTGGCGTATTGCTGGGTCGTCGCCCAGATCATGTAGAAGAGCACCTTGGGCTCGAGGGGCTTGAGCTTCCCCACCGCGATCCAGCGCCTGACCGCGGCCTCGCGCTTGGCGACCCATTGGCTGAGCGTGGTGTCGAGGAAGTCCTGGATGATCGGCGCGCCGCGCATGATCTCGGCCGACCAGATGCGCGAGGCGAGCGGCATCTCGCGGGCGAGCTCCATCTTGGCTGAGATATAGGCTGAGAGCGCCTCACGGGGGTCCTCGCTCGCATCGAAGGACGAGGCGGCGTCGAGCCAGGCGTTGAGCGTCCGCTCGATCACCGCGCGATAGAGCCCCTCCTTGGTGGCGAAGTAATAGTGCAGGTTCGCCTTCGGCACGCCGGCGCTGCGCGCGATCGCCGCGGTCGTTGCGCCCGCGAATCCCTGCTCGGCGAAGACCCGCTCGGCCGCCTCCAGCAGCGCCCGCTCGTTCTCCTCGCGGATGGTCGGCCTTGGTTTGCGCTCCAGCATCCGCTCCCTCGACGGCCGGATCTAAGCCCACCCCCAACGTCGGCGAGATGAGGCGCCCGAGGCGCCGAAAGGTTGGGCGTTTCGCCCAAGGTTACGTCATTTGACCATCTGGTCAAACCTATAATAGCGTTTGACGCGTGTCAGCGGAGTGCGAGATGGCGGACCTGTCCAACGTGCGGATCAACGGAGCAAGACTCTGGGATTCGCTGATGGAGATGGCCAAGATCGGGGCGACGCCGAAGGGCGGCTGCAAGCGCCTGACGCTGACCGACCTCGACAAGCAGGCCCGCGAACTCTTCCGCGGCTGGTGCGAGGCCGAAGGCTGCACGCTCAAGGTCGACGAGATGGGCAACATGTTCGCGCGGCGGACTGGCGAGGACTCGTCACTGCCTCCCGTGATCGTGGGCAGCCATCTCGACACCCAGCCGACGGGCGGCAAATTCGATGGCGTGCTTGGCGTTTTGGGCGCGCTCGAGGTGGTCCGCTCGCTCAACGACCTCAAAATTAAGACCCGTTATCCGATCGAGGTCGCCAACTGGACCAACGAAGAGGGCTCGCGCTATGCGCCCGCCATGGTCTCGTCGGGAGTGTTCGCCGGCGTCTTCACCAAGGACTTCGCCTACTCGCGGGTCGATAGCGACGGCAAAACGCTCGGCGATGAGCTCAAGCGCATCGGCTTTAAGGGCGAGGAGCCGGTCGGCGGCCGGCCTGTGCATGCCTATTTCGAGCTCCACATCGAGCAGGGGCCGATCCTCGAGGATGAGAACATCGACGTCGGCGTCGTCACCCACGGCCAGGGCCAGCGGTGGTACGAGATTCGCCTGACTGGCTTCGAGAGCCACGCCGGCTCGACCCCGATGCCGCGCCGCAAGGACGCGCTGCTCGGCGCGGCGCGGATCGTGGAGCTCGTCAATGCGACCGGCCTCTCGAAGGCGCCGCTCGGCGTGTCGACGGTCGGGATGCTGAATCCCTATCCGAATTCACGCAACGTGATCCCCGGCGAAGTCTTCATGACCTGCGAGTTCCGCCATCCGCTCGACGAGACGCTGAGCGACATGGACGCGGCGCTCAAGGAAGGCGTCGAGGCGATCACGAAAAAAATCGGCCTGACCTACGATCTGAAGCAGGTGTTCTACTACGCGCCGGTGGCCTTCGATTCCGGCTGCGTCGACGCGGTGCGGCGAGCGGCCCAGCGTTTCGGCTATTCGCACCGCGACATCGTGTCGGGGGCGGGTCACGACGCCTGCTATCTCGCCCGCGTCGCACCGTCATCGATGGTGTTCACGCCCTGCGTCGACGGCGTCAGCCACAATGAGGCCGAGGACATCAAGCAGGAATGGTCGACCGCCGGCGCCAACGTGCTGATGCACGCCGTGCTCGAAAAGGCCGAGATCGTATCCTGATCGATCGCCGACGGCGCCTTAAGACGCCGTCCGCGGAACCCGTTGGAGAATTTGTCATGTCGCTCGTGATCAAAGGCGGAACGGTCGTCACCGCGGACCGGACCTACAAGGCCGACGTGCTGGTCGAGGGCGAAACCATCAAGGCGATCGGCCCGGACCTGAAGGGTGACAGTTCGCTCGACGCGGCCGAATGCTTCGTCATGCCGGGCGGCGTAGATCCGCACACCCATCTCGACATGCCGTTCATGGGCACGAACTCCGCCGACAATTACGAGAGCGGCACCAAGGCGGGCCTGTCAGGCGGAACGACGATGGTCGTCGATTTCTGCATCCCGAACCGCGGTCAGCCGCTGATGGAGGCCTTCGCCGACTGGGACAAACGCGCCAAGGACGCGGTCTCCGACTATTCGTACCACATGTGCATCACCTATTGGGACGACCATGTGCGCGAGGACATGGCCAAGGTGGTGAAGGCGGGCGTCACGACCTTCAAGCATTTCATGGCCTACAAAGGGGCGCTGATGGTCAACGACGAGGAGATGTTCGCCTCCTTCGTCCGCTGCGCCGAGGTCGGGGCGATGCCGCTCGTTCACGCCGAGAACGGTGAGGTCGTCGCCGCATTGCAGCGGCACTACATGGCCAAGGGCATCACCGGGCCGGAAGGCCACGCGCTGTCGCGCCCGCCCGAGGTCGAGGGCGAGGCGGCCAACCGCGCCATCATGCTCGCCGATCAGGCGGGCGTGCCGCTCTATATCGTCCACACCTCCTGCATCCCGGCGCATGAAGCGATCGCGCGGGCGCGGGCGCTGGGAAAACGCGTCTACGGCGAGCCGCTCATCCAGCATCTCGTGCTAGACGAGAGCGAGTATTACAACAAGGACTGGAAGCACGCGGCGCGGCGCGTCATGTCGCCGCCCTTCCGCGACAAAGCCAATCAGGACGACCTGTGGAACGGCCTGCGCGCGGGCTCTCTGCAAGTGGTCGCGACCGACCATTGCGCGTTCACGACCAAGCAGAAGGAACTCGGGCTCGGCGACTTCACCAAGATTCCAAACGGCACCGGCGGGCTCGAAGACCGGATGCCGGTGCTCTGGACTTACGGCGTCGAGACGGGCCGGCTGACCCCGAACGAATTCGTCGCCGTGACCTCGACCAACAGCGCCAAGATCCTCAACATGTATCCGCGCAAAGGCGCGATCATCCCCGGCGCCGACGCCGATATCACCGTCTGGGACCCGAAGGCCAACAAAACCATCTCCGCCAGGACCCAGGTTTCGGTCATCGACTATAACGTATTCGAGAGCACGAAGGTGACCGGCCTGCCGCGCTACACGCTGTCGCGCGGCGAAGTCGTGTTCCGCGACGGCACGGTCCAGGCCGAGCTCGGCCGGGGCAAGTTCATCAAACGCGAACCGTTCGCGGCGGACGCGCGCGCGCTGAAGAAATACAAAGAGTTCACCGCCGCGGTCGGCGTCTCGCGCTAGAGGGACCGGTTCAGGATGAGCGTCGCGTCGGTTTCATCGCCCGTTGAGGAGGCTGCCGGCAAGACATCGCCTGTCGATACGGTGATCGAGATCAGCGGCCTGTCGTTACGCTTCGAAACGCGCGACGGGCCGGTGGACGCGCTCAGCAACATCAATCTCAAGGTCGCACGCGGCGAATTCGTCTCCTTCATCGGGCCGTCCGGCTGCGGCAAGACGACCCTCCTGCGAGCCGTCGCGGATCTCGAGACGCCAACCAGCGGCGCCATCCGCGTTAATGGCATGAGCCCCGACGAAGCGCGGGCGAAGCGGGCCTATGGCTACGTGTTCCAGGCGCCGGCGCTCTATCCGTGGCGGACCGTGGCCCGCAATATCGCGCTGCCGCTCGAGATCATGGGCTTCGACAAGGCCGAGCGCGACAAGCGGGTCGCGAGGGGCCTCGATCTCGTCAATCTCTCCGGCTTCGGCAACAAGTTTCCATGGCAATTGTCGGGCGGCATGCAACAGCGCGCCTCGATCGCGCGGGCGCTATCCTTCGATCCCGATCTTCTCCTCATGGACGAGCCGTTCGGCGCGCTCGACGAAATCGTGCGCGACATGCTGAATCAACAGTTGCTGCGTCTTTGGGAGGTGACCGGCAAGACGGCGCTCTTCGTCACGCATTCGATTCCCGAGGCGGTGTTCCTGTCGACCCATATCGTCGTCATGTCGCCTCGGCCGGGCCGGATCTATGACGTCATCGCCTGCAACTTCCCCCGCGATCGCACGCTGGAAATCCGCGAGACGCCGGAATTCATGAGCGTCGCCAACCGCGTTCGGCGCGGCCTGCGCGAGGGGCATTCGTATGACGGGTAGGGTCGGCGCTTGCCCTCATCCGGCCCTTCGGGCCACCTTCTCCCGTAAACGGGAGAAGGGTAGCGCCCCCTCTCCCGCTTGCGGGAGAGGGCTGGGGTGAGGGGAAGCCCGATGAAATCCGCCCTTCCCATTGCGACCGTCATCCTCGCCATCCTCGCAGGCTGGTACGCTGCCGCGGCGCTGATGAACGCGTCCCTACAACGCGACGCCTACGCCAACGCGGGACGGACCGATTATTCGACGCGGGACCTCATCGCCGATTCGCTTAACATGGAGCGGCCGAAGCTGCCGGCGCCGCATCAGGTCGTCAGCGAGCTCTACCGGCTCGTGCTCGCGACAGCGCCGACTTCGAAGCGCAGCCTCGTCTACCACGGCGCGATCACGCTCGAGGAGACGCTGATCGGCTTTCTGATCGGCGCAACTCTCGGCATTGCGCTCGCCGTCGTCATCGTGTCAATGCGCTGGCTCGAGCGGTCGATGATGCCCTGGATCATCGCCTCGCAGACGGTCCCGATCATCG
>Ga0116216_10002094_pt1 | contig 13455 bp, 13 predicted proteins | sample Sb_taG_11_FD_89696 | JGI IMG/M metagenome (GOLD analysis project Ga0116216, IMG submission 89696) | Peat soil microbial communities from Weissenstadt, Germany - Sb_50d_3_AS metaG | ecosystem: Environmental > Terrestrial > Soil > Wetlands > Peat | place: Germany: Weissenstadt | collected 2010-09-21
GCAGCACGTTTTCCGCGTCCAAAAGAGAATCTACCGAGCCAGTCAACGTGGCAACACCCGAACAGTCCAGAAGCTTCAGAAACTCTTGATGAAATCTGAGGCGGCAAGGCTCCTTGCCGTTCGCAGGGTCTCACAGGACAACCAGGGAAAGAAGACCGCTGGGATAGATGGGGTGAAAAACCTGAGACCTCACCAGAGAAACCAGGTAGCCCACCGCATCCATCCTAAGCACTGGCCGCAGAAAGCCAAACCAGTCAGACGGGTATTCATCCCCAAGCCTGGAAAGGATGAGAAGCGCGGTCTGGGCATTCCCACCATGTACGAGCGCGCGCGACAATGTTTGGTCAAGTCGGCGCTCGAACCAGAATGGGAAGCCCGCTTTGAAATCAATGTGCGAACCGTTCAGCCGAAACTTACTGCATAAGTAGGAGGATGGCTGGCAAGGTACATGAACCTTGACAACTGATGATCCGATGTGAGGTGCAATTCCTCACCCGCGAGGTGAACGCGGAAATGGCAAGGCCCCACGGATGCGACTGGTCCTCAAATCTGTGAAGCGGGCATCAAGGAGGAAGCTGTGAGCCTGACGACGGCTCACCTCTGAGCCAGGTTCCCATGGCTAGAGGCTTGCCTACCAAGGCGAGCAAATCGAATGTGCGACTGAACCATCGTCACGAACGAACAAGTCAAACAGGCTGAGAGACTTGACCAAAGGGTACCAGGATACGGCTAGCACTGTTTGGATGTCTAGCAAAAGGATGAGGACTGTTGGGATCTCATCTTTCACCCGAAATATCCTCGGTGGATAGCACAAGCCTAAAGGAACGCAAAACGGATCATCGGAACGGGATAACTCTCAAGCACGCTCTCGTCGAAGGTCGATACGGCGAGCAGGGAACCACCCGCAAGCACTTGAGAGCAGGATTGCTCAAAAAGCAAACGCCTGGGGTAATGCCCAGGATAAGCTAACGTGAGCACGGTGACATGGAAGAAAGAGGCACAAGTAGTATGACAGATACGAAGGCACCCAGGATCAACCGGAAACAACCGCTAGACCCTGAGAGTGAGAGTTGGCGCACGCTGCCCTGGCGCAAGTTTGAGCAGCATGTGTACAGGATACAAAAGCGCATCTTTCGAGCTGAACAACGTGGTAATCAACGAGCAGTCCAGATATTGCAGAAGTTGTTGATGAAGTCCAGGGCGGCGCGAATGCTCGCAGTGCGTCGGGTAACGCAAGACAATCAAGGGAAGAAAACTGCGGGGATAGACGGGGTAAAATCTGTCCCTCCCAAACAGCGACTTGACATGGTTGAGCGCATTCACCCGAAATACTGGAAACATCTCACTCCTCAACCGGTAAGAAGGGTATATATCCCCAAGCCAGGCAAGGATGAGAGAAGGCCATTAGGGATTCCCGTCATGGTAGATAGGGGACATCAAGCCCTTGTCAAACTCGCATTGGAACCTGAATGGGAGAGTAAATTCGAGGCCAATAGCTATGGTTTTCGCCCAGGACGTTCCTGTCATGATGCTATCGAAGCCATCCACATCATCATTAATCACAAGGCCAAGTATGTCTTGGATGCTGACTTGAAAGGCTGTTTCGATAACATCAACCACCAAGCACTGCTCACCAAACTCAAAGGCTATCCAGCGATGAGGCATGCTATGAAAGGCTGGCTCAGAGCGGGGGTCATTGACAATGGGGTGTTTGATGAAACCCGCAGCGGTACGCCGCAAGGTGGAGTCATTTCACCTTTGGCAGCCAACATCGCCCTTCATGGAATGGAAACGGCCCTGATGCAGGCGTTCCCAACGAAGAGGAACAAAGTACAATTCGTGAGGTACGCCGATGATTTTGTCGTTTTTCATGCAACAGAAGAGGGCGTGAAGAAAGCTAAGGCGGTACTTGAAGCATGGTTACAGGACATAGGGTTGGAATTAAAGCCAAGTAAAACGAGAATCACTCACACGCTTGAGGAATATCAAGGAAACGTGGGATTTGACTTCCTCGGTTGGACAGTTCGGCAATTCCCGGTGGGGAAAACGCACTCTGGAAGAGCCAATGGATACAGTCCACAACTTGGATTTAAGACCATCATCACACCAAGCAAAGAAGCAGTAAGGCGGCATACCACAGAAGTAGGAGAAGTGATAAAGAAAAACCGTCATGCATCCCAAGGAAAACTCATCAAAGAGCTAAACCCAAAGATACGTGGGTGGACGAATTATCACCGATCGATAGCTGCGTCAAAAGCATTTCGCTCCTGTCGGAGAATCCTCTTCCTGCAACTACAACAATGGGCAAAAAGTAGACACCCGAACAAAGGTGGAGAATGGAGATCGAACAAATACTGGCATGTGGATCAAGGCAATGGCTGGATGTTCACAGACCAGCGATCAAAGCTATGGGATCATTGCCATACGCACATCCAACGACACATCAAAGTGAAGGGAACTGCTAGCCCGTATGACGGAAACCTGCTGTACTGGAGTCAGCGACTCAGCAACCACTACATGTTGAGTGGGACACTGAGTATCTTGCTTCGCAAACAGCAAGGGAAATGTAAGTGGTGTGGACTGCTCTTCAAAGATGAGGATAGGGTGGAAATCGATCACATTACGCCTCGAAGTTTGGGTGGTGGGGAAGAATTGAGGAACAAATACGTCCTTCATCGACACTGCCACGATCAACGACACGCCCAGCGTGAAGACAGTACCCATAACAAGGGCCATGTCATTGAGGAGCCGTGTGCGGAGAAATCAGCACGCACGGTTCTGAAGCCGAGCAAAGGGGGTGACTCCTTTGCTTAGGGTTAACAGCTATGGCTTTCGACCAGGACGCTCAGCTCATGATGCCATCGGAGCGATCTTCAACGGCATCCGATACAAGCCCAAATTTGTCTTCGATGCCGATATTAAGGGCTGCTTCGACCACATTGACCATGAAGCTCTCCTCAAGAAGCTGAACACCTACCCCAAGCTCACCCACCTTATCAGGGGGTGGCTCAAGGCGGGCGTCATGGATGGGGAGGTATTCACACCCACCGAACAGGGGACACCCCAAGGTGGGGTCGTCTCTCCTTTGCTTGCCAATATAGCCCTGCACGGATTGGAAATGGAAGTCTCGCAAGCGTGCGGCACAGGTGAAAAACCGATCGTCATCCGCTATGCAGACGATTTCGTCATTCTCCACTCTGATCAAGCAGAACTACAAAAGGCAGCGAAAAGAGTGACGACATGGTTAGAGCACATGGGACTGCGACTGAATCCAGGTAAAACAAGCATGACGCACACGTTAGACCCCTGCGATGGAAACGTGGGCTTCGAATTCTTGGGCTTTCATGTGCAACAGTACCCGGTCGGGAGAACCCGTTCGGGAAGGGACACACACAGAAGGCCACTTGGATTTAAGACGCTGATACGCCCAAGTCAAGAGGCCATCAAACGCCATACCCGGGAAATCGGGCGGAAACTGCGAGCACTCCGAAATGCTCCGCAAGAGGCAGTGGTTCGGCAACTCAATCCCATCATAGCAGGGTGGTGCAACTACCACCGCTGGGTGGTCTGCTCAGAAGTCTTCCGCACGTGTGATTATCACACCCTTCGACAACTCATGCGATGGGGAAACGCACGCCACCCGGACAAGGGCAAAAAGTGGGCAAGCAAGAAGTACCGCATTCGCGTTGGCACGCAAACCAGGTTTGGGACGCATGTCAAGGATCATGCGGGAAACGAGATACCGATCTATGTCAGGTACCATGCGGAAACGCAGAGCCAGGACTACGTGAAGGTACGCGGAGACGCCAGCCCCTATGATGGAAACCTCCTGTACTGGGCGAAGCGGCTCAGGCAGCACCCGCTTGTGAACAACGAGAAGGCAAAGCTGCTCAAGACGCAGCAGTGGCGATGCCCACGATGCGGACTCTACTTTCACGATGGAGACCTCCTGGAAATCGATCACCTCGTCCCAACTGCCCTGGGCGGAAAGGACGATGCCAGAAACAAGGCCGTCTACCATCGACACTGCCATGATGAGAAAACAGTCGAAGACCTCGAGCAGATCAGGGGACACAGAGTGGCTCAGGACGGGCTTGGGCACTCAAGACTGCTGGTATCACTCACAACTGGCCATACACTGAGGAGCCGTGTGAAGCGAGAGTTTCACGCACGTTTCTGGATTGACGGTGGGGAGAGCGATCTCCTCGCCGATCATACTGAATAGAAGCGAAAATGATAATTAGCTCGATCTGAACGTTATTACTTATACTTAGTATCGTTTGCGCATATCGATCTTGAGGATTTCATGAACTCGCCAAATGCTATTCCTTCCGCAACAGTCATACTACCCTATGTGCTACGTGAAAAAGCCGGAAACCACAAATCAATCATGGTTGCCGGTTCAACCATACGCGAGATCATCGATGCGCTCGATCATGACTACCCTGGCTTAGGGTTCAACCTTTGTTATGAGACGGGTGAGCTTCGCCCCTATGTGAACATCTTTCTGGACCGTGAGAATATCCGTTATCTGCAAGGGCTAGATACCCCGATACAAATGGGAGCTACTATCTACATCTTGCAATCTGTTGCTGGTGGTTGTTCCTGATACAGTAGCTGCACAAACTTGAAGGAGGAAACAATGAACCATCGAAAAACGTATGAACCTGGAACTGTAGTTGTGCTGGTTGGCACTAAACGCGGGCTTTTTCTATTGACTTCACATGATCGAGAAAAGTGGGAAGTAGAAACTACTGAGTTGAAGACAAGTCGTGTTTTCTTCGCAACTCTGGATCAACGCGATGGACAGAGACTGTTCGCAGCAGATAATGGAGACTTTTTCGGATCGTTTCTGCGCTATAGTGATGATTTTGGACAGACATGGCACGAGCCTGAAGTCGGGATCCAGTTTCCTGAAGGAGGCGAGCAGAAACTCGAAAATATCTGGACCATAGTGCCAGGTCGTCCTGATGAAGCTGGAACCCTGTATGCAGGAGTTGATCCTGCGAGCCTGTGGGTCAGCAAAGATGGTGGCAAACATTGGGAAATCAATGCTGGACTTGCAAACCATCCCACGCGGGAACATTGGGAACCTGGAGCTGGTGGGTTATGCTTGCATACCATTGTTGCGGATCCTTCCAATACCTCCCGCATGTGGGTGGGTATCTCCTCTGTTGGATGCATGCGCACCGATGATGGCGGTCAGAACTGGGTGTTCGCAAATAAGAACACACGAGCTGGCTTCTTACCCGAGCAATATCCTGAATACGGGCAATGCATTCATCGCTTTGTACAGCATCCGACAAATCCAAATGTATTGTACCAGCAGAACCATTGCGGGATCTATAAGAGTCTCAACGCGGGTGATGACTGGATCGATATACAACACAACCTGCCCTCCGAATTTGGTTTTCCTATCGCACTCGATGCGCATAATCCCGATACTGTGTACGTTATCGTCGAGAACCCGAATGGACGAAATAATGTCAACGAGCAGTTTACAGTATATCGAACCGAGAATGGCGGCGAAGAGTGGCAGGCCCTGGGTGAGGGGTTGCCAGCAGGGCCTGGCGTACGACTTGGAGTATTACGCCATGGCATGTGCGCTGATCCGCTAGACCCATGCGGAGTATATGTTGGTACGAATACAGGACAACTCTTCGCTACCAATAACCGTGGAGATAGCTGGAAATTGATTGCTGATTTTCTGCCATCAATTTATTCGGTGACAGCTACTGTGCTGGTTTAGGGGCAAGGCCTTGCAAAACGACGTCAACCATTTGCTCAGGGAAATCACCCGAGTGAGGCGCGCTTGCAAGGGGCCCGGTAAGAAGAAGGCGAGAGACCAGTGGACCCATCAAGAGGTCCAGCACTAAGAAAGGTTCCAGGTCTTGCCGAATCTCGCCACGCGCTTGCGCCTGCTCGATTGCCTGTCGAAAGTGTTGCAAGCGCGGTCCCAAGCGGTGCTCGTAAAAAAGCCGAAAGAGGTCGGGATTGGCTCTGCTCTCGCCAATGATCCTAACATAGAGCTTCTCAATGAGGGAATTTCTACTGCTCACATCCCAGACCAGCTTTAGCATATGGATAAGATCATCCCGGAGATTGCCAGTATCAACGAAAGGAAATTCGGCTTGCAGACTGCGAGCGGCATCAAGCATGAGGTCTTCCTTCGAGTCCCAGCGGCGATAGATGGTTGTCTTGCCGACTCCGGCGCGGGCGGCAATGGCCTCGATACTCATGGCATCAAAGCCTTCTTCTGCGAAGAGTTCGAGGGTGGCATTCAGGATAGCCTTGTGGGCTGCGCTGCTACGCGGGCGTCCAGCCTTGCGGGTGAAGCCAGTATCACTTTGCAGCGATTGATCCGGGTCATCCGATTGCGCAGTGTCTTGAGCAATGGACATACTAATCAAGCTCCTTCTGTTGCTTTTCATTGTAACTGCGTAAAGCGGGACAGTCAAGTATGCTCACAACATCTCCGATTTCTAAAAAGTCGTCTTTCTGGCGCTGTGTACCTTTCATGAAAACGTTCGTGGTGGCCTCTCTCCTGGTGGTATATGGCCGCCACGAACAATATCATTAGGATTCCCTGCTTGTGACACTTTGCTCAACTGGCGGGTTGTTCACTTGATCGCTGCCCACAGTTGAGGCATTCACCGTTTCGACCCCTCCAGCTTTCGAGGGGGCTCTCCCAGGTAGGAAAACCAGGGTGAGAACGAAACCCGCTACAGCGATACCTGCCGCCACGACGAGCGAGATGTCCATCCCCTGGACGAAGGCTGTGCGCACCGATGCGAGCAATGGTGCCGAGCCAAGCTTCAAGGCCACTGCAACACCCCCGAAGAGGCTCTCCTTGACCACATTCGCGACTACAGGTGGAAGCCCTGCAAGATTTAACCGAGCCTGATAAGCAGAACTGAGCACACTCCCAAGGATCGCCGCCCCAAACGGAGCTCCCACCTTCTGAATGGCCTGCATCACTGCGGATCCAACTCCGCTTCGCTCCTGCGGCAGCTCGGAGAGCGCCGCAGAGGCAGCCGTAGCCATGGCGAGCCCCATGCCGACTCCGACAAGTGCCATCCATGCCGCAATGAAGCCATTGCTGGATCCCACCCCGGTCGTGGCTCCCAGGAGCATTCCGGCAGCCAGCAGTGCGAACCCAAGGGCGACCGTGATCTTCGCACCCACGATACGCGCGACGCGATCCGCAGGTACGGCCCCCACCACTAGCCCGGCGATCAGCGGTAAGAGCCGCACGCCAGAGCCCATGGCATCTGTAAAGAGCACGCCTTGGAAGAACTGCGGCATTGTAAACAACACGCCTATCATGGCGAGGATCGCTGTGGCTGCAAGGACCGCGCCCCAGGTGAAGGAAGCCGAGCGGAAGAGATCGAGGTCCACCATCGGCTGGCCGCCCGGCCGACGTCTGAGCCAGCGTTCCCAGAGGAAGAATCCAACCAGCACTACCAGGCCCGCGAACATCCAGACCAGAGCGCCTGCGTCGCCCCAACCATTCTGGCCCGCCTCGATCAGACCATAGGTTATGCCAACCAGGCCGGCGGTCGAGGCGGCCACACCTACCGGGTCCAAGCCGGGACGCTGTGGGGCGCGCGACTCTGGCACGAGCGCGAAAGCAGCGACCAGCCCTACGATGGCGACCGGCACGTTCAGCAGGAACACCCAGCCCCACCAGTAGTGCGTCAGCAGCCAGCCGCCCAGGATCGGACCCAGCGGCAGAGCCAGGAAATTTGCGGCAGCCCAGATGCCGACCGCCCGTGGCCGCTCCTCCTCAGTGAACAGCACCGTCAGCGCAGACAGGGCCATTACGATTATTCCTGCACCAGCGAGCCCGAGTACTAACCGCGCCACGATGAACGCACCTGCTGACGGCGCATAGGCACAGGCTGCCGAGCCTGCTCCGAACAAAGCCAGGGAAAAAAGCAACACCTTCTTGCGGCCATAACGATCGCCGAGCAGTCCCGCAGGCAGCATCGCTGCCGCAAGCACCAACAGGTATCCTGAGGAGAACCACTGGAGGTCCGACTCCGAGGCGTGCAGCGCTGTGGCCAGTGTGGGCAACGCCACGCTGAGGACGGTGGCGTCCAGGCCAACTGCCAGCACAGCCAGTGTGAGTGCACCAAGCGCCCACCACCTGCGATTTCCGAGATTCGACATGATAGCAACCTCCTTTTGAATGAACTAAATGATGCTTACTTCGATACGAAACGGTATCGTATCATTTATTATTAGAAGTATATCATACATCTTTTCAAAACGCAACTGTATCGTATCGTATTTTTTAATGAGATTAATTTGTGAGAATAATCGACAGCTTGACTGAGCATCTTACGTCTACTACAATGGAGATGCAGGAGGAAGAGCAACCAGCAGTTTGACAACATCATCTGACCTGCAAAAGTACTGGCAAGTCTGAGCGATCGCTCACTGCCCAGACGCTCAAAGCAGTTATAGACGCTATAATGTATGGATAGAGACGAAGTAGTCTAAAATTCAATATGGATATAGATAAACATTTCCCTTTCTCCGATGAATATACACCGAATGATGAAATTGGCAGTGACGAACTGCTCTCCGACGAAAACTTGCGTTTGCCTGAGGGGTCAAATATCCTTGTGCGCTTGCATGCGGTACGCGCATGGCTCTCTCGCAGGCGTGATGAGGCAACCATTGAGGTAGGTGAGGCTGCCATCGCCCTCCAGGAGATGATGCAAGAGCAGGCAGTAGAGACAAGGCCACGTCGAAGAATGCACCAGATCGAAGCAGTTCAACTGCAATTTCTGCGCGCACAGAAGGCACTTGCTGAGTCACAACAACGACTGAGCGCCTATGAAGAAGCACAATCCATCTTAGAGGATTGCGTTGCGCATACAAGTGGGGAGCGCGTATTGGTAGAATACTACCTGAACCTGGAAGAGCTTGTGCTGCAAAGCCAGGATCAGGTGGATCAGGCAGAAGATCGTTCACCCTGGCTCGATGCTATGTCCGATGTACTTCATCGTATCGAACATGTTGGTACCCCAGACGAGGAATAGCGATTCCCACGAGCACGTGTCTACAAACTCAGTAATCTCGAAAGCCATCTCCTGCAAATTTACCTGCCTGGATAAAGTCAGCCTTGCGAACAAGATGAATAGTATTTCAACTATCAATTCTCATAAACTTGTGTGACCTCATCGTGAGTTTATAACCACTCTCTGTGTGGCAGTTGTGACGAAGAGTAGGTATCTTCTAATTGGGAGATTATGCCTTTTGATTGAAAGAGAGGGACAGAGATGAACACGCTCATAATATATGATTCGACCTTTGGGAATACAGCACAGCTTGCTCAAGCAATGGCGGACAAACTGGGAGAGTATGGAGCAGCGCGAATCGCTTTAGCTGATGAAGCTGGCTTAACCGAAGTGAATGAAATTGATCTACTGCTCGTTGGAGGGCCAACACAACGTCATGGACTAAGTCCAAGTATGAAGACATTACTTGAAGGTTTTCATCGCCGAACCTTACACGGCATCCATGCAGGAGCATTTGATACGCGCTACCATATGTCTGCATGGAAATCTGGCTCAGCAGCACACGGGATTGACAGTAAACTCAAGAGAGCTGGCGCCTCGCTCATCGTCGAACCTGAGAGCTTTTTTGTGGCTGAGAGAGAAGGTCCCTTAGAGGAGGGAGAGCTTGAGCGAGCCGCAGCATGGGCTGAAGAGATCTATCAGCGCTTTGAAGCGGGCAAAAGCGTTGAGAAGGATAATGCAGAGGTATTTTAGAGCATAAGAGAGCTGAAATATGTTGAAGAAAATTTTGCTGGCACTGACTGGTATAGGCACTGCTGGAGTGTTTACAGTCTATCTACTCACCATTCCTTTGTTGCGTCGTCTTCCAAAGCAGGATCGTGTCTCGATAGATGGTATTACAACTATTGATGACGCTGTTGAAGCATGCAGGCGAACAAAGTTGCAAGGATGGGATCTTGTTGCGTATGCCCAAAACCTGGCTGCCCAAAAATTCACCTACTCTCGCCTCAACACATGGGATACACCTTCAAAAGCATTTGAGCGTGGCTTGGGCTACTGCGAACAACAGGCACTGGCACTGAAAAAGATTTACGATAAGCTGGGTATCGAAACAAGACCAGTGTTTTGCATGCGTTGCAAATTTCCAGCTAAAGTGGTTGATGGAGTATACTGGCCCGGAGGAATCTCTGGCCATGCATGGTTAAGAGTCAGAATTGGAGACGAAGAACGCGATGTTTGTCCTGGATCCGTGAATAATACCCCTGGAGTGACCAATTTTGAGGTACATTCGAGGGTGTTCAACTGGTATCCATGGCTTCGACCATTCACACACGTGGGATCATCGATAGAGAATATTAGACGAGATATGATGGCACAGCGCAGCTTGTCTACGCTCCCAAAGCCCCCTGGTCCTCTGATCGAAATCCTGGATTAACCTTTCGTCATCTCATCTGGTAAGTCACCCTGAGACGAAGAGACTACACGTGGAAACCAGATAGAAATTCGTATCAGGTATACTTAATAGGTAGCAGGGATTATTATTCACTTACTTTTTGTTAGTATATATAACAGATACAATTACAGTAGGGCATATGCTGTAGATACTGATTCCATCTTAGCGTGCCATCATCTCATCAGTCGAGGAGAGATGAATCGGCCACAGGTGTCATCCTGAGCGTCAGCGAAGGATCTCACGCGCTGGGCACAGAGATCCTTCGCTGACGCTCAGGATGACAGGCGAACGCTCTCTATTCCATCCGCGTTCAGGCCATCCCATACAGGACACTGAACGAATTTGTTGGAATCAAAGATGCAGTAGATTCAAGCCCACAAACATCGCAAATGATGCGAGAATGGAGATAATTTCATGTCAACAGAACAACAGGCAGCTTCAACGACTGCGTCAATCCATCCAGGTACGAATATTGGACTGGTTACACTACGCATCGCTGATCTTGAGCGTTCGCGTCGTTTCTATGAAGGCATACTCGCTTTCCAGCCTATCGAGCAGCAGCCAGGAAAGGTTGTCCTTGGTGGCCAGGATAAACAGCCACTGCTGGAACTAATAGAGATTCCTGGAGCCGCACCTCAGCCGCGTAGGGCAACTGGTCTTTACCATGTAGCTATACTTTTCCCAACGCGAGCAGACCTGGGTCGCGAACTACTGCGCGTTGCCAGGGCAGGTATACAGGTTGGTCAGGGTGACCACCTGGTGAGTGAAGCTTTATATATCTCCGATCCCGATGATAATGGTCTTGAGCTGTATCGCGATCGTCCCCGAAGTGAATGGCATTGGACAAACGGCATGGTCGAGATGGCAACTGATCCGGTTGATATCCGTGGCATGGTCGCAGAAGGTGAACGCGATGCTGAACCCTGGGAAGTAATACCAGCGGGAACTCGTGTCGGTCATATTCACTTGCAAGTTGGCGATATCAAAGAAGCCAGAGAATTCTATCATACTATCCTGGGTTTTGATGTCACCGCCGATTTATCACAGCATGGAGCGCTTTTCGTCAGCGCTGGTGGCTATCATCACCACATTGGCCTGAACACATGGCACTCGCGTGGAGCAAAACCCACGCCCGCGGATGCTGCTGGTTTGCAAACGTATGTGATCGCCATTCCCTCTCGTGAGGGATTGCAGGAAGTCAAAGAGCGCCTGCTTGCCCACCAGGTTCCTTTTGAAGAACAGGAAGACCTCATTCGTGTGAACGACCCCTGGAGCAACCACATACTCCTGAAGGTACAATAAGTAAGCTATAACTAAAGGCACTCGCACTCACTTGTCAATCTGAGCGTGAGCGAAGAATCTCTGTTGCCAACGCGTGAGATTCTTCGCTCACGCTCAGATTGACAAGATACAGGTAATTGTTCTCTTCACAGGATAAGTTGATGGAGCAATAAGTTGGAAGCAATACCAATTGCCTTCGCTATACGGAGTCCTGGATTGGAGCAGAGGGGTATTGGTAGTGCGCGCAGGTCATTTCAATCGCAATACCATCAATTCCTCATCCCAGTAATGCTCATCTTCTTTGAATGCTTGAAGCACTGTTCCATATACTTCAAAACCCATGGAACGATATAAAGAGCGCGCAGCATCATTCGTTGTCACTACCATCAGATGAAGTTGTTCCAACCCGTAGAGACGATTTGCCTGAGTGATCACTTCTTGCAAGAGTGCTTTGCCTAGACCAAGCCCACGACTCTCAGGCTCGACGTACATACTCAGGACGTGCCCTTTGTGGAGGTTTTTGCGCCCCTCATCTCGCCGAAAGTAAACCATGCCGACTAAACCTGACTCGAAAGCGCCCAGATAAAAAGCATCCTCTTTCGGGTGAATACGCTGAATAAACTGTTCTTTACCATTGCTTAGTGTTTCCTCGTATGTTGCGGCGAATGCTTCAGGATTATCTTTGAGCGCTCTTAAACGCAAGACCCAAAGCGCTTCTCCATCTTCTATTGTTAGTTTGCGGATACGCATCTCTTGTCTCCTATCCTCGATGCAAACAGAATCTATGAACTCCCGCGCAGTTTGAGACGCGATGAACCAAGTGCCACAATCCCGGGTAAAAGAGTGGCACTTATAATAATTGCTCCACCAATCAGCGTTCTAGCAGTTGGGACAGCCCCAAGGAGCACAATACCAAAGATGATGCCCCAAACGGGTTCAAGACTAGCCAACAGGCTCGCAGTTTGAGCAGTAATGTCACGCATGCTTGCAATAAAGAGGGTATGAGCCAGTGCTGTGCATACAACACCAAGAACGAGCAGAATGAGAAGTGTCTGAGGTGTCCAGGAAATACCCGTTGCAGTAAACACGAAAATTGGTAAAAGGACAATCGCTGCTATTCCATCCTGGTACAGGCTAATCATGAGACTCGAATAGGTTCGTCCAAGCCAGCGATTCGTGACAGAAAGAAGCGCGAATGAGGCTCCTGACAGTACACCCCACATCACTCCAAGCGTCGTTTGATTTTGCAATGTAAAAGAAGGTACGAGCAGGAATATTCCTGGTAGAATGAGCAAGGCGGCCACGATCTGTATGCGACTTGGACGTTGATGCAGCAAGAGGGGTTCTAACATGGCAGTAAAGAGTGGAAAGCTGGAGAAGGAGAGCAGCCCAATGGCAACATTCGAAACATTGATCGCTTGAAAGAATGCTGTCCAATGCAAAGCGAGCAATACACCTTGCCCAAGCAGTAAGTAACCATCACGAGATTGCTTTGGACGCAAGGAAACATGACGTAACCAACAGACAGCTAGAAGCACAAGGCCAGCAAAGAAAGAACGCCCAAAGACAATAAGCGGAGCAGGTAGTAGACTCAGTTTACCCAGCACACCCGCGAGGCCAAACAAGAGGACGGCAACGTTAGCAGAGACCAATCCTCGGAGTTGCTTCGGTTGCTCTGGCATACATCATTCC
>Ga0116216_10002096_pt1 | contig 13450 bp, 10 predicted proteins | sample Sb_taG_11_FD_89696 | JGI IMG/M metagenome (GOLD analysis project Ga0116216, IMG submission 89696) | Peat soil microbial communities from Weissenstadt, Germany - Sb_50d_3_AS metaG | ecosystem: Environmental > Terrestrial > Soil > Wetlands > Peat | place: Germany: Weissenstadt | collected 2010-09-21
CGCTGGAGCGCGCCACCGACGAGCTCGGCAACCAGGTGCCGCTCGAGCGCGAGACGATCAGGGGGGATCCCGCCGACGTGCTGATCGAGCGCTCGTCCGAGCTGGACGTCCTGGTGCTCGGCTCGCGCGCCTACGGACCGGTGCGCCACGCTCTGATGGGAAGTGTCTCGGCCGGTGTGATGCGCGAGGCGCTCTGCGCCGTGCTGGTCGTACCGCGAGGGGTCAGCCGCCGTGACCGGGACACCGCCGAAGAGCGATCCGGGGACGATTAGACGGCGGCTTGGTGGGCGAGCGATCGTGGACACTGTCGCGAGCACCGAGCAGGCGCCGCCCGAGCGGGCGGCGCCCTCGCACGACGGCCTGAGCGAGGCCGAGGCGGCCGCCCGGCTTGCGGCGTATGGGCCTTCGCCCCAAGCGGCAAGCAGCCGCTCCTACAGGAGCATCGTGCGCGCGAACGTGCTGAGCGTGTTCAACGCGATCCTGGCGGCCTTCGGCGCGGTGACGCTTCTGTTCGGGGATGCGCGCGATGCGCTGTTCCTGGGGATCATCGTTGCCAACGCGACGATCGGCATTACGCAGGAGGTGCGCGCCAAGCGGGCTCTCGACCGGCTCGCGTCGCTCGTGGCCCCCCGGGCGACGGTGGTGCGCGAAGGCGTGGCGCGCGAGCTTTCCAGCACCGAGGTGGTTCCCGGCGATCTCGTGCGACTGCGGGCGGGCGATCGGGTGAACGCCGACGGGGAGGTCGTGGTCGAGCAGGATCTGCACCTGGACGAGTCCCTGCTCACCGGCGAGTCTGAGCCGGTCCGGCGCTCGCCGGGCGAGAACGTCCGCTCGGGCTCATTCGCCGTGGAGGGAAGCGGATCGTTCACGGTCACCGCCGTCGGGCACGAGAGCTTCGCCGAGCGGCTCCTCGGCGAGGCGCGCTCGTTCCGGCACCCGCGCTCGCCGCTTGAACGCGCGGTCAACCGGCTGCTGTATGCGCTCGTCGGCCTGGTGATCCTGCTCGGTGTCCTGCTCGGCTATTCGCTTCATCATCGTCATGCCGCTCTGCACGAGGCGGTGGCGACATCCACCGCCGGTGTCGTGAGCCTGATCCCGGAGGGGTTGATGGTGCTGGTCGGTCTCACCTATGCCGTCGCCGCGGCGCGCATGGCTCGTCGCGGTGTGCTGGCCCAGCAGTTGAACGCGATCGAGTCGCTGGCTTCGGTCGATGTGCTGTGCGTGGACAAGACGGGCACGCTGACGGAGGCGGCTCTGCGCGTCGCCGAGGTCGTGCCGGCCGGCGGACAGCGCGGCGAGGCGCCGGCCTCCGTGCTCGCTCGCCTCGCTGCCAGCGTCTCCTCCCGCAACGACACCATGAAGGCGATCGCCGACGCATACCCCGGCGAGCCGGAGCCGGTGCTGGGTGAGGTGCCGTTCAGCTCGCGCCGAGGCTGGAGCGCGGTGCAGCTGGCCGACGCCACCTATCTTCTGGGCGCGCCCGAGCGCTTCTCCCTGGGAGCGTTGCGTGGGCCCGCGGCTGAGCTACAGAGTCAGGGCCGGCGCGTGCTCGCGCTGGCCCGCAGCCACGTGCCGCTGTCGAAGGAGCAGCGCGGCGAGGAGCCTCTGACGGCCGCCGAGCCGCTCGGGTTGGTCGTCCTTGCCGAGCGCCTGCGACCGAACGTCTCCCGGACGATCGCCTTCCTGATCGAGCAGGGCGTTGAGGTAAAGGTGCTCTCGGGCGACTCGCCCCAGACCGTCTCGGCCATCGCCCGCGACGCGGGTATTCCGGTGCGCGGTGTGGGCGTGGGCTCCGACATCCCGCAGGTCGCTGACCAACGATCGGATTGGGCGCTCCAGGCGAGCGTCGTCGGGCGCATCTCCCCGGAGGGAAAGCGGGAGGTCGTGCAGGCGCTCACGGACGCCGGGCGCTACGTGGCGATGCTGGGCGATGGCGTGAACGACGTGCTCGCATTGAAGGCCTCCCGTCTGGCGATCGCCCAGGGAAGCGGGGCGCAGATGTCCCGCAGCGTGGCCGACCTGGTGCTCGTCTCGGGCGACTTCGCGATCGTCCCGACGCTCGTGGCCGAGGGCCGCCGCGCGCTGCGCAACCTGCAACGCGTGACCAAGCTCTACGTGACCAAGTCCGCGTTCGCCGCATTCCTGATCCTGACGATCGGGATCACCTCGACCGCCTATCCGCTGCTGCCGCGCCACTTCAGCCTGGCGGCGACGCTGACGATCGGCGTACCCACCTTCTTCCTGGCGCTCGCGCCAAGCAGCGGGCCGTGGCGGCCCGAGGGCTTCGTGCGTCGCGTGGGTCGATGGGCCGTGCCGGCCGGCACGATCTCCGGAGTTGGGGTGGTCTCGGGATACCTGTTCGCGCTCCACGACCTCGACTTCTCCGTGCTCCGCGCGAGGACGATCGCCACGATCGTGCTGGTCGCGGTCGGTCTGTACCTGGTGCTGGCGCTGGAGGCCGCCGGCTCGCGCAGGCGCTCGACGCTCGTCGGTGCCATGTGCCTGAGCCTCGCCGGCGCGTTCGTGGCCGCGTTCGTGCTCGCCGCCGTGCGCCACTTCTTCGAGCTCAGCGTGCCCACGCCCGGGATGATCGCCACCGCGGCCGTGGCCAGCCTGCTGGCGATCGGCGCACTCGCGCTGGCGGGGTTCACACCGACCGCCGGCGGCGACGGGGCGCTCGGCGAGGGGGAGACGTGACGGCCGGCGCCGGGTGGGTCGGCGAGACGAACGCAACGGCGAGCCCGGGTGGGTCGGCGAGACCCTCGCGGCCACGCAGCGCTCACCTGGTCGAGCGCGTGCGCACACTGGGACCGCCGAGCACCGCTCTGTGCGGTATCGCAGCCGGGGGGTTGCTCGCGCTGCTCGGCGAGCCTGTCCCGGCTGACGCTGTGTGGGCCGCGACGGTCGCTCTCATGCTCGTGCCGCTGACCTGGTCGGTGGCACGCTCACTGATCCGCGGAGATGTGGGGGTCGACGTGATCGCGCTGCTGGCGATGGCGGGGGCGCTCGCGCTGGGCGAGTACCTGGCCGGTGCCGTGATCGCGCTGATGCTCGCAGGTGGCAATGCACTGGAGGCGTTCGCCTCAGGCCGGGCCCGTCGCGAGCTGAGGGCTCTGGTCGAGCGCGCCCCGCGCGTGGCTCACCGGCGGACCGAGACCGGCTGGGAGGAGATCCTCATCGACGCGGTCGAGGTCGGCGACGTGCTGCTGGTGCGCGCCGGTGAGGTGGTGCCGACCGACGGTGTGATCGTGGGCGAGCGTGCCGTGATCGACGAGTCGAGCCTCACCGGAGAGCCGCTGCCAGCGACCTACACCCGTGGGCACGTGCTTGCCAGCGGGACGGCCAACGCCGGCGATGCGTTCGAGCTGCGGGCCACCCACCGGGCGGGCGACAGCGCCTACGCGGCACTGGTCCGGTTGGTGGCGGAGGCGGAGAAGCGCAGGGCGCCGTTCGTTCGCATGGCCGACCGCTACGCCGTGTTCTTCCTGCCGTTGACGCTGGCGATCGCAGGCGGCGCCTGGGCGATCAGCGGGGACTCTGTCCGGGCTCTGGCGGTGCTCGTCGTGGCTACTCCCTGCCCGCTGATCCTGGCCGCTCCGATCGCCTTCGTCGCGGGCCTGTCGCGAGCCGCCCAGGTCGGCGTGATCGTCAAGGGCGGCGTGACGATCGAGCGTTTGGGCGATGCGCGGACGGTGCTGCTCGACAAGACCGGGACGCTGACTCTGGGAATCCCGACCGTCGAGCGTGTGGTGGCGCTCGATGGAATCGGTCACGGTGAGCTGCTGCGCCTGGCGGCCTCGCTCGACCAGCTCTCAAACCACGTGCTGGCCGCGGCGATAGTGCGCCAGGCGAGCAGCGAGGGGGTCGCTCTTGCGCGTCCGGAGCGAGTCACCGAGGAGCCGGGTCAAGGCATTGCAGGCGTCATCGAAGGACGGCAAGTCGTGGTGGGAAGCGCCGCGTGGCTGTCCCGGCACGCGATCGACACACGGGGCCCGGGAACGCTGCCGAGATCGGTCGATGGAAACGCCATCGTGCTGGTGGGGGTGGATGAGCTTCTCGCGGGCGTGCTGGTGATGGGCGATCATGTGCGCCCCGATGCGCACGAGCTCGTCCGGCGACTGCGCGCGGACGGCGTGCAGCACGTGGCGATGCTGAGCGGAGATCGTGAGGGGATCGCCCAGGCTGTCGGTGAGCAGCTGGGCATGGACCGTGTCTACGCCGAGCAGAGCCCGGAGGACAAGCTCGGGATCGTCAGGCGCATGCGAGGCGATCCGCGGCTCTCACCGGTTGTGATGGTGGGTGACGGCATCAACGACGCTCCCGCTCTCGCCATGGCCGACGTCGGTATCGCGATGGGCGGCGCGGGGGCGACCGTCTCCTCAGAGACGGCCGACGCGGTGATCACCGTGGACCGGATCGACCGTGTGGCCGATGCGATCGCGATCGGCCGGCGAACCACGCAGATCGCGCGTCAGAGCGTGGTGGGCGGGATCGGTCTCAGCAGCTGCGGGATGGCCCTCGCCGCGGCCGGCTGGCTGGTGCCGGTTGCCGGGGCGATCGCCCAGGAGGCGATCGACGTGGTGGTGATTCTCAACGCGCTACGAGCTCTGCGGTGACCTTGTGCGTTCGCGCTGGACTTAGAAGCTATCCAAAAGCTCCGAGATTCCCCCTCAGCGGGCATGGGGACGCGATCTGAGGAGCTATCGGAGATAAGCACTCAAGGGAACACCTGCTCGCCGGTCTCCGAGTCGACGATGACGATCGCTTCCACCGGGCAATTCTTTGCGGCGGCGAGGATTAGATCGTCAGGCCCTGTGCCCAGGACTGTGGCGAAGTCGTCTACCTGGAACACGTCGGGTAGAAGCTCCGCGCAATCGCCCTCGGCGATGCAGCTGGACTGGTCGATCGTGGGAACGTAGCTCATGGTGTCTCCTTTGCCGGTTCAGTTCGCGTGAGAAGGGAGGGGTTCCATCTGGCCGCGGGACGGTCCACTCGGCGGTCCGCTCATGTGCCCGCGGGCGGCCGGGGCGGCCGGTGGACCTGAGAGCACCGCGCTGTCCGCCCTGGCTCTGGCCGCAGCGTCCCGCTCGGGCATGGCTTTACCGCGCACCTCGGGCCTGGATGCACCGGCGCCGCGCTGGTGCTGGAGACGCAGGGCAAACAGGAACAGCACCGGCAGCGCGCTCGCCAGCATCGCGTCGCGCACGAGGGGTATTGACGCGTCCGTTCCCGACCCCAGCGAGTGGGCGAGCGCGAGCACGTACACCACGACGGTGAAGCGGTGCATCCGCCGCCACACCCGTGCGCCGATCCTCCGGCGCACGTAGAAGCTCAGACCCAGGATCGCCGCCAGATAGCCACCCAAGATGCCCAGCCCGGTCCACAGCGGGCGGTAGCCGATCGCGAACGGCACGAGGATGCCCTTCACGCCGGCCCTCAGCCAGGGGTCGGCCGCCAGGAGCAGGTCGTGGGCGGTGATCGCGCCCAGCGCGATCAGCGCGAGGTGCTGATGCAGGCGCACCGCGTCGCGCCGCCGCCGCGACGGGACCACGCGAGCCGCCATCGCCAGCCCGAGGATCACCGAGCATGTGACGAGCAGCATCGCGACGATCCCAGCCGAGCGGCCGGCGAGCCACCAGACGTAGTTGGCGGGGGCCGATGGGGTCATGCCGCGCTCGGAAACGTGTGCATCGCGATGTTGCCGCGGGCGTTCACAGGGCCGATCAGCTCCACATCGCCGCTGTCGTGCACGACCAGCCCGCCGTGTTCGGTGAGCGCGCGGCGGGCGCCCTCTGCCCCGGTGAGGAGCGCGAGCTTGGAAAGCGTCTCGGCCTCGAGCGCGCTGGGCGCCAGCGCGGTCGCGCCGATCAGCCCGCTCCAGACCGGCTCGCCGCTTGAGGGGTCGAGCAGGTGGTGGGCGAACGTGCCGTCGGCGCGCTTCCAGATTCGCACGTTCAGACCGGAGGTGGCGACTGCGCCGCGTGCGATCCGCAGCGTGTGGACGCACTCGCCGGTGAGCGGGTGCTCCACCTCGATCGCGATCGGATCGAGCTGGCCGCCGACCCCGCCGACAGCGATGTCTCCGCCGCAGTCGACCACAAAGCGGGTGTACCCGCGCAGGCGGTGAGCGACGGCGTCGGCGGCGAGGCCCTTGCCGATTCCACCGGTATCGATACGCAGTCCCGGTGGCCGTCGCACGGTGCCGTGCTCGTGGTCGACCTCGACCTGGCGCCAGCGCGCCTGGAGACTGGGCCGCGCCGCCCGGCGCGGCGGTGCCGCGGCAAGGGCGAGATGCAGGGGCGCGGGCGTGCTGCCGTCCTGGGAGCTCTCGTATCCGACCGCCTCGATCTCGCCGAGCAGTGTCGGGTCGACAAGGCCACCGCTGCGCTCGGCTGCCCACAGCCCAGCGGCTACGGCCGTCCGCAGCAGGATCGACGCCGGCGCCTCGCCGGAGCGGTCGGCGTTGAGCGCGCACAGCTCGCTGTCCGGGCGAAAGCGCGACAGGCGTCGCGCGAAGTTCTCGATGTAGCGGCGCTCGCCCTCGGCGGCTTGGGCCGGAGCGGGTAGTCCTGGTAGCAGCGGGGTCTCGACGATCAGGCGCACGTCGCTGCCCATCGAGCGGAAGGTGGTGTCGTGTGCAAGGCTCATGAGGTACGGGTGACCGGGAGTGGCGGTGCGGCCCCGCCCGCCGCGCTGACCTGCTGGGAAGCTTGGGTCGGTTGCGCCGGTGCGCTGGGTGGCAGGTGGACGATCACCCTCCGTTCGTAGATGCGGCGGACCAAGACTCTTCGGGGGGGCAGGGGCGTGGCGGCCGCGCGGGCACGAAGCGCGGGATCCTGGCCCGAGGAAACACGCACGGCCAACAGCGCCAGCAGGGCGAGGAAGACAGCAGCAACCGCCCAGATCGCGCCGAGCGCGCCGCGCCTGCGCGGCGCGCGGGTCCGTTGCAGATCAGCGGACCGATCACTCATCGCCGGCTTCGGTCGTGCCCGGCGCACCGCCGGTGGCACCGCTGGTGCGAGTGACGATGGCGGCGGTGCCCCCCGAGGATTCTTCGGACCCCGCGACCGGTGTGGTGGCGGCAGGTTCGCCTCCGCCACTCGTGCGCGTCGTGACGGCGCTCGCGCCGGGGCTTTCGGCGTGCAGCGCGGTGCTCGTGCTTGGACGCAGGGCGGGGTCGGCGCCGGCCTCGAGCCGGGTCATCATCAGCGCGAACAGCACCATGAAGACGCCGAGCGTCATCACGCTGAGCGGGAACGCACTGAGCAGAGGGTGGGCGTTGCCAGCCCGCGCGGACCGGTGCGCGCTGGCTGGCGGCGTCTCGGCTGCGGGGGCCTTTGGCCGCGCCGCGGAGCTGAGCGGTGAAGCGCTCGTCTGTGGCCGGTCAGTCATCGTGCCCACCACCGTGCCCCTCGCCGCCCCCGCTGGAGTGAGTGCTCACCGGGCGCGAGGAGCGCGAGCCACCCGAGCCACCCGAGGAGCTCGTCCCGCTGCTGCGAGTTTTCACCGTCTGCGAACCCGAGCTGCCGGCCGGGGTGGAGCCGGACGCCGCTTTCGAGCCGCTGCTGCGGGTGCTCACCACGGGTGTTGCGGATCGAGCCGGCGCAATCGGGCGGGCCCCGCTTGAACGTGTCCGAGTCGCGACGGAAACCGCCGCGCTCGCGCCCTTTGTAAGCGTGCCGGAGGGGCTCCCTGTACCGGAGGAGCTCCCACCACCGCCTGGGCCGGTGCCGGCCGCGTGGTGAGGGTGTTCACGCCGGTAGACGTTGACCGTCTTGCGGATGATCTCGGTGCGCACCTCGACGGGCTGCGTGCGCCCGGCAGGGAGCTTCTGCTTGCCAGCGCCCGAGCCGATCGCCAGGCCGACGAGCGCGCCCAGGCCTGCCAGGGTTACTCCTCCGGCCGTCATCATCTCCATACGTCGCATTGGCATTGGCACTCCTGTGTCGGGTGCCTTCACTGTCGCTTGCGGAAGGCCAGCCGCACCCCAGGCGGGAGTTAGGAGTCGGCAAAGATCTCGGCCCGATCGCCGCGCGGGTATCCCGGCTCCCTACCAGCGCTGGAAGTCCGGGCTGATCAGTCGTCCCGCCGCGAACCGGAGTCGCCGCTGCTCTCCGTTCCCGGGCCGCGTGTCGCCGGCGAGGATGCGGCGGGGGCTTCTGCCGGCGCCGGCGAGGATGGCGCGCTGCTCGGTGTGGTTGTCGAGGGCGCCGGCGATGGCGCGGCGGTCGATGGCGCGGGCAAAGATCGCGTTCTCCCCGACGTGCTCGCCGCGGGCGGTCGCGTAGAGGAGCTGCTTACCCGAGCCGGCGCGCTCGCCACTGCCGGCGACAGCCGTCGACCGGCCGTAAGCGGTTCGGAGGCCAGGCCGATGCGCTGGCGCACAAGCTGGCTCGTACCCCACGTGATCGCGGCGGCGAGCGCGATCCCGAGCACGGCCACGACCACGACCAGCATCGTCCGGCGAGGAGCGCTCATGGTCCAGCCGCCGGAAACTCGAGCACCGCGACCGCGCCGCCGCCGGGGCGGTTTCCCAGCCTCGCGTCGCCGTGCCAGGCCCGCGCGAGGGTCCTTGCGATCGCCAGCCCCAGGCCGCTCCCCGCGGGACCCTGCTGCCCGGCGCGGCCGCGGTGAAAGCGCTCGAACACGAGCTCATCCTCCCCGGGCGCCAGGCCGGGACCACGGTCGCGGACCTCGATGCGCCCGTCGCCACCGGCGATCGTCACCTCGCCTCCCGCCGGGGAGTAGCGCAGCGCGTTCTCGATCAGCACGTCCAGCGCCCGGTCGAGGTCGGCGCGCGCGCACCATGCGGTCCCCGCGCCCTCGCCGGTTGGCTTCAGTGCGATCTCGCGCGCCTGCGCGACGGCACGCCAGCGCTCCACCGCGCGCCGAACGGCGTCGGGCACGTCGACGCGCTCGCCCTGCAGCTCGCGGTCCTCTGCCCGGCTCAACACGAGCAGCTCGTCGACCATCGCAGCGAGACGGTCAACCTCGGCGATCCCGGCGTCGAGCTCAGCGGCGACCCCGGCGCCAACTCCCGCGGCGCGCGCCTCCTCCAGACGCAGCCGCAGTGCGGTCAGCGGTGTGCGCAGCTGATGGGAGGCGTCGGCGACGAACTCGCGTTGGGCGCCGATGAGCCGCTGGACGCGGTCGGCCATCTCATTGAACGATGCGCTCAGCGAGCGCTGCTCGGAGCTTCCCTCGACGACGGCCCGCGCGGAGAGGTCGCCGCCGGCTAGACGCTTGGCGGCGCCCTCCAGGCGTCTGAGCGGCAGGGCGATTTGGCGCGCGATCACTCCGCCGGCGAGCAGACCGAGCAGCAGCACGGTGCCCGCGACGAGCGCGAGCTTGGCGACCGTGCTCTGGACGGCGTGCTGCACGGCGGCGACGCTCTGGGTGATGCGCACCGCGCCGACAGTGCTCCCGCGGCGCAGCACTGGGACCGCCGTGGCAAGGATGTTTTCGCCGAGGCTGTGGCTGGCGCGCTGGGTTTGCACGGCGCGCCCGCCCAGCGCGGCGGCGATCTCCGGACGACTGATGTAGCTGGTGGCAAGCGTTGAGGGCCCTGCGCTGTCGGCGACGACCAACCCGCGCGCGTTCACGATCAGCACGCGTCCGCGCACCGAGGCGGCGCTCGAGCGTACGAGCGCGCCGAGCTCGGCGGCGCTCGGCGGGCTGAGCAGGTCGGCCGAGGTGGCCGCGACCACGTCGGCTTGGCCGAGAGCCTGGGAGTGCACCTCGGCGTTGACGCGATCGCGCAGGCTGAGCGCCAGTGGTACGCCGAGTGAGACGACCGCCAGCACGAGCACGTAGGCGAGCGACAGCAGCAGGCGGGTGCGCAGGCTTACGGCTCAGGCCTCCTGCGCGGGCACGAAGCGAAAACCGACGCCTCGCACGGTCTGGATATGACGCGGCGCGGCAGGATCCTCGCCGAGCTTGCGCCGTAGAGCGGTCATGTGGACGTCGAGCGTCTTTGTGGAGCCGAACCAGTTCTCATCCCAGACGTCGTTCATCAGGTCCTCTCGCGTCACGACGTGGCCGGCGCTGCGTGCGAGGCGGGCAAGCAGGTCGAACTCCTTGCGCGTCAGCGACAGCTCTGCACCCGCAAGCCACGCCTGGCGGGCGGCGACATCGACGGTCACATCGCCCGCGGTCACCCTTTCGGCGGGTTCCCGCTGACGGCTGCGGCGCAGAACTGAGCGTATTCTGGCAATCACCTCGGCGGCTGCGAACGGCTTGACCACGTAGTCATCCGCGCCCAGCTCCAGGCCGACGACCCGGTCGATCTCGCTGCCACGGGCGGTGAGCATGATGATCGGCACCTGCGATTCGGCATGCAGCTCGCGGGCCAGGTCGCGCCCGTCGCCGTCGGGCAGCATCAGGTCGAGCAGCACGATGTCGGGCTCGCGCTCCTTCAGTGCGACGCGCGCGTCAGCGATCGTTGAGGCGACGACGGGCATGAAGCCCTCGCGGGCGAGAGCGTGGGAAAAGGGCTCGGAGATCGATGCCTCGTCCTCGACCAGCAATACGCAATCGCCGCCTGTCCTTGAAGAGGAGCCTGCGATGCCAACCATCAGGATGAATGTAGTGGTCCTCGGGGTTCTCGGCGCTCGGACCGTCTCACCGGGGCCGGCGGCGAGAGATCAGAAGTCGATCACCATCGCCGTTCATAGGGGCGAACCAGGGGCGAACGATCCGCCCCGTTCGGGGTGATCTGAGAACCTCTCACTCTCACACGCTCACCACCGACTCTCACACGCTCACCACCGGGGCGCCGTGCCAGCGGGTATGTGCGGGCAGCTGCTCGCCACGCATCACGAACGAGCGCGCGCCGACGCTGCAGCGCGCACCGAGGGTGGTGTCGGGAAGCACGGCGCTGCCGGGGCCGAGCGTCGATCCTGGCCCGAGGGTGGCGGGGCCGGTGCGCATCAGGCGATCGTGGAACAGGTGTGTCTCCACGCATGCGCCGCGGTTGACCGCGCAGCCGTCGCCGAGGTGGACGAGGTCGAACTCGGTCACGTTGAGGGTCTCGAACCAGACATCTCTCCCGACCTTGGCGCCCATCGCGCGCAGGTAGATCGGCATCAGGGGCGTGCCGAGCGCAAGGTTCAGCAGCCACGCGCCCGCGAGCTGTTCCTGGCAGGTGTTGATGATCTCGTCGCGCCAGATAAAAGGCGACCACAGGGGGTGCTCGCCGATGCGATAGCGCCCCATGACGAGCCACTTCAGCGCGACGGTCACCAGCACGGCCCCGGCGCTTGCCGCCAATAGAACCAGCGGCGCCGCGGCCGCCGTCACCCACACGCTCCCGCTGGATCGCCCGATCGAGTCGAGTGTGAAGATGACCAGCAGGCCGAGCGTCACCGATACGGCGCTCGGCAGCAGGATGCGCACGATGTCGATCGCTCCGCGGGCGAGCACGAGACGCCGCGGCGGGGTCGTCGTGCGCGCGGGGTCGGGGCGCTCGGGCACGCGCGGCAGCTGAAGCGCCGGCAGTCCCAGCCAGGAGGTTCCGTTGGCGCTGCGGGTCGGCGGGGAGGAGAGGAGACCGACGAGGCTGTCGTCGCCGAGCTTGGTGTCGCTCTGCAGGATCGCGCTGTTGCCGATGAATGTGCGGCTGCCGACCTCGATCGGCGCCAGCGCCAGCCAGCCGCCGCGCGCGCGTCCGATCGAGAATACGACGTCGTCTGTCAGGAAGCTGGTGTCGCCAAGCGTGGCGAGCCGGTTCAGTCCGACGGGGGTCGAGACCTCCGTGCGCCTGCCGACGCGCAGGCCGAGCAGGCGCAGCCACCGGCGTGTGTAGAGGCTGGAGTAGAGCGGGAAGAGGACGCCCCGTGTTCCAGCCATGAGCGCCTCGGTGAACCACAGCGCCCATGCGGCGGCGCCGTCATCGCTGTGCCAGCCGGGCTTCAGCAGGTGTGCGGCGCCGCGCACGAGGACCGCGACGAGCAGCGCGTAGCTCACCAGGAAGCTCGCGGCGATCACCGGAGCGCCCGTCAGGATCGACGCGAGCGGGAAACGCATGGCGCCCAGGCTTGAGCCGAGCGCGGTCAACAGCAGGACGCCGGGGACGGCAGCGAGCAGCGGGAGCAGGTTGATCACGGTCAGCCCGACTCCGTACATGACCTTCCACAGGCGCCGCCGCCTGGATGGTTGCGGCGCGTGCGACGGCCACGTCGTGCCGGCCGGGCCCTCGTGCATTGCCGGCGATCCGGCCCAGCGCTCGCCCGCCGGGACATGTCCGGTAACGACGCTGCCGGGCTCGATCTCGGCCCCCGCACCGACGGTGGCGCCAGGCATCAGCACCGCTCGCGCCCCGACCCGCGCGCCGGAGCCGACGCGAAGCTCGCCGAGCACCAGCTCATCGCCGTCGATCCACCATCCGTGCACGTCGACATCGCCCTCGAGCGTCGCGCCGGCGCCAACGCTCAGGAGCCCCGTCACGGGTGGGAGCGTCCCCAGGCGCGCGCCGTCGCCGACCTCGGCGCCGCAGATCCGCGCGTAGCGCACTGCCCACGGCGTTCCGGCGAGCCGGTCCAGGCGACAGGTCTCGGCCAGGCGCTCCACGAACCACAGCCGGCACGCCAGCCAGCCGCGGCGCGGGTAACGACCGGCCTTCAGAGAACCGAGCAGGAGCTTGCGGGCGCCCAGCACGATCGTCGCGCGGCCGGGAGCGCTGGCCAGCAAAAGCCAGGCCGCGATCAGCCACCCCCAGCCGACCTGCCGCCCCAGGCCGGTTCCCTGCCAGCGGCTGTAGGAGAGGATCCCGACGAGCCACTGCATCGCGCCGATGCTCAGCAGACCCAGCACCCCGGCGAGCTGCACCATCCCCCAGCGCGAGTGCGCCGGCGCGGATGGCGCACGGGTGAGGGTCTCGGCCTCGCCGATCTGATCCAGTCGTGCGGCGAGATCGCTCAGACGGCGATGGTTGTACACGTCGGCGACCGCGGCAGCCGGAAAGCGCCCACGGATGTCCGAGACGAGCTTGGCCACCGCGAGCGAGGTCCCCCCGAGCTCGAAGAAGTCGCTGTCGGGCGTGCTGGGCGCGACGCCGAGCTGATCGGCCCAGCGCTCCGCGAGCCAGGCCGCGGTTGCAGTGAAGGTGCACGCCTCCGCCGGATCGGGGCTCTGCCCCCTCGCGCTACCGGCGGATGCCGGGTGCGAGCGCGGTGGGGGCCAGGGCAGCGCGTCGCGCAAGAGCTTGCCCGAGCTCGCGAGCGGAAGCGAGTCGAGCGGCACGATCAGCGGCACGATGCCCGCGGGAAGCCGCTCGGCCATCTGGGCGCGAACGCGCGCTGGATCCACCTCACCCGTCACGTAACCAACGAGCACGGGATTGCCGCTGGCGCTCTTGCGAACGGCCGCGGCCGAACCGCTCACGCCCGGGACGGCGCGCAGCTGTGCCTCGATCTCGCCGAGCTCGACGCGTCGCCCCGCCACCTTGACCTGC
>Ga0116216_10002098_pt1 | contig 13446 bp, 11 predicted proteins | sample Sb_taG_11_FD_89696 | JGI IMG/M metagenome (GOLD analysis project Ga0116216, IMG submission 89696) | Peat soil microbial communities from Weissenstadt, Germany - Sb_50d_3_AS metaG | ecosystem: Environmental > Terrestrial > Soil > Wetlands > Peat | place: Germany: Weissenstadt | collected 2010-09-21
ACACGCTCGGGCCGTGGATCGTCACGCCCGACGAGCTCGAGCCCTACGTCGACGGAGACCGGCTCGACCTCGAGCTGCGCGCCGAGGTGAACGGGAGCTCGCTGGGCACCGACACGCTCGCGAGCATGGCGTGGAGCTTCCCCGAGCTCGTGTCCTACGCGTCGCGCGGGACCTGGGTGCGGCCCGGGGACGTGCTCGGATCGGGAACGTGCGGCAACGGCTGCCTGCTCGAGCTGTGGGGCCGGCGCGGCCGCGAGGGGTTGCCGCCGCTCGGACCCGGCGACGTCGTGTCGCTCCACGTCGAGGGGATCGGGACGCTGACCAACACCGTGATCGCCGGCGTCGAGCCGCACGTGCTGCCGCGCGCACGGTCGGGTCGCCGCGCGCCTCGGTCGGTGGCGGGATGAGCGCTGTACGGCCGCCCAAACAGCGGCGCAGCCGCGAGTCCTACGAACGGGTCCTCGACGCGGCGCACACGCTGCTGGAGGAGAACGGCTTCGAGGGGTTCACCGTCCAGGAGGTCGCGGCGCGCTCGGGCGTGTCGATCGGCGCGATCTACGAGCGGTTCGGAAACAAGGAGAGCCTCCTTCGCGCGGTCCACGCGCGCTTGATGGCGTCGATGTCAGCGGCGAACGAGGCGGCCGAGGCCACCGCGGCGCGCGTCGGGGGCGCCGCCGCGGCGATCGCAGCCTCGATCGCCGGAGTGGCGCGGGTCATGAACGACAACCGCAAGGCGCTACGAGCGTTCATGCACCTGGGCGCGGTCGACGAGGTGATCTCGGCCCGCGGATCGGAGGCCAGCATCGCCCTGAGCAAGGAGTTCAAGCGCTCGCTGATGCCGTACGCCGGCGAGTTCCGGCATCCACGACCCGCCGTCGCGCTCGACGTGGCGTTCCGGATCGCGTACTCGACGCTCGCGCGCCAGGTCATGTACGGGCCCGTGTTCGAGTCCGATCAGCGCCTGAGCTGGAAGCGCCTGGTCGACGAGCTGAGCGGCGCCTGCGCCGCCTATCTCCTGCACTGGCAGCCCACCAATACCGATTGAGGAGAAGAGACATGGCCCCGCCCCTTCTGTCCCAGCTGGCCCACGTCGAACTGACCACGCCCGCACCACAGGAGTCGCTCGAGTTCTGGACGCAGGTGGTCGGCCTTGAGGAGACGGCTCGCGCCGGCCAGTCCGTGTACCTGCGCGCCTGGGGTGACCGGTTCCACCACACCCTCCAGCTGACCGAGGGGCCGCAGGTCGGACTCGGACACGTCGGCTGGCGGGCCGCCGGACCTGAGGAGCTCGAGACGGCCGTCGAACGCCTGGCGGCGGCCGGGGCCGGCGAGGCGTGGATCGAGAACTCTGTCGGTCACGGTCGCGCCTTCCGCTATCGCGCGCCCGGCGGGCACGTGCACGAGGTGTTCTGGGAGGTCGAGCGCTACACGCCGCCCCCGGGAATGGAGTCCCCGTTCCCGAACCGCCCACAGCGGTACGTCCCCCGCGGGGTCGCGGCGCGGTGCATCGACCACGTGACGATCACGGCGGCGAACCCGCGCGGCGACGCTGAGTGGTACCGCGACACGCTCGGGCACCGGTTCATGGAGTACACGGTGATCCCGGACCGGCCCGACTTTCCCGTGTTCTGCATGACCACGGTGTGCGAGCGCTCGCACGACCTCGGCATCGTGTGGGACCCGACGCCGGTCCCGGGCCGGATCAACCACTTCGCGTACTTCGTCGACTCGCGCGAGGAGTTGCTGCGCGCCGCCGACGTGTTCCTCAACCAGGACGTCGCGATCGAATTCGGTCCCGGCCGGCACGGGATGGGGGAGCAGGACTACCTGTACGTCCGCGATCCGAGCGGCATGCGCGTCGAGATCAACGCCGGTGGCTATCGCAATTACGAACCCGACTGGGAGCCGGTCCGGTTCGAGCCCCAGCAGGGGTCGAACGTCTTCTACAAGAACCTGGCGATGCCGCCGTCGATGTTCGAGTCGTTCCCGCTCGTGCAGGCGCCGCCCGAGGACGAGCGGAGCGCGCAGGACAAGACCGGCCTGTTCGTGTGATGGCCGTCGCCGAGGAAAGCCTTGCCACCGGCAAGGAGTGGCTGCTGACACGCCTCGAGCGCGGCGCCCACCCGCTGGACGGACTCGATCCCGAGGCGGCACGGGCAACGATCGACGCGCTGACTGGGCTCGATCCGTTGTCGTGGACGGCCGGATGGGGCGCGCTCGCCGACGACTTCGCCGCGCGCGCGCACGCGACGAGCGATCTCGCGACCCAGCGCGAGCTCTGGTTCCAGGCCTACCAGGCCGCGTTCATGGGGCGCTATCCCGTTCCCAACCATCCGCTCAAGCAACGGGAGTACGACCGCGCGCGCGAGTTCTTCCTGAACGCGACGACGCTCGAGGACCCGCCGCTGGAGGTGGTCGAGCTTCCGTTCGAGGACTCGGAGCTCCGCTTCTACCTCACGCGCCCCGCGACCGGCGACCCCCGGCCGCCGGTCGCGATGGTCTGGGCCGGGATCGACACGTGGAAGGAGGAGATGCACGTCCGGCTCGGAGCGCTGATGCGCTCGCGCGGATTCGCGGTACTGCTCGTCGACATGCCCGGCGTGGGTGAGTCGCCGGTGCTCGTCGGACCCGACGCCGAGCGCCAGTGGACCCCGATCTTCGACTGGCTGTCCGAGCGCGACGATCTCGACGGTACCCGCTGCGCGGCGATCGGCGGCTCGTTCGGCGGCTACTGGGCGATGAAGCTCGCCTACACCCACCGCGACCGCCTCGCCTGCGCGGTCAACTGGGGCGGCGGCGTCCACATCACATTCACGCCCGAGTGGCAGCAGCGGTCACGCAACGCCTCGTCTTACCTGATGGACCTGATGGCCGCCCGCGCGCGGATCTTCGGCGGCGAGACATTCGAAGACTATGTGTCGCGCTGCCCCGAGCTGTCGCTGCTCGATCAGGGACTGCTCGACCAGCCCTCGGCGCCGCTGCTCCTGGTCAACGGCCGCGACGACGTCCAGAACTCGATCGACGACATCTATCTCAGCCTCGACCACGGCGACCCGAAGGCGGCGCGCGTGTTCGACGGCGGTCACATGGGCGAGGGCCCGGTGGCGCCGACGATCGCCGACTGGGTGGCGCGGCAGCTGGACGCCCGTGCTGCCGATGAGCCTCGATAGCTTGAACCGGGTGCTGATCGTCGGCGGTGGCCCAGCGGGGATGACCGCGGCGATCGCCTTGGCGCGGCGCGGCGTCCGCTCTGAGATCGTGGAGCGGCAGGTCGACTGGCGACCTGCCGGGATCGGAATCGGGTTGCAGAGTCCGCCGATGCGGGCGCTGCGCGAGCTCGACCTGCTGTCGCAGCTGCAGGAGCGCTCGTGGCATCACGCCGTGATCGACATGATGCGCCCCGACGGGGTGAAGGTCGCGGAGATGCCGCAGATGAACGTGCTCGGGCCGGAGGATCCGCCGTTCGTGACGATGTCGCGGATGGTTCTGCACGAGGTGCTCGACGAGCGGTTGCGTTCGTTGGACGTGCTGGTGCGGCTCGGCGTAGCCGTGTCCGCGCTAGCCGACCGCGAGGTGACATTTACCGACGGTACGACCGGCAGCTATGACCTGGTGATTGGGGCGGACGGCGTTCATTCCGCGATGCGGCGAATGCTCCTCCCTGACGCTCCCGAGCCTGCGTATGCCGGGCAGGTCATTTGGCGGTTGGACGTCCGCAAGCCGGACGGGCTCGAGCGCTACACGATGATGCTCGGCCGCGGGACCCGGCTCGGGCTGGTGCCGATCGCTCCCGGCCGCGCGTACGTCTGGGTGCTCGACTCGACCGCCGGACCGGAGCGGCCGCCGGCGCATCGTATGTTGGACATGCTCCAGGAACGCCTGTCCACGTTTGGGTTCGTGGTGCCTGAGATCGCGGCACAGATCACCGAGCCTTCGCAGATCGACTTCCGGGCGCTGTACTGGCTACTGGTTCCGCACCCTTGGGGCGCGGGGCGGGCGGTGTTGATCGGGGACGCGGCCCACACCACCACCCCGCAGATGGCCTGGGGCGTCGGGCTGGCGATCGAGGACGCGCTCGTGCTCGCCGACCTGGTCGGTGACGGTGTCGACGCTCGCGACCTCGCCGGGCGTCTGAGCGAGCGGCGGTTCGAACGGTGCCGGCTCGTCGTCGACGGATCGTTGCAGCTGAGTCGCTGGGAGCGCGAGCCCGACACCCCGGGCGCCGATCCAGGACGCCTGCTCGGCGAGACCTTCAAGGCTCTTGCCTCGCCGATCTAGAGTGTCGTGATTCGCTAATCCGGGAGCAGTAGGGCGGGGTGATGCGCGCTGACCGCAGCCGACGCGCGCAGATGCTGCTTACCGGCTGGGACAACCCGCTCCGCTACATGCAGGTCCCGAGCAAATGGACCGCACTGCCGGGCGTGAAGAAGAATTCGGGTACGCGCTCGGCGACCTCCGGATCGGTCAGGCCCCGACTCGAGGCCGGTCATGATCCACACGCCCTTCGCGGTCTGGCCGTCACCGGCAAGCGCGTCCGCAGACGCCTCGGTCATCCGGCCGCTCTCCTCGCCGGCGCCGACTCGCGATAGCTGACCGGAACCCGCCCGGATCCGTCTGCCGAGCGAACGATCGCGTCGCACACCTCGGCCGCGCGATAGCCGTCCTCGAACGTGGCACCGTGCGGTCCCACCTGGTCGTCGTCGCGGATCGCGGTCAGCAGGTGATGGAGCTCGTGCACGAACGTGTGCTCCCAGCCGAGCACGTGTCCGGCCGGCCACCAATGCCGGAGGAAGGGATGCCCGGGGTCGGTGACCAGAATCGTGCGGAACCCTGCGGCGCCTTCGCTCAGCTCGAGCTCGTTGAGCCGCTCGAGGTTGAACGCGAGCGAGCCGGCCGTGCCGTTGATCTCGAACCTGAGCCCGTTCTTGCGACCCGCGCAGAATCGCGACGCCTCGATCGTCCCCAGCGCTCCCTCGCTGAACTCGACCGTCGCGGCGAACGCGTCGTCGACGTCCACCTCGGTACCGTCGCGAACCGGGGTGAACGTGCGGACTGCCCCCGCAACCGACGCGATCTCGCCGACGAGATAGTGCGCGAGATCGATCACGTGCGCGCCCAGGTCACCCAGCGCGCCGGAGCCGGCCACCGTCTTGTCGAGCCGCCACAGGTTGGCCACGGAGGTGTCGACGAGCCAGTCCTGCAGGTAGACGCCGCGGAAATGGAGGATCTCGCCGAGCTCTTCGGACGCGATCAGCTCACGGGCGAGCCGCACCGCGGGCACGAACCGGTAGTTGAACGCGCACATGTGCTTGACCCCGGTGGCGCCGACCCGCTGCCACGCCTCGTAGGACTCGTCCGCGGTCCGCCCGAGCGGCTTCTCGCACACGACGTGCTTGCCGGTCTCGGCGGCCGCGATGCTCGGCGCCGCGTGAACGCTGTTGGGGCCGGTGTTGTCGAACAGACCGATCCTGGGGTCGGCGACGAGCTCGCGCCAGTCGGTTACGTGCTCGGCGAAGCCGAACTCGTCGGCCGCTGCGGCGACGGCGTCCTCGGTCCGGCCGGCGATCGAGACCAGCTCGGGGATCAGCGGCGGCGGCCACGTCATGTGACGGATAGTGCGCAAAGCGCTGGAATGGGCCCGGCCCATGAACCCGTAGCCGAGCATGCCGACGCCGATCGTCGGGATGTCCGCGGACGTGGCGGGCCTCCCGTCACGCCCGCCACCGGAGAGGCTTTCACCCATGGTTGCCCTCCCGTGCGAACGCGGCATCGAACGACGCCTGTGACGGAGCAAAGTCGTTGCGGCGAACGAACGCGACCGCGTCGCGCGCCCCCCACTCGCGGTCCATCCCCGAGTCCTCCCATTCGACCGACAGCGGACCGTCGTAGCCGCTCCGGTTCAGCGCGCGGAACACCTCATCGAAGTCGACGTCGCCGTGACCTGGGGAGACGAAGTCCCAGCCGCGGTCGGGCTCGCCGAACTCCAGATGGGAGCCGAGGATCGAGCGGCGGCCGTCGAGCCGGCGCTTGCAGTCCTTGACGTGCACGTGGTAGATGCGGTCGCCGAACTCGTCGACGAACGCGGCCGGATCGAGGAACTGGGGAACCAGGTGGCTCGGGTCGAAGTTGATCCCGAACGCATCGCGGCGATCGACGGCGTCGAGCGCCCTGCGCGTGGTGACGAAGTCGTAGGCGATCTCGGTGGGATGCACCTCGAGCGCGAACCGCACCCCTTCGGCCTCGAACACATCGAGGATCGGGTCAAACCGCTCGGCGAACTCCTCGTAGCCTCGCTCGAGCGCGACGAAGTCGTTCGGGGGGAACGAATACAGCAGATGCCAGATCGGCGAACCGCTGAACCCGGTAACAACGGTGACGCCCATCTGCGCGGCCGCGCGCGCGGTATCCATGAGCCGCTGCGCGGCGCGGGACCGGACCCCGTCGGGGTCGCCGTCGCCCCAGACGTCGTCGGGGAGGATCGCGTGATGGCGCTCGTCGATCGGATCGCACACCGCCTGGCCGACGAGGTGCGCCCCGATCGCCCAGCAGCGAAGGCCGTGGCTGGAGAGCAGCGACTCGCGCTCGCGGCAATAGGCGGGCTCCGCCAGCGCCGCGGCGACGTCGAAGTGGTCGCCCCAGCTCGCCAGCTCCAGCCCGTCGAAGCCCCATTCCGTCGCCTTCTTCGCCAGCTGGATCAAGGGGAGATCCGCCCATTGACCGGTGAACAGCGTGACGGGACGGGGCACGCCGACCTCCTCTTTTCTAGTGGCTGTTACACCGTCCAATCATAAGTTGCCGAACCGCAAGGGCGGAAAGCTCGCGCGGTCAGCCCAGCTCGCGCTAGCTGACGGTCTCGGCCTTGTCGCCGACCTGTGGGGCCGGGACCGTCGTCCCCAAGCGCGCCGCCCACCATTCGACAGGGACGATGCGCATGGCCAACTCGAGAGTCGTCCGGTCGAGCTCCTCCGCGAGCTGCGTGATCGTCACGACCCTGTCGGTCAGCTGCTCGTCGTCAACCTCGCCTTGAATCCGGATCGCGGGGCTGCTCGCGCTCCTGCGTCGCCGAACGCCGTCGTCGGTCGACTCGGAGCTGTCGAGCAGGCTGCCCAGCCAGGCGACGTCGGTCGCGAGCTCTACGTGCCTGTCGATGATCTCCGCGTACGCATCGGCGTTGAGCATGACCCCGGCCCATCGCCCGAGCACCTCGTCGCCCTCGACGACGAAGTCGGTGATCGCCTTGTGCATCCGCCGGCGCTTGGCGCCGTCAGCGACCGCCTCGCGAATTGCGTCCTTCAACCGCGGGGTGTCTTGCACGGCGTGGGCGGCCGCATCGATCGACGCGGCGTCGGTCGCGTCGGCCGGCATCAGGCCCGCCAACTCCATCACGCCGGTCCAGACGAGCCGGGCCTGGCGGACGAGCTGGAGCATGACGTACTGGGCGAGGACGCTCCACCGCCGTCGCTTGCGGCGCTCAACCGCCTCGTTCAGGACCGCGGCCGACAGCATCACGACGATCAGGCTTGAGAGGAGCCCGGCCAGCAGGGCGTTGCGGGCCTAGAAGTTCCGCGTGACCACGTCGAGGACCACGCCGGCGGCGAGCACCAGCAGCGCGACGGCCCCGAGGACTCGAGTCTCGACCAGGTAGGAGTTGACTGAGCTCGATCGGTACGGGCCTTGATCGTGCCGAGCCACCCCGCGAGCTTACGCCGACCCGATAGCTTCAGCCGGATGACGACCCCGGCCGGCACGGTTCGCGCGGCTACGCTGCTGGCGCCACGCCGGCTCGAGGTCCGCGAGTATCCGTACCCGACATCGCTCGAGCCCGGCGCGGTGCTGCTGAGGATGCTCGCGTCGGGGATCTGCGGCACCGACAAGCACACCTATCGCGGTGAGACCGAGCAATATCTGGTCCCCGCGCCGAACCTGGCATGCGGACGCTGCCACATGTGCGCCCGCGGGTTCCCTTACTACCTTTGCCCCAACATCGAGAACTACGGAAATTCGACGACGGCCGGTGTCCCGCCACATCTGTTCGGCGGGTGGTCGGAGTATCTGTACCTCAAGCCCGGGACCGCGGTGTTCCGGGTTCCCGACGAGCCGCCGGACGACGTGGCCGTGCTGTCCGAGATCTTCGCGGTCACGCAAAGTCTCGAGCGGGCGGCGGCAATGCGGCGGCCCGCCGGGCTCCGGCCCGGCGACGCGGTCGCGATCATCGGCGCCGGCCCGCTCGGCCTGGCGCACGCGATCAAGGCGTCGCTGATGGGCGCCGGGCAGGTGCTGGTGCTCGATCCGTCCTCAAAACGCCGCGCACTCGCCGCCCGGGTGGCCGACGCCGTCGCGATCGCCCCCGGTGACGGTGCGACCGCGGAGGTGCGCGAGCGCTCCCACGGCGAGGGCGTGGACGTAGTGGTCAACGCGACAGCGTTCCCCGGCGCGTTCGCGCAGGCGCCCGCGATCTTGCGCGACGGCGGAACGATCATCGAGGTCGGCGCGTTCGTCGACATGGGCGACGAGGCGTTCAACCCGGCTGTGCTCTGCGGGCGCAGCCTGACGCCGCTCGGCGTCGGCGGCGAGGACGCTCACGACCCCGTCGAGCTCGTTCAGTTCGGAGGCGAGGTCGGTGATCGAGCCCTGTCCGCGAACCTCGAGGTCGACCGTGACGTGGCGTCGATGGCCGTTGCGGGCGCCGTTCTGATCGTGCTTGATCTCGAGGTCCGAGATCGTGAACCCACGCTGCGAGCACTGCGCGAGCGCCTCTCGCAGAAGCCCGCGGCCGTCGAGGTAGACGAGGCGCAGCTCGGACGGCGCGAAGCGCGAGCGCGGCAGCATTCGCACCAGGAAGGGATAACCGAACGCGACGATCATGTAGATCACGGTGGTCGCGACCGCCACCAGCGGCAGGTCGCCGCCGCAGGCCATCCCGACTCCGGCCGTGACCCACACGCCCGCTGCCGTCGTGAGACCGCGGACCGTGTCGCGCCGGACGAAGATGATGCCGCCGCCGATGAAGCCGATCCCCGAAACGATCTGCGCCGCGACGCGCGACGGGTCGAGCGTCGTGTGCGGGTTCCCGAGCACGTCGCTGAAGCCGTAGGTGCTGACCAGCATGAACACGGCCGAGCCGACGCCCACGAGCGTGTAGGTGCGCAGGCCGGCCGACTTCTGCCCGACCTCGCGCTCGAGGCCGACACACGACGACAGCACGAGGGCGAGCCCCAGCCGCCACAGGATGTCCAGCTCGTTCACAACTCGTTTATTACCCGGAGCCGGCCGACTTACGCGGTCCCATAGCATCCGCCGACGACCGGTTTGCCGGGTTCGAGACCAAGCCGGCCGACGACGAGAAGCCGCTGATCGCCCAAGGCAAGGACAGAGAGGAGTTCGACGCCTTCTACCGCTACGCCACCGATCGCGGGACGCTGTTCTACACCCCGGGCGGTCAGGTCAGCGCGCGACGGATGAGGTGGGTTTGTACCGGTCCGATCTCATACTCGGGGCAGGAGCAGGTGCAGCGCGAGATCGAAGCCCTGCGCGCCTGCGCACCGGGCGAGGATGCGTTCCTGACCTCAACCGCGCCGGCGAGCCTCGAGGTCTACCGCGCGAACGCGTTCTACTCCAGCGACGCCGAATACCTGTACGCGCTTGCCGACGCGCTGCGCGTCGAGTACGAGCTGATCGTCGACGCAGGGTTCGTGTTGCAGGTCGACGACGCGTGGCTGCCGGCGCTGTGGGACCGGATCGGGATCGAGATGGGCTTGGAGGCGTTCCGCGAGCGCTGCCGCGCGCGCGTGCAGGCGCTCAACGACGCCCTGGCCAATGTCCCGGAGGAGCGGGTTCGCTACCACATGTGCTGGGGCAGCTGGCACGGTCCGCATGCGCACGACCTGGAACTGGTGCATATGGTCGACATCCTGCTCGAGGTCAAGGCACAGGCCTACCTGATCGAGGGCGCCAACGCTCGCCACGAACACGAATGGGCGGTCTGGCGGGACGTGCGACTGCCCGAGGGAAAGATCCTCGTTCCAGGTGTCGTCACCCATTCGACCGACGTCGTCGAGCACCCTGACCTCGTGGCGCAGCGGATCGAGCGCTTCGCGTCGGCCGTCGGCGTCGAGAACGTGATCGCCGGGACCGACTGCGGCTTCGGCGGGCGCACCCACCCGCAGATCGCGTGGGCGAAGCTGCGGTCGCTCACCGAGGGCGCGGCGCGGGCGTCCCGGGCGCTTCGTTGGGGCCGTTGAGCAGCTGACAGCGCCTTGACATCCATGTTATATCTATGTGATATCATCATCACGTAGAGGAGGAGCCCGTGAAAGCTTCAGATGGCCGCGTGCGGGTGGCCCTGGCGATGGCGGCCGCTTTGGTGCTCGCGGCCTGCGGCGGTTCGAGTGCCAACAAGCCCACTGGGGCGCTTGCCGCGTGCGGCTCCGGCGCGAAGGCGGCCACCTCTCCCGCAACTTCAGGGTCGTGGCCGTATCCGAACGGCGACCTCGCGAACACCCGCATTGCCGCGGGCTCGACTATCTCCTCCGCGAACGTATCCAGGCTCGCGCAGGCCTGGACGTTCAAGCTCACAGGAAAGGCTGCAGCAGGAGTGCGCCCGTACGGTTCGCTGGCCGCGAATCCGGTCGTACAGAACGGCGTCGTGTATCTCCAGGATCTCGACTCGAACGTGTATGCGCTCGCGCTCTCGACCGGAAAGCTCGAGTGGGAGTGCCGCCTCGACATGCCCGAGCGGAGCGGGCCCGGGCCGAACGGCGTCGCGGTCGCCGACGGCGTCGTGTACGGAGCCGCGCCCACCACGGTGTTCGCGCTGAACGCCGCGACCGGCCGGGCGATCTGGGCCAACAGCAAGCTGCTCAGCGCCGGCCAGGGCACCTTCGGCATCCAGCCACAGGTCGCGAACGGGCGCGTATATCTCGGGAGCCAGTACGGGTCGGGGCCCGGCGGCGGCGTGCTGTTCGCGCTTAACGCCTCCAGCGGAGCGTTGGTCTGGAAGTTCAACACGGTCGTCGGCCCAGAGCCGGGCGTGCAGGCACTTGGCCTCGGCGCCGGCGGCGTGTGGGAGACGCCGCTCGTCAGTGGCGACGGGTCGGTGACGTACGGGATCGGCAACCCATATCAGACCCCTGCTGCGACGATCGCGCATCCGGCAGTCGACCTCTACACCAACAGCGACGTTAACCTCGACGCCGCCACCGGGAAGCTGCGCTGGTACTACCAGGGCGTGCCGAATGACTTCAACGATTGGGACATGCAGGCCTCGCCGATCTCGACGAGCGTCAACGGCGTCTCGGTCGTCATCGGCGCCGGCAAGATGGGCTATGTCTACGAGATGAACGCCAAGACCGGCAAGCCGATCTGGAAGGCGCCGGTCGGCGCGCACAACGGCCAGGACACCGACTCACTCGATGTTCTCGAGCACCGCGGCACGCTCAAGGCGCCCCTCACAATGCTTCCGGGATCGCTCGGCGGCGTCTTGGCCGACCTGGCGGTCGCGGGTAACAGCGTGTACGTGGAGACCAACGACGTAGCGCTGACTTACCCAAACTTGAGTCTCCCAACTCCGACCCAGGCGGCAAGCTCTCCCACCGGCGAGGTGGAGGCGCTCAACCTCGCCACAGGCAAGGTCGAATGGGACACGAAGGTGCCCCAGTTGCCGCTCGGCGCGACCACGGTGTCCAATGACCTCGTCTTCACAACGCTTTACGACGGTGTGCTGATCGCGCTGGACCGCCGCACTGGCAGGATCGTCTATCGCCACCGGCTGCCCACATCAACGAACGCGCCGATCGCGATCGCCGGCAACACCGTGATCGTTCCGGCCGGCGGCTCGCTTACGAGGACGGGCGGCGGAAACCCGCAATTGGTCGCCTATACCGTCCGGTGAAGCCGACGCGCCGTGGCGGTGCCGCAGCACCGCCACGGCGTGACCGGGTCATTCGGCTGCGATCGCGGCGAGCACGTCTAGGTTGGCCGCCCGCCGCGCCGGCCAGGTGGCCGCGATCAGTCCGAGCACCCCGGCGAGGATCACGAAGGCGATCAGGCTCGGGATCGGGAGGGCGATGTTGGTGACGCCGTTGTCCCGTAGCGACGAGGCCAGAGCGATCCCTAGTCCCGCCCCGACCACGATGCCGACGACCGCACCGAACAGCGCGACGATCACCGACTCCGAGCGGATCATCGCGCGGACCTGGCGGCGCTTCATCCCGACCGCGCGGAGCAGCCCGATCTCGCGTGTGCGCTCGAACACCGACAGCATCAGCGTGTTGACGATCCCGATCAGCGCGACGAGGACCGCCAGCGCGAGCAGCACGTACACCAGTCCGAGCTCCTGGTTGATCTTGTTCTGCTGGGACTGCTCGAACTGCGCCCGGGTCTTGTAGCCGACGTTGGCGTACGGCGTCAGCACGCGGTTCAGGGCCGGGCCCAGATCGGGGGCACCGGGTGCCGTGCCGAGCAGCACGCCGATCGGGAGCGGATTGTCGAAGTGGGAGAGGAAGAACCCGTCGCCGACGACGAAGCTCCCGACCAGCGGGTTCGGCTTGTAGATCCCGCCGATCGTTAACGTCGAGGACCCGGTCTGGGCGAACTTGACCGGCACCACCGAGCCGACGTGAAGGTCGTTGGCCTTCGCGGTGTTGGTGTCGATCAGCAGCCGCCCCGCGGCCATCGCGGGAGCGCCGCCCCCCGAGGTGACGTGGAGAGTGACGGTCTCCGAGAGGTTCGCCGGAGTCGCCGCGACGAGCGTGGAGAGCGTGCTCTTGAACTCGAACTGGCCCTGGTAGATCGTCGTCGTGGTCGTGACCCCGGGCAGGCGCGACACGGTCGGAGCGACCGATTTGCTGAACCCACCCGAGCCGCTGACGATGTAGTCGGCGCTGACCGCGCTGTCGACGCTGTTCTTCGCCGACGTGCTCAGCGACGCGCCGAGAACGGCGATCGTCGACACGAGCGCGAGCCCGATCATCAGCGCGGCGGCGGTCTGTGTGGTCCGGCGCGGGTTGCGCATCGAGTTTTCCCGTCCCAGCTTTCCCGGCGTGCCAAGGAGCGCGGCCAGCGGACGTCCGAGCGCGCTCGAAAGCGGCCGTGCCAGGACCGGCACGAGCACGGCGACCGCGATGAACACCAGCACCGCGCCGAGGCCCACCAGCGCGACCGTCGGCTTGGCCAGCCCGGCCACGACCGCGACCACGCCGAGGGCGGCGACGGCGATGCCGGCGGTTACGCGCCGCCGGCGCACCGGCTCGGCCCTGTCACCACCGTCCTCCACCAGCGCGGCGACCGGTGCGATCCGCACGGCGCGCCGCGCGGGGAGGATCGCCGAGATCACAGTCACACCGACGCCGACCGCGATCGCGGCCACGACCGTCCGCGCCTCGAACACCAGCGGAGCCGAGGGCAGCTCGATGCCGAACGCCTTGAGCAGCGCCTTGAGGCCGAGCG
>Ga0116216_10002099_pt1 | contig 13437 bp, 12 predicted proteins | sample Sb_taG_11_FD_89696 | JGI IMG/M metagenome (GOLD analysis project Ga0116216, IMG submission 89696) | Peat soil microbial communities from Weissenstadt, Germany - Sb_50d_3_AS metaG | ecosystem: Environmental > Terrestrial > Soil > Wetlands > Peat | place: Germany: Weissenstadt | collected 2010-09-21
CAGCCGATCCTTTCGCGCCTGATCGAGTGGAATGAGCATGCGCGCACGGGCCCACATGCCATCGCCGTCGCGCAGAAAAAAGAACAACAAGGACAACATGATCGAAAACCCGATGACCGATCCCAATGCCCCCAAGAAAAACGAGCCGCTTCTACCGGCCACGCGCTGCAGCACCTCTTGCCCGCCGGCGATCACCCAGGAGCGGATCTGGCTCGCCGAAATTCCGCTGTGCGCTTGCACCCAAGCGTCGGCGCGCGCAATGAAGGAGAAACGCTCCAGATCCGCCAAACTCTTGATGTCCAGGTCGCGCGCCGCCTGTTCCAGCTTCTGCAGCAGGGAGGAAATTTGCGCGACGAATTCGATCGACAGCGCGCTCAAGGGCAAGAGTATGGTGATGGGGGTCAAGACGGTCAGCACGCCCGCGGCTCGGCCGCCGCCGCGCAGACGGCGGCGCAGCTTGAGATTCACCGGATGCAGCACAAACGCCAGAAACGCGGCCCAGCTCATTGCGGCAAGAAAAGGGTTGAATATGAGCACCAGCAGGCCGCCCAGGAGGGCGGCGACCGCCAATGCGAAGACGCGTGGATAAAAGGTGGATTCGGCGGGCATCGGGCAATAGTATCATCGCCGTCGCGCGTCGGGCCGTGCCGCGCGCCAGGCCGTCGGGCGCCGGTGCCCGCTCCTCAAATTTGGTCGAGTCGCGTAGCATGGAAGCCGCGGAAGGCTTGAGAGAGCTCGAAATGACAGCGATAACCGTCAACAATCAGTGGCTTCAGGTCGACGCGTCGCTCGACACGCCGCTTCTATGGGTATTGCGCGATCACCTCGGTTTGACGGGAACCAAATACGGCTGTGGAATGGCATTGTGCGGTGCGTGCACCGTGCATGTCGACGGTGTCGCGATGCGCTCATGTATTTTACCGCTGCGGGCGATTGAAGGTAAAAGCATCACGACGATCGAGGGCCTTTCGCAGGGCCGCAATCACCCGGTGCAGCGTGCCTGGATCGAACTCGACGTGCCGCAATGCGGATATTGCCAATCCGGACAGATCATGTCCGCGGCGGCGCTGCTGCGGTCGAACACCGCTCCCACCGATGCCGACATCGACGCCGCCATGGCGGGGAACATTTGCCGCTGCGGCACCTACGCGAGAATTCGTATCGCGATTCATCGCGCCGCCTAATTGTTGCTCCCAGGCCCGCAGTCGTGAGCACAGCGCCGTCCGAGCCGAAGTCGGACAATCCCGATCGCCGCGATTTTTGCAAATGCACGGCGGCGGCGGGCGGCGGCCTGGTGCTGGCTTTGACGCTGCCCGCCTTCGCGGGACCGCTCTCGAGCGCGGCGAGCGGCCAGGCGAGCGGCGGCCGCGTGCGCGACAACCAATTGAACGCGTGGCTCAAGATCAGCTCCGACAATTCGATTACCTTCATCGTCGATCGTTCCGAAATGGGGCAGGGTGTTTACACCGCGCTGCCCATGCTGTTGGCGGAAGAACTCGAAATCGATCTGGAAAAAATCACAATCGTCGCCGCGCTGGTCGGCGATGCGTACATCAACCAGCTCAACGGCGGACAGGTTACCGGTACCAGCAACAGCGTCACCGACGCGTGGGACAAGCTGCGCACCGCGGGGGCGCAGGCGCGCATGATGCTGATAGCCGCGGCTGCTCGCGCCTGGCGGGTTGATCCGGCCGAGTGCCACGCCAAAAGTGGCGTGGTCGTGAATGCTCGCGGCAAGTCCCTCACCTATGGCGAATTGGCGGCCGCCGCCGCCAACCTGCCGGTACCCAAAGAGGTCAAGCTCAAACCCAAGGCCGATTTCCGTTTGATCGGCACGTCTCAACCGCGGCTCGATACCCCGGGCAAGGTGGACGGCAGCGCGGAATTCGGTCTCGACGTCAAGCTGCCGGGCATGCTGTACGCGGCCCTGGCGCAGAGCCCGGTTTTGGGCGGCAAAGCCTCATCGGTCGATTCCGCCGCGGCCCAGGCGATGCCGGGAGTGTGCCGAGTGCTCGCGACCTCGAGCGGGGTGCTGGTGGTGGCGGACCATTACTGGCAGGCGTTGCAGGCACGCAAGGCGTTGAAGATCACCTGGGATCCCGGCGCCAATGCGCGGCTCGACAATGCCGCCATGCAAGCCGCACTCAAGAAGACCGCAGCGATCGGGCCGGGTCAGGTGGCCCGCAAAGACGGCGACGGCGCGGCCGCGCTTCAAGGCGCGAAGCACACCGTCGATGCCGTGTACGAATTGCCGCTGCTGGCGCATGCGACCATGGAACCCATGAATTGCACCGCCGACGTCAGGACCGGCCGGTGCGACCTGTACGTGGGCACTCAAGTCCAACACGATGCGCAAGCCGCCGCCGCCGCCGCTGCGGGGCTGCCGCCCAATCAAGTCAACGTCGTGACCACCTTGATCGGCGGCGGATTCGGCCGGCGGTTGGATGTCGATTTCATTCCCGCGGCGGTCGAGGCGTCGAAGGCGGTCGGTGCGCCGGTGAAGCTCATCTGGACGCGCGAAGACGACATGACGCATGACACCTATCGGCCGCCCGCGCGTGAGGAAATGAGCGCCGGATTCGACGCGAGCGGCAACCTGGTTGCGTGGAACATGCACATCACCGGCCCGTCGATCACCGCGCGCGCGTCGCCGGAGACATATGCCAAGGATCCCTTCGATTCCGTGGTCGAATACGCGCAGAACCATCCGTACGCCGTGCCGAATTTCGCGCTGAGCTTTTCACGCCAAGAAATCGGCATCGATGTGGGCTACATGCGCTCGGTCAGCCACGCGCCCAATTGCTTCGTGATCGAGAGTTTCATCGACGAGTTGGCGTCGGCCATCGCCAAGAGTCCTTTGGACTTTCGCTTGGGACTGCTCGCGGCGAAGCCGCGCCACACCCGCGTGCTGCGCTCGTGCGCCGAGCGCGCCGGATGGGGCCACGCGCCCCCGGGCCGCTTTCACGGAGTCGCGTTGATGGAGGGCTATACGACCGTACTGGCGCAAGTGGCGGAAATTTCCGTGGTGGGCGGCGAACTCAAGGTGCACAAGATCACCTGCGTCGTGGACTGCGGCCAGATGGTCAATCCGCGCATCATCGAATCGCAAATCGAAAGCGGCATCGTATTCGGACTGTCGGCAGCGCTGTGGGGGGATGTGACGGTCACCGCAGGTCGGGTTCAGCAGACGAATTTCAACAGCTACCGGCTGCTGCGCATCAATGAAATGCCGGAACTCGAGGTTCATCTGTTGTCGAGCGACGAACCGCCCGGCGGAATCGGTGAACCCGCGGTGGCGCTGGTGGCGCCGGCGATATGCAATGCGATTTACGCGGCAACGGGCAAGCGGCTCCGAAGCCTGCCGATCGCCGCTCACGCGCTCGCCTGAGCCGCGGCCTGCCGCCGCAAGGCCGCTTTCCGCCACGGTCTAAGGTTCGATTGAAGGGGGAGGCATGATAATGAAAACATCGCGGCGTGCTCGTTCTAGCGGCGGGGGCGCAGCGACTCGATCCAGGCCGCGCAAAGCAAATCCCAGACTGACACCCGCGCGTCTGCTGCAGCTGGGCCTCGGTTTTTGGGGGCCGCGCGCATTTCTGAGCGCGGTGGAGCTCGGTCTGTTCTCCATGCTCGCCAAGGGGCCGCTCGATGAGGGTCAGCTGCGCGAACGGCTCGGGCTGCATCCGCGCTCGGCGCGTGATTTTTTTGACGCGCTGGTCGCCCTTGGGTTACTGCAGCGCAAGGCGGGCAGATATCGAAACGCTCCCGACGCGGATACATTTCTCGACCGTGCGAAGCCTGCCTACGTCGGCGGCATGCTGGAAATGGCTGCTGTCCGCCTGTATCCGTTTTGGGGTTCGCTGACCGAGGCGCTGCGTACCGGCGCGCCTCAGAACGAAGCCAAGCGCGGCGGCGACATGTTTGGCGCACTCTATGCCGATCCGGAGGGGCTGCGCGGCTTTCTCGCCGCGATGACCGGCGTCAGCATGGGCTCGGCGCGCGCCATCGCCACCAAGTTTCCGTGGAAGAAATACCAGACATTCGTGGACGTCGGCACAGCGCAGGGTTGCGTGCCGGTGCAGGTGGCCTTGACGCACAAGCACTTGACGGGCGCTGGATTCGATCTGCCGCTGGTTGGACCGATCTACGAGGAGTACGTGAGTTCCTTCGGGCTCGAAGCGCGCTTGAAGTTTCACGCCGGTAATTTCTTCCGTGATCCGCTGCCGCAGGCCGATGTGCTGATCATGGGGCACATCCTGCACGACTGGAATCTTCAGGAAAAACATCTGCTGTTGCAGAAGGCATTCGCGGCGCTGCCCAGACACGGGACGCTTATCGTTTACGATGCGATGATCGACGATGCTCGCAGCCGCAATGTGATGGGGCTGTTGATGAGTCTCAATATGCTGATCGAAACGCCCGGCGGGTTCGATTACACGCCGGCGGACTGTCGCGGCTGGATGAAGACGACGGGGTTCCGCAAGACCTCGGTGGTGCCTCTGACCGCAGTCGAATCGATGGTGATTGCGACCAAGTAGGCGCGTGCGTGGCCGGGGGCCGCCCGGCCATTGATTAATCGTCGGTGGTTTGCGGAAGCGCGGTGCCGGTAGGGGTCTTGGGACCGGTAGGCGTCTTCGAGCACAGCCTGGGGCTTGGCGTCGGGGGCATACGACATCACCAGATTGCCCGCCGGGTCGATGAGATAAATGCGGTCGGCGGCGGAGGCGTTCATACGATCGACGCGGGACAAGAGAGCCAGCAGGGGCGAAGAATCGGAGCTCGCACGGACCGTGATCAAATCCTGCTGCGCACGAAGAAAATCCATCTCGCAGCAGGCCCCATCCGCAATGAATACGCGCTGTAACCGATCCATGTCCTGATTGAGCGCGATTCGCACTTGCCGCGTGATATCGAGGCTGGTTTGGCAACGCTCTGGGCAGTGACCCAGGCCCCAATACAGGAGCGTCCACTTGCGCCTGAAGAAATCGCGATCGGTGTATTCGACCGCTTTTGCCGCAGCTGCGTCGGTGCGGCCGCTGCTCAACAACGGTAACGCCACATTGGGCAGCGGAACGCGCGGATCGATGAGCTCGCCATGGCCCACGAAAGCCGGGGGACGCCAGGTTGCCTGACCATGATGAAGGTAGAGCCCAATGCCGATCGCCGCAATCAAGAGCAGCCCCAAAGCGATAAGAAAATGACGCCGGCGTCGGCCGTGCGGGTGGATACGCGCACTCATGAGCGCCGCCGCGTGTGCAGTTGGCGCTGCACTTCCGACAGCGCGATGCGATCTTCGCCGCCGGCCCGGCGCACCGCGCCCGGAGCCCACGCGTGCCCGAACACCACTTCATAGGTCGCGGGCAGCCGGCCGTCGCGGCGGTGGCTCTCATAGGCCCTCTGCATGGCGGCAAACTTTCGCGGCCCGGTGAGGCCCTTGAGCCTGCCGGAGGTGGCATTGCGCGCCCCGACGGCCTTAAGGTCCGCAGCCAAACGGCGCACGTCGGTGTACGTCAAGGTATAACGCTCCACATCGAGTACCGGCGCGGCGAATCCGGCGCGCACCAGCGCGTCGCCGATATCGTGCATGTCGGTGAAAGCATGGACACGGCTATAGGAATCCACCTGCGACCACGCCGATCGCAGCTCCCGCAAGGTGTCGGGACCCAGGCTCGTGAAGCTCAATAGGCCCCGCGGCCTGAGCACGCGGCGAAACTCGGCGAATGCGGCGTCTGGATCGATCCACGGCAGCAGAAGATTACTGAGGATGAGATCGACGCTGCCCTCCGCCAAGGGCAGCCGGGTCGCGTCCGCACAGATCCGCGAAAAGGGCCGGAACCACGTTCTCTGGCGAGCGGCGGCGCGCAGCATGCCCAAAGCCGAGTCCACCGCGAGCACACGAGCGGCGGGATAGCGGCGCTTCAGCGCGCGGCTCGCGTGGCCGGTACCTGCGCCGGCGTCGAGCACCACGCGCGGGGAGACCGCGACCAAGTCCAGGCGTTCGAGCAAGCGCTCGCGCACCTCGCCCTGCAGCACCGCGGAGGCATCGTAGCTCTTGCAGGCGCGATCGAATGAGCGGCGCGCCCACGCGGTATCGAGCGCGAACCCGGTCATCTGGAGAATTGGTAATTGAGGAGAATTCCGATGAACACCGACATTCCGAAATAGTGATTGTTGAGAAATGCCCGAAAGCAAGCCGCACGGTCGCGTGAGCGAATCAGCCACAGGTGGTGAATGAAGAAAATCGCTCCCGCGATCAATCCCGCATAGTACCAGCCGCCCATGCGCAGCATGCGTCCCGCGAGATACAGCGACAGCAACGACATCCCTTGCAGCGCCGCTATGACGTGCCGATCCGAATCGCCGAACAGAATGGCGGTGGAGCGTACGCCGACCTTGATGTCATCGTCGCGATCGACCATGGCGTAGATCGTGTCGTAAACGGTGACCCACAGCATGTTGGCGATCACCAGGAGCCACGCCACCCGGGGCACGCGCTCGAGTTGCGCCGCGAACGCCATCGGTATACCCCAGCCGAATGTCACGCCCAAGTAAAGCTGCGGCACCGACAGGAAGCGCTTGACGAACGGGTAGCTCACGGCCAGGAAGGCGCCGAACACCGCCAGCAGCAGGGTCATTTTGTTCAATTGCAGCGCCAAGACCAGTGCCATCAACGATAGGACGCCGAACAGAATCAGCGCCTCCACCGTCGATATGCGCCCGGCCGCGAGCGGCCGCTCCTTGGTGCGTTCAACGTGCGGATCGAAACTGCGATCGGCGTAATCATTGATTGCGCAACCGGCAGATCGCATGAGCACCGTACCGGCGACGAAGATCACCAACAAATGCGGGTCCGGTCTGCCGCGACCGGCGATCCATACGGCCCATAACGTCGGCCAGAGCAGCAGCCAAATGCCGATGGGCCGATTCAAGCGCGTGAGGTCTATATAGTCGTGCAGCGTGCCTATGATTCGGGGCAGCTCGTTCGTGGTCCACGGGTGAAAGCGCACGCGAAAGGAAAACCATCGCCAGCGCTGGGCGATCATCTCGCCCAACTCGACGCCTGAACGCGGCAGCTGCACTCCTCAGCGCTCTCTAAGGCCGGCCCACGGCCGGCAGAAACACTTCGTGAGCGAGCAACGGCGCGGCGCGCAACTGAACTCTCGAGCGCCTCGCCCACAAGCCGGCGGGTCTGAGGTCCGCCTCGCACAGCGCACGTGCGCACAGCGCGTCGGCTGCCGGCAACCACGCATACTCATAAGCACTGCGCTCCACACCGGAAAGCTCGTTCAGGGTCTCGCCGAGCGAAGAATCGCCCAGTTCGGCCAGCCACGGATGCATGCACAATGTGGAGTCCGGAATCACCGTCTGCGCAAACACCCAAACCTGATCGCCGCAGCGCAATTCGGTCTCGCGGAACAATCCGGCACTGTCGTGTGCGCGCAAACCGGATTTGTGGGCGGCGCTGAGCAGCCCTGTCCACTGCTCGACCAGCCGCAATCCGAAGCGTTCGCCGCAGGCGGTCCTCATGCGCAGCGTGATCAGCCCCTTGCCGATGAGCCAGGAGCGCAGGGGCGCATCCACGGTGAATTCGCCCAGCCGTTCAGCCGGCAGCCAGATGATGGAATCGATGCGGTGCGCTTTGTGCGGGATCACGGCCGTCATTCTAACCGACCCGGCCATATTGCTCTGCATGTCCGACCCATCGCCGGATCAGGGGCGCCACGTGCGCGGGCCAATCGCGCAGGAGCGCTTCGGCCGCGATTTGCACGCGCGGCAACAAATCGGAGTCGCGCAGCAAATCGGCGACGCGCATTTGCGCCAGCCCCGTCTGGCGCGTACCGAGCAATTCGCCGGGTCCGCGCAGTTCGAGATCGCGGCGCGCCACTTCGAAGCCGTCATTGGTCCGGCGCATGACCGAGAGGCGCTCGCGGGCCAGCGGCGATAGCGGCGCCCGATACAGCAACAGACAAGTGCTCGCATGCTGTCCGCGACCCACGCGACCGCGCAGTTGATGCAGCTGCGCGAGTCCCATGCGCTCCGCATTTTCGATGACCATGAGGGTGGCGTTGGGCACGTCCACGCCCACTTCGATGACGGTGGTGGCGACCAACAGGCGGATCTCCCCGTCCTTGAAGCGGCGCATGGTGCGCTCCTTGGCCGCCGCCGGCATGCGCCCGTGCACCACCGCTACGGCGAGTTCAGGCAGCGCATGCGCCAGGGCGGCGGCGGTTTCCTCGGCGGCCTGATAGGGCATTTCCTCCGATTCGTCGATCAGCGGACATACCCAGTATGCCTGCCTGCCTTCGAGGCAAGCCGTGCGGATGCGCATGACCACCTCGTCGCGCCTCGAGTCGGCGAGCACCACGGTCTTTACCGGCGTGCGTCCGGGCGGCAGTTCATCGATGATCGACACGTCGAGATCCGCATAGGCGGTCATCGCGAGAGTGCGCGGTATCGGGGTCGCGGTCATGATCAACTGATGCGGCTGATGGCCGCCTCGTGCGCCCTTTTCGCGCAACGACAGGCGTTGGTGCACGCCAAACCGGTGTTGCTCGTCGACGATCACCAGGGCGAGCGACGCGAACTCGACGCCTTCTTGGAACAGCGCGTGAGTACCGATGACCACCGGAGCCAGTCCGGCGCGAATCCTCTCGAGCACCGCGCCGCGCGATTTGCCGGTCAGCCGACCCGTGAGCAGCGCCACGGCGATTCCCAGCGGCTCGAACCAGCGCTGGAAGTTCTGACCATGCTGGTCGGCGAGCAGCTCGGTCGGCGCCATCAGCGCGACTTGTCGGCCGAGCTCAACGGCCCGGGTCGCTGCCAGCGCAGCGACCACGGTCTTTCCGCAGCCCACATCGCCTTGCACCAGGCGCAGCATCGGTTTCGGGAGCGCGAGATCCCGCTCGATCTCCTGCAGCACGCGCCGTTGCGCCTGGGTTGTCTGAAACGGCAATGCGGAGAGCAGCTTCGCTTTGAGCGCGCCGTCGCTCTCCAACGGCCACCCCGGGTCGCTCTGTATGCGCTGCCGCAGCAGCTTGAGCGACAGCTGGTGGGCCAGCAATTCCTCGAACGCGAGGCGCCGCTGCGCCGGGTGCCGCCATTCGAGCAATAGATCGACCGGCGCGTCCGCCGGCGGCCGGTGCACGTACTGAACCGCTTCGCGCAACGTGGGCAGGAGCGAATCAGCGAGCACCGACGGGGGCAGCCAATCGGTCAGATCGCTCGCGGCGGTTTGATCCAACGCCATCCCGACCAATTGGCGCAGTCGTCCCTGGGTAATGCCTTCGGTGAGGGGATAGATCGGGGTGAGGTGTTCTTCGTCGACGCTCACGGACTCGGGACCGATGCGTCGATATTCCGGATGCACCATTTCCAACCCGTTGGGGCCGCGGCGCACCTCGCCGAAGCAGCGTATCCGCACGCCGCGCGCCAAAGCGTTATGCTGTTGGGCGGTGAAATAAAAGAATCGCAGCGTTAGGAACCCGGAACCGTCGCCGATTCTGCAAAGCATTTGGCGCCGGCCGCGAAACGCAATCTCCGTGAGCAATACCTCGCCTTCCACCGCTGCCCGCTGGCCGGGCTTGAGCGCTCCCAAGAGGGCAACGCGGGTGCGATCCTCGTAGCGCACGGGCAGCAGGAACAGCAGGTCCTGGGTGGTTTCCACGCCCAACGCCAGCAGCCGTGCCGCCAGGCCGTGGCCGACTCCGCGCAGCGCCGTCACCGGTTTCAAGTCGATCACAAGGCGACGATGCACTCCACCTCGATCTCGGCACCGCGCGGCAGCGCGGCAACGCCGACTGCGGCGCGCGCCGGGTAGGGCTCGCGAAAATATTCGGCCATGATCTTGTTGACGAGAGCGAAGTGAGAGAGATCGGTCAAAAAGACGGTGGCCTTCACCACATCATCGAAGCTCGCGCCCGCGGCCACGACGATCGCCTTGAGATTCTCGAACACCCGGCGAACTTGCGCCTCGATGCCGCCCGTCGCCAGCTCCTTGGTCGCCGGATCCAAGGGTATCTGACCGGATACCCAGATGGTATTGCCGACGCGAACGGCTTGCGAATAGACGCCGATGGCCGCAGGCGCGTTTGCCGTGGAAATAATTTGCTTGCTCATGCTTTAGGCGTGTCCCCTGGGTTGAATTATCCTCGAAGCGATTCGTTCGATGTCAGGCGAGCGTGCGATATACGCGCTGCACGTCCGCCATCCGGCGAATGGTGCGCATTACGCGCGCGAGGTGCTTGCGGTCGCGCACTTGCAGCTGGAATTTCAGTGAGGAACTGCTCTCGTCGCGCTCTTCCAGCGAAACTTGATCGATGTTGGTTTCGGTGCCCGCGATTCCGGAGGCCACCGCCGCCAGCACTCCGACCCGATTGTTGATCTCGAGTTGTATCTCGGAACTGAACAACCGCCCGTGGGTGTCCTCCCAGGCGACCGACAGCCATTTTTCGGGTTGTTTGCGATATTCGGCGAGATTACCGCAATTCTGCCGGTGGATCACCACGCCGCGACCCGCGCTCAAATACGCCATGATGGGATCGTTCGGGATGGGAAAACAGCAGCGCGCGTAGGTGACCAACAAGCCTTCGGTGCCGGCTATCATCAGCGGACCGCTGCTCGAGGCACTGTGCTCGCCGCCGTTTTGCGCCGGCTGCAGACGCCGGGCAACCAGCGGGGCCAGGCGCTCGCCCAAGCCGATCTTTTCGTACAGCTCGTCCGAATTCTTAAGGTGCAGCTCTTTGAGCACCGCGGCGATATCCGCCGCCGGTATCTTCTTCAGGCTGAGCGAGAATTCCTCGAGCGCGAGCTCGAGCAGTCGCCGCCCCAACTCGAGCGCTTCGCCGCGCTTAAGATTCTTCAGGTATTGACGGATCGCGGCGCGCGCCTTCGCCGTCACCAAAAATGTCGACCAGGAAGGGTTCGGGGTCGCCCCCTTCGCCGTGATGATCTCCACCGTCTGCCCGTTGCGCAGCGGGGTGCGCAGCGGGACCAGCCGCCGGTCGATCTTGGCCGCGACGCAGCGATTGCCGATGTCGGTATGAATTGCATAGGCGAAATCGACGGCCGTCGCCCCGGTCGGCAAACGCAAGATCTTGCCTTTCGGCGTGAACACATAGACCTTGTCCGGGAACAAATCGACCTTGACGCTTTCGAGGAACTCTTCCGAGCTGCCCCCTTCGTGAATCTCCACCAAGCTTGCGAGCCATTCGCGCGCCCTGTCGTGCTCGACTCCGCCGAAAGTATCGCCGCCGGATTTGTACTTCCAATGCGCCGCAATGCCGGATTCGGCAACGCGGTGCATTTGCTCTGAGCGGATCTGCACTTCGATCGGTACGCCGCTCGGTCCGAACAGCGTCGTGTGCAGCGATTGATAGCCGTTGGCCCGCGGTATGGCGATGTAATCCTTGAAGCGTCCCGGCATTGGTTTGTAGACGCTGTGGACCAGTCCCAAGGCGCGATAGCAGGTGTCGGCGTTATCGACGATGATTCGAATTCCGTACACATCGACCATTTCGTTGAGCGAGATGCCCTTGTTCTGCATCTTCTTGTAAATGCTGTAGAGGTGTTTTTCGCGTCCCTCCACGCCGCCGGCGATCCCGGCCTTCTTGAGGGCGCCCTTGAAGGTTGCGGCGATCTTCCCGATGAACTCCTTTTGATTGCCGCGCGCGCGCTTCAATTCGCGTTCGAGAACCTTGTACCGGTAGGGGTACAGGGCGCGGAAACCCAGGTCTTCGAGTTCGAGCTTGACCGCGTACAGACCGAGGCGCTCGGCGATCGGCGCGTAAATGTCCAAAGTCTCACGTGCAATGCGCCGTCGTTTGACCGGCGGCATTGCGCCGAGGGTGCGCATATTGTGCATACGATCGGCGAGTTTGACCATGATGACGCGGATGTCGCGCACCATCGCCAGCAGCATCTTGCGGAAACTTTCCGCCTGCGCTTCCTGGCGATTCTTGAATTGAATCTGGTCGAGCTTGCTGACCCCGTCGACGAGCTCGGCGACGATCTGACCGAAGATCGCGGCGATTTCGGCCTTGGCGGTCGGCGTGTCTTCGATCACGTCGTGCAAGATGGCGGCGACCAACGTGTCGGCATCCAGCCGCAGGTCGGCAAGAATGTCGGCAACAGCGACCGGGTGGGTGATGTACGGCTCGCCCGACACGCGCGTTTGGCCGCGGTGCCGCTCCGCGCCGAATTCGTAGGCTTCGCGTACGCGCTCAACCTGCGCGGGAGAAAGATAGGCTTCGAGCTTATCTAGGAGCTGACTGATCCCTGTGGAGCGTCTTCCACCGGGTAAGAAACCGAGTATGGAAGACGCATAGTCCATCGCCACTCTGGGGTGTGGGGGGTTTTAGTCCCCCAAGCCGAGCTGCGGTGCGCGGAATTCCGACGGCATATCCAGCTCGCTCGCCGGCTGCTGAATCGGTTCGTCGGGCTCCTCGAGCATTTCGAGAGTGATGTTTCCGGCAGCAATCTCGCGCAGCGCCACTACGGTCGGTTTGTCGTTTTCCCATTCGACGGTCGCTTCCGCGCCGTTCGCCAGACGCCGAGCCCGTTTGGCGGCTAGCAACACCAGATTGAAAAGGTTGGGCTCATTCTGTAAGCAGTCTTCGACCGTGATTCGCGCCATGGCTATTGGGGTTCCGTTAAAGGGATTATAAGCATAGCAGAAGCAGGCCCATTCCGACCAGAGACACTGGCAACCGGCGCCTTATTGAGCCAGTAATTCCTGAGCCAAGCGCGCCACTTGCGGCCGCCTCGCGGCCAATGAGTGGCCGCGTTCGTGAATAATGGCCAGTAAATCCTCGACTGCCGTCTCGAATTTGTCATTGATCACGACGTAGTCGAATTCCGTCCAGTGCGCGATATCCCGTCCGGCGTCCCGCAGGCGGCGTTCGATCACCGCGGCCGAATCGGTGCTGCGCGCCTTGAGCCTAATTTCGAGCGCCGCGCGGGTGGGCGGCAGAATAAAGATGCTGCGCGCCGCCGGCAGCCGGGCGCGCACCTGACGCGCCCCCTGCCAATCGATTTCGAGCAACAGCGATTCCCCGCCGCGCAGCGCATCTTGGACGGCGCGCAGGCTGGTTCCGTAGAAATTGTCGAATACCTGCGCGTGCTCAAGGAATTCGCTGCGGTCGGTCATTTCCTTGAATTGCGCATGGGTGACGAAATGATAGTCGCGCCCTTCGACCTCATTGGGGCGCGCTTTGCGCGTGGTATAGGATACGGAGAAGCGCAACCGCGGCTCCCGCTCGACCAGCGCCTTCACCAAGCTGGTTTTGCCGGCACCCGACGGCGCAGCCACCACATAGAGGCGCCCGCCCTTGCCGCCAAGTCGATCCCGCTTGAGCTCTGGGGCGCCCCGCACTCGATGTTACTCGACGTTCGGCACTTGCTCGGGCGTAGTGCATCTATCAAATTGATTAATATTGACATTCA
>Ga0116216_10002100_pt1 | contig 13436 bp, 14 predicted proteins | sample Sb_taG_11_FD_89696 | JGI IMG/M metagenome (GOLD analysis project Ga0116216, IMG submission 89696) | Peat soil microbial communities from Weissenstadt, Germany - Sb_50d_3_AS metaG | ecosystem: Environmental > Terrestrial > Soil > Wetlands > Peat | place: Germany: Weissenstadt | collected 2010-09-21
CACATCCATGCGGTAAAAAGAAAAGTCTTCGAAGTCCACCCAATATTTGCTGTTCGCATAACTCGCCAGGTAGAGCTTGCGAGCCTCGGCGATCTCCGGCTCTGCGAGCGGCAGAACATTGCCCACGAGCGTTACGCGAGACGCGCCCAGCGCATCGCCATCGGTGTCACCTTGAGTTACCAGCAAGCTGGCGCGAGGATCGGCCTGCAGATTCTGCGTATGCATGGCCATGGTGCTGATAAGGAAGATGGGACGCCCGCGATCATCCAACCCGTAGGGCATCACTGATCCAAAAGGGAAGCCCTGCTGTCTTCGCGACAGAGTCGAGAGGCTGCCTAAGCGGCCCAGATACATCAGGGTACGCGCCCGCTCGGCGAACGAAGGCTCGGGAACCGCAGGCTGATCGCTGGCCGGCCCGGGGCCAGCATGTTTTCTGGTAGATGTGGACGAGGAAGTCATTAAGTTATGTCTCCGTAGCAGGATCGAAAGAGTTAGGGAATCAAATCCATTCCTGCGAAATGATCTCCTACCTTTATAGTCCTGCGGAGCATTTTGCGGGTGGAGGCGACTGTCCCGGATGGATGATCGATCGGCTTAGAAAAGTTGACCTAGAATGATTCGATCTAGGATGATTCGAGGAAGGAACCGGCTGGCCTGAAGCCGAGGCCGCGGCGTCCGCCAGCCAACGGTCGCGCTTGTTTGATCAGCTCTCGAACTTCGTTATCGAGCGCCTGAGAATCTTCATCGCGCAGATCAGTGAACCGGAATGGCTGCAAATAGCCCTGCGCCGCGCACTTAGGAAACAGCATCGCCGCCTTGCCTCGCACGGTGCGGGCGTCGAGGTGCACGGTCAAGTTTACGGTGACTCCCTCGTCGAGGCAGGTGGCCAGTTCGAGCAAGCCTCCCGTCATCGAAATCCGGAGCGTCTTGGCCCAGAGCTGGCGTCCATTTTCCAGTTGGATAGTTGCGGAAAAGTCTCCCCACAGGGTGGCGCGAGGAGCGCGGATTTTTCGTCTGTGGCGGGGGATATCGTCCATTGCAGGTTCAACTATGCCACGCGGCCCGAGGCTGCGCACATTACGAAAGCAGTTCGCAAGTCCGAATTCGGGAAATGGAATCCGTACAATGTCTTTCGTAATCTCCCCATCTCTGCGGCTGCGTACGATACTGGCGTGGAATATGGACGGCCTCTCCCAACTGCACGCTCAGTTGCGCGCCCCCCGAGTGCATCTCGCCGACTTCACACCCGCTGTACTTCGCTTCGAGGACGGTCAACGCGCTTCGGGGAAACTTCAGGTACTTTCTACTACCGGCGGATTGCTTTCTCTGCCCAATCCAATCGATCAGGGCTCGCAGGTGAAGTTGATGTTCCTCACCCGCACCGGTCCAGTGCTGGGCGCCGCGGAAATGCTCTGCCCGGTCACCGTTACCGAGCAGCCATTTCGATTTCTTTCGCTTCCCGTAGACGATCGCCGGCGATTGGGCGCGGCCATTGAGTCATCCTTGCATCTGAATCTCGCCAATCAGGACGCGGCGGAACAGAAGTGGATGGAAAAGCTGAGGGCCGCATCGAACGGCGAAACTAAACCCCGCAGGCGACTTTTGAAATTTGCCGCGGGAGCGGTTGCCGTCGGAATGCTCGGTTTAGGCTGCGTACTTTATCTGCTTCAGGTGAACGTACTGAAATAGTGATGGCTCCCCCAAACACTCGCCGTTGGCAGCGACACCAGGTGAAGCTGCCCGTCCGCATCATCACCGAAAACGACGTTTCGGAAATCACTGTCCCCGGGCTGACCACGGAGATCAGCCAGGGAGGGATGGCGCTCTATGGCGGAGTGCCGTTGCAGCCGGGCGATTTGATGCAGATCGAATTTCAGCTTTCCCAACGACTGCGTGTCGCCGCGTCGGTGCGCGATCGCAACGGATATTGTTTCGGTCTGGAATTTCTTGGCCTGCTGCCGAGCGAAGGCGCGGAAGAAGCCCAAGCAGGATTTCCTGAGATGACTGGCAAACCGGGCGCGTTGGAAGCGCAGCCTCTGGTGGTCAGACCCGATGCTAACCCCGCCGCCAAGCCCGTCCGTGTTATGCGCGAAGAAGACGAGGCGTTGGCACTCTTCCTGCAAAGGCACCAAGCTTACCTCCATCAAAAAGAGTCAGAGATCGAACGCCTGCGCTACGAAATCCAGGAGATTCGCGAATCGCGCCGCGAGATCGAGATGCTGATCCTGCGGCAGGTGCTCGGCAGGTCGAGCTAGAGCTCGATTGCTCACGGCACATGGGACCTCGGTCGATTGTTGGCGCAAAGGGATTTTGCACCGATAGTCAACCAGACGGTGCGAACTAGACTCTTTGCTTGACCCCTGAGGGGAATCAAAATAGAGTCCTCAGCTATGTCAGACGGGAGCACTACTTCCCCGAAGAAATCTCAATTTACTCTCGCCTGGATCGCTATCGCGGTCTTTACCGCAATAGGCGTCCATTTTGTGGCGAACCTTGAACAGTTCCTGCCCCACCACTGGCAAACATATACCTCACCGGACGGCTCATTCTCCATCCAGTTGCCCGCCAAACCGACTATCCAACCGACACAAGTTCCTCTTGACGGGGGGAGCTCGCCCGCGGTCAACGTGATCACCGCCGCGCCGAATGACCGCACAACATACGCGGTTACTTGCGCAGAAAACGCGAACGTCGGTCAGAAGCCGCCGGATCAGACGCTCGACTCTGCACGCGATGGGAGTCTCAGTAAAATCCAAGGCACGGTGCTCACGCAGAAGAGAATCATGGTGCAAGGGTATCCAGGACTGGATGTGCAGGCGCGTGCGCGTGGCAACTCATTGGTGGACCTCCGCATTGTGGCAGTCGGTAACCGAATCTTCATGATCATGGCTGTGGCGAACGTGGAGCAAGATAGAGAGCCGAGGACCGTTCAACGCGTGTTGGATTCTTTTAAGATTAACGGTACGTAGCTTGCAGTTTGCTGGCTTGGCATCGGCCCGCGGGTGATTGTCGCTACGCCACCTAGCTTCTCGGAGTCGGGCGGAGCCACTTACGCGACGACGATGGGAAAGAAACTCTGGTCAGCGGTTTCTGATTCAGTCATTTCCGGTACACAACTCCGCCCTTCATCACGAAACTCACTCTCTGCAGCGCCGTGACATCCTGCGACGGATCTCCGGGGACGGCGATTACGTCTGCGAAGTAGCCTGGCTTCAGCTCGCCGATCTGTCCTTGCCAGCCGAGCAGCTTCGCCCCGTTCAACAGGTCGGCCTGCAGCGCGGCCAGCGGGGTCATACCGAATTTCACCATCAGTTCCAGTTCGCGCGCTTGCGTGCCGTGGGGAAACGGACCGACGTCCGATCCAACCGCCATGGGCACGCCCGCCGCAACTTGCTTGCGAAACTCAGTCCCGCGCAAGTCGAATATCTGGCGATCATGCGCTCTCTGCTCGGGCGATTCGCCATGTTCGGAGAAATATTCAAAGATGGTGAAGGTCGGCACGGCAAAAATTTGTTTTTCGTGCATGAGCCGCATGGTCTCGTCGCTGAGCTGGTTGGCATGATCAATAGAGACCACGCCCGCACGCGCCGCGTAAAGTGTGCCCGGTTCGCCCGTGGCGTGAACTGCGACGCGCTTGCCGGAACGCGCGGCTTCTTCGACGGCGGCTTTCAGTTCGGCTTCGGTGTACTGGTAGATCGTGGATAAGCGGCCATCGCGGATCACGTCTGGGCCGGTCTCATAAATCTTGATGAAATCGGCGCCCTCCTTAAGCTCCTCGCGGATCACGGTCACAAGTTCGGCGGCATTGTTCGCATAAGTCGCGTTCGAGAGCACGTGTTGCGCTGGGTTGAAATGATTGGCATCTTCGTGTCCGCCCAGAATGTCCACGGCGTTCCCGCTAATGCGAAGGCGAGGCCCCGGAACCAGTCCCTGATCGATGGCGTTGCGTACCGCGGTATCGGCCGAACCCGCGCCTTCGGTGCCCATGTCACGCTCGGCAGTAAAGCCTGCCATGAGGTCGGCACGTGCCGCGAGCGTGGCAAGAATGGTCCGTTGTGGCACCGATTCTTCCACCGTCTGCAAGTCTTCAGCGCCGGGATGAAGGAACAGGTGCACGTGCGCATCGATCAACCCGGGCAGCAAAGTGCTGTCACCCAGATCGATAGTTTCCGCGTCCGCGGGGTGGGCCACCTTCGAACCCACTTCAACGATGCGTTCGCCCTGCACCAATACTTCGCCGGGCTTCAGGATTCGCCCGCTCTCGATGTCGAGCAGACGCGCGGCGTGCAGCACCGTGGAGTGGGCGGCTTCATTCTGGGATTGGGCCGTGGAAATGACGCTGCAGGCTAGAAAAAATGCGGCCAGGGAAGGGAAGAACTGTGTCTTTTTCATGGTATCGGATGGATGGTAACACTCGAAGAGGCCGGGTAGCTGCGGATATTGCGCGCTGCCCGCATGCCGGTCGGAGCACCATAAGACCCGGCACGACGGTAACGTCGTCACAGAGATGCTCCAGCGATAGCATTGTCAGATCAATCCGCCTGCTTGGATTGGGGGGCTTTCCATGCGTCACGCCAACAAAATCGCCGCTATCGTCGTTCTGGCCGTGTTCACCGTTGCGGGTAGTTATGCGCAATCGCTTGGCGATGTGGCCCGCGAGCAACGCCAGAAACAGGCGAAGGATGCTCATCCCACGCGCAAAGTGCTCACCAACGAAGACCTGCCGGAAAGCACAGCAGCGGCCTCAACTACTTCCGTCACCACCGACGAACATCACACCGCCCCTCCAACGCCGGCGACCAACGATACTCACTCCGCCGAGCAGTGGAAGGAGAAGATTGAAGCGCAGAAGAGTGCGGTTGCGTCGTTACAAAGCCAAATCAACAGTTTAAATTCCTCGATCCACTTTACTCCCGCGAATTGCGTTGCCGGCTGCGTGCAACACAACGAGCGCCAGGTTGAAAAACAAGACGAAGTGCAACGCATGCAGCAGCAACTCGAAGAACAAAAGAAGCAGCTCGAAGACATGCAGGAATCGGCACGCAAAGCCGGCTTAGGCAGCTCAGTCTACGAGCCCTAGATGTCCGTTGCTAGCGCTCACCGTGGCGCGTCAGAGATATGTTTTTCGAACCCTACCCCGGGTCAATTGTCCGATCCAAATAAATCCAAAGCACGCGCGAGAAAAGCGTGAGCGTAGGCGCCAGGGGCAAGAAAAGTAGAATTGCCCACAGAGTGATTTTCTGCAGCGACCACGGAGTAAATGCCCAAAGCAAAAGGCCGAGCGCGACGATCGTGACCAGGGCCAGTCCGTAGCTGATGTACATCGCTCCCAGAAAGTAGCCCTGCTCGCGTTCAAACTTCAGGCCGCAATTCGGGCAGCATTCCTGCATCCGCGGAAATCCCATAAAAATTGACTTGCGGAAGATTCTTCCGGCACGGCATTTCGGACACTTCTGACGCAGTATTGCCAGGAAAGTCGACGTTTGCGTTCCAGTCTTCACTCAGAAGTTCCGCACTCGACATTAACATGCCGTCCTTGCTCGCTTAAGTGTAAAATCTGGCTAGGCGTATTATCGAGAGACAAGAGTGATTGGCCGAAGGCTCTCGCATTACGACGTTCTCGCGGATCTTGGTGCAGGTGGAATGGGCGTGGTTTACCGTGCCCACGATACCCGGCTCGACCGCGACGTTGCCATCAAAGTTCTTCCCACCGATCGTCCACTGAGCGAGACCGCCCGCCGCCGTTTTCAGCGCGAGGCCATGGCGGCTTCCGCCCTGAATCACCCCAATATCATCACCATTTATGAGGTCAACTCCGAAGACAAGGTCGACTTCATCGTGATGGAGTACGTGCGCGGGGCTACGCTGTCGTCGGTGCTGAAGAAGCGCAGGCTCGAATTGAGGGAAGCGATCCGGTATTGCATTCAGATCGCTGACGCCCTTACCAAGGCGCATGCTGCGGGCATCATTCATCGCGACCTCAAGCCCGGAAACATAATGGTGACCGAAGATGAGCTGATCAAGGTGCTTGATTTCGGCCTGGCCAAGTTCGACCCCACCCTGGCCACCGCAGACAACGAGATTACAGACGCAGAACGAACCAACCAGTTCACCCTGACCCAGCCCGGCGCAGTCACAGGAACCGTGGCGTATATGTCACCGGAACAAGCGCGCGGGGACAGGGTGGACGCGCGCTCCGATATTTTCTCCTTCGGCATCGTGATGTTCGAAATGTTCAGCGGCCATCTGCCCTTCATGGGGCCGAATTCGATGGCGCTGCTGCACAATCTTCATTTCAGCCCGCCCCGGGATCTGACCCAGTTGCGGGCAGATGTTCCAAAGCCTCTGGTGTCGTTGATCTCGCGCATGCTGGAGAAAAAGACTGAGAATCGCACCCAGACCATGGCCGAGGTCGCGGCCGAACTGCGCCGAGGCGCTGTGGGCTTGGTGGACGGGCCGCTCACCTGGCATCCCAGCGAAGCCACGATTGATATGACGCGGCCTCCAGATTCCACATGGGGTCGCTTCTCGAGGCGATCCATGTGGATGGCTGGCAGCTTCTTGGTGCTGTTACTTTTGGCGGGGATCGCTGGCTGGCGCTGGCACAGAAAGGCGAAACCGGCCCATCAGGCCGGGGCGCAAGAGTCGCCCGTCGAAGGCAATGCTTACGATCTTTATCGCCGCGCCCGCGAGGACTTGGACCACTCCGATCGCGATGGCAATGTCGATGCGGCGATCAAGCTTCTGGATCGGGCGGTCGCACTCGATCCTCAGTCCGCGGCCAGCTACGCCGCTCTGGGCGAGGCTTACGAAAGCAAGAACATTTTCAATCCCGACCAACAATGGACGAAGCTGGCTTCAGAATATGCCAACAAGGCGGTTGGTCTGGATAGTTACCTTGCCGCCGGCCACGTTTCGCTGGGACTGGTCAAAATGAGTGCCGGCGACTCGGCGGAGGCGGAAAAGCAGTTCCGCACGGCGGCGGATCTTGATCCGAAGAGTGCGGCTCCTTATCGCGATCTCGGACTCCTCTATAACAAGACGGGCAAGGCCGATCAGTCTGCCGAAGAATTGAAGCGTGCGCTGCAACTGGACCCGAAGGACTGGAAGACCTACATGGCCATGGGCCTGGATTCTTTTCAGGCAGGCCGCTTCCAGGAATCGGCTTCCGCTTGGGAAATGGCTTTGAAACTCGAGCCTGACAACGTTCCGGTCTTGCGAAATCTGGGGGCTGTGTACCATTCCATGGGACGCGACGACGATGCCGTCGCAGCGCTTCAGCATGCACTCGAAATCAAGCCTGACTCCGATGTGTACACCAATCTCGGCACTGTCCTGTTCTACCAGGGCAAGTACGACCGGGCAGTCCCTGCGTTTGAGAAAGCGGTGGATCTTGGCGCCAACGATTACGACAATTGGGGCAACCTGGGCGACAGCTACCGCTGGTCCAGCAGTAAGCAAGATAAAGCAAAACCGGCTTACGAGCATGCCATCCAGTTGGCCCGAGAAGAAATTGCCAAGAATCCCAATCAGATGATGCTGCGCGTGAACTTGGCGATGTATCTGGCCAAGATCGGTGACAAAGACAAGGCTCTCAAAGAGCTGAAGTCGGTGGACCAGGCCCACGACACAAACCCGTCTGACCTTTACACCTTTGCCGTGGTCTATGAGCTTTGCGGGAAGCGTGACCAGGCGCTGGATGCGCTCCTGGCGGCCGTCAAAGCCGGTCAGGATCTGAACGATATCAAGAACGAACCTGAGTTTGTTTCACTTCGAGCCGACCCACGCTATCACCTGCAAATCCTGAGCGCTGCGGCAGCCAAGCCTTCCCCATAGACCCGTGCGCAGCCCGATTTTCCTTGACTTTTTGCTCAAGGAGGACAAAACTCAACCCGCAACTCTTCCCCGGTGAATTCACTTCTGGAAACGAAAGGAAGGAAAAACCGCGATGTCTAACTATCTTCTGAATCTGGGTGTTTCGACCACTGCGCAGAGTAATGGAAGCTTTCAGGCGGACAATGGCAACGCCAATCCACTGCTGCGATCCTGTGTGTGGCTGGAGGGAGGCGCCCAGCTAAGCCTGTCGAACAACTTCTATCAGATCTCACAAGCGTTGAGCCAAACCGATTGGGCGTTTATCGAGGACACAGCAGACCCGTTGTCTGTAGACGCCGGGGATATAGTCCTGGTTCGCGTATTCCAGGTTAGTGTCCAGGCGACACCAGTCCCCAAGCTGGTGCTGAATGCAGTCTTTGGTCAAGGCTCGAGTACGGAAACCGCGGGCTCGGGACCGTCTCTGCAGTCTCCGCTGTCAGTGAATGGCCAGCCCCGGACCGTCATTGACAGTTTCCAACTGGCCTTCACCAGCAATCCGCAACAACAGCAACAGTATTGGTCGGCCCCGAATCCCGCCGACGGTTCCTGGACGTTCTGCCTGGGTGCGATCGGCGGAGCCGACAACACGTACAGCTTCAACGCCGGAGCATTGCTTTGCACCAACCCGCCGGTGGGTGCGCCTATCTTCCAGTTCGGACTCGATCCTCGCGTGAAGGTAGGGATGGGTGCCAAGGGTTCGCGCGAGAGGGCAGCCTAGCTTCCAGGGACAGAGAAGGCATTCGCAGAACGCCATCGGAATTCCCGGTGGCGTTTTTTGTTTTACGCGAATGTAGGCGCGGGTGTCCTCGCCCGTGCGGCCACAAGAGAAATTCACACTTAATCAGTTCTTTAGGTGGTCTTACTTCTTGCGAGCGGGCACCTGAGGCGACGCCACGATTGCTCGCCGGACAGGAACGATGGCCCCCCGCGCAGGATCGGCCGCAGCGCTGGCCCGCGCCAGCACTTCTTCCTGAATGTACTTCACGAAATCCTGAATCTGGCGCTGCATTTCCTCCATGCGCTCGCGCATCTGCAGGATAATTGCCATCCCGCTAATGTTCACTCCCAGGTCGCGAGCCAGCGACAGAATGAATTCCAAGCGCTGCAAATCGTCGTCGGTGTAGAGCCGAGTATTGCCCTCGGTGCGCGACGGCTTCAGCAACCCTTCCCTCTCATACAACCGCAAGGTCTGAGGATGGATGCCATACATCTCAGCCACAGACGAAATCATGTACGCGCCTTTGGATTTCCGCTTGGTCATTGCTCAGAGTCTACAACAAAGAGAAAGAGGCCACGGATCTTGTGGACGCTCACGGATTCCTTGTGATCCGTAATTATCCGCGCAAATCCGTGGCCCGGTTTTTCTTAGGCCACAGCTTCTGGCTTTTCTTGCGGAGCCGGAGCCCATCCCTGCGGTTTTAGGGCGTGATTCAGCAGATACGCAAACACCCCAGCCGCGATGAGCAGCATTCCGAAAGCAAAAGAACTCATCCCCAGCACCTGCTCAGTCTCGCTACGTACAACGGAGAACCCAAGCAAAAGCATGGGCGCAATGCCGACAGCTACGGCTCCGAACATTCCGCCGGGAACGCGGAACGGGCGATGCAGCTCAGGTTCGCGAATGCGCAGGAAGATAAGCGCGAGAAACTCCAGCGACAGGCTGGCGCCATATAAGAGGATATCGATAGTCACCAGGCGTTCGAAACCCAGGCCCAGGCACATTGCCCAGCCGACCGCGCAAACCACAATCGCCACCCACGGCGCTCGCGAGCGCGGATGAAGTTTGCCAAAGATGCGAGGCAACATGCCGTCTTGAGCCATTGCTAGCGGAAGGCGCGAGTAGCTCATCACCAGAGCGTTGAACATGCCGAAGCCGCTGATCATGCCGCCGAGTGCGAGGCCGACGCGCAACAGTGGGCCACCAAGCAGTCCGGCGATGTCTGCCCAGAATCCGGTCTCCCATGCGCTCGAGGAAAGCCCAGTCATCCACATGGCAGCGACGGGCACGATATAGCTCAAGGCCACGATCACAACCGCAGCCAGCATGGCGCGCGGATAAGTCCGCTGCGGACGCTCGACTTCAGTCGCGATGGTCGAGGCATTGTCCCATCCCATGTAGTTCCACATGCAGATGAGCAGACCAGTAAGGATGTCCACCGACGATGATGTCGGTTTGGTCACAGCATGCGCCAACGCGCCCAGCTTGAAGGGCGCAATCGCGACGATCAGAATAAACGGCGCCGAGAGAACGATCAGAAGCCAGAGCGAAGTCGTCGAAACCACGCGGACCCCGGCAATATTCAGCAGCGCGCAAACGGTGACTACCGCGAGTCCGACCATCCACCCGCGATATCCTTCGGCGAACCAGGGAAACAGGCGCGTGAGATAGAGCACGAACAAAGTCGGATAGATCGCCATGTCGAAAATCGAAGCCACCAGCGAGAGCCACGCTTCCTGAAATCCCCAGAAGTTGCCCATGGCACGGCGCACCCAGGCGTAGTATCCGCCTTCGTAAGGCAGAGCGCTTGAAAGTTCGCCGATCATGAACGCGGTGGGCAAGCTCCAGAGAATTGGAGTCAGCAGAAGAATAAGGATAGCCTTGCCATAGCCGGCTCCGCGCACGATGTCTTCTGTGCCATAAGTGCCGCCCGACACCATAAAGAAGGTGGCGGCGACGAGTGGCCACAAAGTGAGGCGTACGGAATTCTTCCGATGGGGGACGATCGTGGATGGCTGGAATTGTTGACGTGGCGCGCTAGCTGTTGCCAATTTCTATGTGTTCCTCCCTTGGGGCGAATCACTCTCAGCCACCCCCTCGCGCCGGTTCGCGCTCTGGGCCTTCCGGTGCACCAAGATTCCGGAAGCTGCGCTGGAGTTACTTCGCAATGTAGAGATTACGGGAAATTTCCGCAGATGCAAGATATTTCTCGAAAAATTTGCAGGCGGGCGGCGTTGGACAGAAGTAATGCGCGGCCCGATGAGAGCGTGCTGTCTGGTATAAATATGAAACTGTAAAATACCGTTTCTCAGGAGGGCAGTTTCATGAAGAAGATTTTAATCGCTGCTTTACTTGTCGGCGCGGCAGTTTTGTGGGCACTGCCGGAAACGCCACAGAACGCGTTCACCCCGGAGCAGATCAAGTACGGTCCGCCCCCTCCATTCGTGGCCGCAGGCGCGCAGCTAGCGGTACTGGAGGGAGACCCGACCGCAAGCACCGGGGATTTTACGATCCGCCTGAAGATGCCGGATGGATACAAGATCGCGCCTCATTGGCATCCCAAGCGGGAGAACGTGACCGTGATTTCCGGGAGCTTCAAGGTGGGCATGGGAGACACATTCGACCCGAACAAGATGATGAATTTTGCCGCGGGCAGCTTTGCCTACTTGGATCCGGATATGCATCATTACGGAATGGCATCGGGACCAACCGTGGTTCAGGTACACGGCATGTCCCCGCTGCAATTCAACTATATAAATCGAGCGGATGATCCCAGCAAAAAGTGAGCGAAGAGTGCCGGGTGCCCCGCTCCTTGAGGCCTTATCGCAGGGGCGGGTGCTTGGCGCCGCCCGCGCTCTTGATCGGTGCTAAACGTTCTTCCAGAGTTCCGCGCGCGGATCTTCGGGATTCAACTTCGCCAGTTCCCGCAGAATTTCTTTCGAGCGCTCGTCGCGAGGCATAGGCACGGTGACTTTGATCTCGACAATTTCATCTCCCCGCGCTCCTTCCTTGGTGGCCGAAGGAACGCCCTTCTCGCGCAGCCGAAGCTTCTGCCCGGACTGAGTTCCGGGTGGAATTTTGAGCATGGTGCGGCCATCGATGGTTGGCACTTCAACCTTGGCGCCGAGCGCGGCCTCCGTGGCCGTCACCGGAACTGTGAGGTGAATATCGTCCGCTTCGCGATGAAAGATGGGATGATCGGCGGTGCGGATGATCGCATACAAATCGCCGATCGGCCCACCGTGTGAGCCGGCGTTGCCCTTGCCGGGAATGCGAATGCGCTGGCCGTCGCGCGTGCCAGCTTTGATCCGGACCTCCAAGGGTTCGGTCCGTTCCACGGTGCCTTCCCCGTGGCAAGTGGAGCAGGTTGAAATATTCTTGCCGGTGCCGTGGCAGCGCGCACATGCCGTATTGAACTTCATACGCCCGCCGGTCTGAGTGACCTGGCCGGTGCCGCCACATTCTGGACAAGTACCCGGCGACTCGATATACCCCTTGCCGTGGCAGGTTGCGCAGACGTCGCGCCGGGTAATGTTCAAGCGCATGACGCCGCCGCGGATGGCCGTCCAGAAAGGCACGTTAACCTGATATTCGAGGTCTGATCCCGGTTCAGGCCCTTCGTGCGCCGCGCCGCCGCGCCCGCCGAACATGCCGGAGAAGATGTCCTTGAAGCCTCCGCCACTACCAGCCTTTCGGCCGCGGGAGCCTCCGCCTTCGAAGAGATCGGAGAAATCGAAACCGCCGAAATCGACATTCGCGCCCTGCGCTCCCGCATTGCGGGGCTGCCCACCCTCGAACCCTCCCGGGAACCCGGTAGAAGGCCCTCCGGCGCCACCGCCTGCCCGCGCATAAGCTTCGGCGGTCGCCGGATCAATGTTGTCGGAGTAAAACCCAAGCTGGTCGTAAATCTTGCGCTTCTTGGGATCGCTCAGCACATCGTTGGCTTCGGAGAGCGCTTTGAACTTCTCCTCGGCGCCTTTGTCTCCAGGATTGACGTCAGGGTGGTACTTGCGCGCAAGCTTGCGGAACGCCTTACGAATGTCCTCGGCCGAGGCGGATTTCTTAACGCCGAGGATTTCGTAATAATCTTTCTTAGTGGTGGTTGCCATCTCTGTTCGTGGATTCTACCAACTCAGTTCTGGATCTTGTGTCTCCCCGCTTCCAGCACGCCGATGCGCTCGTACTTCGGCGCATCCACGTACACCGGAATGCGATTCACTCCGGTCAGGGTGTGCGCGAAGACGTACCATCGTCCTTCGTCCTCGGCGAAATTCAGAAAATATGCTTGTCCGTTCACTTCAAATTGCAATTTCAATCTCCCTTGGGTTCAGAAAAACTCCTCGAAAAAAAGAGCCACGAATTCCACGGATTCTCACAGATGCTGCCCCTCGGTCTCTACATCCGTGACGATCCGCGTAAATCCGTGGCCAAGCTCCTCGCGTTCTTACTTCTTGTCCTCTACATCTACGTACTCCGCATCTATGACGCCTTCGTCTTTCTTGGCATTGCCATTCGACGATGCGTCTGCTCCTGGTCCGGCGCTTGGACCTGCTCCTGGCGTGCCTTGCGGCGGTTGGGCTGCCTTGTACATCTGCTCGGCCAGTTTGTGCGAGGCTTGAGTCAACGTCTCGCGAGCTTTGTCCATGGCTGACTTGTCGCCGCTTTCCAACGCCTTCTTGGCGTCGGCAATTGCGTTTTCGACATCGCCGCGTTCCGAGCCGGAGATCTTATCGCCCTGCTCGCGCAGCATTTTCTCTACGCCGTAGACCATCGAATCGAGTTGGTTCTTGGCGTCGATGGCTTCACGCTGAGCTTTGTCCTCAGCCGAATGCGCATCGGCTTC
>Ga0116216_10002103_pt1 | contig 13423 bp, 11 predicted proteins | sample Sb_taG_11_FD_89696 | JGI IMG/M metagenome (GOLD analysis project Ga0116216, IMG submission 89696) | Peat soil microbial communities from Weissenstadt, Germany - Sb_50d_3_AS metaG | ecosystem: Environmental > Terrestrial > Soil > Wetlands > Peat | place: Germany: Weissenstadt | collected 2010-09-21
ACGCAATCGCGCGCCAGCCGACGGAGATTGCCAAGATCCTCGAAGAAATGGCATGACACCCCTGAAACCCTGGCTGTTCCTCCTGGCTGGCGTCGCGGCAGCACAGGACTTCACCCAGCGCGGCTTCCTCGAAACTACCGGCCTGCTGTTTCCCGATACCGCGCCCAACGATAGTGGGCATGCCACCGCCGAAGCCCTCTTCCGCTACGAAGCCTTCTACAAGCTGACCCCCAACTTCCAGTTCGCCGGCGGCATCGACCTCCGCACCGATACCCACCTCGAAACGGAACGCGCCTTCGGCCTTTCCTGGTGGGACCGTGAGCGCCAACGCCCCGCCTTCGCCGTCCGCCGCCTCAGCGCCACCTACACGCGCGGCAAGCTCACCATCGAAGCCGGCAAGCAGTTCATCCGCTGGGGCAAGACCGACATCCTCAACCCCACCGACCGCTTCGCCCCGCGCGACTTCCTCAACGTAGTAGACACCGACTTCCTCGCGATCACCGCAGCTCGCGTCACGTACGGCGACCAGGCGAACACCATCGAGGTCGTCGCTTCTCCGCGCCTGACGCCCAGCCGCGTTCCTCTGCTCGACCAGCGATGGGCCGTGCTCCCCGCCGGCATCCCGATTGTCGAGCAGGCGCCCGACATTCCCGGAGGCCCGCAATTCGGCGCGCGATGGAGTCACATCGGCGCCGTCGCGGAGTACTCGCTCTCCTTCTACAACGGGTATGACAACCTGCCGCTTTATCGTGCCCAACTGGATCTGGTTCCCCTGGACATCAAGTTACAGCGCTTCTATCCGCAGATGCGCATGTACGGCGCGGATGCCGCTATTCCGCTGCCCGTGGTGACGCTGAAGGCCGAGGCCGCCTACTTCACCTCGTCCACCACCGAAGCCGACCAGTACTTGCTCTACGTGCTGCAACTGGAGCGGCAGGCCGGCGAGTGGAGTTTCGCCGGCGGCTATGCCGGCCAAGTGATCACCGAGCACGGGAGCGCGGTGTCTTACTCGCCGGTGCGCGGCCTCACCCGGGCCCTGGTGGCACGCGCCGGCTACACCATCGACGTGAACCGCAGCCTGGCCTTCGAAACCGTGATCCGGCAGAACGGCCGCGGCGTCTACCTCAAGCCCGAATACACGCAGGCCTTCGGCCAGCACTGGCGCGTGACCGCCGGCTTTGCGCTGATCCGCGGCGACGATGGCGACTTCCTGGGACAATACCACCGCAACTCACACGGGATCTTCACGGTGAGATACAGCTTCTGACTATCGAATCCGACCCAGTTCTTCAGGGTGAAACACCAGGTCGCGATCCAGGACCATCTCGACGTGGGTGCCCGGCCGCAGCACCACGTCCTGATTGCGGGAAAGCAACACTCCGGCCAGTGCGCCGGCCGCGCCGCCGACCGCCGCCCCCGGCAGTCCCCGAGTGATCGCGCCGATCGTCGCCCCCATGCCGGCGCCCTCGATCACGGTGCGGCCGTCCGCGGCTTTGCCGTTGCCTTCCACCTTGCCCTCGTTTCCCGATGGCCGCGCGTGAAAGTCGCGCGCTACCCCGTTGGGCAGAATCAGCGAATCGAAACGGATGAACAACTCGCCCTTGCCCGTAACGTGGCCGGCCTTCTTGGTGTGGGTGATGGTGCCCCGGACATCGCTGCCGCTGGGGATCACCACGCGCCCATCCGCCGCCACCGGAGCGGCCGTACGCAGGTAGACGTTATCGCCGTCCCTGGCATGCTTGGTGCTCACTTCGCCTACCAGCGCGAGCAGCACTCGCGTCCCCGTGGGCACCGTGATGTCGGGAGGCAGTCCCGGCTCGGGCCGCTTGGCAAGCGCCGGCCGCGGCAGGTCGGCGTTGGACTCGGGCGGACGCGGCGGCGCGGGCATCGCCGTACCCTCGCGCCGATACACCAGCGTGCCTTCCACCTGGCCTTCCGCGCGGACGATCTGGCGGTCGATGGTTAGAGAGTTGTGGTCGATCGAGAGCACCCAGCGGTCCATCACCGTGTAGTCCGGCGGCCCGGAAACCTGGGTGTTGATCAGCAGCGCGGCCCCTTCCCACTTGGCGACGGAGTTCCAGGATTCCTCGCCGACCCGCTTGCGGGTCTCGCTGCCGTCGAGCGCATACGACCATTGCAGCGGTCCCGCCGAGCACAGGATGCCGGCATCGCCTTGCGAGACCTTGAGGGATGGTTCTACCTGACCCAGCGAGCGCGTGTTGCTGGCGTTCGGGTCGAGCAGCCACGTTCCGGAAAAGTTGTGATCGGGATCAGCAGCGTGAAGCGAGATTACGAGTCCCAACGCGACGGTCAGGGCCGTACCGGGGAAAGACCTACGCATCACTCGAAGGTTAGCACAGGCTACACTAAGAATTCACTCTATGAAACTGCAAAGTTACACCATCACCCAGGGCCGGGACCGCGCTCCGGCGCGCGCCATGCTGAAGGCCATCGGCTTCACGGACGAGGATCTCGCCAAGCCGATCATCGGGGTCGCCAACACCTGGATCGAGACCATGCCCTGCAATTACAACCTGCGCGAGCTGGCCGTGAAAGTGAAGGAGGGCATCCGCGCCGCCGGCGGCACTCCCATGGAGTTCAACACCATCGCCATCTCCGACGGCGTCACCATGGGCACCGAGGGCATGAAGACCTCGCTGGTCAGCCGCGAGGTGATCGCCGACTCCATCGAGCTGCTGGTGCGCGGCCATATGTTCGACGGCGTGGTGGCGCTGGTGGCCTGCGACAAGACCATCCCCGGCGCGGCCATGGCCCTGCTGCGGCTCAACATTCCGGGTGTGATTCTCTACGGCGGGTCGATCATGCCGGGGAAACACAACGGCTGCGACATCACCATTCAGGACGTGTTCGAGGCGGTCGGCGCCAACGCCCGCGGCCGCATGTCCGACGCCGAGTTGCTGGATATCGAAGACCACGCCTGCCCCGGCGCGGGCGCCTGCGGCGGCCAGTTCACCGCCAACACCATGGCCACCGTGATGGAGCTGATCGGGCTCGCGCCCATGGGCACGGCCGCGGTCCCTCAAGTGGACAAACGCAAGGACGACGTGGCGCGCCGTTGCGGCGAGATTGTCCTGGATGCCGTGCGCAATGACCGCCGTGCGCGCGACATCTGCACGCGCAAGGCTTTCGACAACGCTATCGCCGGTGTGGCCGCCACCGGAGGTTCGACCAACGCGGTGCTGCACCTGCTGGCCATGGCGCGTGAAGCCGAGGTTCCGCTTTCGATCGACGATTTCGACGGCATCTGCGCGCGCACCCCCGTGTTCGTCGACCTCAAGCCCGGCGGGCGGTTCGTGGCCGTGGATGTGGACAAGGCCGGCGGCATCGGGGTGATCGCGCAGCGCCTTGTCGAAGGCAAGTATGTCGATGGGTCCGCACTCACCGTGACCGGCCGCACCTTCGCCGAAGAGGCCGCCGACGCGAAGGAAACTCCCGGACAGGAAGTCATCCGGCCACTGAGCCACGTGCTCAAGCCGCGCGGCGGCATCGCCATCCTGCGGGGCAGCCTGGCGCCAGAGGGCTGCGTGATCAAGCTGGCGGGCCACGACAAGAAGGTCCACCAGGGTCCCGCGCGGGTCTTCGAACGCGAAGAGGACGCCATGCACGCGGTCACCGCGGGCCAGATCAAGGACGGCGACGTGGTGGTGATCCGTTACGAGGGACCGCGCGGCGGCCCGGGCATGCGCGAGATGCTGGGGGTCACCGGCGCTATCGTGGGCGCGGGTCTTTCGGACAGCGTCGCGCTGGTTACCGATGGCCGCTTCAGCGGCGCGACCCACGGCTTCATGATCGCGCACGTGGCGCCCGAGGCCTTCAATGGCGGCCCCATCGCGGCCGTGCGGGAAGGCGACTCGATTACCGTGGATGCCAACCGCGGCGTGATCGATATCGACATTCCCGCCGATGAGCTGGCCGGCCGGCTGGCGGCCTGGAAGCGTCCCGCGTTGCGCTACACCACGGGCGTGTTTGCGAAGTACTGCGCGCTGGTGTCCTCGGCTTCCGAGGGCGCGGTGACGCGGGCGTTAGACCACTAGTTCGTGCCGCTCATTCAGATCGGAGCGCTTCGAGCGGATCGATCTGGGTTGCGCGGGCCGAGGGGACCAAGATCGCAACCAGTGCCACAGCCACCAGACCCAGTGATACGCTGACGAAGATTACCGGGTCCAGCGGGCTCACTTCGTACAGCAAGCTCTTCAATACGCGCGTGAGCACAACCGCTCCTCCGATGCCGAGCACGACACCGGCGCCGATGGGCATCGCTCCCTGGCGCAGCACAAGTCCGCGCAAGTTGCTCACGGGCACCCCTAACGCCTTGCGGATTCCGAGCTCGCGCCGGCGCTGATCTACAACATAGGCCAGTACGCCGTAAATCCCGATGGCAGCCAGCAGCGCGGAGATCCCGGCGAACGCCATCATCAACTGACTGGAAAACCGCTGTCGCGCGACCGAGTCGGCTAGGCGCTGATCCATCGTCGCCGGGTGTGCAACCGGCACGTTCGGGTCGAGGGCAGCCACTCTTGCCCGCACTGCAGATAGCACCATCAAGGGATCGAGTGCCGTCCGAATCGCCAGGCTGATCGAGGGGCCTGGCGATTGCAGAGCGGAAAGGTAGATTACCGGCTCCGGCGGCGCAGCCAAATCGCGGTATTTCGTGGGTCCGGCAATACCGACGATGGCGCAATCCAGGCGCTCGCGGGTCAGGATGTGACGCCCGAGCGGATTCTCGCCGGGGAAGAATCTCTCAGCCAGAGTCTGGTCAATCACGGCCACACGAACCGCGTCGTGGTTGTCCTCGGGCATGAGGTAGCGGCCGCGCAGAAGCGGAATTCCCATGGCCTGAAAGTAACCCGGCGTGACCCGGCTCTGAAAAACGACGGGTACCGGTTGGTTCGACCTGGCCACCCGGCCAACCACCTCGACATCGCCTCCGGCGAAGTGACCGGAAAACGGCATGGGATCGTCCGCCGCCGCCGCCGCGATGACACCGGGTAAGGAACTCACGCTCTCCAGGAGCGAATCCTGAAATGCGGTGATCTGTTGCGGCTCACGATACTCCGCGACCGGCAGGAAAAGCTCGGCGGTCAGCACGTTCTGCGCGTGGAATCCGGGGCTGGTGTGCTCGATGCGTGCGAAGCTTCGCACCAACAATCCGGCGCCGATCAGCAAGACGAGCGATACGGCCACTTCCAGAGCGACCAGCGATTCGCGGAGCCAAAGCCTTCCACCGGCCGACCCGTGTGAATTCGCCTTCAATGCTTCGTTGAGGTTGACGCGGGATGTTTCCAGCGCCGGGGCTACGCCGAACACAAGGCTCGCGGCCACGGATAGCACGGTCGAGAATGCCATCACCCAGCCATTGAGCGTCGGACGCGCGCTGTGCATCAGGCCGGGAGGCCCGAACTGCCCGTATAGATGCAGTCCCGCGAGGGCCAGGAGCAGACCGGCCGCGTCGCCGATGGCCGCGAGCACAAGGCTCTCCATCATTAATTGCCGGACGATGCGGTCATAGGTTGCGCCAAGGGCAGCGCGAATGGCGATCTCCTTTCGGCGGGCCACGCCACGCGCAAGCAACAGGTTGGATACGTTGACGCAGGCGATCAGCGCGAGCATGCCGACCGCGCCCATCAGCACCAGCAACGGCCTGCGCAAATCACCTGCGACCTTCTCCACCAATGGCTCGACGTCCAGCGAGAAGCCAGACTGCTGGTACGCGGGGTATTGGCGGTGCAGCCTCGCGGCAATGCTGTCGAACTCGGCCCTGGCCTGCTGGATCGTGGCGCCGGGCTTGAGCCGCCCGATCACGTCGATGTACTGAAAGCCGCGGCGTTGCGGTGTGAGATCCGCCGGCGAGAAGGCCAGCGGCGTCCAGATATCGGCCGCGAAGCGATACTCGAGGATCGGGGCGATGACGCCCACCACACGATAGCTCTCCTGGTTGATCTCGATGTTCTTACCGACGATGGATGGGGCGGAGGCATATCGCCGTTTCCATAATTTGTCGGATATGACGGCGACGTGGTTCCGCCCGAATCTCTCCTCTTCCGCGGTGAAGAGTCCACCCAGAAGCGGCTTCACGCCAAGCATCGGAAATGTGCTGGCTGTCACATGCATGAGCGGGACCAGCTCCGGTTCGCCGCCGCCAGTGAGCGTAAACGTACCAAGGGTGTCGACCGCTGCCTGGGATGAGAGGCACGTGGCCGTGTCGCGAAAATCGAGGACCTCAGGCGGCGATACCGGGACCTTGATTCGCGAGAAGCGGCGGAAGTTCTTCACGACCGTGACGAGCTGGTCCGGATTCGGATACGGCAGGGGATGCAGCAGCAGGGCGTCAACCGCCGAGAAAATGGCTATATTGGCCCCCATGGCAAGAGCCAGGGTAAGCACCGCGATGGCGCCGAAGGTGCGATTCTTGAAGAGCTGGCCGAGAACTCTCACAGCACCAGCATACAATCGCCGTACGAGTAGAAGCGGTACTTCTGTTCGACCGCGTGCCGGTAAGCCGCCAGGGCGAGGTCGGTGCCGGCGAACGCGCATACCAGCAGCAGCAGGCTGGTGCGCGGCAGGTGGAAGTTGGTCAGCATCGCGCCTATCGCGCGGAACGGAAACCCGGGGTAGATGAAGATATCGGTCTCGCCCGCGAGTTGACCCGATTGCCAGGCGCTCTCGATGGTCCGGACGCTGGTGGTTCCCACGGCCACTATGCGGCTCGCTGCGCGGATCGAGGCCACGGCCTCGGCGGAGATGTGGTAGCGCTCAGAGTGCAGGCGGGCTTGCTCGACTTGCTCAGAGTGCAGCGGCTGAAAGGTGCCGAGGCCGACGTGGAGCGTGACGCAGGCGACGCCGGCTCCGGCGGCGCGGCACTGGTCCAGGATTTCGGCGGTGAAGTGCAGCCCCGCGGTGGGCGCGGCGACCGAGCCTTTCGCGCGCGCGAAGACCGTCTGGTAGCGCTCGCGGTCGGTGGCTTCATCGGGGCGCTTGATGTAGGGGGGCAGGGGAATGTGCCCGATCTTTTCGAACGTGTTCAAAAGGTCGGCGGCGCCGGTGAAGCGGATGGTCCTTTCGCCGAACTCGCCGCGATCCACGATCTCGCCCACGAGCGCCTCCGCGAAACGGAGGCGTTCTCCGACGCGCATCTTGCGGCCGGGACGCACCAGCGCTTCCCAATCGCGGCCATCAGCGCTCACCGCGCGCAGCAGAAACACCTCCACCTCGCCCGACAGATACTCCCGACGCTTGGGATTGTTCTTGCCGATGGGCAGCGACCGCACGCCCTCGCGATGGCCGTAGAGGCGCGCGGGGAAGACGCGCGAATCGTTGAGCACCAGGCAATCTCCGCTGCGAAGGAAGGCCGGCAACTCGCGGAAGTGGCGGTCTTCCCAGCGGTGCTCGTCGCGATACACGACCAACATGCGCGACGCGGCGCGCTCCTCGAGCGGTTGCTGGGCGATCAATTCGCCGGGGAGGTGGTAGTCGAAGGCGGCGAGCTCCACAGGTCCAGTTGCTCCTCTATCCACAATTCTGGCCGATATTCGATGAAGCCGGAGGCCAGCCCGTAACGGTCGCGGATGCGCCGCACGCGCTGCTGCAGGGTTTCCTTGTACTCGCGGCCCCGGGGGGTTTGAGAAAGATAGGCGCTTGTGGCGTACATCTCACGATAGCGCGGCGCCAAGGCGGGGAAGTGCTTCTCGAGGAACGGCAGGAAGACCTTCTGCGCGGAGGGCATCAGGAACAGCGGCCCCCCGCCGAAGGAGAGTGCGCCCGCATCGTGCGCGGCCCGGGCGAGGCGGTCGAGTTGCCGCTCGCCATCGGTGAGGCCCGGCATGATGGGATTGGGAAAGACCGCCACGCAGATGCCCGCCTTGCTCAGGCGGCGGACGGTTTCGAGGCGCAGGGCGGGCCGCGGCGCGCGCGGTTCGAGCAATCTCGCCAGCTTCTCGTCGAGCGTGGTGATGGTGATGTTGACGCCGAGGACGTTGGCGCGCGCAATCTCTTTCAGGAGGTCGATATCGCGGAGCACGAGGTCGGACTTGGTGGTGATGCCGAGGAAGCGGCCACGCTCGCGGGCGAAGACTTCGAGGATGGAGCGCGTGCGGGCGTATCGGCGCTCGGCGGGCTGGTAGGGATCGGTGGCGGTGCCGATGGCGATGTGCTCGATGCGGCCGACGCGGGCGAGTTCCTGTTTCAGAAGGTGCGCGGCGGCGGACTTGGCGTAGATCTTGTCCTCGAAATCGTGGACGTCGAGCTCCATGAATTCGTGGGTGTAGCGGGCGTAGCAGTAGACGCACCCGAACTCGCAGCCGCGGTACGGGTTGATGGTCCACTGGAAAGGCATGTTGGGCTTGGTGCGGTTGAGGATGCTGCGCGCCGGGATCTCGAAATACTGGACGGCGCGCTTGGCTTCGAGGAGCTCGGATTGGGAGGCGAGGCGGGCGATGCCTACGAGGGCCATTCGCCTATTTTCGCTTTTTCTTCGCCTTAGCGCAAGGGGGGGTCAGGTGCGCGTCTGCAGACACACTCCGGACCAGAACTGGTCTCCCTGCCTGCCGGAGGACTCCGTCACGTTCTCGGCACCCTGCATTTCGGGGGGCAGGCGCTTGGTGCGGATGGCGGCCTGGAGGATGGAATGCACCTCGGCGGGATGCCAGCCGTGCGGGACGAAGAACTCCGGGCCCTCGGCAGGCCCGAACTTGAGCGGGGCGCCGGCGGCGGCGGTGCCTTGTCCCGAGGTGCTCTGGATGAAGCGCAGCAGCCCGGGGGAGTGGAGCTCGTGGACCCACCAGCGGAGCGTCCCCGCCGCGGCCAGATCGCGGGCCAGCGATCCTACTTCGTCCTCGGAGAGGTACATGAGAAGCCCTTCGGTGATGACCAAGGCCTGGCTCGCCTGGCTGCGGAGGCGCGTGAAGACGGCGCGGCGCGCATCGGTGTCGGCCAAATCAAGCGCGATCCGTTCCACACGGCAGGCGGGCTTCTCGAGGGCGAGGATATCCTCTTTATATGCCAGCAGGCCGGGCAGATCGATCTCGACCCAATGAAGGGACGCGGGAAGCGGCATGCGAAAGGGCCGGGCGTCGAGGCCGGCGGCGAGGTTGACGACCATGTCGGCGCCTTGGGCGATGCGCTCGCGAATCACCTGGTCGAAGAGGTAGGTGCGCATGATCCACGCCCAGGCGTTGTCGGTGGCGTGCGGCATGGTGTTGGCGATGTGCTCCCCGCGCTCTCCCGCGAGGCGGCGGGCGAGAGGATCGCGGAAGAGGGCGTCCGGCCGATCGGTTTCGCGCGCGCGAAAGACCGCAGCCCAGCGGGCGGTGTCCGAGATGTTCCGAATGACAGGCTCCATCGCTCCACATATTACAATGTTCAAGAACTTGACGCGGAGGCGCGTTTCGGCTCCGCAGTTGATGGCGACTTGCTTTGGCCGGCCCGCCAGGAAGCCCATCATGCGCGGAAGCCGGGCGTAGCTACAGGCGACATTAGGGCAACGGTGCGCAGTTAGCCAAAGTTAATTAAGCCGCTGGGGTTGGCAGGCGGAACCGCCTGCCCCACCGAATTGCACGAGGATGCCGACGACGCGCGGATTCAGTTTGTGCATGGCGGGCGTCGAGGAGCGGATCGGGCGGTCGCCACGGACGGCGTGCACTTCTTCGGCCGTCATCGGCACAGTGTAGCGCGCGCCGGTCCTCTCTCCATCGAGAGTGAGAATCAGTCTTCCGTTGCAGTCGAGCTTCTCGAGCTTGCCGCCATCCCAGGTGAGGACGTTGCCGCCGTAGTTGTATCCGAAGCCCGAGACGGTGAACGGCCTGCCATTCAGGGCTTCGAGATCGCTGAGGCGCGCGCCCATCGCGATGCCGCCCGCGGCGCGCCAGCGGCACGGTCCGCGGCGCAGACCGTGGCACACGAAGATCTGCTTGGGACGCGCTTGCGGGCCTTTGCCGTTCCACGAGATGGCGAGCGTCTGCGAAGGGTCTTTGCGGTAGACGAAGGTGGCCGGCTGGAGCATGCCCTCGTCGAGCTCGATCTCGTCGTCCTCGACTGCGCCGCTGGGGAAGAGGCGGGCGAGGTCGTCGCGGACGGTCGCGGCGGTGATGGGGCCGACACGCACGCCGGGGACGAGGGTCCAGTCGTTAGCGGCCGCAAACACAGGCTGGAAAGCCTGTGCCACAAGCACAATGAGAACGGTGAGCATGCGTTATACCGAATAGCGGGGAGGGGTGATGCCCTTTTCGCGCAGGTAGACTTCGGCGTAGCCGCGGTGGTGCGCGGTGTGGATGAAGGCGTGGAGCACCCAGTCCCAGCCGGTTTGCGGCGGAGTGTTGGGGCGGCCGGGGTAGGGCTTGTCGAGGTCGGCTTCGGTGATGCCCTTGAGCACGGTGGCGCAGAAGTCGAAGCTTTCGGCGACGGTGCGTTTGACGGATTCTTTGTCGAACTTTTCGGAGGGAAGGAGGGAGTCGGGGATGTCGCCGGCCTTGAAGCGCGAGATGTAGAAGGCGTTGTTGGTGGCCAGGTGCTGGATGAGCTGGCCGTAGGAGCGCATTTCGGGCTTGGGCTTGAAGTCGTAGGCGCCGGCCGGCATGGCGTCGGCGACTTGGAGCGTGAATAGCTTGGCCTTGTCCCATCGGGCGAGGAAGATTTCGAGCGATTTGGACGCGGCGTGGGCGGAGGGGGCGGCGGCGGTCGCGAGCAGCACGGATTGGATGGCTTTTCTTCGGTTCATGGCGGTAGTATACATCGGCAGGGTTGGCGGGCGGAGCCGGCTGAAAATCGGCTGCAGGATGAAATCCTCCCCCACCAAGAAAGAGCGTCGACATGAGTGTCGACGCGGCACGCTGAGAGCGTGCGCCACGGAGCAGGCTGAAGCATGGCTACCTCTGGCTCGACAAAATGTACAAACTCCAGGCGCCTGCCCCATCTCAGCGGCGGGATTTGTAGATTTGTTTTTGGGCGCGGTGCATGGCTTTCAGCTTGCGCTTGTGCTCTTGGGCGGCCAGCGGGTCGGTCAAGTGCTCGTGGCGGCGGGCCTCGCCGAGGAGCTTGCGGTAGCTTTCCCAACGCTCGTGCGTGATGGCGCCTTCTTCGAGCGCCTGGGCCACGGCGCAGCCGGGCTCGCCGGCGTGCGAGCAGTCGCGATAGCGGCAGGCGCCTGCGATCCCGGCGATCTCCTCGAAGGCGCGGCCGACGCTCTCCTGCCCCGCCCAGAGTTGCAACTCGCGCATGCCGGGGGTATCGATGAGCGCGCCGCCTTGGGCCAGCGGGACCAGCTCGCGGTGCGTGGTGGTGTGGCGGCCGCGGCTGTCCGATGCCCGCACTTCCGCGGTGCGCAAGCGATCCTCGCCGACGAGGCGGTTCACGATGGTCGATTTGCCGACTCCCGAGGAGCCCAGCAGCGCCACCGTGCGGCCGGGCGCGAGAAAGGCGGTGAGCCTGTCGAGGCCTTCGCCGTTGTGGGCGCTTAGAGACACCACGGGCGACGGACCCGCGACTGCGGCGGTCTCGGCGAGGCGTGCGGGGAGATCGTCGCAGACATCGGCCTTGTTGAGCACGACCACGGGCGACGCGCCGCTTTCCGCGGCCAGCGTGAGGTAGCGCTCGAGGCGGCGAAGGTTGAAATCGCCATCCAGGCCGCAAACGAGAAAGACCAGGTCAATGTTGGCGGCCAGCGGCTGTTCCTCTTCGCGACGGCCGGCCGCGCGGCGCGAGAAGCAGCTTCGCCGCGGGAGCACGGCTTCGACGATGGCCTGATCGGGCGCGACCATGCGCGCGGCTACCCAATCGCCTACTACGGGCATGGATGCGCGGTCGGGCGCGCGGTACCAGAGGGCGCCCGAAGGTTCGGCAGTAGCACAGGCATTCGTGCCTGTGTGTTCGGTATAGAGGTGGTACTGGTCTCGTTGGGCCAGGGCCACGCGGGCGAGGATCAGGCCCTGCGCGGCGTACGTTCGAAAGGCGCCGAAGATGACGGAATCGGCGCCGAGAGATTCCAGATGCATGACTGTTCGCTCCAGGGGGTTAAAGACACTACGCGCAAGAGGCCGACGAGGGCGTCGGCCGCGGACCACTCCGTTGCACGGAGCGAGGGGGTCCGCCCCACAGCGGGTTGGGCTAGCGGACAGTCATAGGCTTAGCCGATAGGCTAGCATAGTCTTTTACCAACTGAAAGGAGCAACACCCTCAAATGCGAGTCAATCAAACCCGCGAGCGCCTGGCCAAGGGAGAGACGGTCTTCGGGTGCGGACTGCAATGTTACCGGTCGGCGGAGATTCCGCGCGCCTTCGCGTGCGCCGGATTCGACTACGTGTTCATCGATATGGAGCACGGCTCCTACGACCTGGAGACGGTGCACGACATGATTATCTCGGCGAACGGAGCGGGCATCACGCCGATCGTCCGGGTGGCGGAGCTGCTGTATTCGCTGGTGGCGCGGCTGCTGGATTCGGGCGCGCAGGGCATTATCCTGCCGCGCGTGGAGGATCCCAAGCTGTTGGCGGAGGCCCTGAGCTGGATGCGTTTTCCGCCGGTGGGCAAACGCGGCTACGGGGTGAACACCACCATGATCGGCTACGAGAACCGCAGCTTCCCCGAGATCATCGAGCACCAGAACCGCAATACGCTGGCGGTAGTGCAGTTCGAGACCACGGTAGCGATGGAGCGCGCCGACGAGCTGCTCTCGCAGAAGGGCATCGACATCGCCATGGTGGGGCCGGCCGATCTTTCGATTTCGCTGGGCATCCCGGGGCAGTTCGACCATCCGCTGCTGATCTCGACGGTGGACCAGTTGATCGAGAAGTGCAACCGGCACGGGGTGGTTCCGGGGATACAGACACGGAGCCTGGCGATGTCGAAAATGTGGGCGGAGCGGGGCATGCGCTTCGTGGGCGCGGCCGCGGAGCACGTGCTGCTGTTGGAGAAGGCCAAGGAAATGGTGGCGGCGTTGCGGGCTGTGCGCGCGGCGACGCCGGTGTAGGTTTACCGCCAGGCGCCGACCCCCATAAAAAAATCGGTGGCGGGGAGACTATTACACCGGGCTGCGAAGTAAGGTCACCACCGGCGGCGGCCCGATTCAACCCTCGCGACCAACCCTCGGCTGCGCTCGGCGCTTCGGAACCGGCCCCCACTCACCCTCTCAGCCGGGGTTTAAGCCGGCCACATGCCGGGCAGTCGTACTCTGGCTCGGATTCGTCATCGTCGCGGGGCATGGGTGTTAGAGTTCGCCTTTCGGCAGCCCAGGCACGATCTGCTCGATGAAGTCGCGGGGCGTGATGATTTTGGTGGGGCCGTGGCCCTGCGTGAAATCCTGGGTGTTGCCGGTGATCAGGTAATCGGCTCCAGCCGCGTCGGCGCATTCGTAGAAGCGGTTGTCCGACTCGTCGCCGGAGATGTTCAAGATTTTGGCCGGGTAAACCATCCT
>Ga0116216_10002104_pt1 | contig 13420 bp, 12 predicted proteins | sample Sb_taG_11_FD_89696 | JGI IMG/M metagenome (GOLD analysis project Ga0116216, IMG submission 89696) | Peat soil microbial communities from Weissenstadt, Germany - Sb_50d_3_AS metaG | ecosystem: Environmental > Terrestrial > Soil > Wetlands > Peat | place: Germany: Weissenstadt | collected 2010-09-21
CCCGTACGTGGAGGACGCACTCGTCCCGTCCAGCTCCATGATGGCGGTCTGGGCGAAGTCGACCGGGTTGATGACCGACCACCTCTTGAGGGTGATGGCAGGGTCGTCGGGAGAGGAGAAGACCACGGCCAGCAACACGATGAGCACGGCCACGGCGAGGAAGGCGACGAACGCCTCCTTCAAGATGTCGTAGGGGACGTAGGCGCCCTTCCATTCCTTGACGTCGCGGTCGGGCTTGAAGCGGCGGGGCTTCTTCGTGCCCGGGCTCATGCCGGCTCCTCGGCGGCGACCGGCGTGGCCGCGGCTGACTCGGCGTGATGGTCACCCAATTCGAACGGGGGCACGATCCCGTGGCGCCGCACCAGCAGGACGTGGAGCCCGGCGATGAGGGCGACCCCGATGGGGAGCAGAACGATGTGCCACATCAGCATCTGCCCGAAATTCAGCACGTTCCAGAGTGCGCCGGCGCCGGTGGAGTTGATCCCGTCCTTGGCCTGCGTGGAGATCCACTGGGAGTCGAAGTTCGTCTGCGAGACGTAGCCCGTGAAGGCGGCCGCCACTGAGACCAGGAAGGAGATGACCCCGGTGGCCCAGGTGAGCCGACGGTTCCCACGCCAGGCCGCCATGAAGAACTTGCCCCACAGGTGGATGACCATGAAGAAGAAGAAGCACTCGACGCTCCACAGGTGCAGGGAGTTCACGAAGTGGCCGGTCGAGGAGACGTGCCACCAGGTCGGGCCCATGATGGCGAGGACGCAGCCGGTGATGATGACCCAGGCCAGGCTCACCACAGTCAGCACGCCGAAGACGTAGATCCACGATGCCATGTAGGCGGGCTGGCGGTCGGGGAGGAGCTGGTCGGGGGGGAAGGCCGACTCGGCGGCGTGCCGCATCCGTGCGGTCCACTGGCGTGACTCCGACGACGAGTGGGCTGGGCCGCCGCCGCCCCGGGGCTCGGCGCCGATGTTGGTGTCGGTGCTCACTGGCGGTCTCCCTTGCGCTTCGGGAACGGCAGGAGGATCGCCAGGACGAAGACGACGACCATCAGGATGATGACGACCAAGTTGGCGGCTGAGATCTGGATGAAACCCCAATGGAAGTACTTGCCGGTTCCGCCGAGGTTGACCAGGGCTGCGAGCAGTGCTCCGAGGACCATGCGGCCACCCTACGCGAGGGGGTCCCCCTTAGTTAGGGACCTTTGTCACAAGGTCGGAGTTGTCCACAGGCGCCATAGGCGCAGGTCAGCGTTTGGCCGCTCGCCAACAGTACGAGCGCATCGGGACGTCGATGAAATCCAGGCCGACGAAGGCCTCGTGCGCATCGAGGAAACGTGCCATCGCGTCGAGGTGTCGTTGGCGGTCTTCCCCCTCCATGGTGATCACGGCGCTGTAGGTCGTTGCCAGCGCGACGAGGTCGCCCTTCGTCATGGCTCGGTTCCACCGGAAGAGCGCGGTCTCGGGTTCCAGATAAGGGCTTCGGCCCCCAATGTCGACGTTGACCGTGTGACGCCGCCGGCGCCGGGCGTCCACGTCGGCCTGCTCCTCGGGGCTGAAGATGATGCCGCCGGCCCACAGGGAGCGCATCCAGTCGACGGAGCGATCGGGACCGCTCCAGACGAGCGAGAGCCGACCGGACGCACGCAGCACCCGGGCCACTTCGGGGACCGCCCGCTCCTCGTCGACCCAGTGCCACGCGGACGCGGCGATGACCAGGTCGCACGACGACGAGGCGGCGGGGAGCTCCTCTGCTCGGCCGGCCAGGACCTCGACGCCGGCGTCACGGGTGCCCAGCACGGCGCGCATCCGGTCATCGGGCTCGATCGCCGTCACGTGGTCGACCCTTTGCGCCAGCAACCGGGTCAGGACGCCGGTGCCGGCGCCGATCTCGAGCACGTCGGCGGCTCCTTCGGGGATGAGCCAGTCGAGCGCCTCGTCCGAGGGTCCGGGCCGCAGCCGGTCGTACTCGTCGGCCACGGCACCGAAGGAGCTGCCCATGTGGGCCGTCGTCTCGTCCTGGCGCACGATGGGCAAATCTACAGAGGTCACTCCGAGCTGCGTCATCCCCCGGCCGGACCGGTGTACGGCGAGGTGGGAGCGGGGGAGAGGCCTCCTATCCCGCCATGGCCGGCGCGATAGAATGGTTGTTCCACGCGGAAGTGGCGCAGCGGTAGCGCATCACCTTGCCAAGGTGAGGGTCGCGGGTTCGAATCCCGTCTTCCGCTCCAAAAAATTTCGATTGTGAACTGGATCGATGCGGTAAGGGGGCGGTGAGCCTTCGTGTCTTACCATGAGGCTGGCAATCACCCGAGTGGATGCGGAGCAAGGTCGAAGGTGCTGATTCCTCGTCTGAGTGACCTGAGCACGTGGACGCCATGCTGTCGAAGCGATGTCCGTTCGATGATAAGGATTGGCCGTGGGTCGGTCGCCGGACGACAAATCAATTCTTGAGGTCCTGCTGACAGAGACCGCACTACGACTCAAGGCTGGTTCAGCCTATTTTGAACGAGGCCGAAGGTACGCCACCACGCGACAAGTGAAGCAACTCAAAGTCACGTCAAGTGCGCTCTCTGCTGTCGTGACCGGCACCAGTCGTTATCGAGTGAGAATCTGGGTCGAAGAGGGCAGCCTCAGCCATTCGTGCTCATGTCCGGTGGGCGATGGCGGAGAATTCTGCAAGCACTGCGTCGCTTCCGGGCTCGTCTGGTTGAACGCGGTGAAAACCACGCAGGACTGGCCCGAGGAAGATCAATCGGCGGTCGATCTTCGAGCGTATTTGTCTACCCAGACCAAAGAGGCGCTGGTCGAATTGCTTATGGAACGAGTAGCCGCTAACGAGCTTTTCGCTGGCAAAGTCACCCTAGAAGCGGCGAAGGCGGCGGCGGTTCCTGCCGACCTCGAAGCGTACAAGCAGGCGATCGACGCGGCGATTGTGGTGGACGACTTCGTGGACTATCGCTCGATGTATGACTATTCGCACAATGCGACCACCGTGATCCGCTCGATCGAAGCGATGCTCGAGGTAGGTCACGCACATGAGGTGATCGAGCTCTCCGCGTACGCCCTCGAATGCGTCGAGGAGGCGATGGGCCGGGTTGACGACTCGGACGGCTGCATGGGTGAGATAACGGGGGAGCTGATGGAACTTCACCATCGAGCTTGCCTCGCGGCCCCACCCGACCCCGAGCAGCTGGCCACCCGACTTTTCGACTGGGCTATTCACTCTGAATGGGAGATGTTCCTCGATGGGGCGGCCCGCTATGCCGACGTTCTCGGAGACATCGGGCTCACCCATTACCGATCCCTGGCTGAGCAGGTGTGGGATCAGGTGCCGATCCGACAGAGTCACGATGATCGAATTGGCTCAAGTTCGAACTTTGCGATCACTTACATTATGGAAACACTGGCCAAGATTTCGGGTTCAGTCGACGAGCAGATCGCCATCAAGACGCGTGACCTCACATACGCTTACCACTACGTCCAGATCATTGAGCTATTGGCGGGAGCGGGACGGACCGACGATGCACTGATCTGGGCCGAACGAGGTCTCGTTGCCTTTCCTCACGGAACAGATGTGCGTTTGCGTGATGCCGCCGCCAGGGAACTGCATCGGGCTGGTCGCGATGACGAGGCTATGACCATCGTCTGGGCCGAATTCGAGGAGAATCCCGGGTCTTCTTCGTACGAGTTCCTCTACCGTCACGCTGTAGCCATTGGTCAATGGAGCGAGTGGCGTGACCGGGCTGTGGGTCTCATGCGCCAACGCGAGAGTCACACGCGTGCGGTTCGTTCCAAGTCCGGGGCAATGTCATCGGCGCGTGGCGATGTCTTCGCTCGGCCTTTTCTCCATGGCTACGACGAACAGCCAGAAAGTTCTGAACTGGTGAAGGTCTTCCTTTGGGAGAACGATATCGAGTCTGCCTGGGAACAGGCGGGCAGCGGAGGGTGCTCGCCTCGACTGTGGCTGCAGCTCGCCGATCTCCGTCAGGGTGAGCACCCCGCTGATGCCATCCCGATTTACCAAGAGGAGATTGAACGGAAGCTTGGCGCAAAGAACAACCGGGCATACCAAGAAGGTGTTGACATGATGATTCGGGTCCGGGCACTGATGGCAAGAGCAGAGCGGGAGGTCGAGTTCCCTGCATACGCCGCGCAAGTGCGGGCATCGCACCGGGCCAAGAGGAACCTGATGAAGCTGTTTGACGGCGAGGGCTGGTAGTTGACCAAACGTACGACAATGTACTACGATACTGCTAGTGACAGATGTGGACTGGACCTACGGGCTGGATCACATGCTGGAACGGCACGGCATTGAGGCAAATTGGGCAACGGAAGCACTCGACGATCCTGATGCATTGCGGATCGACCCGGATCCGTCGAGCAAATCTGGTCGGAGTGTGAGAACGATCGGGTATTCCACGTCCGCAGGGTGCATCCTGACGGTCATAACGCTCACCGAAGACGAGGTCACCTACGGCGTCAATGGCTGGCGATCAAATGACTCCGACGTCCGGCGATATAGCGAGGAAGAGACATGAGCAGCAACATAAAGCAGCGGATCCTCGAGGAGGCAGTGGCTTCCGATGAGAGTAAAGACGCTCCCATTTCGTCTGACGCATCAGTCAGCCGGCCGAATCGCGCTCGATCTGCGGTGTATTCGATCCGCCTGAATCCGGATGAAGTGGCATCCGTTCAAGCTTTGGCCGACGAGGCAGGACTTCCACCGTCGACACTTGTCCGCTCGTGGATCGTCGAGCGTGTCCGAATTGAGCAAGGTGATCTGGGCGACGCCGAGGCGGAGCTCAATGCCGCTGAGCGACATCTGGCGCACCTCAAACGTCACCTTGTTCAGCGTTAACGCGGTAGTAGACCGCTCCACTACAGCGACGGACTGGGTGGACGTACTGGAAACTGGATGGACGGAACCGCACCTCACGGGACTGGAGCGAACCAGAAGGACCAATTCCAACACCTTGCCAATATGAGGGTCGCGGGTTCGAATCCCGTCTTCCGCTCCAACGTGCAGGTCAGAGCCGGTTTTCAACTTCCGCAGTCAGGACCTCCCGGTGCAAGGGTATCCAGGTCGGCATGGTTCGAACGTCCTGCGGCGCGCCTTCTGATCGGCTGAACGCTTGCGCGACAACTAAAAGGCATGGCGGTCTTCACAATGTTGCGAAGGTACCGACCTTCACGCAAAGGTCATGCTTTCAAGCGGAACCTACGGCGAGGGCATTACGAACTCGTGGTCGACGCCCGGCTCGGACTAACTCTTGCCGCAGCATTCGACGATCTGGCCTGATTGGTCTGATTTCGGGGCACCCGTTGTTGGCAGACTCGTGCCCGACGCTTCATCAATACAACAGTGCCTTTCGTCAGTTTTACGGTCGGGGATCGACGTCGCACCAACGAACCTCGCCTAGCATCGCCGTTGACGGCTGATCCACGGGTGGCACAATTTGCCGCTGCGAGCGCATCTTGCGCTGCCTGCCTAGCGGCGTCTCGAACTTTCGGAGCACTTGAGCAGCCAGTGCCACACTGCGTCGAGACCCGGCTACGCGACCATCTCTCAGCATCCACGGCTAAGTCACCGACGTCGCCTGAGCGCCCGGCCGGTGCGACGATAGCGTAGGGTCGTCCGCCACCCCAGCGCAGAGAGGACCTATGCCCCCGGCACGAGCGAATGCGATGGACCACGTGGTGCTCGTGCTCTTCGAGAACCGATCGTTCGACAATCTGCTCGGGCGGCTCTACGCACCCGGTGAAGTCGAGTCGTTCGAGGGCGTCGTGGGTAAGGATCTCCGTAACCCGGTTCCCGACTGGGCCGTGCACGGTGCGGCGGGAGGCGCTGTGCCGTACGGCATCTCCGTCGGGATGGACGTGCCGGACCCCGACCCTGGTGAGGAGTACCCCCACACCAACACCCAGCTCTTCAACGTCCTCGACGACGTCAACCGCTGCAAGGACGCCACTGAGATGGTGGCCCCCTACAACGCACCGCCGGACGGCCGGCAGCCGACTATGGACGGGTTCGTCACCGACTACATCAGCTTCCTCACCGTCGAGCTCGGCCGGCAGCCCACGTACGAGGAGTACAGCCAGATCATGACGGGCTACACGCCCGAACAGGTGCCGGTCATTAGCACGCTGGCACGGGGCTTCGCCGTGTTCGACCATTGGTTCAGCGAGGTCCCATCGCAGACGCTGGCCAATCGCTCGTTCTGGACCGCAGCCTCCTCGTCCGGCTTCGTGGTGAACCGGCCGGTAACCAACTTCATGCGCCACCACATGGCCGAGACGATCTTCGACCGCCTTGAGCGCTGTGGCAGGACATGGAAGGTCTACGTGCTGGAGCCCGGACCCCTCTCCTTCACGGGCTTTATTCACATGCCGCGCCTGCGCGATCGCTTCGCCACCCATTTCTTCCCGTTCGCCGAGTTCGAACGGGACGCCGCCGAGGGCACCCTGCCCGATTTCTCGCTTATCGAGCCCAACCTCATGGCGGGCCATGGGGACTACCACCCCGCATTCGGGCGGGCCCTGATACCGGGCGTCGACGTCCTCATGGACGCACCGTCGTCGATCCTCGCCGGGGAGGACTTCCTGGGCAGGATCTACCGGGCCGTCCGGTCTGCGGCCTCGCCCACTGGGTCCAACGCCTTCAATACCTTGCTCTTCGTGGGTTTCGACGAACCTGGGGGCACCTATGACCATGTCCCCCCGGGACCAGTGCCACCCCCGCACCCCGGCTCCCCACCCGGTCAACTCGGGTTCACCTTCGACCGCTCCGGCTACCGAGTCCCCGCTGTCGTTGTATCACCATGGGTCCCAGCGGGGACGGTCTGCACCGACGAGTACCGCCACACGTCCCTGCTGGCGACCCTGCGTGACGCGTGGAACCTCGGCGAGCCCTTCACCGCCCGAGATGCGGCCGCGCCCAGCTTCGGGAAGATCTTCAGCCTCGAGGCGCCGCGACCACCCGAGACCTGGCCCGACGCTGACCCGCTGCCGGTCCCTCCCTTCCAGGCCGAGCAGGTAGAGGCCATGCGGGCCCTGGGCACGCTGGGTCGACATCTTTGCCACGGTCTCTATGAGCACGCTCGTCGCGACAGGGACCTCCCCGATCCGCCCGACTCGGACCCCACGATGTCGCCCGCCCTGGCCATCGAGTTCGCTGTGCGCCTGGGGTCGCGGCTATTCCCGCGGCTCGCCCGACCACGACCGGTGCCCTGAGTAGTCCCCGATCAGTCCGTCCGGCCCTCTGGGCTGATCGGCACAAAGAGATCCCGGCGACGCGGACTGGGTGTCGACGTGCGCGGTCTCCGATTCTGAGGCGAGTGCTTGAGTAATCGGGTGCCCCAGGTACGCCCCCCCCGGGGGGGGTGACACGCTCTGAGGGAGGTGGCGGCGACGGGCTTGCGTCTGTGGTAGAGCGCTCTACTACAGCGGCGGACGGAGTGGACGAGGTGGAAACTGGGTGGACGAAACCTCACAGTGGAGGGCTGGGGTGGACCGCCCAGACGAAGAACACCACCTTGCCAAGGTGAGGGTCGCGGGTTCGAATCCCGTCTTCCGCTCCAGTGATGTCTCAAGTCACGGCAGCTGACATGGACCGGTTACAACGAGGTCCGTGTCTTTCTCAGTTGATCGGATTGGCCGCGATCGCTCGACTGTTGCGGGCAACCCAGCCGTTAGTGCTCTCGACTGTCGCGTGATCACCTGGATCGCAGATGGCGTCCCACTGCTCGATCAGCAATTCCGGGCTCACGTCCAGACCATCATGTACGTAGCCGTCGGTCTCGGCGAGGAACAGGCGGCTATAACGTCGCATTCCCGCCATTAGGATCTCGCCCTGGACCGGACAGGATTCGTGTGCCAACACCGCGGCCATCGGAGCAACAAGCGCCGGGTGACGTTCCGGTTCGGGATCCGGGTCGGCGCCGCCCAGCTCCCGGGCTGACATCATGCGCGTGTTCGCCATCGGCGCCAGCGCGTTTACCTTGATGTCGGTACTGCTGCCAGCAGCGACGGCCGAGAGAGCGCGGGTTAGTCCGATGACCGCTGTCTTCGCGGTTCCGTAGGCCGTGAGACTGCGCATCCCCAGAGCTCCCGTGGAAGTCGTGAGCACGATTCGCCCGTAACCGCTTGCCACCATGTGGGGCCAGCAGGCCTGGACCGTCAAAAAGCTGCCGATAACGTGCACATCGAGATGCCGCCGCAGGTCGGAAAGGTCGATATCGGGGAACCCGTCCGTGTTGTAGATGCCGGCATTGTTGATCAGCACGTCCAGCCGACCAAACGCCTCGAGAGCCAGCTCGACCAGCCGCGTCGTTCCCTCCGTGGTCGAGATGTCAGAGGTGTCAGCCACAACCGACCCACCGGCGGCGGCTATCGCCTGGGCAGCTCGTCGGGCGGGTTCGGCATCTCCGCCTCTTCCGTCCATTCCGACGCCCTGGTCATTGACAACCACGTGCGCGCCGCGTGACGCCAGTAACCGGGCATGCTCAAAGCCGATTCCCCTCCCAGCTCCGGTGACAATCGCCACTCGACCGTCGAACCTCAAATTGTCCATGCGATCCTCCTCCACGATGCCCACATAGACCATATATTTGGGGCGTGTCCCGACCGGCCGCGAGTCCTCGTCTCCGGGCCCGGACCGAGTTCGTCACATCGCTGGTCTCAGGAGCGTCGAACGTTTCCGCCGCGGTCCGCTGGTCGCTGGTGGCAGCTCCGGCCTCGAAGAGGCAGGAATGACTCGAAACCCACACGCAGCTGAGCCGTTTACCAGTGACGACCGGGACATCGCGGCGGCGCTTCAGGACGTGAGTGTCCCTGCGCTCCTGTGCTCCCTGGTGCACATGACGGGCGATCCCGCGTGGGTCCGTGGCGACGTTCGTCCCCGGGTCGCAATTTCTCTGGACATACAGAGCGGCATCCCAGCAGATGAACAAGCGCAGGTTCGTCACCTGGCTCTGCCGGCGATCCGCGCGTACCGCGACGACGGCTGCCTGCCGCACGGGCTGTCGCATGAGGTCCTGCAGGAAATGATGTCGTTTCTCGGGTGCCGGCCTGTGGAGGGTCGTCTTGCCGGGCTCTTCTTCGACGACCTGCAGTTCGACGGCGCTGATACAGGCGCTGTCACGTGGGGCGGCGAGATCTCAGAGGACGTCAAAGCGGCGTCTCCGGTCGTCGTCATCGGTTGCGGAATGGCCGGGATTCTTGCCGGCATCCGCCTCAAGCAAGCAGGCCTGCCGTTCCTGATTATCGAGAAGAACCCAGGTCCCGGCGGTACGTGGTGGGAGAACCGCTATCCGGGAGCACGAGTCGATATTGGCAGCCACCAGTACTGCTATTCGTTCGAGCCATCCGATCACTGGAGCGAGTTTTACTGCCAGCAGCCCGAGCTGCTGGAGTATTTCACCGACATAGTCGAGAAATACGATTTGCGGCCGCACTGCCAGTTCGACACCGCCGTCACCAAGCTGCGTTGGGATGACGAGCATGGTCGGTGGAGTGTTCACGTCAGCGGACCCAACGGAACAGAGGAGGTCATCGATGCCCGATTCGTCGTCAGCGCCGTCGGGTCCCTGAATATTCCGAAGCTCCCTGACATACCTGGGATGAATACCTTCAGGGGGCCGTCGTTCCACTCGGCTCGGTGGCCCCACGGTCTCGAGCTGACCGGCAAACGGTTCGCCTTGGTCGGTGCCGGTGCGAGCGGGTTCCAGATCGGTCCGGCCATTGCTGGCGACGTCGAGCGGCTCACGATCTTCCAGCGCACTGCTCAGTGGATCATCCCGAATCCGCTGTACCACGCGGCGGTACCGCCGGGGGACAGATGGGCGTTGCGGCACCTCCCGTTCTATGGGCGGTGGTACAGGTTCATCATGACCTTCGGTGGCATTGCTGCGGGCATGGAGCCATATCGGGTCGAACCTGGGTACGAGGATCAGACAGGCCGGTCGGTCAACGTCGTGAACGCCACCCGGGCGGATGCTTTGCTCGCCTGGATGAAGTCGATGATTGCCGAACGGCCCGACCTTGAGACGAAGGTCGTGCCTGACTATCCGGCCCTCGGTAAACGTGTCTTACAGGATGACGGGTCCTGGCTGCGGTGCGTGCAGCGTCCGAACGTCGAGCTGTTCCGCACCGCGATCGCGAGCATCGTGCCCGACGGCATTGTGAGCGTTGACGGAACCCACACTCCTGCCGACATCATCTGCTTCGCGACCGGATTCCGGCACAACGACTTTCTCGCCTCAATGGACGTGACCGGTCGCGGCGGGGTTTCCCTGCGTGAGCAATGGGGCGATGAGCCGACGGCGTACCTCGGTATCACCATCGCAAATTTCCCAAACCTGTTCTGCGTCTACGGTCCGGGGACGAACCTCGCCGCTGGGGCCAGCCTTTTCTATCACTCCGAGTTCCAGGTCCACTACGCCATGGAGGCGATTCGTGACACCTTGACCTTGGGGGCGCGGACGTGCGAGGTGACGACCGAGGCCCACGCTCGCTACGCGGGGCGTTATCAGGCGGAGATCGGCCAGATGGTGTGGTCACACCCCTCGATCAAACACAGCCACTATAAGAACCCTGCGGGCAAGGTCTTCACGCTGTCCCCGTGGCCCCTCGACCGCTACTGGGAATGGACCCGCCATGTGGACGGCAACGACTACGTCTTCGCATGACTGACTGGCGACGAATGCTTGCGATGGTGACGATTGGTCCCGAGGGCACGATGTCCCCGGACGGGCCTGAAGCAGCGGTACCAGACACTGGCCGACGCAAGTCGACTGAGCGGTGACCAGTAGTAGACCGCTCTACTACGGGGGCGGACTGGGTGGACGCAATGGAAACTGGGTGGACGGAACAGCACAGCAGGGGAGTGGTGCTGACCCCCAAGACGGAAACCACCACCTTGCCAAGGTGAGGGTCGCGGGTTCGAATCCCGTCTTCCGTCACCCCGGAGGCTCGGATCGTTGGCCATGGCGAGCCAGGCTTCGAGGACGGCCTTGAATGGAGGATTGCCAACGGCCTTCCAGGTGGCGTCGACCAAACCGGTCAGGTCGGTGACCTTACGCTCATTGGGTTGGACCATTTCGGCGTACCGCCGAAGAGCATCGGCTAGGGCTCTGCTTGCGCGTCGGACGGACCGCTCTGCGGCCCGGAATCACCGGGATCCTCACGTAGCTCACGGTCGTGTTCGATGGTCTCGGCCATCCCGTGGTGCGGCCATGGATGCATCTCGGCCTCATAGACCTCCTCCCGTGTCGGCGGGCCACCGGCCGGGACGTGCGGCTCCGCGTCGGAACCGGAGTCCGACGTGCCGATCAGGAGTTGGGCTTCGCGTTCGGAGGCGGTGGCCCGTCTCTCAGCTTGCGACGCCAGAGCGGAATCGATTTCGCCAGCGAACATGCCGTCGCCGAACCCTCCCCCGAGCAGATCTCTCCTGGACGCCTTACGCCACCGCTTCTCGGTGTCGAGCTCGCGCTGCGCTTTGGCTACCTCGCCTATCACCTCTCGCTGGACCTCCGTGAGAGGGGCATCGTCGTCCCCCGTGGCACGTGGAGAAGCAACTGCCTTGGGATCCGTCGACGGGAGACCCCAACCCGGGGTGTCTTCGGCTTCGTCGTGCTGGTTGACCTCGCCGTCCGGACCCTCGACACTCGTCATGACCGCTCCTCCGTCGCGCTGAAGGCGATTCTAGACGCGAGGGCCTCTCTGGGAACTGAGGACGCAACGGGTACCGCTCCGAGATGCGGTGCCTCGGAGGCGTAGTGCTTCCGAGGCCGTAGGATTCGGCACGTGTACAGCGAGATCGCCCGCAATAAGCGGCGGAGCGTGGTCTTCATCGTCGTGTTCTTCCTCATCTGGATGGGGGTCGGCGCGGTCTGCGGCCTCCTCTTCGCCGCCTTCTATCATCCGACCAACCGCTACACCGGCGCAGTGACGAATACGGGCGACACGCCGATCTTCGTCGGCATCGTCATCTTCGCTGTCCTGGCCTTCTTTGGCTTCCTGTACTCGATCAGGTCGGGCGCGACTCTGGTCCTGCGCGTGTCCGGTGCCAAGCCGGCTAACCAGGCCCAGTACCAGCGGCTCTACGACCTGGTGTCCGCGCTGGCCATCGGCGAAGGAATCCCGGCGCCGGCCATCTACGTCATAGAGGACCCCTCCCCAAACGCCTTCGCCACGGGGGTGAGTCCGGACAAGGCCTCCATCACGTTCACGACGGGTCTACTCCAGATCATGAACCGAGAAGAGCTGGAGGGCGTCATCAGTCACGAGATGAGTCACATCAAGAACCACGACATTCGCTTGCTGCTCGTGGTGGGCACGATGATCGGAATGGCGGCCCTGCTGGCAAGCATCCTGTGGAGGAGCGCATTTTACGCTGGCATCGGACGCGGCGGGAGGAACTCTGGCGTCCTGATCCTCGTCGTCTTTTCCGCTGGCGCCCTGCTGGCAATCGTCGGCTTCCTGGTGGGCCCACTGATCCGCCTGGCACTTTCTCGACGCCGGGAATCGCTAGCCGATGTCAGCGGGGTGGAGCTGACCCGCAATCCCGCCGGCCTGCTAGGCGCTTTGCGAAAGCTGCAGCAGAACGACAAGCCTTTTGCCAATTTCAATCACGCCACGGCCGCTATGTGCATCGACGACCCGCTGCAGCACCACGAGACCTGGTATCACCACCTTTACGACACCCACCCTCCCATCGAAGAGCGGATCGCTGAGCTTGAGAAGATCGCCTCGGGCCAGTCAGTCTGACCGGTCTGACAGCCAGGCGATGATCTCAGCCGGACGGCGGTGATCCCCCGGGGGCCGCTGCGGGCGGAAGTCCCTCGGGACTACCGGCAAGTGGGGGTCCCGAGGGTGCGGGACCGGCTACACCCGGCCCAGTGCCGGGGAAGCTCACCTGAGGCACGGCGCGGTCGTCTTCGTCGGTGGCAAAGAAAGCCACCGCCTTGAAGCCGAAGGGCCCTGCGATCAGGTTGCGAGGAAACGTCTGCAGAGCGATGTTGTAGTCCCTGGCGCTGGTGTTGTAGTAGCGGCGGGCGTACTCAATCTTGTCCTCGGTAGCGGTCAGGGTTTCTTGAAGTTGGAGGAAGCTCTCAACTGCTCGCAGCTGTGGATAGTTCTCGGCGACCGCGAACAGTGATCGCAGCGCCCCGGACAGAGCGTTCTCAGCCGGCGCGACTTGGTTTGGGTCACCCGTCGCGCCAGCGGCAACTGCGTCGGCCCGAGCCTTGGTGACCGCCTCGAAGGTCCCCCGCTCGTGGGTGGCGTAGCCCTGCACCGTGGACACCAGGTTGGGGATGAGATCGTGACGGCGCTTGAGCTCGACGTCGATTTCAGACCACGCTTCCTGAGTCCGGTTCCGCTTCTTGACGAGGCCGTTGTAAGCCGCCCACAAGCCGAGGGCGAGG
>Ga0116216_10002107_pt1 | contig 13403 bp, 12 predicted proteins | sample Sb_taG_11_FD_89696 | JGI IMG/M metagenome (GOLD analysis project Ga0116216, IMG submission 89696) | Peat soil microbial communities from Weissenstadt, Germany - Sb_50d_3_AS metaG | ecosystem: Environmental > Terrestrial > Soil > Wetlands > Peat | place: Germany: Weissenstadt | collected 2010-09-21
ATCCTCCCCTGCGCAACGCGCGGGGGAGGGGGACCACGCGAAGCGTGGTGGAGGGGGCGCTACCCTTCTCCCGCTTGCGGGAGAAGGTGGCGCGAAGCGCCGGATGAGGGCGCGTCCGCTTAGGGCGTCACTTGCCCGGCTTGTACCACTTGTCGAGGCCGTCCTGCAGTTGCTTGCCGGCGCCGTCCGGAGTGAGCGTCCCGTTGATCACCTGCGCCGAGACGTTCCAGAGTTCGTTCTCGAGATTCGGCGTGCCGCGCGACAGGATCTGATAGGAGTTGCGGATGGTCGACTTGCAGTCCTTACGCCAGCCGACCATGGTCGCGGCGAGATCGTCGTCGATCTTCACCGCGTCCTTGCTGAGCGGGAAGAAGCCCGGCAGCGCGTTGGCGTAGAGCGTCGCGAATTCCGGCGTCGCGAGCCATTCGAGGAATTTCTTGGCGTCCTCCTTATTCTTCGATGCGGAATTCACGCCCATCGCGATGTCGGTGTGGTCGGAAATGTAGCAATCCGTGTCCCCGGCAGGCAGCGGCGGCGGGAACGCACCCATCGGGAACTTGGCCTGCGAGCGGAAGGTCGAAATGTCCCAGGAGCCGGCCGGATAGATCGCCGCCTTGCCGAGCGAGAACAGGTTCTGGCTGTCCGGATAGGTCTGCGCCTGGAAGCCCGAGCCCATATAGGGCGCCCAGGTCGAAAGCTCCTTGAACACGGCGACGTACTCTGGATCGGTGAACTTCTCCTTGCCGGCGATCAGCGCGGCGCGTCCCGTCTCGCCCTTCCAATAGTCGGGCCCGATGTTCTGGAAGCCCATGGTCGCGGCCTCCCACTGGTCGGCCGTACCCATGTCGATCGGCGTATAGGTCCCGTCCTTCTTCAGCTTGTCGAGAACCTCGTGGAACTCGGCCAGCGTCTTCGGCGGCGTGGCGCCGACCTTCGCGAAGGCGTCCTTGTTGTAGATGAAGCCGTGAATGACCGAGGCCATCGGCATGCAGAACGTGGTCTTGCCGTCGTCGGTCGACCAGGCCGCTTTGGCCACATCCGAGAAGTTGTCCATGCCCTTGAGATCGTTGACGCTGTCGAGATGATGCTTGTTGTAGAGATCGAGCGAGGCGTCGAACGGGCGGCAGGCGATGAGGTCGCCAGCCGTGCCGCCGTCGAGGCGCGCGTTGAGCGAAGCGTTGTATTCCTTTGGCGCCGAGGGCGCGAACTCGACCTTGATGTCGGGATAGTGTTTGTTGAAGGCGGGAATGATCTTGCTGTTCCAGATGTCCGCGTCGTCGTTGCGCCAGCTCTCGATCTTGAGCGAGCCGGCCTGAGCCGCCGCAAGCCCGGTAATGAGCGCCGCCAGGGCGACGCCGCCGCGCATCCATGCGATACCTTTTTTCATCCTATCCTCCTGATCAGACGGGCCTCATGCCCGCGCTCGCGTTGACTTTCGTGTCTCGCGCCCGAAGGCGCGACAGTGCCTCGGCGAGGTCGCCGCCGCATTCCGTAAGCAGCCTCCGGGCCGCCGCCGCGCCGATCGGCCCGGCCGCCGCCGCGACCGCCGTCGGGACGTCGCCGCCTGCCTCAATGAGCGCGGCCTCCGCGGCCTCGCCGCCGACGCCGGCGATGCGTTCGACGATGCGTCTCGCGCGAACTTTGAGCTTTGCGTTCTCGGGGCGGACGTTGATCATCAGTCCGTCGTGAACATAGCCGAGCTCAGCCGCGGCGAGGGTCGAAATGACGCCGAGCGCCGCCTTTTGCGCCGTTCCGGCCGCGAACCGGGTCGAGCCTTCGACGGCCTCCGGTCCAGTGTCAAAGACGGCGGCGACGTCGGCGAGGCTCGCGAGCGGCGAGCCCAGGCGACAGACGATCGCCGCCACTGACGCGCGCATCTCCTTGGCGCGCCGTGCGCCCGCGACGGTGAAGGGCGTCGCGCCACTCGCCGATACGGCGATCACGATATCGTCCGGTCCAAGCGCGAGCGCGTCGACGGCCTTGACCGCGGCGTCTTCGTCGTCTTCGCCAGAGCTGTCGATGACAAAGCGCTCGCCGTTGGGGGTGACGAAACGGATGCGTTCCTCGCTAAGGCCAAAGGTGCCGGGAAGCTCGAGCCCGTCCTGCATCGCGATGAGGCCCGAGGAGCCGGCGCCGAGATAGACGAGACGCCCGCCGGCGCGGAGCGCTGCGGCGACGCGCTTCGCCGCCGCTTCAAGCGCCTGCGCCTCGGCCGCGACGCATTCGACCGCGCGCCGCTGGCCGGCGATGAGCGCTTCGAGCAACGGCGCGCCGCTCCCCCTCAAGCTTTTCGCGGACTGGCGCCCGGTCGCCAATGCATCTCTCCCAAAGCTGGAGCCATACCAGTTGAGGCCCTCTTGTGTTTCATTATGGGCCAAGTGTATACCACTTGTCTAGCGGTCTCAGCGAGGTCGGAGACGGGGATGGAGGGACGCCGGGCGAGCCGAGCCGAGCGCATGCCGCTGTTCGAGAGCGTTGGCGAGACCCTGAAGCGCGAGATCGCCAGCGGACGTTTCGCGGCGGCCGACGTTCTGCCGGGCGAGCGCGAATTGTCGGAAATGCTGGACGTGTCGCGGACGACCCTCAGGCGCGCGATCGCCGGACTGGTCGATGAAGGCGTGCTCGTCCACCGGCATGGCGCCGGGACCTTCGTCCGGCGCAATCCTCCGCATGTCGAGCAGCCGCTCTCGCGCCTCACCAGCTTCACCGAGGACATGCGCTTGAGAGGCCTCACGGCCTCGTCGCGGGTCATCGAGCGCGGTACCTTCCTGCCGACTCCGGAGGAATCGATGATGCTCGACATCTCTCTCTCAGAGACGGTGTTTCGCCTCGCCCGCTTAAGACTTGCCGACGGCGTGCCGATGGCGATCGAGCGCGCCACGGTACCGCTCCGATTCCTCGGCGGAGCGGAGCCGGTTGTCGAGTCGCTCTACGCCGCCCTCGAAGCTTCGGGCTTCCGCCCGGTGCGCGCGCTGCAGCGGCTGCGCGCGGTGGTGATCGGGGCGGCGGAGGCGGCGCTCTTGGAGATCGCGGAAGGCTCGCCCGCGCTCCACATCCACCGCGTCGCCTTTGTCGGCGATGGCCGGCGGGTCGAATTCACCCGTTCGTTCTATCGCTCGGACACTTACGATTTCGTGGCCGAACTGACGCTGTCGGCGAGCGCGCGGGCGCGATCGGAAGGAGCCGTGCGATGAGCGGAACTGTCATGGCCGCCGAGATCGCCGAGGCCGGCGCCGCGGCGCGCCGTCAGCTTGTCCTCAACGCGCGCGCGACCGACGAAGCGGCGCGGCGATTGAGGGCGCTGAAGCCCGCCTTCGTTGTGACGATCGCGCGCGGCAGCTCGGATCACGCGGCGCTCTTTCTCAAATATGCGGTCGAGATCCGGCTGGGGCTCGCCTGTGCCTCGCTCGGCCCCTCGATCGCCTCGCTCTATCGCGCCCCGTTGTGCCTCGACGGCGCGGTCGCGGTGACCATTTCGCAATCGGGCCGCAGCCCGGACATCGTCGCCATGCAGCAGGCGGCGAGGAATGCGGGGGCGACGACGATTGCGCTCGTCAATGACGTCGAGTCGCCGGTCGCCGGTGAGGCCGACGCGCTCCTGCCGCTGCACGCGGGCCCGGAACATTCGGTCGCCGCGACGAAGTCGATGATCGCCTCGCTCATCGCCGGCGTCTCGCTGATCGCGCGCTGGGCCGAGGACGCCGAACTGATTGCCGCGCTCGACCGGCTGCCGGCGATCCTCGCAGCCTCCAGCGATCCCGCGCCGGAGGCGGCGGTGGAGACGCTGGCGCGATCGGCGTCGCTCTTCGTGATCGGCCGCGGCGCGACCTTCGCCGTCGCCGCCGAGGCCGCGCTCAAGCTCAAGGAGACGTCCGCGATTCACGCCGAGGCCTTCTCCTCGGCCGAAGTGCTGCACGGGCCCGCAGGCGTCATCGGGCCGGGTTTCCCGGTCTTATGCTTCGCGCCCGCCGACGAGGCGCGCGAAGGGTTCTTCGAGACCGTCGATCGCCTCGCGTCCTTCGGCGCAGCGCCGCTCGTCGTCGACGTCAAGCCTCACCCACGCTGGCCGACGCTGGTCACGCCCGACGGGGGCCATCCGCTCTTGACCCCGATCGCCGCGCTGCACGCCTTCTATCGCCTGGCCGAAGCGACCGCCTGCCGCCGCGGCCGCGACCCCGACCAGCCGCCGCATCTGATGAAGGTGACGCGGACGGTGTGAGAGCTCCCGAAAGTGTGTTACTCGAAACCATCGCTCAGACGAGGGGCCGGGGTTCATGCACGTCCTCGATCCCTGGAGAGATGCGCTCGGCGTTTTGTCCGTCATCCTCGCGGTCGTCGGCTTCCTTATCTATTTCTGGCAGACGCTCTCGGGCGAAGTGCGGCCGCATCCGCTTTCGTGGTTCCTGTTCGGCGTCTTGAGCGTCACTGGATATCTCGTGCAACGCGATCAGGGAGCCGAGGCCGGCAGCTGGGCGCTGCTTGCGATGTCGGTCATCTGCTTTCTTCTGGTTGCGGTCAGTGTGATCAGGGGCGAGCGAAGCTTTTCTTGGGCCGAATGGGCGTTCCTGATCGCCGGGCTTTTCGTCTTCCTCTTCTATCTCTTCACCAAGGAGCCGACGGTCGCGGCGATCCTTATCACGCTTGTCGACGCGTTGGGCTATGGGCCTACGTTCACCAGAGGGTGGACCAATCCGCAGAAGGACAGCGTTTCGAGCTTTGCGCTCAACGGAGCGAAATTCGTGCCATCTCTCCTGGCGATGGAGCCCATATCCTTTGCGACATGCCTCTATCCGGCGACGCTTCTCGTCCTCAATGCGGCTGTGTCGATCATGCTCCTCACCCGCCGACGCACGCTCGGGTCGCATTCGGCGAAGTAAGAATAATGCACGGCCATCTACTTTGGTATTCTACGCATATACTGCAAAACCAACAATTTCTTGCCAAACAGACCGATTTGTGTTTTACTTGTTGTTGGTGCGTTTGTAGACGCGGTCGGTGACCGCGTCAGCCGCGCTCAGCGAGCGCGGCGCCAATTCGCGGTGGTCCTGGGACCACGGGCGGTTCGAGTCGGGTGCGACGGAAAAGTCGCCGCAAGCCGTTGAAATCGCTGAAAATGGCGATGGAGATTTGCACTCTCCCGTCCCTTCTCCCCGCTCGCGGGAAGAAGGTTAGGATGAGGGGCGGGGCGAGTCTGAGCCGGGCGGCTTATCGCCCCGCCCCTCACCCCAACCCTCTCCCCTCTCCCCGCCTTGCGTGGAGAGGAGCCGCATCGGCTATAGCCGCACCACCTCGCCGGTGTGGATGCTCTCGTCGGCCGCGAACACGATGCGGAGCGAATTGATCGCGTCAGCCCAATGGTCCTTGAGGTCGACCTCGCCGCGGATCGCTTTGAGGAAGAGCCGCTGCTCGCGCTCGCAGAGGTCCTGATGGCCGGGCTCGTCCTCGGTCGACTCGATCCTGTCGGGCTCAACGAAGGCGCCCTTGGCGTCGAGCTTCGCGTGATGGATGCGCAGCGCATTGGTCTTGGTGTGCGCATCATGATCTGACGACTTCACTTCGCCGGCGGACTCCTTGGCGACGATCGAGACGCATCCCTTCGGCCCAATCATGTCCTTCACGAAGAACGCGGTTTCGCTCATCATCGGACCCCAGCCAGCCTCGTACCAGCCGACCGAGCCGTCGTCGAAGACGATGTTGAGATGGCCGTAGTTGACCATCGTCGGCGCGATCTCGTCGGTGAGCCGCGCGCCGACCGCGTGCACCGCGACAGGTCTGGCCCGCGTGACCTGGCACATGACGTCGACATAATGGACGCCGCAGTCGACGATCGGCGAGGTCGAGCGCATGAGGTTTTTGTGAACCTCCCAGAACGAGCCCGACGACTGCTGGTTCAAGTTCATGCGCATGACGAGCGGCTTGCCGAGCGTGCGTCCGATCTCGACGAAGCGCGTCCACGACGGATGGACGCGCAGGATATAGCCGACGAGCAGCGCCCTCTTCGCCTTGCGTGCAGCGGCGACGATCGCCTCCGCCGCCTTCAAATTGTCGGCGAGCGGCTTCTCGCAGAAGACATGCACGCCCGCCGCGAGCGCCTCGAGCGCCATCGGCGCGTGATGCTCGGTGTAGGTCGCGATCGCGACCGCGTCGGGCTTCAGCGCCTCGAGCGCCTCGCCGAGATGCTCGAATCGCGCAAGACCCGGGAATTCCTGGTCGAGGTCTTTTCGCGCCGCGGCGTTGCGGGTGCACAAGCCCACGAGCTCAAACCCGTCGATCGCTTTGTAGGCGCGGGCATGGCTGAGTCCCATCGTGCCGAGGCCGACGACCAGCACGCGTTGCCGTTTGGTCTCGGCCGCATGCGCATCGCTCATCGGGCGTCTCCCTTGTCGCTTCGGCCGCTACGCCATCAGCCACTCGTGCGCGGGGTCGTTGCGGAAGCGCCAGACGCGCTTCGGCCCGGCCATGGTGTTGAGATAGTAGAGGTCGTAGCCGTGCGGCGCGCCGACCGGATGATAGCCCTTCGGCACCAGCACGACGTCGCCGTCCGCAACCGTCAGCGTCTCGTCGAGCGAGCGGTCGTCGGTATAGATTCGCTGAAAGGCAAAACCCTGCGGCGGCTTCAGGCGATGATAGTAGGTCTCCTCGAGATAGGATTCGTCGGGCAGCGCGTCGCGGTCATGCTTGTGCGGCGGATAGCTCGACCAGTTGCCGGCGGGCGTGAGGACCTCGATGACGAACAAGCTTTCGGCCCCTCCGTCGCCCTCCGCCAGAACATTGCGAATATGACGCGTGTTCGAGCCTTCGCCGCGCGTCAACGTGCGAACGTCGTCGGGCTTGATGACGCGCGCCTTGAGCCCGCCGCTCGCCGGCGCCGAACAGAGCGCGAGCTCGCAGTCGGTCACCGCTTCGATCGAAGAGGCGGTGTGGGGCGGCAGATAGACCGACCACGGCAGCCCATCGAATACGCTCGCGCGCTCACCGATCGCCCCGGAATCGAAGCCGTTCGCCGTCATGCGCGCCTTGCCCGAGAGGATCACGGCGCAGACCTCCCTGCCGTCGGTGTCGAGCTTGGATTTGGCGCCCTCACTCAGGCTCCGCGTCTCGAAGCCGACGTAGCGCCAACCCGCGCTCTCCGGGGTGATGCGATGACTGACGCCGTCCGCGCCGCGGGCGGCATGAACGATGAGTTTCGATTCCGACATGACGGCCTCCTCCTGCTTGCCTTCACCCCAGCCCTCTCCCGCAGGCGGGAGAGGGGGCGAATCCCTTCTCCCATTTACGGGAGAAGGTGGCGCGAAGCGCCGGATGAGGGTCTTGCAGCATTTCTACACCAACCCCGCCTCCTTGAGCGCCGCGCGCATCTGCGCGACGCCCTTCTTGGCATAGGGCAGAGCCGGCGCTTTCTTCGGGTCCTGCTCGGCCTCCAGCACGATCCAGCCAGAATAGCCCTTGAGCTCCTTGAACACCGCAACATAGTCGATCATGCCGTCGCCCGGCACCGTATAGACGCCGAGCTCAGCGCCCATGCCGAGAATCGAATCGAGGAAGCTCCAGTCTTCGGCGTTGGACTGGCGCATCTTGTCTTCGCGCACGTCCTTGCAATGGACGTGGCCGATCCGCTCGCGATAGGCGCGCGCGAGCCCCGCCGGATCGGCGCCGCCCCAGCGCGCGTGTCCGGTGTCGAGCAGGAGATGCACGGGCGGCCTGGTGTGGGCCATGAAGGCGTCGATGTCGCGCTCCGACTGGATGATCGTGCCCATGTGGTGATGGTAGCAGAGCTTGAGCCCCTCGCCGTCGAGGCGCTTGGCGAATTCGGTCATCTTCGCGCCGAAGCCGGGCCAGTCGCCCTTGCCGAGCCGTGGCCGCTCGGAGAGGGGTCGCGACCGATCGCCATGGATGGCGTTCGACGTCTCCGCCGCGATGACGACAGTCGCGCCGGTGGCCTTCGTCGTGGCGATATGGGCCTCAGCCGCTTCGAACTCCTCGAGCGCGGAGCGCTTCAGAAGCTCCGTCGAGTACCAGCCGCCGACGAAGGCGAGACTGAACTCGGCGAGCTTCTCTTTCAGAGCGGCGCCGTTGTTGGGGAGCTTGTGGCCCTTCTCCATGCCTTCGACGCCGGTTTCCCTCGCCTCGGCGAGGCAGGTCTCGAGCGGCGTGTCGCCGCCGATCTCCTGAAGATCGTCGTTCGACCAGCCGATAGGGTTGGCGCCGATGCGGATGCTCATCTCAGTCTCCAAAGCGCTGGATCGCCAGCGCATCTTCATAACGGCGGCGCGCGGCGTCCACCTCCGCGCGCTCCGAGACGGCAGGCACGGCGACGTCCCACCAGAACCCGCCCGCGTCCGTTGAGCCGAAGGGATCGGTGTCGATGACGATGACCTGGGTCGATCTCGCCGCGCGGGCCGCTTTGAACGCGTCCTCGAGTTCGGCGATCGAGCCCACCTTGACGGCGCCCGCTCCCATCGAGCGGGCATGCGCGACGAAATCGACCGCCGGCAGGACCTCGTGCCGCGCGTCGCTGAAGAGATTGTTGAATTGCGCGCCACCGGTCGCGCGCTGCAGGCGCGTGATGCAGCCGAAGCCGCGATTGTCGTTGACGACGATGATGAGCTTAAGGCCCAGCATCACCGACGTCGCGATCTCTGAATTCATCATGAGATAAGAGCCGTCGCCGAGCGTCACGACGACTTCCCGGTCGGGCATCGCCAGCTTGACGCCGAGTCCTCCGGGGATCTCATAGCCCATGCAGGAATAGCCGTATTCGACGTGATAGCCGAGCGGCGCTCCCGGCCGCCAGAGCTTGTGCAACTCGCCGGGCAGACCGCCAGCGGCGCAGACGATCACGTCGCTCGCCTGGCCGGTGCGCATCAGGGCGCCGAGCACCTGCGCGTCGGTCGGCAGCTCGGCGTTGGTCTCGGCCGTATATCGGCCGGCGGTCGCGCTCCATTCGGCCTTGGCCCTGGCGGCAGCCTCGCCCCACGCGCGCGGCGCGGTCCAGCCGCCGAGCGCCTTGTCGAGCGCGGCGAGCGCGGCGCGGGCGTCGCCGACGACCGGCGCGGCGCGATGCTTCGCCGCGTCGAACGGCTGCACGTTGACGCCGATGAAGCGACGGTCGGGATTCTTGAACAGCGCCCAGGAGCCGGTGGTGAAATCGGCGAAGCGCGTGCCGATGCCGACGATCACATCCGCTTCGCTCGCCAGCGCGTTGGCGGCGCCCGTGCCTGTGACCCCGACTGCGCCCATCGCCAGGGGATGATCCTCAGGGATCGCCGATTTGCCCGCTTGCGTCTCGGCGATAGGCATTCCACGTCGCGCGCAGAAGTCGATCAGCTCGCGCTCGGCGTCGGAATAGAGGACGCCGCCGCCGCAGACGACGAACGGCTTCTTGCTCGCCGTCAGGAGATCGACGGCGACGGCGATCTCGCGCGGGTCCGGCGCGATCCGCCTCTGGCGATGCACCCGCTCCTCGAAAAACGAAACGGGATAGTCGTAGGCTTCCGTCTGGACGTCTTGGCAGAAGGCGAGCGTGACCGGCCCGCATTCGGCCGGGTCGGTGAGCACCGCAAGGGCGCGCGTCAGCGCCGGCACGATTTGCTCGGGACGCGTAATACGATCGAAATAGCGCGACACCGGCCGGAAGCAGTCGTTCGCGCTCGCCGTCCCGTCGCTGAAGTCCTCGACCTGTTGCAGCACAGGATCGGGCTTCCGATTGGCGAAAATGTCGCCGGGGATCAGCAGCACAGGCAGGCGATTGACATGCGCGACCGCGGCCGCCGTGACCATGTTGGTCGCGCCGGGGCCGATCGAGGTCGTGCAAGCCATCATGCGCCTGCGGCGCGAGGCCTTGGCGAAGGCGATCGCGGCATGCGCCATCGCCTGCTCGTTATGCGCGCGGTAGGTCGGGAGCTGATCGCGAGCGGAATAGAGCGCTTCTCCGAGGCCCGCCACATTGCCGTGGCCGAAGATGGCGAACACTCCCTCGAAGAGCCGCTGTTCGCGGCCGTCGATCTCGACTTTCTGAGCGCTGAGGAAGCGGACCATCGCCTGCGCGGCTGTCAGTCGGACTGTTTTCATTGCGTGAGCGTTCCTCTTTCAGTCGTTCATGCAAGCCGCGCGCGGGACGGGCGCAGCGCGCAGACGAATTCAGGTAGGTGGGCGTCCAGATAAGTGCTTATGGCGCCGCGGCGGCGCTCCAGATAGACTCCGGCGAGAACGACGGCGAGGCCGATCGCCGACAGCGCAAACGAAAACCCGATGACGTCGTTGAAGACGTCGTGCGCCAGATGGCCGAGATAGATGACCATGCCGATCGCGCCGAACACTACGCAGACGCGGCGGTCGAGGAACAGCCCGAAGGCGATGAACGCGATGTTGAACGCGCAATAGACCGCCTTGCTGAATTCGTCGCCTTCGCCTGCGGTGATCCCGCCCCAGAGCGTCATCGCGCCGAACAAGTGGAGCCAAAAGCCGAAGTCGCCGAGCGCGGCAAATCTGAGATCGAGCGTCCAGGCCGCGGCGATCATGGCGATGCCGATGATCTCGGAACCGTGCGGCGCAGTTCCAGGTCCGAATCCCAATCGGGTATGTGCCCGTGCGTGAGAAGCGCCGCCAGGTCCATCGACAGGAACCAGAGCGCGAAGGCGGCGATCAGGAGGATGAAGGGGAACGGAAAGCGCCACAGGGCCAGCGCCGCGGCGACGACGGCGCCGAGCTCCATATAGACCCAGCTGCCGTTGATCAATGGATAGAACTCGTCATAGCCTTTTGGCTTGTCAGCCGCCCAGAGACCCAGCGCGTCCTGCACGCCGTAGATCGCCAGCGGGACCATCGAAACAGCGACCGCGACGAACAGCCCTCCCGGCATCCGCGTTCCCGGTCTCGACCACAGGAAGCCGCCCAGCCACAGGAACCCCGCCGCGTAGGCGGCCGCGATGCCGGCCAGCGCCCAGCCGCCCAGTTTCTCGAACGCCGAGGTGGCGAAGAGCCCCATCGCGCCCATGACCAGCAGAGCGCCGGCGTAATAGAGGACGTGGACGGGATCGAACTTCGGCGCCGGTGCCGCGGAAAGCGAGGATGCGCTCCGCCGTCGGTCAGCGGCGAACGCGACGAGTTTGGCGCGCATCGCCGGATCGAGAAGCCCGGCGTCGACCGCCGCATCGAGATCGCTGTCGTCGAGCATCACACGCCCCCGCCCGCCGCCTCTCGCCAGAGGTCGCATAGCCGAGCGAAGGCGCCCGCCATCCGCTCGACCGCTTCGCGATCGCCGATGCGGCCGCCGAACCATTCGACCGCCGGCTCGACAAAGATCGTCCGGCCGACCGCGAAGCCTTTGACGAGGCCGCAGGATCGCGCGACCGCGAAGGTTTGCGCAAGATCGTCCTCCGGCGCCTCGAGGCCAAGAAGCACCACGCCGCGGCACCACGGGTCTCCCGCTGTCACCGCGCGCTCGATTGAGTCCCACGCAGCCTGGCTCGACTGTCCTTCGAGCTTCCACCAGTCCGGTTTGACGCCGATCGCATAGAGCCGCTCGATGACCCTGGCCGTCGTGTCGTCCTGAACCGGACCGTTCTTGCTCGCGATGATCTCGATCAGGAGTTCGCGGCCGAGCGTGCGCGCGGCGTCGTAAAGGCGCAGAAGCTCGCGCTCCTGGCGCGCTTTCATCTCAGGCGGGTCGTCGGGATGATAGAAGCAGAGGCACTTGATCGTATGGGCGACCGGCCATTCCTGGAGCTTGGCGGCGAGCGAGCCGCCATATTCGAAATCGAGCGGGCGCGAGCCCGGCTCCTCGACCGGCCGCGCGATCCAGAGGTCGTGATCGAGCGCCCGAAAGAGCGCCTCGCGACCGTACTTCCCATCGAGCAGCATGCCGTAGCCGGGTCGGCCCGCGGCGACTTTCGCCGCAGCCTCGACCGCCAGAAGCTTGAACGCGCTGATGCGCTCCCGGTTCGCCCCCGCGTCGTCCGCGATCTTTTCGAGCTGCATGCGATGGTCGATGGCAAGCGCCATGATCGATGACGGCTGCGGGCGGCGCGTCGTCGCCCAATGGATATGATTTAGCGCCGCGTCGTGACGCAGGGCGTGGTGGGGGGAACCGTGTTTCAGGAAACCGCTGAGCTCGGCCCAGGTCGGGTATTCCGCCGAGCAGAGGAGGCGCGACACCGCGAAAGCGCCGTTCGCGTTGGCGTAGGCGCAGCAGGTCTCCAGCGGCTCGTCCTTGAGCCAGCCGCGCAGGAAGCCCGACATGAAAGCGTCCCCTGCGCCGAGCACGTTATAGACTTCGACCGGAAAGCCCGGCCCCTTGATCCCCTCCTCCAGCGTTGCGGGAACAGGGCCAGGAAAAACGACGCAGCCCATCGGGCCTCTCTTGAGCACCAGCGTCGCCTGGCTCGTGACGCGCACGGCCTTTAACGCGGATAGCGGATCGTCTGCGCCGCCGGCGGTCATCATCTCCTCTTCCGTGCCGACGATCAGATCGCATTGCGGCAGAATGGCGCTCAGGCTCCGCGTCACGTCGCCCGACTTGATGTAGCGCTCCTCGCCAGCTCCATGGCCTGCGAGGCCCCAGAGATTGGGCCGGTAATCGATATCGAAGACAATTCTGCGCCCGGCGGCGCGCGCCAGTCGCATGGCCTTGTGCTGCGCGGCGGCGGCGTTGGCCCGCGCGAAATGGGTGCCGCTGACCAGAATCGCCCTGGCGCTTTGGATATAGGCGGGATCGATGTCACTCTCGTCGAGCGCGCAGTCGGCGCAATTGTCCCGATAAAAGATGAGCGGGAAGGTTCTTTCGTCGCGGATGCCGAGCAGCACCAGCGAGGTGAGCCGCGTGGGATCGGTGTGGATGCCCGAGACGTCGACGCCTTCGCGCGCGCACTGCTCGCGGATGAACCGGCCCATGTGCTCGTCGCCGACGCGCGTGATGAGGCCGCTCTTGAGGCCGAGACGCGCCGTGCCGATGGCGATGTTGGTCGGACAGCCCCCGACGGCCTTGGAGAAGCTCGCCATGTCCTCGAGGCGGCCTCCGACCTGCACGCCATAGAGATCGACCGACGAGCGGCCGATCGTGATGACGTCGAGACGCGGTTCCGGCACGCTCAACTCCCGTTCAGGGCTCGATCGGCGGGTCGGCGGTCCCGACGACATTCTGATCGAAGTCGATATTGGAACCCGTCATCAACCCCGACTCGTCCGAGCAGAGATAGGCGCAGGCGCGGGCCACCTCCTTCGGATCGATCAGCCGCCCGAACGGCTTGGTCTTCGCGGCGGTCTCGAGCCATCCGTCCTGCGCCCCATGGTAGGTCTTCATGATCCGGTCCTCGCCGGGCGTCGACATCCAGCCGATGTTGAGCCCATTGACGCGGATGCGGAACTTGAGCAGCGAATGGGCGACGTTGCGGGTGAGGGTGGCG
>Ga0116216_10002109_pt1 | contig 13399 bp, 10 predicted proteins | sample Sb_taG_11_FD_89696 | JGI IMG/M metagenome (GOLD analysis project Ga0116216, IMG submission 89696) | Peat soil microbial communities from Weissenstadt, Germany - Sb_50d_3_AS metaG | ecosystem: Environmental > Terrestrial > Soil > Wetlands > Peat | place: Germany: Weissenstadt | collected 2010-09-21
GAGCTCGGGGACAGCGAACCCACGCTCAGGGCCACCGTGTGACCTCGTTGCGTCCTCGCGGTGAGGTTCGAGAGCGCACATGCCCTTGGCCAACTCCTCCCCTGCCCGATCGCGCCACTGGGCGTGGGCGGGCTGTCCCCTCATCATCGGAGCTCATCCACGAAAGCCGTCGGATGACGTCTTCGGCACCGACAGGCCGAAGTCCTCTTCGCACAGAAGTCAGATAGTCCGTTCTTGTTGGATGCGTGATCGGCTGTGCGCACCCTCACGATCGAGGCGGCTGGCCTGTCAGGACGGCGCTGGCCTGGCGTGCCGCTCGGAGGCCGCTCAGGTAGGCGGCTTCGACGGTGTCGGCCACGGGGCTCCATACAGTCGCCGATCCCGCCCACAACAGGGCGCCGGTGTCGGGCGCGGCGAGCCGCGCCCGCGCCCCCACCGAGCCTGGTGGGAGGAACGTATACCCGCCCAGCGCGTAGGGCTCGGTGAGCCAATCGACGAAACGGGCCCCTCGCACCAACCGCGTCGGCCGGACACGGGGGAAGACCCGACGAAGGTCTTCGAGCGCGATCTCAACCGCGGAGTCGGGGCCGGCCTCGGACAGTGCGCGGGCTCGAGGGCCGGTGGCGTAGGCGATGAGCACAGGCGGCCCGTCGGTGCCGAAGGAGGTCGGCCAATAGAGGGTGATGGGTCCTGTCCCGCAGATCAACTGGGCCATGTGGCGTGGCCAGAACGGTTCGTCGAAGGAGAGCAGGACCTTGGCCACCGGTCCCGTAGCGATGCGCTTGATGGCGTCGCCCTTGCTTTCAGGCAGGGACGGTTTGAAGGCCACCATCCCCGCTGCCAACACCCCGTGCGGGACGGTGCTGATGGCTGCACGCCCGCTGAAGGTGTGACCGTCCTTGAGGGTGATCTCGACGCCGTCGGGCCCCCAGGCGATCATGGCGACCTGGCACCCGAAGTGGATGTCGAGGCCGGTGGCCACGTGCTGGGGCAAGAGGTCGTAGCCGTCGATGACCCGGTGGTTGACGCCCTCCTCGAGACGGAGCACCCCGTCGGCGGCCAGGCCCTTGACGCCCACCTCGTCGACGCCTCCCGGCAGGTGGGCGGTGAGCGCGAGCTGGGCGAGCTCCCGGGCCCTGCCCCGGTAGCCCTTCTCGGCGATGAACGACGCCGCGCTCATGTCTCCGCCTCGCAGTCGATGCAGCGCCCAGAGGATGTCGAAGCTCCGCCACACTCCGGGGTGAAGCAGGTGCAGGGGCAGCCATCGCGTGTCTCCTCCGCTGGTGAACCACGAATGCGAGTACGGGACGGGCTGGACCCGGAGGGCAGCGGCGCGCACGTCGCCCCAGGTGGCAGAGCCGACTCCGTGGATGAGCTCGGCGCCCGTCTCGATCGGCACGTCGACGAAGTCCCGAACTGTTTGCACTCGGCCGCCGACCTGGTTGGTCGCCTCCAGCACGATGACGCGGGCGCCGCCGCCTGCGAGCGCCCGAGCGGCGGTCACGCCGGCCATGCCTGCACCCACGACGACGACGTCAGCGGCGCTTTGCTCTCGGGTCTCGTTCACTTCAAGCACCCCCCACAGGAGCGCGGTCTGGTCTTGGCAGCAGGAGTCCAGTCTTTCATCTGTCGAGCCCAGATTCATTTGTGCAGGAGCGGGAACAACGGGACCTACGGGACTCGGTGAGGAGACCCTTCTTCACCCGATTCCGCCGGTTCCGGGTTCGTGGCTCGGGCAACGCACCGGTTGCGCTGGGGCGTTTCTCACGTTTCGGTGGGCGGAGGGCTCGGCACGAACGACAAGTCGACGAGCCTCGGTCGTTCCACCGCCAGTCGGAGCCAAACAGAGCCTGGCTCACCCCGCAGGTACCGCTGAAATCGATCCTCCCAGGCTTCTTCGTCGTCGCCGAGGTACCTGCGCAGCATCCTCCAGCCGCGACGGGACTCCCACGGAAGTATCTCGGCCCGCCCAGTTGCCACAACCTGCCGTGTCGCCCCCGTGGCGAGGTCGGTTGTGTCTACCGCAAGGGCCACTCGAGGGTCACGGTCCACATCTCGCAGGACGGTCGACCACGGCCCAGTCAGAATCCAAAAGGCGTGATCCTCCCACAAGAACCAGACAGGGCGAACGTGGGGTCCGTGGGTGGCCAGGTGTGCCGTCAGCGGTCGAGCGAGGAACTCCTCCACGTCGCCGTCGCTCGATTGCACCTCGGCCACTGTATTCCGACGAGGCGTCCGCTACCTCTCCGGCCGGCCCGATTCTGTATCACCACCGGCGTTGCGCGGTGTCTGAGCCATTCACTATCCCGCTGACGTTTTCGACCCGCCTCTCGGAACACCGGACGACACATGTGCGCGAACACTTCGTACGCGCCCCGGCTCTCCCACACGTCGACGAAGCGAATACCCTCGCCGGGTCTTGGTTGCCCAGTGAAACCATGAGCCCGCCGCTGGTTCTGGGCACGAAGACGCACGGTGAACTGATCGTCGCGTCATTGCAAACAGCCTGTCGGTGAACAACGCGTGACTGTAGTGTGAAGAATGCGTGTGTCGAAGCCGCCCAGATAGCTACACACTGCGGCGATTGCCCACAAGGAGTAGTAGGTGCTCAAGTTCGTCATCGTCGTGTCGACCATGACTACATGGGGCCTGACCCAGTGGCGACTGTCGCATCGAGGCGGCCGCGCAACGCCCGCATCGCACGGAAGCCAACCAGCACTCGAAAGAGACCTACCGTCGTCGTCATCGAGTGTGTCGACCACACCTGCACCGTGATCGGACGTGATCCTGCGGTCCCCTGTCAGTCCTTAGAGGAAGCGATGGACGTCGTCGAGGAAATGGCGCCAAGCGTCGATTGGCGTGAAACAGCACCAGGCGTCTGGGTCGCTCGCTTCAGTCGAACCCGTTGAAACGTGGTGTTCGTCACCGAGACGAGAACAGGTCGAGCAATGTGGTGACCGAACGCTCGACTTCCGCAATCCTCAGAGGCTTCGTTATCCACGCCACGGCTCCGGCACGGATGAACGTAATCCTGTCGGTCTCGTCGCCTGAAAGAACCGCCAACGGTATAGCGGTGCGCCGGACGGCTCGTCCTAAGAACACCATGAGGTCCTGAGCGTGGCAATCGGATAACTGTGTATCGAGCAGGATCAAACTCGGTGTGAGCAGGCCAGCCATCAGCCGAGCCTCACGGCCAGTCTGGGCCACCACGAACTGCACGCGATCCAGCCGCCGGACGATTCGCGCCAGTGTCACGCGACAACCAGGGTCGGCACCGATGTAGAGGACCGTTCGTCGCGCCGTGATCGGTGCAGAAACCCTTTTACGTGGCTTTACTGCACTATCAGGGGCGACTAGGCCCAGCTGGACCGACGGTTGCTGAAGTGCCACGGAAATCAAAGTAGCGGTACCAGGTGAACACCTCGGTACAGGAAGGAAACCGGCACATGAAACCTCGGCGCCATCTCTCCGTGAAAGGTGCTGTCAGGACTCGGAAAGGCGAAGCCTCCCAGGTCAAGAGGCTGGGTCACTTCTGACGGGGACGGGTACGATGACACGTTGTGACGACATGGTATGGACTTACCTTGCTGCCAACTGAAAACTCCTCCGACGAAGAGGGTGTCGACGCCACAGTCGAGGCGGTGGTCCGCGCTCGTCAAGACCTCGGCTGGGAGCTTGTGCAGCGGACTGAACGAGCGGACTCCGAGGTCATGCTGTTCAGACGCCCCGCGTAGTGCCGCAGCCTGGATGGCTCTCGGAAGCCGCGTAGGGGTCAGTCGTGTTCGCTCTGCACACGCCCGGTTTCCTCGACTGCAAGTCGATCAAACCCGTCTGCGAACATCGATTCCGCTCATCCACTCGTAGCGCCCTGGCTCTGTCCTTCTCGATATTCGCCCTCGGCTAACCATCGGAGTCGCCTCCGGGGTATGTGATGCCGGGACCCTGGATGTCAAGGCTGGTCATGGCCTCCCGGAGCCGGATGCCAATGTTCCCGGAGCCGATCGGCCATGGTCGCCATCACCGAAATCGAAAATGTGGGTGTCTCGTGGACCAAGAAGAGAAACCGGTGTCGGTTCAGGACCGCCAACACGCTGTCGGAGAGGGCTACCGCAGTCGCCATGCGCGGCGAGGAGTCAATGAGCGCCATCTCTCCGAAGACTTCGTCGGGACCGAGGATGGCGATGACCCGGTCCGTAGTCTGAAGCTGGATTTGGCCTTCGATGACGCCGAACATCTCTTCGCCCACCTCGCCTTCTTGGAAGACGATGCCGCCCGCGGGAACCTTCATCGTGTGGTCAGCGTTGCGAAACACGCCTGTGACCTTGTGTATTGCGGGACGAGTCGAAGGAGCCGAGAGGCGACTTGGATGAAGCTCGGGCGGATACCACTTGCTGTCAGATGCCAGCCACCAACCAGGCCCCTGCGACACATCACTCATCGACACCATCTCCGTTTCCGGTCGCGGGCATGTCCTTGGAGAACTCGTCGATGCAGTGCTCACAGATATACGCATCTTGACCGGCGATGAGCCTTCCCACCTCTGACGGCTGTCGCCCGCAAAACGAGCACCTGAGGTCTCTGGCTCGTCTCCGACTGCCTCCTCTTGCAATCCAGCCGCCTGACGTCATTTCAACGGCCTCGCTGGAACTGGCTGCCTCGGGCTCGACCTGGCCCGCCAGCAGTTGCATCACTGTCTGCCGGACGGTGTCTGGATCGACGCCCACGCTCAGCAGTACCCGAGCACCTACGCCCTCACCTTCACGCACCAGTCCGAGAAGGAGATGTTCGGTGCCGATGTAGTTGTGATCGAGCTGCAGTGCCTCACGCAGGGACAGTTCGAGCACCTTCTTGGCACGTGGAGTAAAGGGCGGCGAACCAGTCGCTTCTGTGCCGAACTGTCCGACGACCTCGACCACCTTCTGACGTGCCACGTCCAAGGAAACACCCATCTGCGTTAGGGCCTTGGCGGCGACACCCCTCCCTTCGCCGACAAGACCGAGCAAGATGTGCTCGGTGCCGATGTGGTTGTGGTTCAGCAGACGCGACTCCTCTTGCGCGAGCACCAAGACTCGACGGGCTCTGTCGGTGAAGCGCTCGAACACCGCTATATGGTCTCACGCCGGCGCTGCCGTGGCCATAGCGCTTCCTGATCATCCGGGGTGCATGCACATCCCGTTCTTGGCTTGGTCACATCTGTGTATCTGGCTCACTCCTCGCGGGGCGAGTCGACACGATGTGTGGGACTTCTCCGTCGCCGCATGCTTCAGTGGCGAGTTGCAAGGCTTGGCTCCAAGCCTCCGGTGTATTGGCTTCTCGCGCCTTTATGACGAGCTGATCAAGCTGATCCGCCGTAGCCTTGGCCTGGGCCAGCGCCTGGGCGGCGCGCTCGGCCGATTCCAGGGCTTCCGGCGCTTCTTGGGCCGCTTGCTCAGCCTTCTGCCTGGCGTCGGCGGCTGTTTCAAATGCGACTTGGGCTGCTTGGGCTGCTTCTTGAGCAGCCTGGGTCGTGTGCTCGGCCATTCGCAACGCATCGTCGACCGCCTGCTGGGCCACCTGGGCTTCTTCCGCCGCTTCCTCGAAAGCCACGGCCAGTTGCCCGACAATCTCATGCGCGTAAGTCGTCACCCGCATTGTTTGCGCGATATCCGCCACCACAACGGCGGCTTGTGCCGCGCTCTGCCAGGCAGCAGCAGTACCGGCTGTCCCTGCTGTCGCTACGGCCTTGTCGGCCTCTCTGGCCCATTGACCAACGGGATCTCCGTGATCGACCGGACCGTCGGCCTCATCAGACAGTGCGCTGAGGACTTCGCTGATCTGCACTGGCGTGGGCGGAGGGAAGGGTTTCGTCAGCCTGGACCATGCGACACCGTCCCAGTATCGGAAACTGCTGGAGTCGGCCGGATCGGGATACCAAGCCGCAGGTATGGCCGGGGCAGCCGCAGGGGGCGTGACCGGGACCGTGGGCGGATGCCAATCATCAGGGCTTCCGTCGTAGCTGAGAGTGACCACGGACTTCTCGTGTCTGAACGGACGCATCGTTGCCACCACCGATTTGTGAGGTCTAAAGACGAGTCATTCAACCCAACTCAAACCTTGCATTGTGGGTGAGCCGAATCCAACCGGAACGCCCCAGCAAGGTGAATCTAAGAGAAACGTCTGGCCTCGCGCCTCGTCGATATTGACGATCCCGATGCAGAGCTCGTGCCTGCTACGCCCCGAATCCCGCCACCATGGGTCCATGATGGGCGTCCAAATCGGTCTGGCCGGGCAATGGCCTTGGCAAGGCTCGTCGGGCGTTGCGTCTCGGGGCTCGTTGGATCGAAGACGCACCAAAATGCCGTTCAGTTGTATGTCTTCAAGTGGTGTCTGTCGCTGACCGCTGGTAGAGCGACCGTGCCGGTCCCCTCGGCGTGAAACGATTCGAGCCGTACGCCTGTGTTTCCCAGGGCGTCTGCTCCCGATAATCGCAATGTGTCTGGGCTACACCTCAGAGCCTGGCGAACCGTCGAGTCGGCTGTTTGTCGACACAGGGCCCAGCCAGAGACCGGAGCCAGGGGCGCGAAGAGGAGCGAGGTTGGCCGTCGAGGGGGCCGGCGCCGGGCCGCGGCGACTCTGGTCGTCGAGATCTTCGACGCTGATGATCTTCGTGGTTCGGATCGGATAGGGGTCGGGGTAGTCCACGACGCGGATGCGGCCCTTGGGGTGGTAGCGACCGCTGTCGATCACCTCCCGAGGAACATACGGATCGTGGCCCATGTGTCGGAAGAGTCGCGTGGTGGGCTCCCAGATCGTGACCCGCTCGTGCCAGCGCAGTAGATCCAGTCTGCGTAGGAGCGTCATCAGGGTGACCAGAGTGCCGGCCAGCACGCCGGCGACCAGGGCACCCAACGGGGTGCCGCCCGGCAGCACCGCAATCAGCCCGAGCAGCAGGAGGAGCAGAAGGAGGAGGCCGAACCATTCGATCGGTGACATGGCCTGTCCTGTCGCGGCCTCGATCAGTGCCCGGAATTCACCCATGTCCACACCGAGCTGGACCAACTCCTTGTAGACGACTTCCTCCTGGCGGGTGGCGGGCTCGAGGGCGTAGACGGCCTCCAAGAGCTGGAGGTATGAGGGTGAGGCTGCGTGGTAGTCGACCAGCCGGTAGTCGATCTGGTCGGTGAGATGGCGGTCGATGAGGGCACGGACGCGAGTGCGGTCGCTCTCGCCGAATACAGCCATCAATTGGTGGATGGAGAAGAGGGAGGCATTGCCCTTCGCCACCAGGTCGTGCACAAGAGCCAGGCGCTCACGCGTTCGGACGATCGTGAAGGCCAGAAGGACACCGAAGAGGAAGGCCGCCATGCTGGCCAGGGCCACGTCCACCCGGACGTCACCTCTCTTGGGGCCGACCAGGAGCGAGGCGAGGCCCACCACGACCCCGGAGACCACAGCCAGCCCGACCACGCGCTCCCCGCGGGAAGCCGATGCCAACACCGCCCGAGCCCGCATGACCGACCAACACTACGCGGATCAGCGGCCGACGGCCCGCCCAACAGGGAACTCGCAATCCCGGCAACGTAACCGTCACACGTCGTTTACGTTACGTTCACGACCATGGTCTCCTCTTGTCCAAGCGGTCCTCTCCACTTGCCAAGTCAGCCCGGCGGAGTGTGTGGCCCTACGCTCACACCGTGGAGTGGAGACGGGACGACGGTCATCGGGTCACAGATGACCCCCAGTTGCTCGACTTGGACCGAATTCATCACTGGTTGTGCGAAGAGAGCTATTGGGCGACGGGTCGCTCCATGGAGGCCGTGCGCCAATCCGTGGAGGGTTCGATCACCCTGGGCTGCTACGCCCCCGACGGTACCCAGGTTGCGGTGTGTCGTTGGGTCACCGATACCGCCACCTTCGGATGGCTCTGTGACGTCTTCGTCGACCGCAACTGCAGGGGGCAGGGTCTTGGCAAGTTCCTGGTGTCGTCGGCCATGGCACACCCCGCCGTGCAGGATGTGCCCCTTCTCGTGCTGGGCACCCGTGACGCCCAGGGTCTCTACGGGCGATTCGGATTCGTCTCGATTTCTGAACCCGGGCGCTGGATGGAACGGCGCACATGAACCGAGGCCTTTCTTCGGCGCAGACCCACAATGTCGAGGGAGATCCGGCTGAGATCGGCCACCCTCGACGTCTCAGGCTGGACGGGACGAAGCTCGGCGGTGCCACTCATGTGTTCGACGTGGAGCGCAGTTCCCGCCTCCGAGTGGCGGAAGGGCTAGTGGTGCGTGGGATCGCCGACTGGATAGGTCAGCTTCTCGACGATGTTGCCGCCGGCGGCAGGGACGATGTAATTCACACATGGGCCCGCACCCACGTGGAGCGGGTTGCAGATCGGCAGCAACCCCTGGTTTGTCGTCTTGCCGAAGAGGTCCTTGAACGTCTGGCTGGGCTGGCTCGTACGGAAGCAGACCCAGAAGAGGAGGCCCTGGATTCCCTTCCCCTTCGTCCCGTTGGCCGCTTTGAAGGTGTCCGTCTCGGTGATGCTGCTCGAACCCGGGACGAGAGTATCGCTCTCGCTGATCACGCTCGGCTCATGACGGAATCCGTCGCCGCAGTCGAGGGAGTTGGCGCCGGTGTCGGGGTTGGTCGAGAAGAGCACGTCGCCTGAGCCCGTCGTGGTGGTGGAGGCCTGAAGGTTCAACGTGGATGTATTCAGGCTGCCGTTGCACGACCCGCTCGTGCAGGGGATGACGGCGTCGGCAACCGCCACGGTATCGGTGGCCTTGACCGTCGACCCGCCGTCATCGAGGATGGTCACCACGGGGTTGAATGTCCCGGTCCCGTGGGTGGCGTAGGCGTGGCCGCCGGCATCGGTCACCGTGAAGACCCCTTCGACGGGGCCTGTCACCGTTTCCGGGTTGGTGTCGCCATCACCCCAGGCGGTGGTGGCGGTGAAGTCCGAGGCCGTGGCGGACGGATTGGCATCGGTGAAAGTGGCCACGGTCATGGCCGGGGAGGCCACTCCCGTCGTCAGCGGCGCCAGGGGGGCCGGGAAGGCCGACAGGGCGGCGTCGGTGATGGTGGCCGAGCCGCTCGCGACGGCGACATTGTCGGGCGAGGTCAGGGTCGAGTCGGTGACGGTCACCGTCGGTGTGGGGGCACCCTCCTCGGTGTAGGTGTGTCCCCCGGTCACGGTGAAGGGTCCCCCGGTGGGGCCGCCGACGGTGCCTGACGTCGAGAAGGTGTCACCCCAGTTGATGGTGGCCGCGAATTGCCCGGCCGTGGCGGTACTGGTGGAGGTGATCGTCGCCACCGTCGCGCTGAGCGGTGCCCCTTCGACGCCCGAGATCGGCGTCGCCGTGACGACGGTGGCACCGGTGGCGGCGGCCCCCGGTCCCTCCAGGGAGAAGTAGGTCCCGCTCCCCGCGGCCAAGCCGCCGGGTGGGAAACTCACCGACCCGGTGTTGGCGTCGGTGACCGTGAAGGAAGTCCCCGGACCGCCGTAGCCGCTGTTGCTGGCATCGGAGGTGCTGCAGTCAGCGGGCGCGTAGGTGCACAGGCCGTCTCCGTCGAAACCGAACACATCCGGGCCGCTGAGCGCCACACTCAAGAGCGTCCCCCCCGAGTTGTTGACCACGCCGTAGGCGGTGTCCTCCTGGCCGTCGAAGGGGCCCGGGCTCCCGGTCACGCTCACCGTGCCGCCGGCGCCGACGGTGACTACGTACGCACACCCCTGGACGCCTCCACTCACCCCGTTGATGGCCGGACACAGCGGCGACGGTGTGGCGCCCGAAGCGCCCGAGAATGTGACCGCCAGGCCCGCAATAAGTGCCACACAAAGTAGTGAAACCAGCACTCTCGTCGCTCGACGCATGACATGACCCCCCGCAATGGCCCGTTTGGGCAGGGAGATTAAACCACCGCTGCCCGTGAGGCAATCGGGCCTCGCCGCGTCTTAGGTCGCGATCAGACCCCGTGCCGCCGGTGCGAACAGGTCCGGCACCCAGACCACTCCGAGCGCATCCAGGATGCGGCTGCTGTCTTGCGCCACGTCGCTCGGGGCGCGCCCGTTGTCGTCGAAGTGCAGAGCAGCCATCACCCGCAACGTGAGGGCGATTTCGTAGTCGGCGTGGCGGACCCGCGCCGCCGACAGGCTCTGCTCGAGCATGCGACGCGCCCCATCACCATCGCCGTCGCGGGCCAAGGCGACGCCACACACACGGAGAAGAAGCGGCGTCTGGGGGGCCACGCCTCCGAGTCCCCGGGCCCGCTCGAGCTCGCTCTCTGCCAGCGTTCGGGCTGCTCGGGTATCGCCGGCGAGAAGCAGGCACTCCGACCACCTGGCCCCGGCCTCGAGGGACTCGACGTGGCCGCCGATCGCTTCGGCCTCCTGGCGCGACAACTCGAAGAGACGCATCGCCTCGTCGTATCGGCCCCGACACGTTGCCACGCGGGCCAGATTGCAGTTCTGGTGGGCCGCCCCCGAGCGAAACCCCCCGGCGCGGTAGGTGCGCAAGGCCGATTCGAAGAGTCGCTCGGCTTCGTCGATGCGACCCTGGTCAAGCATGATCTCCGCCACATTGTTCTCGTAAGCCGCCAGTTGCACCGCGTTGCCCGACCGGCGCGCCTTCTGCTGGGCCCGGAGGTAGAGGTCGAGGGCCTGGTCCCACTCTCCTCGGAAGTAGGCGAAGATCCCCAACGAGTTCAATGCGGTGGCTTGTCCGTGGAGGTCACCGAGCTCCTCGAACAACGCCAGTGCCCGGCGCCAGTTGGCCGGCTCTTCGAGCTTGCCCAGGTCCATCTGGGCCCAGTCCAACACCCACAGCGCATTGGCGAGCGCCTCCTTCTCGTCGGCGCGCTCGGCCTCGGCCACAGCCGCACGGCACCACTTGATGGCGCGGGCGTGACGACCTTCTTCCTGGCAGAACCTCCCGTACCAGGCCAGGAGCTGGGCTCGCTGGCGCTGGGCCTCGATGCCGTGTGCACCTTCGAGTATTTGGAGCGCCCGTGTGATCCAGCGCAGGGCATCGGAGAACCGCCCGAACCAACCCTGAACCTGGGAGGTCTTGAGCATCAGGCGCGCCTGCGCGGGCAGATCCTCGTGCACCAGACGCCGCGCGGTGCGGTACTCATCGACCGCGCTTCGATATGCGCCCGCCCGGCGTCGGGTGTCGCCCAGCGCCTCACGAACCTCTGACAGCTCCTGAGCCGTCAGCTCGGGCAGGTGGCGCGCCGCAGAAACAGCGCGCTCGAGGAAGCCGGCCGCCTCGACATTGGCGTAAACGGATCGGGCCCTGTCCGCGGCGGTCAACGAGTATCGCCATGCTTCTCGATATCGTTGGGCGTAGAAGTAATGGAGCGAGAGCAGCTCGGACCGGTCCTCGGCATGGTGACCCTCCGCTGTCCGAATGGCGTCGGCCACTTGCGCGTGCAGCTTGCGCCGCAGCCGGTAGGAAAGGCCCTCATAGGCACCGTCACGAAGCAGCGCATGACGGAAAACGAGATTGCCCGCCCCGTCCGGAGTCAAGAACTCCCTCAATCGCTGCCAGATGGCATCCGCTTGGTCGGGGATGTCGAGCACCACCGCCAGCAATTCCATGGCTGCGGTCCGGCCCAGCACCGACACCTGCCTCAGGAAATGCCGATCGTCGGCGGAAAGCCGGTCGATGCGCGCCGCAATGACCGCTTCGATGGAGTCCGGCAGCGAGTCGATGCTGTCGGCATCTCGCGCCGCCGCCACCAACTCCCGGAGGAACAAGGGGTTGCCGCCGGATCGCTCCGACAACGCCACCACCTCGTGAGGTGCCAACGGGGCGTGGTGCGAAGCCATCTCCACGAACGTCGCCGCCTCTGTGGCGGCCAGCGGTTCCAGTCGGAGCCGTGTCCCGGCATGGTCAGGGGTCACGAACCCGGATTCGACGTCGCGTCGGGTCAAGCAGAACAGCCACGGGTGGACGCCCACGGCTGCAACCACATGTCGCAACAGTTCGGCCGATGCCTCGTCCATCCAGTGTGCGTCCTCGACCACGAGGAGAGTCGGACGGCCCAGCAGGCAGCTCAGGAGCTCGGTCATGGTCTCGCCCAGGCGCAGTCCCCGGAACTCGGGCTCGAGCTCGGCCGTTTCGGGGGTGTCGGGCACGTCGAGGTCCACGACGGCGGCAACGAGGGGCGTCCAGGGGACGAGGGTCGGCGACAGCGCCGCCAACGCCTCGGCCAAATCGACGGTCAAGGCCGCAGCGGGCTTGGCCTCGTCGAGGTCCAACAACGTTCGCACCAGGCCCCGCAGTGCACCGTAGGGACGAGACGACTCGTAGTACTCGCAGGTCACCCCCAGCGTCGCCATGCCTTGAGCGTTGGACCGGAACTCGTCGACGAGCCGGGACTTGCCCACCCCAGGCTCGCCCACGAGCTCGAGCACTGCGCCCGATCCGTCCCGGGCGGCATGCACCAGTGAGTGCCAGATCTTCATCTCGTCGATGCGGCCCACGAGGGGGAAGTCGGCTCCGGGGTCGACCGACCGCGCCCCGACCCGCTCGCCCACGTCCACGGCCTCGACCGGTTTCGCCTTGCCCTTGACGAAGAACGGCGTCACCTGGTCTGTCTTGAAATCAGAGCGTGAGCGGGCCATGACCTCGGGAGTCGCCAGGATCTGTCCGGGCGCGGCCTTGGCCATCAGGCGGGCTGCCAAGTTGACGGTGTCACCCATGACGGTGAACGTCCGCCGGTAGGGCGGCCCGATGTCGCCGGCGAAGACCGGCCCCCGGTGCAAGCCCACGCGCAAGGCGGGATGGCGGTCGCGATCCATGATCTCTCGCACGGCCAAGAGCATGTGGTGCTCGTCGTCACCTGTGGTCGACGGCGCGCCGGCGACGAGGATGACCTTGCCCCCGTCACGATCGATGTCGGTGCCCAGGAACGTGACCCCTTGCCGGTCGACGGCATCCTGGGCATCGCTGATCAGTAGATCGAGATAGTCGCTGACGACATCGGGGCCCGAGGTTTCGAGCATGCCATCGATGCCGTCGAAGTGGACAAAGGCAACGGTGACGCGGCGATGCTCGGGCTCCTGACTGGCGCCCCGGACCGAACCCCAGATGGCCGCAGGAATACACTGCGTCAGATCCACCCCGCCCCGGACCGGGTCGCGGGGCGTGGCCGCCACCACATCGATCTCGGGAGCTCGGCGCAGAAGCCAGCCCCCGTTCCTCTCTCGTCCCAGGTCCGAAGCCCGCAGGGCGGGGGCCGTCTGCTCGCTCACCAGGATCTCCCCGGCGCCGGCGGCCCCTTCCATGGCAACGATGACGCTGGCGGCGGTGCCCGTGACCACGAGCTCACGGTGCGACGTGCCGACCAGGAACATGTCGAATTCGCCGCTGTGCACGCCGACCGACATCCGCAGTGTCACCTGCTGACCGAGCAC
>Ga0116216_10002111_pt1 | contig 13393 bp, 15 predicted proteins | sample Sb_taG_11_FD_89696 | JGI IMG/M metagenome (GOLD analysis project Ga0116216, IMG submission 89696) | Peat soil microbial communities from Weissenstadt, Germany - Sb_50d_3_AS metaG | ecosystem: Environmental > Terrestrial > Soil > Wetlands > Peat | place: Germany: Weissenstadt | collected 2010-09-21
CAACCCCTCGTCGAAAACTCGATCAAGCACGGGCTGAGCGGCAAGGTGGAAGGTGGTACGATTCGGATTCGCACCCGCCGTATCGATGCGAAACTGCTTTTGCTGGTGGAGGACGACGGCGTCGGCATTCCCGAAGCCCGGCTCGCCACCTTGCTGGACCAAGGCATCGGAGTCAGTAATGTCAACGAGCGGCTGAAGGTGCTGTTCGGAAACCAATATCGCATGTGGATCGACAGCCAGCCCGGACGGGGCACCTCGATACAGATCGAGATGCCCGAGTTGCAGGCCGAGTTGGTACCCGTCTCATGAGAACATAAGTTGACTGAGGAGAAACTTTGAACCGACTGGAAGAGTCCGTCAGCGCCTGGCCCGTGAACGGGCTGCCCGCCACGCTGGCCGAAAGAACACGGCGCGTATACGACCGGATGGCCGCGGTCTATCCCATTTCCACCATGTTGTTTCATTCGCGCGCGCACCGCTGCGCGCTCGAAGTCTCGGGTGTTCGGGATGGCATGAATGTGCTGGAAGTGGCTACCGGCTCGGGTGAAATGTTCCGGCGGCTGGTGCGCGCCAATGCGAGCGGCGCCACCATCGGGGTCGACCTGTCGCCCAACATGGCGGCTCGCACGCAGCGCTCCGCAAGGCGCAAGTTCCCATCCGCCCAGACCCATTGCCAGGCAGTGGACGCCCGCCACATGCCCTTCCGCAACGAATCCTTCGACGCCGTCTTCTGCTGCTACATGCTGGAGTTGCTTTCCGGCGACGACATCGTCGGCATCCTGCGCGAGTTCCGCCGCGTCCTGCGCGACCGTGGCCGCCTGACGCTGGTGTTGATCGGGCAGAACGCGCCCATGTTCAACACGTTTTACAAGCTGGGCGGCAAAGTGGCGCCCGCGTTCTGGGGGCGGCAGGTGGAACGGCGGGTGCCCGACCTGATCGAATCCGCCCGTTTCGCGATTCTCGAAGACCGCACCGTGCGCCAGACCTTCTACCCCTCGCGGGTGCTGGTGGCGCGCAAGTAAGCCTCATTCGCAGCGCAAGCCCTGCCACAGCGGCGGCACGGGCCTTTACTTTTAAATGTAAAGTACTTTATAATCACGCCAGGATGTTTGTCAAATTCATTCTGCCGGCGCTCACCGAAGCCACCAGCCCGCTGTTCCGTCCCATCAAGTACTCGCTGTTTCCACCGCTGGGGCTGGCGACCCTGGCAGCGTATCTGCCGCCTGAAGACCGTGCGGTGTTGACGGACGAGCACGTCGAGAAACTGCGGATGGACGACGCTCCGGACCTGGTGGCCATCGAGGTCTATATCACCAGCGCGCGGCGGTCTTATGAGATTGCCGATCGATACCGGAGCCGCGGCGTCTTTGTGGCGCTCGGCGGGCTGCACGTAACCTCGCTGCCGGAGGAGGCCGCGCCGCATGCCGACGCCATCTTCACGGGGCCGGGCGACGATACGTGGCCGCGCTTCCTGGCGGACTTCCGGGCGGGCCGGCCGGCTCCCCGGTATGACTCCGTTCGGCGGACGCTGCTCGGCGCGCCGCCCATCCGGCGCGACCTGATCCAACGGCATCTCTACCTGGTGCCCAACTCCATCGTGGTCTCGCGCGGATGCCCGTACGTGTGCGACTTCTGTTACAAGGAGGCGTTCTTCCAGGGCGGCCGGTCCTTCTACACGCAGACAGTCGACGATGCGCTGGCGGAGATCGAGCGGCTGCCGGGGCGGCACCTCTACTTTCTGGACGATCACCTGTTGGGCAACCGGCGATTTGCGGCCGCGCTGTTCGAAGGCATGAAAGGCATGGGACGCATCTGGCAGGCGGCGGGAACGGTGAACTCGATCCTGGAGACGGCGGTCGAGCCGAGGCTGCTGGAGAAGGCCGCGGATTGCGGATTGCGCAGCCTGTTCGTGGGCTTCGAGAGCACCAACCGGGCGAGTCTCGAAGAGCAACGCAAGTATCAGAACCTGGATCGAAACTACGGCGCGGCCATCCGGCGGCTGCACGGGCTGGGGATCATGGTAAACGGCAGTTTCGTTTTCGGCATGGATTCGGACGACGCAGGGGTCTTCGACCAGACCGTGGAATGGGCCGTCGGGCAGGGTATCGAGACGGCGACGTTCCACATTCTGACGCCGTATCCGGGCACGGCATTGTACGGCCGGATGGAGGCGCAGGGGCGGCTGCTGCACCGCAACTGGGACCTGTACGACACGCGGCACACGGTGTTCCGGCCGGCGAAAATGACGCCCGCGCAACTGGAGGAGGGATACTGGCGGGCGTACCGCAGTTTCTATCGCTGGCGGGCGATTGTGGAAGGAGCGATGACCAAGCCCGACTGGATCGGGCGCCTGCGGCACTTCGCCTACGCCGCGGGATGGAAGAAATTCGAGCCGCTGTGGGACGCGGTTCTGCGGCTCAAGCGCGTGGCGCAGATGCGGCCGGTGCTGGAAGCGGTGCTGCGGGCCAGCCCTACTGAGTCACTTTCACCACGAAGTAGGTGAACTCCTTGCCGGAGTCGAGCTTCACCTGGTGCGGCAGCTTGGCGGGGATAGTGACCACGTCGCCGGCGGCGATCTTCTTCTCCATGCCGCCCGAGATCGAGGGAGCGCGCATTTCGTTGGGGGCGGTGGTCTTTCCATCCACCAGCGAGCCGCCGTAAACCAGTGTTGCTTCGCCGCTCTGGACGACGAAGATGTCGGCCTGGGTGGCATGGAACTCGGCCTCGCCCGAGCCTTCGCGGTGCGCCACCATGAACGAGTAGTTGCCGAAGGCGGTCAACTGCTGGGTGGCGACCTTCTTGGCGTCGATCTTGGGGGCCAGGCTTTTGCTGAAGCCCTTCAGCTCAGCGGATTTCCAGACGAAGAGGCCCGGGGGATCTCCGGCGGGCAGGGCCATAGCGGCGAACAGCAGGGCGGTCGCGATCAGTCTCATGATGTCTCCTCTGGATTCACACAGTAACACGATTGGCATTTGCCCGAATCACTTTCAGAATTAAATGGCGTAGATCCGTCAACATTACTTGGCATACGCGGCCTTCCTTGAGGACGAGCCAGGTGTCCTTGCCAGCAGTTGCGAGACGGTGGCGGGGTGGATTTTGAACACCCGCGCTGCGTCGGCGGCGGTTTTGCCGCCTTTGGAGACCAAGTGGTTGTATCGATGGCTTCGGTCAAGCTGCGAAATCCCGCTTTCGCGCCGGCAAGCCGTTCCATGATGACCAGCACGTCGCGCAGCGAACGGGATAGGCGGTCGAGCTTCCACACCACGAGCACGTCACCCTTGCGGAGTTGATCGAGAAGCCGGTGGAGTTGGGGGCGGTCCCAGCGTCCGCCGGAGGCCTTCTCACGATAGATGCGTTCGCAACCAGCGGCCTTGAGCGCCGCCACCTGGGCGGCGGTGTCCTGTTCGTCAGTGGAGACTCGGGCGTAGCCGATCAACAATCGCCACTTTGCTGCAAAAACCGTTCGTTTGCGCAATGCACTCAATGACGGCCCAACCGCGCGGGGTGCCTCTACACTGCGCCGTCAGGGAGGATCTATCCAAAACCTCCGAAAATTGATATCCTGCGGCGATGAGTACACGCGTGGTAGTGCTCGGCGCCGGCTTCGGCGGCCTCGAGTTGACGACGATTCTTTCCGACGCCTTCGGCGATGGCATCGACATCATGCTCATCGACAAGAGCGATACCTTCGTCTTCGGCTTCTCGAAACTCGACGTGATGTTCGGACGCCGGATGCCGGCCGACGTCCGTCATCGATATAGCGACATCGTCAAACCGGGCGTGCGGTTTCTGCAGTCCACGGTGCGATCCATCGACCCGGCCGCCCGGGGCGTCATGACCGACGATGGAAAGTTCGAGGCGGATGTGCTGGTGGTCGCGCTTGGCGCCGACCTCGATCCGGCGGCCACTCCCGGACTTGTGGAAGGCGGCAACGAGTTCTACACGGTTGCGCGAGCCTTCGCATTGCGCGACGTGCTCCCGCGCTTCGAACGGGGCCCGGCCATCATCGGCGTGACAGGGAAGTCGTTCAAGTGCCCGCCTGCCCCAAGCGAGGCGGCCCTGCTGCTGCACGATTACCTCACCGCTCGCGGGCGGCGTGAGGCGGCCGAAATCTCGGTGGTGATGCCCTTCGGTACGCCCATTCCCCCTTCGCCCGACACCTCGCAAGCGATCCTCGCCGCGTTCGCGGAGCGCGGCATCAGGTTCGTGAAGGACAGCCTGGTGAAGGCGCTCGACCCGGGCAGGAAGGTGGCCATGTTGAGCGACGGGACCGAGATGCCATACGAGTTGTTTCTCGGCGTGCCGGTGCATCGTGTGCCGCAGGTCGTCGTTGAGTCTGGGCTTGCCGCCGATGCCTATGGCTGGGTGCCGGTGAACAAGAAGACGCTGGAAACGAACTTTCCCGGTGTCTACGCCGTGGGCGACGTGAATGGCGTGGGCACTCCCAAAGCGGGTGTGTTCGCTGAAGGCGCGGCGCGCGTCGTCGCGGCGGCGATCATCGCGCAGCTCCGCGGAGGGCCGTCACCCGAGGCTTACAAGGGGGCTGGCTCTTGCTACGTGGAGTTCGGACATGACCAGGTCGGACGCGTTGACGTGGACTTTTTGAGCGGCCCAAAACCCACGGGTATCTTCAAGGAGCCATCCGAGGCGCTCGTTGCAGAGAAGGCTGACTTTGGATCCAGCCGGCTCCAGCGCTGGTTCGGGCGCCCGCCCTCCGCGCGCGCCTGAGCCGGCGTTATCGAGGGCGGTTGGAGGTCGTATAATCGAGGCTGGCCGCGAAGGCACAATGGAAATCGTGGCTAAATTTACTCACACAGCGAGAGGAGACAAGCCATGTTGCGCATAAACGACGAGGCGCCCAATTTCACCGCCGAAACATCGCAGGGCACGATCAAATTCCACGAATGGATCGGCAACGGATGGGCCATTTTGTTCTCGCATCCCAAGGACTTTACACCGGTATGCACCACCGAACTAGGCTACATGGCCGGCCTGGAGCCGGAATTCGAGAAGCGCAATTGCAAGATCATCGGCCTGAGCGTGGACCCGGTGAGCAATCACAGCAGGTGGGCCGTGGACATCGAAGAGACGCAAGGTCACAAGGTAAAATATCCCATGATCGGGGACCCGGAACTCAACGTGGCCAAGCTTTATGACATGCTGCCGGCGGACGCCGGCGATACTTCTGAAGGCCGCACCGCGGCCACGAACGCTACCGTGCGGACCGTGTTCGTGATCGGTCCCGACAAGAAGATCAAGCTGATGCTCAGCTACCCGATGAGCACCGGACGCAACTTCGACGAAGTGCTGCGCGTGCTCGATTCGATACAACTCACGGCCAACCACAAGGTGGCCACGCCGGTGAACTGGAAACAGGGCGATGATGTAATCATTCTGCCGGCGGTTTCAGACGAAGAGGCCAAACAGAAGTATCCTGGCGGCTGGAAGGCGCCCCGGCCTTATCTGCGGATCGTTCCCCAGCCGAAGTAGCAGTCCGCAAGCGGCAAGAGTCACGCCGGATCACGTGGCGCACTGGATTCACCATCGTTCGAAGCGTGACAAGCGTTCGGTGACCGATGGTATGACGAGCGGCGCACGCCGGTCCTGGTCGTGCCTTCGGTGGTGACGCTGGTGGAGCGCAATGTTCTCATAACCAGGAGCATCCCGACTTTCCCGATATCCGGGCGAGCCGGCCGTTGCCGGTGCATTGGGACGGGCGGCTCTGGAGAGGGAGGTAGCAACCGCCGACTCCGATCCCCGGAACTACACTCACTCGGCCCGCAAGGCCGACGACGGGTCCACGGAGCTTGCCCGCCTTGCGGGAATGTAGCTGGCCAAGAGGGCCACGGCCGCCAGCACTGCCGCGATCATGATGTAGGTACTCGGGTCGCCCGGCTTCACTTCGTACAGCAAAGTCGCCAGCACGCGCGTGGAGGCCAGGGCTCCGGCCACTCCGATGGCGATGCCGGCCAGCGCCAGCGTGGCGCCGCGGCGCACCACCAGCGACAGCACGTCCGCCGAACCCGCGCCCAGCGCGATGCGGATGCCGATCTCGCGGGTGCGCTGCGTCACCAGGTACGACATTACGCCGTAGATGCCGACGGCCGCCAGCACCAGCGCGATGGCAGCGAAGACGGCCAGCAGGACGGCGCTGAAACGCGCCCGCGATGTGGCGTCACGGATGCGCTCGTTCATGGTCTTGACGTCATATACCGGCAGGTTTTTGTCGAGCGCGTGCACCTCGCGCTCAACCGCCTGAGTCAGGGCCGCCGGGTTTCCCGCGGTGCGCACAAACAACACCAGGCTGCTGCGCGACGATTGCAGATGCGGGATGTAGACATCCGGCTGCGGCGGCTCGTCCATCTGCCCGTAGCGCACATCGCCCACGACGCCGATCACCTCGGCGCGATCGTTGAAGCCGCCTTGCCCGACTGCGATGGGCCTGCCGATGGGATCCTCGCCCGGCCAGAAACGGCGCGCCGCGCTATCGCTGATGACTACGACCTTGGGCGAACCTTTGCGGTCGGCCGCGGTGAACCAACGGCCGCGCAGCAGCGGAATCCGCATGGTCTTGAAGTAGTCCGGAGAGACGAAATGTACTCCGGTCGAGGGCTCGGAGCCGCGCGGCACGGGCGGACGATCGCGGAACCAGATCACGGTCCCATTGCAGCCGCCGGCCAGCGCGTGGCAGTTGCTCATGCCCGCCGAGAGGACTCCCGGCAGCGCGGCCACGCGCTTCTCCAATGGCTCGAAGAATGCTGTGGAGCCGGTGGTGAACATCGATTCCGGCAGGTTGATCCGCATGGTCAGGACGTTGTCGGGGTCGACACCTGAGCGGGTGGCCACCAGGCGGCCAAAACTCTTGAGCATGAGTCCGGCGCCGGTGAGCAGGATGACGGCCAGCGCCACTTCCACGACCACCAGCGCGCTCTTCCCGGTGAGCGCGCCGGAACCGGAAGGCCGCAGTCTGCCGCGCGAGCCCTGGAGCGCCGGGATCAATCCGAAAAGCACACCGGTGGCCAGCGCGATGGCGAACGTGAACAGCAGCGCGCGCGTGTCCAGACGGATGGAAGTGAGGCCCAGGAGCGCGAGGCCGGAGAGACGCCCGCCGAAGGCCGGATTGACGGCTTCCAGCGCACGGACCCCTACGTAAGCCAGGGCCACGCTGGCCACTGCACCGAGCACGGCGAGCAGCAGGCTCTCGGTGAGAAGCTGCCGAACGAGCCGCCCGCGATTGGCGCCCACCGCGAGCCGGATCGCCATCTCGCGCGAACGCGTACTGCCTCGCGCCAGCAGCAGGTTCGCGATATTGACGCAGGCAATCAGCAGAACGAAGCTCACCGCGCCGAACAGCACCAGGACGGACTTGCGGATGGTGGGGTCGGTGCGGGTTTCATCCAATGGCCGCGCCTTGGCGCCCCATCCCGGGAAGGTGGTCATGGGCCATGCCTCTTCGATGCGCGGTCCGAGCAGCGCCACCGCACCTTTCGCCTGCTCGACGCTGATTCCGGGCTTGAGGCGGGCCACCATGTTCCACGAATGCGACTGCGCCTGGTCAAGCTCGTTCGGGCCGTTGAGGATGTGCACGGGCAGCCAGACATCGGCGGGGCCGCTCAGTCCCTGAAAACCGGCGGGCAGCACGCCCACTACGGTGAACGGCTTCAGGTCGAGGCTGATGGTCTTGCCCACGATTTGGGGGTCGAAGCCGAAGCGGCGCTCCCACAGGCCGTGGCTGAGCACCGCCACGAAGTCCTTTTCGGGCGTGACATCCTCTTCCGCAAGGAAGGTGCGTCCCAGTTCCGCGTGGATGCCCAGCACCGGGAAGTAGCCGGCGCCCACGATCTCGACGCGCAGACGTTCGGGATCGCCCGAGCCCGTGAGGTTGTAGGTGTACGGCATGTAGACCGCGGTATCGGCGAAGACCTGCTGGAGCTTGCGAAAGGTCTGGTACTTGGGATACGACCAGATCATGTCGTCTCTGGCCTGGCGCGAGCGCGGCCCGGGCATGGCGGGCGTAGTCAGCGACACCTTCATGAGGCGGCCGGGATCCTGGTAGGGCAAGGTGCGCAGGAGGGTGGCGTCCACGACGCTGTAGATGGCGGTATTGGCGCCGATGCCGACCGCCAGGGTGAAGACGGCGATGGCCGTAAAGCCGGGTTGCCGCGCGAGGGTGCGCGCCGCGTAGCGCAGGTCTTGCAGGATGGTTTCCATGAGTGGCCTCTGAGGTTAGACGATAGAGGGCGGGATGAGGTTGGACAATTCCGCAGGTATAATATCAAAGGAAGGCAAAAATCGCCGTGCAGAGCCTCGCAGATACGATTAACTCGCTGAGCCCGGAGCAACAGGAGTCCGTCCTGCAGTTCATCGAGTTCCTGAAGGGTGGCAGATCGTCGGGCTCGCCGGCGTTCTTGGGGGCGGTCGACGAGTTCATCGATCAGCACCCCGAACTGCTTCGCCGCCTGGCGCAGTGACCTTCTATCCAGGTATTGACGAGGTGATCGCCGTTCACGCGCGGCTGATCGCCAGATTCGGAGGGACGCTGGGTATCCGGGACCGGGGCGCCCTCGAATCCGCCTTGGCAAGGCCGCAGAGCGGCTGCTACGAAGACCTGATTCAAGAAGCGGCGGCACTGTGGGAGAGCCTGTCACAGAATCATCCCTTTCTGGACGGCAACAAACGCGTCGCTGTAACGGTGACCGCCGCGTTCCTCAAGGTCAACGGCTACCGGCTGGAGTTCGACGATGTGGATGCGTTCACATTCCTGATCGGATTGTACGAAAGCGGCCGGATGCGGTTTGCGGAGCTCGAGACGTGGCTGCGGCAACATGTACCAGACGCGCCGCGGTAAAGCGGGCGCAAAAGCAGATAAGCGGGTCTATAATACAGTGGGCGGCAGATCGTTGCCGAGCCACGTTTCTGACGCAACGGGGAGATCGCTATGTTTCGATCCAAGTCCGGCTTCAAGGCTCCATATCACTACCTGACCATGCTGGCCATATCGGAGTTCAACGAATGGAAGGTGCTGGTCTACAGTCCGGGCACCACCATTCACGGTACGCACCAGTTCAGCGAGGCCAAGGCCAAGGAACATGCCTTGACCATCGCGCGGGATTACATCCACGGAGTGAAGCACGAAGAACTCCCGGTTCTTGCGGAGGCCGCTTGGGTGCCGACGGGAGATGACGATTGGTTGAACTGGAGCTCGTAGTCTCTAAGGCCAACCGCTGAACCTTGCATGCCCGCAAACCTCGGCCCGGAGTACTTGTCGGCGGAGGATGAATATCGCGGAGCGCAGACCGCGGCCGCGAAGATCGCCGCCCTGGAAAAGATGCTGGCCACCCTGCCCAAGCACAAGGGCACGGAGAAGATGCAGGCCGATTTGCGGCGCCGGCTTTCGCAGGCGCGCAAAGACTCGCAGAAGAAGGGCGCCGGCCATGCGGCTCCTTTCTATTTCGTGGAGCGCGAGGGCGCGGGGCAGGTGGCGCTGGTGGGGCCCGCGAACTCGGGCAAATCGAGCCTGTTGCGCGCGCTGACCCATGCCCGCCCCGAGGTGGCGGACTACCCCTTTACGACACGCCTGCCCACGCCCGGCATGATGACTTACGAAAACGTGCAGATCCAACTGGTGGACCTGCCTCCGCTGGCGGCGGAATTCACCGAACCCTGGATGCCGCAGGTTCTGCGGGTTGCCAACGCCGGCGTGCTGGTGCTGGACGTCAACGAACCGGAGGACCTGGAGGAGATCGAGTACATCGAGACGACCCTGCGCGGCTGGCGCCTGCCGCTGCCGGGTCTTCTCGCCGGAAACAAGATCGACCAGCCCGGCGGCGCCGGCAACTTTGCCGCTCTCGAAGACTTGTATCGGGATCGCTACCGCGCAGTGGCCGTCTCCGCCATTACGGGCGAGGGGCTGGCGGCGTTCGCGCGCGCCGTGTTCGATCTGCTGGCGCTGGTGCGCGTGTACACCAAGGCGCCAGGCAAGAAGGCCGACGCGGCGACACCCTACGTTTTGAAGCGCGGCGCCACGGTGCTGGAAGCCGCCCGCCATGTCCACAAGGATTTCGCCGAGCACCTGAAGTTCACGCGCCTCTTTCGAGCCGCGGGCGAACACGACGGCCTCATGGTGGAGCGGCACCACGTGGTCGAGGACGGGGACATCCTGGAGTTCCACATCTGACGCGGCAAGGAGCCAGGAGTCAGGAGCCAGAATGGCTCCGCGGTACGGGCTCGGCAGCCGCGCAGGATGGGGGTTGACACGGGGAGAGAATTCTCGTTGCGCGCAGGATAACCGCATCTGACGCGTTGTCCCGCGCTGCACCGGCGTGCCAGACTGTGGGTTGGTACTTTCCGTCAGCGAACTGTCGAAGGCGTACGGCGATACCGTCGCGGTGGACCGCGTCTCGTTCGACGTGGGGCGCAACGAGATCGTCGGGCTGCTGGGTCCCAACGGCGCCGGGAAGACCACCGTCATCAATATGATTCTGGGGGTGCTCGAGCCGGACGGCGGGAGCATCCGGATCGAAGGCCTGGATGTTACCAGGCACCGCTCGCAGGCGCTGGCGCGCACCAACTTCGCGGCGGTCTACGCACCCCTGCCGGGGAATCTCAGCGTGGCCCAGAACCTGCGGATTTTTGGCATGATCTACGGGGTCGCGGACCTGCCGCACAGGATCGATGAGCTGATCGGTCAGTTCGACCTGGCGGCTTTCCGCGACGTGAAGTGCGGGCTGCTCTCTTCCGGGGAGCAGACGCGCGTGTGTCTCGCTAAGGCCATGCTGAACCGGCCGACGGTATTGCTGCTGGATGAACCGGCCGCATCGCTGGACCCGGCGACGGCGCGCGAGATTCGCGCCGGCATTCGCGAGACCGCCCGTAGCGGGAGTGGCGGCGTGTTGTGGACCTCGCACAACATGTACGAGGTGGAGGAGGTGTGCGACCGCGTGCTTTTTCTCTCGCACGGCAAGATCCTGCTCGAAGGCGATCCCAAGACGCTGCCGCACGACCACGGCAAAGACACGCTGGAGGAGTTGTTCATTACCGTGGCGCGCGAGCCGCTGACCCTGGAGCGCGGCTAAACCATGCAGCCGGTGCGCATCGGGGCGATCGTGCTGCGGCACTTCTACCTGCTGCGCGGGAGTCCCGCGCGCGTGGTGCCGCTCTTCGCGTGGGTGGCCATCGACATCGTTCTGTGGGGATTCATCACCAGGTATCTGAATTCGGTGGCGGCGGCGCCGGGTTTCAATTTCGTTCCGTCGCTGCTGGGCGCCGTGCTTCTGTGGGACTTCCTGGTGCGCGTGATGATGGGGGTGACCACCGCATTCTTCGAGGACGTGTGGTCGCGCAACTTTTTGATTATCTTTGCGACGCCGCTCGAGATTTCCGAGTACGTCGGCGGGCTGGTGCTCTCCAGCATTGCGACCAGTTCGGTGGGGCTGGCGGTGATGCTGCTGGTGGCGGCCGCGGCTTTCGGCCTCTCGTTCCTGGGGTATGGCTTGATGCTGGTTCCATTCCTGCTGGTGCTGTTTCTGACGGGCATCGCGCTGGGCATCTTCGGCGCCGCGGTGGTGCTGCGGTTCGGGCCGGCGGCGGAATGGTTCATCTGGCCGATTCCCGCCCTGCTCTCGCCCTTCGCGGGGGTCTTCTATCCGCTCGCCACTCTGCCCCGCTGGATGCAGTATCTCGCGCGCCTGCTGCCGCCTTCTTACGTATTCGAGGGCGTGCGGCAGGTAGTGGCGGGCCACGCGGTTTCCGGAGTTGCGCTCGTGGGCGGCGGCTGTCTGGCCGTGGTGGGTCTGCTGCTGGCGTGCTGGTTCTTCCTCGGGATCTACAGGCACGCGGTGCGGACGGGACTGATCGCCAGGTACAGCGCGGAGAGCGTGAGCTGAAGGGCCGCTAAGCGGCCCGATTCACGGGTTCGTGGTGCAACCGCATCAGTTGGTCTGCTTTCAATGCGACCATCGCGTAGGTTTTGCCGTCGTCATCGCAGAACTCGACCTCGTAGACGCCCGGAGCCCAGTTCTCCACGACGGTGCCCACCTGGCCGCGGACCAAGCCTTCTTCAGGCAGGTCTTCGAGCAGTGCCACCACTGAAAGCATCTCAATGCCTGTCATCGCGAACCTTCCTCCCTATAGTACATAACAACTTGTCAGTCGCGGCAAGTCTTCACCGATTCGCACGATCCAGGTGCTGCGGACTTTCACGGTTCTGCCCGGGCGGGCCGGCCGCCTCCCAACAGGGCGGCCTCGAAAACCGCGCGGCCCGCAAACACCTGCCGCACGCCCTGAAACACAACGCTTCGAACGTGTTCTGAATCTTGGAACAAGTCTGCAAGCCGGTTCACAAGGCTGGGTGCCAGCATCTCATCGAACAGCAGCTTCACAGAACTGCAACCTTGTCCGGGATGCGGGCAAAGAAGTCGTAAACCGCCTGAAAATCTTCCTTTTCCAGGTCTGGAAATTCGTTTAGAATCTCTTCCTCGGTCATTCCGGATGCCAGATAGGACATGAGATCAAAAACCGTGAACCGGAGACCTCGGATGCAAGGCTTCCCGCCCATCTTGCCGGGTTCGACTGTGACGCGAGTTTGCGTCTCCATAAATTCGATTCTAACGGTTTTTGCAGCCGTCCGGGTGACCCGCGGCGAGACTCTCATTTAGACCACCATGCGTAGCTGTCGCCCTGGGAGCGGAGCGTGGGTCGATCGCCCGCATAGTGCTGCGCGAAGGGCTGAGCGTGGCCGGCGCCGGGATTGTGGCGGGTGTTGGCGGCGCGTGCCTGCTGACGCGGTCGCTCGCGACTCTGCTGTTCGGGGTCCACGCGATCGAGCCGCTGACGCTCAAAGCCGGCTCCGTCAGAGTTGCGAGCGTGAGCGCGCGGTTTCGCGATTGGCAGTGAATCTCGACAGTCATGGAAGCCGTCAGCCGTGCTCGACAACATTGGGCAGAAAGGAGTATGATAAGCTCAGAAATTGAGGAGATCCGAGTATGGCGAGAATCCAGCCCGTCCTGACATCGGCCGAACTTGCGCTGGTTGACCAGATGGCCGCGCTAACGGGCTCCAAGCGAACTGAGGTGATCAAGAGCGCACTGGCCGTCTATCACTGGTTCGTGCGGCAAGCGCTCACCGGGAGCCAGGTTGTCGCCCGCAAGCCAAGCGGCGAAGAGGTCGCTCTCGAGACCGCGGAACTTGCGGTCCTGGAAGGCAAGGGCAACCGCCTTGGCCCCGAAGAACTGGGCTTGCTCGCCAAGCGACTCGCGGCAGCTTCGAATCCCGCCGAGGCGGCACGGATCAAAGAGCGTCTCACGCGCGGCTTCTACGGGATCTAGGTCTGGGAATCCAGGGACCGGGGTATGCCGAGAGTCCGCCGCCAAAATGTTCCGCCCGCTCTGTTTCA